>Ga0335083_10011012_pt1 | contig 10887 bp, 7 predicted proteins | sample Lox_Sample_42_FD_206716 | JGI IMG/M metagenome (GOLD analysis project Ga0335083, IMG submission 206716) | Soil microbial communities from Loxahatchee National Wildlife Refuge, Florida, United States - Lox_Sample_4.2 | ecosystem: Environmental > Terrestrial > Soil > Wetlands | place: USA: Florida... | reverse complement strand
CGAGGAGCTGCGCACCCTGGCCTTCGACCTCTACCGGGCCGGGGCCCGCGCCGAGGCCCTCCCCCTCTTCGCCAAGGCGGCGCGCGCGGCGACCTTCGAGGACACGCCGGACCGGGACGAGGAGCTCCTCCTCGCCCATGCCGACCTCCTCGCCGCCTCGGGCGACGAGGCGGCCGCGGTGGAGACGCTGCGCGGGCTGCTCCGCGAGCGTCCGCTCAGCACCGCCGCGGTGGAGCGGCTGGCGGACCTCCTGGCCAAGGAGAACCCCCGCGAGTCCATCGCCCTCCTGGCCAGCTCGCTGGAAGGACGCGCGCCGAGCCTCCAGGTGGGAGAGATGTTCCTCGCCCTCGGACGGAGGGCCAAGGCCGAGCTGGCCGACGATGACCTGGCCCTGCGGCTCTTCGAGCGCGCGGCGCGGGCCATGCCCGACCCGGTGGCCGCTCGCCGGGTCCAGGTCGAGCTGCTCCGCGACGCGGGACGGACGGCGGAGCTGCTGGACGCGCTGCGTACGCTGGCCGCCGACTCGGCGGAGGCCGGTGACACGGCCGGCGCGCTGGCGGCGCTCGACGAGGTGGCCGACGTGGCCGCGGCCGCGGGCCGGGGAGACGAGGCCCTCGGGGCCCTGGACTCGCTGCGCGAGCGCGCGCTGGGAGCCGGGGAGCGTGAGCGGGCGGCACGGGCCGAGCTCCGCCGCGCCGAGCTCCTCCTCTCGCTCAGGCGTGATGCCCAGGGCGCCGAGGGGGCGCTGCGCCGGAGCTTCGAGCTGCACCCGGCGGTGGCCACCGCCGAGCGGGCGGCGGCGCTCGCCGCTCGCCGGGACGACCTGCCGGCGCAGGCCGCCTGGCTGGAACGGGCCGTTCCGCTCCACGCTGCGCCCGCGGCCCGGGCCGAGGCACGGGTGATGGCCGCCGATCTCTTCCTCGGTCCGCTCGAGGATGCTCCCCGGGCGGAGGCGCTCCTGCGAGATGCGCTGGCCGAGGCGCCCGGGCACCCGGGGGCCGAGACGCGCCTCGTCGCCCTCCTCGAGCGCACCGGCCGCGCGGCCGACCTGGCTGCCTACCACGCCTCGGCCGCCCGCTCGGTGCGGGACCCCGAGGCCCGCGTCCGTGCGCTGCGCGCCGCGGCCCGGATTCACCGCGAGCAGCTCGGTGACGCCACCGCCGCGGTGGAGGCGCTGGCCTCGGCCCAGGCGCTGCGGCCGGGCGATCCGGCGCTCACTGCCGAGCTGGCCGACCTACTCGCCGCCGCCGGCCGCCCGGCCGATGCGGCGCCGTACGACGCCCAGCTCCTCCGCAGCGACCCCTTCCGGAGCCCCTCCTGGGAGCGCCACCGGGCCTGGCTTGCCTCCACCGGGGACTGGCGCGCGGCCGCCGCCCTGCACATCGCCCGGGCCGACCGGCAGGTCAGCGCCGAGGCCGCGGCCAGCTACCTCGAGGCGGCGCGCGCCTACCGCCAGGCGGGCCTGGAAGCCGACGCGCTCGCCGCCGAGGACCGTGCCTTCGCCCATGCGCCGGACTCCGACGTGGCCTTCGCCGCCCGCCGCGCCCGCGTTGCCGGAGACCCGCGCGCCGTGGCCGACCTCCTGCTGCAGCGTTCCCGCGCCGTCCCCTCCGAGGGCCCGGTCCTGCTCGCCGAGGCCGCCGCGCTGCTCGCCGGGGCCGGGGAGCCGCTCCGGGCCGCGGAGGCCTGGGATGCGCTTCTCCGGATGCGGCCCGACGATGTCGCCGCGCTCCTCGCCCGGGGGGACCTGGCCGCGGACGGCGGCGGGCCCCAGGCCGCCCAGCCCTACGACCGGCGCGCGCTCGCCGCCGGCGGCGACACCCTGGGGACGGCGCAGCGGGTCCGCCTCCTGCTCCGGCTCGGCCACGCCTCGCTGGCCGCGGGCGCACTGCAGGACGCCGCCGAGTCGCTGGAGGGGGTGGTGGCCGCCGACCCGGAGGGCGAGCGCGGCCGCCAGGCCCTCTTCCTCCTCGGAGAGGTGTACGCCCGGCGCCCGGATGCCGCCGGGGCCTTCCGCACCGCGCTCCGGCTGGCGCGCCTCTCCGGACCGGAGGAGGCGGAGGCCCTCTACCGGCGGGCGGCGGAGCTGGTGGAGAAGCCCGCCGAGGCGCTGGAGGCCCTCCTTCCCCTCTCCGAGCTTCGCCCCGCGGACGCCGCGGTGGTGGACCGGGCCATCGCCGGGCTGCGGCAGGCGGGGAGGGCCCAGGAGCTGGAACCGCTCCTCGAGCGCGCCGCCCGGGTTTCGGGAGGAGGCCGCGCCGCGGCCCTGCTCCTCGAGGCGGCCGGGCTCGCCCGGGGACGGGGCGACGGCGAGCGGGAGGTCGGCTTCCTCGAATCCGCGCTCGCGGCCGAGCCGGCGAACACCGCCCTGCTCGAGGCTCTCGCGCGCAGCTACCGCGAGCGCCGGGACGCCCCGGCCCTCGCCCGCACCCTGGAAGCCCTGGTCGCTCAGCGCCCGCTCGACGCCGCCTCGGCGCGACTCCGGCTCGAGGCCGCCCGGGCCCTGAGCGGGACGGATGCGCCGGACCGCGTCCGCGCGCTCCTCCAGCCGGTGGTGGACGCCGGCCCCTCGGAGAGCTACGCCGAGGCGCTCGAGCTCCTCGAGCCGCTGCTGGCCGGCGCCCCCCTCGCCCACGCCCTGGCGCTGGCCGCCCGCGCCGAGCTCCAGACCGGGAAGGAGCGCGCCGCCCTGCTCCTCGAAGCGGCGCGCCTGGCGCGCGAGGCCGGGGACACCGCACGCGCCGCGGGCTTCGCGCGGAGCTCGGTGGCCACCGAGCCGACCGGCGAGTCGCTGCTCTTCTTGGCCATGATGATGCGGGACACGGGCGAGATGGCCACCGCCGCGGCGGCGCTCGTCCAGGCGGCCCAGCTCGTTCCGGCCGCCGAGCGGCCCGGCCTCCTGGTTCAGGCGGCCGACGCCTGGGAGGCGGCGGGTGACCCCGGGGAGGCACGGAGCCTGCTCGAGCGGCTGGCGGAGAGCGCTCCGGAGGCTTTGCTGCCCGGGGACTGGGCCATGCGCTTCCTGCAGCTCGGCTCCGTCGAGTCGGCCGTCCGTCACGGGTACGAGCCGCTGCTCGCCCAGGGCGCCGGGGCGGAGGCGCTGGCGGTGGCGGAGGCCATCGGCGACCGGGCCCTGGTGCGGGCGGCGCTCTGGGCGGTGAGCTCTGCCGCTCCCGAGCCACAGGGGGTGCGGCGGCTCGCGTCGCTGGTGCTCGAGGACGGAACAGCCGAGGAGCGGCTGCGCGCGGCCCGGCTGTGCGAGATGGTGCGCGCCCACGACTTCGACTCGGCGCTCTACCGGGCGGTGCTCCTGGCGCCCTCCGGTCCGGAGGAGGACGGGACCTCGCGGGTGGAGGCCCTGGCGCGCCTGGTGGCGCTCGGTGAGGGGGACGCCGCGCTCTGGGAAACGCTCGAGAGGCTCGAGCCCGGCGCGCCTCCGGCGCTGGTCGATGCGCTCGCCGTCTACGCCCGCGGCCGGAGGGGAAGCGAGCGCGAGCGCGCCCTGCGCGCGCTGGCCACGCGCATCCCCGCCCGCTCCGCGCCGCTGTGGGCCGAGCTCTTCCAGCGGGCGCGCGATGAGGATCGGCTCGATGACGCCGGCACCGCGCTCTCCGGGTGGCTGGAGGCCACCACCGATCCTGCCCAGCGAGCGGCGCTCCGGACGCAGCTCGGGGACCTCGCCCTGCACCTCGGACGGCAGGACGAGGCGCGGGAGGCCTACTCCCAGGCGGCCGCCGAGGACCCGGGCTCCGCGGTTCCCCTGCCCAAGCTGCTCGCGCTCACCTCGCCCGAGGCGGAGCCGGCGCGCTTCGTGGAGCTCGCCGACCGGCTCGAGTCGCTGGCCGGGCCGGCGTCGCTGGCCGAGTTCCGCACCGGCCTGGCCGCGGCCTACACCCAGCTCGGCCAGACCGAGGAGGCCTTCCGGGAGCTGGGTGAGCTTCCGGCGACCACGGCTCTCATCGCGCAGAGGGCCGCGCTGGCCGAGGCGCTCGGGCGGCGGGAGGAGGCCTTCGCCCTCCGCGAGCAGCTGGCGCAGACGCCGGCCGAACGGGCGGTCCTGGGTCTGGAGGCGGCCCGCGCCGGTCTCGGAGAGCGGGCGGCCGAGCTCCTCGCCGGCGCCGAGTCCGAGCTTCCCGTCGAGGCTCACCGGGAGGTGGCCGAGCGCCTGGCTGCCTCGGACGCCGGGGCTCCCATCGCCGCGCGCCTCTGGCCGTCGCTGCTCGTCCAGGCCTCCCTCGACGTCGTCGGCTGGACCGCCTACGCCGAGGCGCTGCGGCGCACCGGCCGGGCCGAGGCAGCGGTGCGCGCCGAGTCCTTCGCCCTCGCCGCCTCGGGGGAGCTGCCGCTCTCCGACCTGCCCCGGTCGGTGGCCCCGGTCCAGCGCCCGCGGACGGTGAGCACCCACCCGTTGCCCCAGGGCGCTCTCCCGGTGGACGCGGGCACGATGCCCGAGCTGCACGGCGCCCTCGACCAGGCCCTGGCCTCGCTCGGAGCCCCCGAGGTCCTCGTCTACCTCGATCCGGCCGGCGGCGCGGAGGCGTGGCTGGCGGGCCGGCAGACGCTGGTGCTCGGAGCGGGAGCGCTCTCCTACTTCGGCCCGGCCGAGCTCACCTTCCTCCTCGCCCTCGCTCTTCTCCTCGGAGACGAGGGAGTCAAGCTGGCGGGCCCGGGCCCGGTGGAGGCGCTGAACCGGGTGGCCGCCGCGGCCTACACGGCCGTCCCGGCGCCCCTGGCCGCGGCGCGCGTCCTGGTCCTCCTCGACGGTGCAGTGAGGGGAGCGGACGTGGACGGTCTGGACGTGGCCGCCGTCCTCGCCGCCAGCGCCGCCTTCCGGGCCGTCGTCCAGCGCGCCGTGGCGCTCGTGTAGAGTCCCGGCAGCGCCCCGCCATGCTGCTCCGTCCCTCGCTCGCCGCCGCCGCCGTGGTGCTGACGCTGGTCGCCGTGGTCGCCTGCACCTCGGGCATCGACTACCCCGGACAGCTGGTGGGGAGCTTCGACACGGTGCTCGTCGGGCAGAGCAACACCTGCCTCCAGTTCGCCGCGCTGCCCGGCTTCTGTCCGGACGGCGGCGTCGGCCCGTGCGGCGATGCCGGCTATCCGGACGGAGGCACCACCGTGCTCGTCGTCTCCACCGAGCCGGACGGCGGCGCCGGCTTCATCAGCTACCAGTCCGGCGCCCAGAGCGCGACCTCGGGGGGGACCTTCGACGGTCAGACGGTGACCACGGTGGCCACCGCGAACCGCTTCTTCATCCGCAGTGACCAGCCTCCGGCGGACGCCGGCTGCGTGGCGCTGGTGACGGAGACCATCGAGCTCGCCCTCTATGCCGCGCTGGACGGCGGCTGCGACGGCGGCATCCCGCCCGGCCCGCCGCCCACCCAGATCCAGGGCGTGTGGCAGACACAGGCCAGCCCGGCCTGCGGCGTGCTCGTCGACGCGGTGGTGCCGGACCCGTTGCTGTGCTGCTCCGACCCGCTGACCGACGGCGGCTGCAACGTCCCCGTGCCGCCCCCCTGCACCGTCAGCTTCGCCCTCTCCGGTCAGGGCCGCGCGTCCCCGCCGTGAAGCGGGCGGTGGTCCTCCTCTCCGGTGGCCTGGACTCGGCGACCTGCCTCGGGCTGGCGCGCGCCTCCGGGTTCGACCCGGTCTGCCTGCTCGTCGACTACGGCCAGCGCCACCGGGCGGAGCTGGCGGCGGCGCGCGCGGTGGCCCGCTCCATGGGGGTGAGCGAGGTGCGCGAGGTGTCGGTGGACTTGCAGAAGGTCGGCGGCTCGGCCCTCACCGGCGACATCCCGGTTCCCAAGGACCGCCCGGAGGTGGAGCGAGCCCGGGGCATCCCGGTGACCTACGTGCCGGCGCGCAACACCCTCTTCCTCGCCCTGGCCCTCGGGCTGGCCGAGGCGGTGGGGGCGCGCGACATCTTCATCGGCGTCAACGCCGTCGACTACAGCGGATATCCGGACTGCCGCCCGGAGTTCATCCGCGCCTTCGAGCAGCTGGCCGCGCTGGCCACCCGGGCCGGCGTCCAGGGCGAGATGTTCCACATCCACGCGCCGCTCTCCGGCCTCTCCAAGGCGGACATCATCCGCACCGGCGCGCGGCTCGGGGTCGACTACTCCCTCACTCGGAGCTGTTACGACCCGGACCCGGAGGGCGGCGCCTGCGGCCGGTGCGACAGCTGCCTCATCCGTCGCCAGGGATTCGAGGCCGCCGGCATTCCCGACCCGACCCGGTACGCGCGCCCTTGAGCGGGCTCCTCCTCACCCTCCTCCTCCTCGCCGACCGGCCCGCGCCGTCGCCGGACCTGGTGGATGCGGCGCCGGCGGTCCCCGGCCTGGTGGTGGACCTGCGCTATGCACGCCAGGACAACGTCTTCGGCCGCGCCTTCTACCCCCGCGGCGCACGCTGCCTCCTGCTCCGGCCGGTGGCCGGGCGGCTGGCCCGGGCGGCGGAGACGCTGGCCCGGCAGGGCTACCGGCTCAAGGTCTGGGACTGCTACCGCCCGCACACCGTGCAGTGGGCGATGTGGGAGCAGGTGCCGACCAAGGGGTACGTGGCCGACCCACATACGGGGAGCCACCACAACCGCGCGGCGGCGGTGGACGTGACGCTGGTCCGCCTCGACGGCAGCGAGGTGGAGATGCCCACCGCCTTCGACGCCTTCGGACCGGCGGCGCGCCACGGTGCGAAGGTCTCCTCGCCCGCGGTGGGGGAGCGCCGGGAGCTCCTCCGCGCGGCGATGGAGGGAGCAGGTTTCCGCGTCAACCGGGCCGAGTGGTGGCACTACGAGGCGCCCGAGGCCAAGGGTGCGCCGATGCTCGACCTGCCGCTCGACGCGCCGGCCGGCCGCTAGCGCTCCGCACGGACCGGCGCCGCATCCACCCGGGCCACCGCCAGCCGCGGGGCATCGGCGGCCAGGGCGGTGGCGGCCAGGCCCACCGTGGCCAGCCAGAGGAGGTCGGCCACGGCGAGGTGGAGGAGCTGAAGCCCGATGGGCGCCAGGGCGAGCAGGTTGACCAGGCCGACGAGCATCTGCGCACCCACCAGCCCGGCCACGGCGAGCGCCGCGCGCCGCACCCCCCGCCCGGGCCGGAGCACGGCGGTCACCGCGGCGGAGGCCAGGAGGAGGCTCGCGCCGAATGCCGCCAGCGCGGGGTGGAGGATGCGCAGCCGGAGGAGGAAGTGGGCGGAACCGGAGGCGTCCTGGGCCAGGCCCTCGGCCAGGCTGCGCGCCGGGAAGAGGGTGTCTCCCAGGGCGGCGATGGCGCCGGTGATGCCCAGCACCACCAGCGCGCCGAGCGACGCCCAGAGGAGCGTGCCCACCGGGCTCTGCCCGCGCAGGCGCGGCGCCGCCACCCCGGCCGCCCACAGGCCGGTGAGGAGCAGGGCGGCGAGGAGGAGGAAGGTGTTCAAGAGATGCAGGCCCATCCCCGCGGTGCGCGTCAGGGACGCATTCGCCCCCACCAGCCGGAGCAGGACGATGGCCGCCCCGATGAGCGCCTCGCCCAGGGTGAGCACCACGGTGGCCGCCGCCCCGCGACGGACGCGGCTTCCCCTGGGGAAGGCGCGCCACGCCCACACCGCCCAGAGGCCGGTGAAGACCAGCACCGCGCCGCTCATCCCCCGGTGGGTGAACTCGATGTACGTCTTGAGCGCGGCATTGGTGGGGAAGAGCTCCCCGTTGCAGGTGGGCCAGTTGGCCCCGCAGCCGTCGCCGCTGTGCGAGGCGCGCACCAGGCCGCCCCAGGCGATGACGGCCAGGGTGAAGGCGAGCAGCGCCCAGGTGGACCGGCGGAAGGCAGGCGAGGCGTCCATCCGGGCCACCTCTAGCAGCCGGGGCGTACCGGCGGCCAGCCTCGCTCACGGACAGCGGAACTGGGCCCCCAGGTCGACCAGCGTCCGCCACAGCTCGCTCCGGAGCGGCTGCGGCGAGGAGAGGACGAGCACGGCGGTGTGCGAGGCGCGCGGGCAGTCGAACACGGAGACGAGCAGATTGAGCCTCAGGGCCGCTCCCGAGCCCGATGCATCCGCCATGCTCGCCCGGCCGGTGAAGACGCGCACCAGGCGCGAGGGGGTGAGCTCGATGGAGGCCCCTTGCGTGAAGGGAAGCGCGGAGTCGACGCCGCCGACGAAGATGCGCACCGGGCGCCCCCGCGAGAAATCCCCGAGCGGGATGACGGTGGCGGCGGTGCGGGCCGGGTCGAAGCCTCGCACCGCGCTCGTGGCCCGGTCGTAGTCCGCCAGCTCGCCGGAGAGGGCGGTGGCGCTCAGCCTCTGCTTCCCCGGCAGCCACCACACCCACCCCGAGGTGCGGAAGTCGGTCGCCCCCGGCTGGAGGAAGCCCGGCGCAAGCCGCACCTCCTGTCGCCCGTGGACGCCGGACCCGGGCGCAGACGGGAGAGGGAGCGGCGAGGCGTCGCGGGCCCACCCCGCCGGGACCGGCCACTCGAAGCCGTCCCACGGCCCCCCGTTCCGCTCCAGGCCGGCGGAGAGCGCCGCACCGAGCTCGAGGCCTCGTTCCTGCTCCGGCGACGTCCGGTAGCCGCTCGGCGGAGCCGGGCAGCCGGCGGCCAGGACGAGGAAAGCACCACAGAGGAGACGGGCAAGGGGCATCGGCACCCCCACGAGAGTCTCAGAACCGACCGGCGACGGCGAGCATCGCTCCCGACGGGAGCGGCTCCACGGCCACTGCCTCCACCACCGTGCTGCCCCGCTGCGGCGGGCCCCGGCCGGTGGTGAGCTCGTAGCCGGCGATGGCGCCGACGAGCATCAGGGGTGCGGCGAGGTACATGGCGTTGGTGGGGTCGCCCTGCGCCAGACCGAGCCCGGCGGCCAGCCCGGCCGCCTCGGTGAGCCAGGAGACCCAGAGGAGCCCGTCGCCGCCGAGCGTGTTCCCCACCAGCGGGACGGTCACCGCCACGGTGAGCCCGAAGGTGGTGAGGCCCACCGCGGCCACCGTGCTCGTGGAGCAGCTCTGGCCGTTCGGACTCGGCGAGGCGAGACAGCCCAGGTAGCCGCCGAGGGTTCCGAAGCCTGCCCCGGCTGCGCCGCCGACGAGGAGCTCGATGGCGATGCGCTGGGCCTGGCCGACGGGCTGCGGCGGCGCCTCGGCCGTCGCGGACAGGGCTGCCGGCGGGGCGGGGGCAGGGGCCTGCGGTGGGGCGACCGGGGCATCCGACTGGAAGCCCAGCACGAGCACGGCGGTCAGCGCGAGGGACGACATGAACCCCAGGGGACGAGGCGCCGGCCCGACCAGCCTCTCCCTTCCGTACCGACGGATATCTCGGGAACGCTCCGCCGCGCCAGCCCGGGGTGTGGTGGGCTCGGCCGGGGGCGTGCTAGGCATCGGCCGCGATGGCCATCGAGGCGCTCGTCCCCCCGCTACTCGAGCTCATTCGCTACACTTCGTCCGGGCTGGCGAAGGACGTGGTCGCCGCCCTGCAGGCCGCCGGCGAGCGCGAGGAGCCGGGCAGCCGTGCCCACAACACCTTTCGCCTGATGCTGGAGAACGTGAGGCGCGCCCGCGAGGCCTCGGCCCCCATCTGCCAGGACACCGGGACGCTCATCTTCTACGTCGACCACGGCCCTGAGGTGCTCTCCTTCGACGTCGAGGAGGCCATCTTCCAGGCGGTGCGCCTGGCCACGGAGAAGAGCTACCTCCGGCCGAACACGGTGGACTCGGTGACCGGGGCGAACATCGCCGACAACGTGGGGCTCGGCTCGCCGCACATCCACCTCCACCCCACCCGGGAGCCCGGGCTCCGCGTCCGGCTGATGATGAAGGGCGGCGGGTGCGAGAACGTGGGCGCCCAGTACTCCCTCCCCGACGCACGCATCGGCGCGGGCCGGGACCTGGACGGCGTCCGGCGCTGCATCATCGACGCCGTCCACAGGGCGCAGGGCTTCGGCTGCGCCCCGGGCACGGTGGGGGTGTGCATCGGGGGCGACCGGGTCATCGGCTACGCGGAGAGCAAGGAGCAGCTCTTCCGCTCGCTCCAAGACACCAATCCCGACCCGGCGCTGGATGCCCTGGAGAAGGAGCTCACCGGCTCGCTCAACGCGCTGAACATCGGCCCGATGGGCTGGGGAGGGAAGACGACCATCCTCGGGGTGAAGATCGGCCAGCGGGCGCGCGTCCCGGCCAGCTTCTTCGTCAGCGTGAGCTACATGTGCTGGGCCTACCGGAAGGGCGAGCTCCGCCGCGACGGGGAGCGGTGGTTGCTCGACGACGAGCCGCTCGCCGCGCCGCCCCCGGGGCGCACGGCCGTTCCCCTCCGGGTGACCGGCTAGAGAGGCAGGCCCCGATGCCCAGGAAGCTCGAGCTCCCGCTCTCCGAGTCCGCCGTCCGCGAGCTGCGGGTCGGCGACGAGATCGAGTTCTCCGGCTCGCTGGTCACCGGGCGCGACGCAGCGCACAAGTACCTCCACTCGGTCGCCCACGACCCGAGCTTCGACGGGATGGTTCGAGGGCGATTCCTCTACCACTGCGGCCCGGTGGTCCGGCGCGAGCCCGACGGGAGCTGGAGGGTGGTTGCGGCCGGGCCGACCACGTCCATCCGCGAGGAACCGTACCAGGCCCAGGTCATCGAGACGTACGGGGTCCGCGGCATCATCGGCAAAGGGGGCATGGGCCCGAAGACGCTGGCCGCCCTGCAGAAGCACGGGGCGGTGTACGTGCATGCCATCGGCGGGCTGGCAGTGGTGCTCGCCCACTGCGTCACCCGGGTGCACGGCGTCTACCGCTACGAGGAGCTCGGCCCGCCCGAGGCGATGTGGCACCTGGAGGTGAAGGACTTCCCGGCGGTGATCACCATGGACTCCCACGGCGGCTCGCTCCACGCCGAGATGGAGGCGCAGAGCCAGGCCGCGGCGCGGGCCCTGATGGAGG
>Ga0335083_10011011_pt1 | contig 10887 bp, 10 predicted proteins | sample Lox_Sample_42_FD_206716 | JGI IMG/M metagenome (GOLD analysis project Ga0335083, IMG submission 206716) | Soil microbial communities from Loxahatchee National Wildlife Refuge, Florida, United States - Lox_Sample_4.2 | ecosystem: Environmental > Terrestrial > Soil > Wetlands | place: USA... | reverse complement strand
CTTTCATCCCCAGCAAGCGCGGCAACGCTATCGCAGCGAGCGCTGCCGGAGGGCGGCGCGGAAATGGTCGCGATGGAAAGCCCAAGAGAGATATCGGCAGACGGCGGCGGGCCACCAGAAACGGAACGGTCAAAGCCGCCGCTACCGGGAATGAGTCAAGAGCCGGAAATCAGCAAAGCCAGAAGCAGTTAACGAGCCCGTGAGGGAAATCACAACCAAACAGCTTTTTGGACCATGGCTGCGACCGGCCCGGCTGCTACCAGGGAATCGCGCGTACACGGCGGAGCCCTTCTGTTCACTGACCTGCCGGCGCGCCAGGGAGCGTGTTTGGATAGTCACCCAATTTTCCCTCTTGACATCGCATGCTTTTAGTACTAATTAATTAGTATGCGACGGCGATCCACCACCCTCACCGAGCAGGAGCTCGAAATCATGAAGATCGTCTGGGAGCGCGACTCCGCCACCGTCCGCGACGTCTACGAGGCCCTCCTCGAACGCCGCAAGGTCGCCTACACCACGGTCATGACCATGATGAAGATCCTGGAACAGAAAAAATACCTCAAGAAAACCCTCGCTGACCGCGCCTACGTTTACCGCCCGGCGCAACCCAAACGGCAGGTCATCGGCGGCATGGTCCGCGATTTCGTGGATCGCGTCTTCAACGGGTCGGCCGAGCCTTTACTGCTTCACCTGGTCGAGGAACACGGCCTCAGCTCCGAAGAACTCGAGGAGATCGCCCGCCTGAGGAGGAAATCGTGAACTGGCGCCTGCTCTGGGACAACTTCATCACCTACAACCTGCAGATCGGGCTGCTGATTGGCCTGGCGGCCTTCATCCCCACCGTGCTCCGCCTGCGGGCTCCCCGCGCGCGCCTGGCATTCTGGCAGATTCTGCTGGCCGCGTGCCTGCTGCTGCCGTGGTTCGCGCCTCGCAGGCAGGAACCGGTCGCTCCCTCTGTGCCGGTGGCCGATGCCCCGCTCGCCCCCATGCCGATGACACCCGTGCCGAGGCGCAGCCTTCCCGCGGGCGAGCTCGCCTTCGGTGCGCTGGCGGCAGGCGTCGCCGCGCGCCTGGTCTGGCTGGCTGTGGGATTCTGGCGCCTGCGCCGATACCGGCTGCAGTCGAACCCGCTCGATCCCGCTCCTTCCTGGGGTGTGGAAGCCGACCTCCGTCTCTCCGCCGATGTGGCCAGCCCGGTCACGTTCGGGTTCCGCAAGCCGGTGGTCCTGTTGCCCGCTCATTTTCCCGATCTCCAGCCGCACATGCAGGATGCCATTCTCTGCCACGAAATCATGCACGTGCGCCGCGGCGACTGGCTCTTCACTCTCGCCGAAGAGCTGGTGCGCGGCATCTACTGGTTTCATCCCGCCGTCTGGTGGCTGCTGGGCGAAATCGGCCTGGCGCGCGAGCAGGCGGTGGATCACGAAGTCATCGAGCTGACCAGATCGCGGGACGGGTATCTCGACGCCCTGCTCGCCATCGCCGGCGTAGAGCCGCGGCTCGACCTGGCCCCTGCGCCCCTGTTCCTGCGCAAGCGGCACCTGAAACAACGCGTCCTATCCATTCTGAAAGAGGTTCGTATGTCCAAGACGAGAAGAATATCCGCGCTGGCCGCGGGGCTGACTTTTCTGGCCGCGGCCTGCTGGTTCGTGACCGCCACGCTCCCGCTCTCCGCCTCTCCGCAGGCCGTGGCCGACGGTCCCGGCGTCACGGTCGATTTCGGGGGCGGCAGCGTGATTCACCGCACCGGTGTAATCTACCCCGAGGCCGCGCTGAAGGCGCACGTGCAGGGCGTGGTCACCGTGGAAGCCACCCTGGATTCGTCCGGCAACGTGACGGATGCGCGCGTGATCGCCGGCCCGCAGGAACTCCGCCGCGCCGCGCTGCAATCCGTCCTGCAATGGCATTTCGCCATGGACAATTCCGGCCTGACCCGCCGCGTGAATATCACCTTCAGCACGCCGCAGGAGACGCCCGCGCCGGCGGGTGGAGTTATCGGCGGCGTGCCCGGCGGAGTCGTGGGTGGAGTGCCTGGTGGAGTCGTCGGCGGCATCGTCGGATCGGTTCCCTCGGCAAGCGCGATGGCGGCACGGAAGGGCTCCGCTGCGCCCGGCATCGCCGGCAAAACTCTGTCGGGCTACGTGATCAATGGCCTGTCGGACCAGGCGCGCAACGATCTGCTTGCGCGGCTGCCGGCGCGTCAGGGAGACGTACTGGCGGAAGACTCCTTCGATCACATCGTCAAAGCCGTTCACGACTACGACGAGCATCTCACCGTGGGCCGCATGTTCAGCCGAGAGGGCGACATCCGGATCATGATCATGGCGCCCGGCGCCGGGACAGGCACGCTCGGACCCGTGATGCTCGATTCGGTTGCCCCTCCCCCGCCCAACAGCGACCCCAACGTCAAGCGGCTCACCATCGGCGGCAACGTCCAGCAGGCCAAGCTGATCTCTCAGCCAAGGCCCGTCTATCCGCCGCTCGCGAAGCAGGCGCGTATTTCCGGGGTGGTTCAGTTTCAGGCCCTCATCGGCATCGATGGCGCGGTCAAGAACCTGCAAGTGATCACCGGCCATCCGCTCCTGGTGGCCGCCGCCACGGAGGCGGTGCAGCAGTGGACCTATCAGCAAACCCTGCTGAACGGCCAGCCCGTCGAGGTCCTGACCCGAATCGACGTCAACTTCACCCTCAGCGACCAGCCGCCGCCGCAACAGTAGCGGCGCCTACTCGTACCGCAACACCTCAACCGGCGCGATTCGCGTCGCGTTTCGCGCCGGATAAACTGTCGCCAGAAAGCTCACCAGGATTGCCAGACCGGCGATCCAGACCCCATCCACCCAGCGCGGCTCGAACGGCACGTAGGCCATCGAGTACACGGTTTGGTCCAGCGGCGGCCAGTGGTACCGTTTCGCCACGAAGCACAGCGTGTATCCCGCCACCAGCCCGATCGCCGATCCCACGATCCCGATCAGCACGCCCTGCAGCATGAAGATCCGCCGGATCTGCGAGTGCTTCGCTCCCATCGACATCAGAATGCCGATATCGCGGTATTTCTCCATCACCATCATCACCAGCGTGATGAAAATGTTCAGCGCGGCCACCAGCTCGATCAGGCCGATCACCAGGATGGTCACCAGCTTCTCCATATTGAGCGCGCCCAGCAACTGCTTGTTGCGCTCCATCCAGGTGGTGGTCGTGTACTTCGGCCCCGCGGCCTTCTCCACCTCCTTGGCGATTTCGCCGGCACGGTCCAGGTCGTCCACCTTGAGCTCGATCTGGTTGACTACGTCGCCCAGGGACAACGCCTTCTGCACCGCTAGCAGCGACGCGTACGCCCAGTTGTCGTCGATCTCGAAGAAGCCGGTCTCGAAGATTCCGGCCACGCGAAAGTAGCGGTAGTTGGGCCGCACACCGAAGGGCGTCAGCTCGCCTTGCGGGCTGATCACGTTGATGCGCGAGTTCAGCACCATTCCGGTGTCCTCCACCAGCCGCGAGCCGAGTACGATTCCCGGCGGCGAGGCGTCCGGGTTGCGCAGCAGGTCGATCGAGCCTTTCTTCAGGTGCCGCAGCGTGTCGCCCATCGCCAGTTCGTCGCCGACGTCGATCCCCTTCAGGATCGCTCCCTTGGATTGCACCGTGCCCGAAAGGAAAACCGGCGCGTAGAGCGCCGGCGCCACCGCGGTCACGTGCGGCACCTTGCGCAGGCGTTCGGCCATCGCGCGCCAGTCCTCGATGCCGTTGAGCGGCTCCTTCTCCATCACGTTGATGTGCGCCATGGCGCGCAGAAGGTCGCGCTGCAAAGTGGTGCGGAAGCCGTTGGTCACCGCCAGCCCGACCACCAGCGCCGTCACGCCCGCCGCCACCCCGAGAATCGAGATCGCGGTGATGACGCTGATCACGCGCTCCCTGCGGTGCGCCCGCAGGTAGCGTCTGGCGACGAAGAGCTCGAAGCGGGTGTTCACAATTTGTCGAGTTCCCGCAGTTTGCCCACCAGGTCGATGGGGCCTTCCGGCCGCAGCAGCGGGAACAGGATGACGTCGCGAATGGACCGCGAGCCGGTCAGGATCATGGTCAGGCGGTCGATCCCGATGCCTTCCCCGCCGGTGGGCGGCATCCCGTAGGCGAGGGCGCGCACGTAATCCTCGTCCATCTGGTGGGCCTCTTCGTCGCCGCGCTCGCGCATTCCGAGCTGCATCTCGAAGCGCCGCCGCTGCTCCTGCGGATCGTTGAGCTCGGTGTAGGCGTTGCCGATCTCCATGCCCGCGGCGTAGATCTCGAAGCGGTCGACGAACGCGGGGTTGTCCGGATTGTTCTTCGAAAGCGGCGAGGTCTCCACCGGGTATTCGTAGATGATCGTGGGCTGGATCAGCTTGGCTTCGGCCACGCGCTCGAAGATATCGGTCAGGGCTTCTCCCGGGGTGAGCTTGGTCGAGTGCCGGAGCAGCCACTCGTCGTTGGCCACGTCCTCCGCGGCCGGCTTGCCTTCGCCTTCCCAGAAATGCTCTACGGCCTCGCGCATGGTGAACCGCTTCATGTTGCCGAAATCGATCCGGCAGCCCTCGAACTCCACTGCCGTGCCGCCGGTCGCATCGATCGCGGCCTGGCGCAGCAGCTCCTCGCTGAAATCCATCAGGCCGCTGTAATCCGTGTAGGCCCAGTAGAACTCCAGCATGGTGAATTCGGGATTGTGGTGCGTGGAGAGCCCCTCGTTGCGGAAGTTGCGGTTGATTTCGTAGACGCGCTCCATTCCGCCCACGATCAGGCGCTTCAGGTACAGCTCCGGCGCGATGCGCAGGTAGAGGTCGACGTCCAGCGTGTTGTGGTGCGTGGTGAACGGACGCGCCGCCGCTCCGCCGTAGAGCGGCTGCATCATCGGCGTCTCCACTTCGACAAAGCCCTTGGCTTCGAGCTGCCGGCGCAGGCTGGCGACGATCTTCGCCCGCGTCACGAAAACCTTGCGAACTTCGGGATTGGCGATGAGATCGAGGTAGCGCTGCCGGTAGCGCGTCTCCACATCTTCCAGCCCGTGCCATTTCTCCGGCATGCTGAGCAGCGTCTTGCTCAGGAACTCGATCTTCTCCACGTGGACGCTCAGCTCGCCGGTGCGCGTCCGGAACAGGTATCCCTCCACGCCGATGATGTCGCCGATATCCAGCATCTTGAACAGCGCGAAATCCTTTTCGCCCACGGCGTCCTTCTTGACGTAGATCTGAATGCGCTCGCCGAGCTGCTGCAGGTGCGCGAATCCGGCCTTGCCCATGTGCCGCAGCGTCATCACCCGGCCGGCCGCGCGCACGCGCATTTCGGGCGTCAGCTCTTCGGCTGTCTTAGCGCCGTACCCGGCGATAATTTCGGGCACCGTGTGAGTGAACTCGTAGCGCCGCCCGTACGGGCGGTAGCCGAGCGCTTCGATCTCGCGAATGCGCTCCAGGCGCTGCTTCAACAGCTCGTCTTCCAGACTCAATGGGACTCCTTGTGATTAGAGGCACGCGCCGGCCCAGGTGCTCGCGCGAACCAGCAGGGTAACTAAGTTATTATAAAACTTCGATTGACCCGATCCATTTCGATTATCATCCCCGCCTACAACGAAGAGGAGCGATTACCGGCGACCTTGGTCAAGATTCGCGATTATTTCCAGGCCTCGCGCTGGGACTTCGCCGAGATCGTCGTAGTGGACGACGGCTCGCGCGACGCCACCGTGGAAGTGGCCCGGAAAGCCGGGGCGCGCGTGCTCGAGAACCCCGGAAACCGCGGCAAGGGCTACGCGGTGAAGCACGGCATGCTGGAGGCCAAAGGCGAGTGGGCGCTCTATTCCGATGCCGACCTCTCGTCTCCCATCGGCGAATTGGAAAAACTCTGGGACGCCGCCGCGCGCGCCGGGGCGAAGGCTGCCATCGGCTCGCGCGCTGTCGACCGCTCACTGGTCGGCGTCCACCAGCCGCGGGCACGCGAGCTGATGGGCCGGCTGTTCAACGTGATCATGCGGATCGTCACGGGTCTCCCGTTCCGCGACACGCAGTGCGGCTTTAAACTCTTCGAAGCGCGCGCCGCGAAGGAGATCTTCTCGCGCCAGCGGCTCGACGGGTTCGGCTTCGACGTCGAGGTGCTGTTCATCGCGCGCAAACTCGGCTGCAAGTCGATCGAGGTGCCGGTCCGCTGGGACAACGTGGAAGGCACCAAGGTCAGCCTGCTGCTCGGTGGCAAGGCCTATCTGGACCTTTTCCGGGTGCGCTGGAACGCCTTGAACGGCAAGTATCGCTAGCGTATCTGCTGCACAACTTTCTGCGTTTTCTCTGCGGCTCCGCGCCTCCGCGGTGAGGAATTTGCCTGCCGCTCAGGCCTTGACGATCACCTCGCGTAACTGCTCGCGGGTGAGGAAGAACTTCACGCTTTCGAACTTGCCAAACAATTTCTCCACGCTGCGATTGTTGTGCAACTGCGCGGGACGCCGTTGCCCCCGCTGCGTGAGTTCCAGCGTCTTCACTTCCTGGATGCGGAACGTATAATACGGCACGGCATCGAGCTTGGCGTCGGCGTGGAAGAACGCAAGCATGTAGCTCTTGGGCCTGACGATCCGGTGGAGCCGCTCGATCACTGCGATCAACAGCGCCGGGCTCAGGTACTCCAGCGTATCCCAGATCAGCACCCCGTCGAAGTAGCCGTCCTCGTAATCCAGCGTCTGCTTCAGGAAATACTCGATCTGGCCCGGGTTCGACTGGTCGGTGGTGTCCTCCACGCCGAACGTCTCGTGCAGAATCTGCACGAAATTCTCGCTGTACAGACGATGACCCAGGCCAGTGATGAAGCTCACGTTCTGCTGGTTGGCGCCGCCCAAATCGAGGATTGTGAGGCCCGTGGTGTCGCGGATGTGGGTGAAAAACTCCTCAAGCCCGCGGCTGGGACGCGTCCTGACGGCCTCGGAGCCGCGACCGCCGAAGGGCGAGCGCACTCCCGGCGAGGCCGATGCCGGCCCGATTCCTTGCGGCCCGCTTCGCTGTCCGCGAAAAAGGCCCTTCAGGGGCTCGAACATCGGCCTATCCGCGGCTTACCGCTTCACCTCGACTCCCGCCGGCTGGTGCGCGCCGGCGCCCACCGGAGCCGCCGCCGGAGCAGCCTGCTGCTGCTGTGCCGGCTTCGGTGCGGGCTTGGGTTCGGGCTTGACGATATCGATACTCCCCTTGAAATACGCCCCGTCCTCGATGATGATCCTGGCTGTCCGGATGTCGCCGGTCAGGCGGGCATCCTTGCGGATCTCGATCTTGTCGGTGGCCTCCACGTTGCCCTGGATCGCGCCCAGCACCACGACCTCGCGCGCCTTGATGGTAGCCTTCACCGTCCCGTTGGGACCGATGGTGAGCTTGTGCTCGAGAGCTTCCACGGTGCCGTCCATGTCTCCGTCGACATAGAGATCTTCGCGGCTGTAAATGTTGCCCGAAACTTTAACCGCCTTACCGATGGTGGCCGCACCACCACGATTTTCCGGTTCGAATCTGGCCGGGGGCATGCTTGACACGGGTGCTGTCTCCTTCCTTGCTTCGATGGGATTGGGCGCCGGCGCCGGGGTAGGCGGCGGAGCGGGAGGAGTATAAGCAGGCTTCTGTGGCTGCCGCGGTTCTTCTTCCCGCTTCTTATTCCACATGCGTCCGCCCTCCTGATTTGGAAATGATTGCTTTCATGGCGACTGCTTCTCCTAGCATAAAGTGGCTGAACCCGAAAGGCAATTCCTTCCGTAGAGCGGAAACCGGCGCTAACGCTCGCGGCGGGGACTCCGTCCGCCGCCTTTCGACCTGGTCTGCAGCAGAATCGGCGTGCCCTGGAAACCGAACCGCCGCCGCAACTGATTGATCAGGTAACGCTCATGCGAAAAATGCAGTTGCGGACCCTTGTCGGTGAATACCGCGAATGCCGGCGGCCGAATGGAGTGCTGGGTTATGTAATAAATCTTCCGTTCTTCGAAGCGCAACTGCTCTACGAAGCGGTTCAGCTCTCCGGTCGAAATGCGCCGCGAGGCCGATTCATAGACTTCGCGGATGAGCGGAAAGAGCTTCGGCAGCCCCGCCCCCGATTTCGCCGAAAGAAACACCACGGGCGCATAGTCCAGGAACTTGAACGAGTCGCGGATCTGGCGCTCGAATTCGCTCTTCTTCTGCCCGCCCTGACCCTTCACCTCGTCCCACTTATTGACACACAGGATCAGGGCGCGCCCGCCCTCGTGCGCGTACCCGGCGATCGTGGTATCCAAACCGACCACACCTTCGGTCGCATCCAGTACCAGCAGCACCACGTGCGCCATCCGGATATTGCGCCGCGCCATCACCACGCTGAGCTTCTCCGCCATGAGGTGCGTCTTGCCTTTGCGGCGGATGCCGGCGGTGTCGATGAAGATGTACTCGGTTCCATCGCGGATCACGGACTCGTCCACCGCGTCGCGGGTCGTGCCGGCGACCGGCGAAACGATCGCCCGCTCCTGGCCGGTGAGTGCGTTCAGCAGAGTCGACTTGCCGACATTCGGCCGCCCGATGATGGCCACCTTGATGCCCTCGGATGGCGCGGCCTGTTCGCCTTCGGGGAATCCTTCCGTGACGCGATCGAGCAGCGCATCGACGCCCGTGCCGTGCTCGGCCGAGAGCGGGAATACATCCGCAATGCCCAGCTCGTAGAATCCGTGCGCCAGGTCCGCGCTCTTAGCCGTGTCGATCTTGTTGACCGCGAGCGAGACCGGCTTGCCGAGTTTCTTCAGCATCTGGGCCAGGTCGCGATCGCTGCCGGTGATCTCGGAGCGGCCATCGACGAGGAAGATGATGTGCGCCGCCTCGCGCAGCGCAACTTCGGCCTGGCGCAGAATCTGCGCCGGGATGTACTCCTGGTCGGCGACAACGATGCCGCCGGTATCGATCAGCTCGAAGCGGCGGCCGTCATGTTCGGCAGTCCCATGGATGCGGTCGCGCGTGATGCCGGGCTCATCGCCTACGATGGCGCGCCGCTGTCCGGTGATGCGATTGAAGAGGGTTGACTTTCCAACGTTGGGCCTGCCCACAATGACCACAGTGGGAATGGCAGCGGACATGAATCCTCATGATAACAGGTGGTACCCGATCTTCCTGGACCTGAAGGACCGTCCGGTCCTCGTGGCCGGAGCGGGGACCGTGGCGCTGCGCAAAGTGAAAGGTCTGCTCGACGCGGGCGCGCGCGTCACGGTGGTCGCGCCCCAGCATCTGCCGGAGTTCCAGCGCCTGCCGGTGCGTTTGATCGCGCGCGAGTTTCGTACCGCGGACCTTGCCGGCGCCGCCCTGGTGTTCGCGGCAACCAACGAGCGGGCCGTCAACCACCGCATTGCGACGTCCGCGAAGAAGCGCGGCATCTTCGCCAATATTGCGGACTCGGCGGCCGAGTGCGGATTCCTGACCCCGGCGCGCCTGTCGCGCGGCAGGGTGCAGATCGCGATCGCGACCGGCGGAACGAATCCGCGCCTGAGCGCGGCTCTGCGGAGAAAGATCGAGGGAGTGCTGGCGTAGCGGCGCGTCAGGGATTCGACACAATTTCGCCGATGTCCGCCAGGTTGTCACCCTTCTTCAAGGACGGTATGGCGCGGATGTAGATAATCACGCCCGAGACCGGGGCCGTAACGTCCGCGACCTTCTCGCCGAAATAATCGGTGACATACCCGATCCGCATGCCCTTCGCTACATAGGCCTCGGGTTTGGCCAGCGGATAGAAGACGCCCTCGCGATCGGCCGCGACCACGGTGGCATTGGCGATCCACACCGGCCGCTCGATGGGCGACACCGTGCCCGCCAGCATCTTGAGGTGCCGCATCACGTTCAGCGAGCCTTCGACCAGCGCATCGACATCTTCGGGCATGACCGTGCCCGCGTGGCCGGCCTCGGCGGCGATCGCCGGCTTGCCGATCGTCTGCGCGTACCGCGTGATCGTGACCGGCGCTCCCGGGGCGGGTGCCGTCCGGGCGCGCTGGATGATGATGTGATCCAATCCGAAGGCGAGCACCATGCCGCGCGTTGTCGCGTCGAGCGTGTCCTTGCCGGTGTCGGCCCAATAGGCGTAGCTCCGCAGGTTCTCGTCGAGATCGCCGCCGTGCAGGTCGATCAGGTAGTCGCACTTTTCGATCACCTGTTTGGTCACCGCCCAGGAGACGCGCTCCGTCTGGCTGCCATCGGGCTTGCCGGGATAGAACCGGTTCATGTTCTTGCCGTCCACCGGATTGAGGTGCGGCACCACCTGCGAGAACGAGGCGGTGTTCAATAGCGGCGCAATGACCACGGCGCCCGTCAAACCCGCGGGATCCACCGACCGTGCGAGTTTGTGCAGCGCCACGATCGAAGCGTACTCGGTGCCGTGAGCCCCGGCGACCAGCGCCAGCACCGGCCCCGGCCGCGCGCCGTTGATCACGATCACCGGCACGTCGGTGGCGGCATCCACACCGCGCGGCACCTGGATCGCGCCATTGACGCGCTGTCCGGGACGGGCGGTCGCGGTTCCGATGGTGACGTCCGCCGCGCGGCTGCAAATCGCGGCCAACAGGAGAGCAGGGAAGAAGCGCATGTCATCCCATCCAATCGGGGCGGCGGGCCGTGCCGTCGAAATTCGAGCTGGTCTTGAAGCGCTCGTACTTGCCGGACAGTGCGGCCTCGCGCGTCCTCGCCAGCAACGCGTTCAGAGCCGCGGGCGTCAGCGGCTTGAAAGTGCGCGCGGCTTCGAAAGCCTGGTCCACGGCCTGCAAATTCGACATGCCGTTGATCACTACGCTGGTCGGCAGATTGAGCGCGTAGTGCAGGCACTCGATCGGCGTCGCGATCTTGGCTTCCACGATGGCGCCGCTGGCCATCGGCTTCATGCCGAGCACCGCGATTCCCTGCTCCACCAGCTTCG
>Ga0335083_10011010_pt1 | contig 10888 bp, 8 predicted proteins | sample Lox_Sample_42_FD_206716 | JGI IMG/M metagenome (GOLD analysis project Ga0335083, IMG submission 206716) | Soil microbial communities from Loxahatchee National Wildlife Refuge, Florida, United States - Lox_Sample_4.2 | ecosystem: Environmental > Terrestrial > Soil > Wetlands | place: USA: Florida... | reverse complement strand
CTCCCCGCGTTTGGCCCTGATCAGCGTTCGTAATCCTTGGGCCCCGGTAACGGAGCCAGCCCTCGTCCCGCAAAAATTTCGCCAAACTCATGCAATAGCGCGTCGTGCACCAATCCATTCGATGCCAACGTCTCACTGCTGTCGATTGCAAACGCAGAACCGTCGAAGCGAGTGACTCTTCCTCCGGCTTCTTCCACGATGAGCACACCCGCTGCCGTATCCCACGGGTTGAGATTGAACTCCCAGAAGCCGTCGAAACGCCCGCTGGCCACATTGCACAAATCGAGCGCCGCCGATCCCGCGCGCCGCACTCCGTGAGAGCGCAGCGTGATCTGGTGGTAGAAGTGAATGTTCGGATTCTTGTGCCGCTTGTGACTTGGGAAACCGGTCGCCAGCAGGCATTCCTTCAGCTGCGTGGCCTTCGACACGTGGATCGGCTTGCCGTTCAGGTTTGCGCCGCTTCCCTGCTCGGCGCTAAACAATTCGTCGCGCGTCGGATCGTAGACAACTCCGGCAATCCGGCGCGCCTGATTCCGAGCGGGTTCCGAAGCCCGGTGTTCCAGAGCCATCGACACGCAGAACACGGGATATCCGTGCGCGAAATTCGTAGTGCCGTCCAGCGGATCCACGTACCAGCGGTAGTCGCTGCCCTGATCGTTCAGCCCCTGCTCTTCGCCCAAGACGTCGTGCGAGGGAAATTGCTCGCTGATGCGCGCACGGATCAGCTTCTCGGCAGCCCGATCGGCCGCCGTAACAAGATCGGCGTCGCCTTTGTATTCGATCTTCAGGCCCTGGTGGAAATACTCGAGCAGCAACGCTCCGGCCTCGCGAGCGATGGCTGACATGGTCGGGAGAAAGGATTGGCTGGAGGTGTCAGGCACAGGTTTAGGTCTTAGGTCTTAGGTCTTGGGTCTTGAGCCTCAGGTTCCTCGAGGGCATTAGCTCCGAACACAAGACCTAACACCCAAGACCGAACACCGAAGACCCAGACTCTATCTCTTCTTCCCATCATCCGCGATATACATAATTTCGTGCTTGAAGATGAAAAGATTGGGAGCGCCCTCGCGCGTCAAGCGCACCATGTTCTTGTCGTAGTACTCGATCCATCCGTGGACGACTTGGCCATCCATCAGCTTGACCGATACCGGTTTCTGCTTCTCACCCAGGCCTTTGAGGAAAGCAGCTTCTTCGAAAGTATCTTCGGGAGGAGGCGTCCGGCTGCGCTTGGCGGCGTTGGGATTCCCTTGGGGAGCGCGGAAAGGCATGCCTGCATTGTACACAAACTGCCGCGGCCCACTGCGCACGGCGGGGGACAATCCACGCATAAATTTCAGCGTACAATGCCTGAAAACTTTTGCTTCCGGCAGGAGGGCCCCGTGAAGAACTCTGCTTGGCTTTCGCTCCCCGCAATGCTCGGGCTGTGGGTTACGCTGGCGGTCCCACAAACGACTCAGCACCACTTCCCGACTCCGCCGGAGTCTCTGGATCCGCAAGCTCCCGACAAATCGCAGGACACTCCGTCGAGGCGACTTGATCTCGTACAACTCCAGAGAGATGCGGAAGACCTGGCCCGCACCGCCCAAACCATCCCGACAGACGTCGCGAGCGTTCGCAAAGGCATGCTGCCCAAAGATGTCATCGAAAAACTGAAGCAGATCGAAAAACTGTCGAAACGTCTCAGGAGTGAACTGAATCCCTAGGCCTCGCCGCTGCCGGAGGTCTCACATGAGATTCACGCTTCTACTCGCCGCGCTATTTTTTTCCGCCGCGCTCGTTTGGTCCGTTGCTCAGTCCGCGCCGATCCGGCCAGGAATTCGCCAAGCCGATCAGACTGAGGCGCAGACGGAGAGAAATATTCCTCCGCCGAGCACCACGCTGACCAAGATGGATCTCGCAAAGGTCAGCCAGCAGGCGGATGATCTGGCCCGAATCGCTCGAACGATACCTTCAGACGTTGCCAGCGTTCGGAGCGGAATGCTCCCCAAAGATGTTCTCCAGAAACTCAAGCAAATCGAAAAGCTCTCCAAGCGCCTGCGCAGCGAACTCGAACAGTAGCGCGCGAATGAAAAAAGCCACCAGCCCGTCGGGACTGGTGGCCAAGGAACTAGAGAGGCAATCTGGCTAGAAGCTCACCTTCAAGCCAAACTCCATCGCACGCGGTGAACCCAATCCGAACACGCCCGTGCCAGCACCCACGCGGAAGGTGTCGCTGGGGAAGCTGCTTCCAACGAGCGCCTTAGGCGTGCTGTTAATCGAATTGTTGAAGCTGTTCGACGGAGTACCGTCTGGATTGAGCTGGTTCAACCATCCCGTCATCGCACCGGGCGGCAAGTTGAAGTTCGAGAAGTTGAAGATGTTGTAGAACCCAATGCTCGGGGTGATTGTGATGCGCTCCTTGAAAGTGTGCACCCAATCCAGCTTGAAGTCGAACGCTTTCACCCAAGGAAACATCAGCTGATTGGTTGGAGCCGAGGCCAGAAGAGGAGCTACCAGTCCTAACGTCTGCAGCTGCTTCGCCGTGAACAGACCCTCGGCCACCAGCTGCTGACCGGCAGGCGTCGGTTGATTGGCGACTGTCGTGTTGTAGCGGCTGATCGTGTTGTTCAGGCCTGTAAGCCCGAAGTCGCGCTGAAACGATCCGTTGGTTGTTCCCGGGATGGGTTCGCTGCCCTCCCCACCACCAGTAAAATCGGTCTGAAAGATTTGTCCGCCACTTTGGGTATTGCCCACGATCGCAGGACTCGAGAGTGGGCTGTAAAAATGGCCGATGATACCCAGTCGGAAACCATAGGGCACGCCAAAGTTTCCGCCGAACGAGATCTGGTTGGTTCGGTCCAGAAGAGATGGCCCCATGTATCGGAGTGGATCGTTGTTGTCTGCGGCGGCCAGCACGAAATCTTGGTCGTTAGAGCTCACCGCGTTGGAGGGAGGAGATGCACCCTGGTACGCCAGGGGGTTTACGAATTTCGAGAGTGAGTACGCAACCTGGAAGTTGGCAGACTTTACTCCTCGCATCGGATTCGTAACGTTGTCGACCAGCTTCATCTGCAGCCCGTTGTAAACCGAGCGGCTGATGGGGAACAGCATTGACATAGCATTGTAGGTCTGGTTGATACCTCCGAATGCACAGGGGTGACCGAGGCCTCCCACGCTGGTTGCGAGGTTGCACGCCACGCCGTTTGCGTCGTTCGGGGTTCCAAGACCATTGGTCAGAAACGTGGATGCCGTGGCTCCGTTCGTCATGGCACAGTTCACCGCAGCCGCCCCAGTCAGACCAGCAGCGCACCCGACGGAAGTCGCGGCCCCTTCCACCGCAGCTTCAGCTCCCGCTGCGCTGAAGTTGTTCGACGTCCCGACTCGGTTGATGTCTTGCCCTAACAGTGCATGCGTCTCGACGTTGCGTAGATAGTCCACCGATAGGACCATTCCGTGGCGAAGCTCATGCTGGAATCCGACGTTCATCTGAACCGAGCGAGGAGAGACGTAATTGGGAGCGAACATATTCGCACCCTCCGCCGATCCTGAGCTCAACACGTTTCCGATGTACCCTCCATTCGCAGCAGTGGGATCGAAGGGGTATGACGCCTTCAGATTGCTCTCCACGGTGGCAATGTTGTTCGCCACTTCCCAAATCGGCAGCATATTTGGCAGCCCTTGCGCTCCGAGCGCATCATTTCCGCATGTGTTGGTCGGGAACTGCAGTTGGGTTCCACCCGGAAGAAGGACGGGATAGTTCCCCCCCGCGTAGCACGCAGCGGTGTAATACAGAAATGCTCCCTGCGTCAGGCGCAAAGGACGATCAAAGAGAACATTGTTGAAAATTACATTCTCATAGAAAAGACCAATACCGGCACGAATCACGGTTTTGCCGTTCTTCCCCGGATCCCAGGCAATTCCCAACTGAGGCGCAAAATTGAGGTTGGGATTGTGCACCCGGTTCCCGTAACCGGGGAAGGCAGCGTTGAGTTCAGGGATCGCCGGCAGATCGCTATCCGTTCGGCCCGTGTCCCGCACATACCGCAGTCCGGGCGAGATCGTAAGGTTGGGAAGAATCTTCCACGAGTCACCAATGTAGAAACCGATCCGGTTGTCCGGGCCGAGTCCGCCTGCAGGGAAACCCAGAGCAGGCTTCTCCGTGGAGTACCCCTGCCCGTTGCCAACAATGGCTTCGAACATGTACTCGTTCAGAGGATTCGAACCGGGAGTTCCGTCGGGGCCCAGCGGGCAGTTTGTAATCGTCCCATTCGTGCAGTCAGGGTCCTGTCCGCCGCCGTACACGTTCGCTGTGGTACCGAAGAAGCCGGCGAAGCCGCCGCCCTGAATATGGTTCCAGCTGGCTCCGAAGCGAACGATGTGCTTACCCCAAGCCTTGCTGCCGTCATACTTCAATTGATGATCCGACTGGGGCGTGCTCTGCGGTGCCAGAAGGTTCGGGCCGACCGTAAAACTGCCGTTGTTAACGCTGACCGGGTAATCCGCAAACGGAACACTGGTTCCGCGCGTTCCATCAACCAGTTGGTTCTGGAATTTGAGATAGGAGAAGCGAATCGTGTGCGTGAAGCTGCCCGTGTTAAAGTCCGCTCCGACGACTGTATTCCGGGTGATGTTCCGGTTGTTATACACCTGGAAACTGTCGGGGAAGAACGTGGCGTCCGTCGAGTTCTTGTTGTAATTGAACCTGCTGAACAACCGGGCTGTCTTGGTCAGCTGATAATCGACGCGCCCAGTAAGTTCCTGATCGGTGAACGGCGCCGGAAAGAAGCCCGAATAGCCGTCATACGGAGCGGCCTCGAGTACCGGAGCTCCCAAGTGTTGCAAAGTGCGTTCGCCGTCGGCGAAGAAAAAGAGCTTGTCTTTCATCAGCGGCCCACCGAAGCTGCCACCCTCCTGGTTGCGCTGATAGTAAGGAGACGGCAATGTGTATGCGTGAGGCAGGCTCGCCGCGCCGATCGCATGATCACGGAAAGCACCGAATGCCTCGCCATGGTACGAATTCGTACCGGCCTTCGTAGTCACGTTGACCGCGCCAGAAGAAGTCAGCTCATTCGACAGATCGAGGTTCGACTGCGAAACCGAGAATTCCTGAATCGAACTGGCCGGCACATCCAAGGTCGTCGTGCCGACGGTCTCGTCGCTGATGTCGACGCCGTCCACTTCAATGCGGGCCGTTCGGCCGAAACGTCCGCCGAATGAGATGGAAGAGTATCCAACTTTCGTGGGATCGAAATTCGCTCCATCCTGGATTTGTACGCCCGGTTCCAATTGGGCGAGATCGAGGAAGTTTCGTCCATTGACCGGGAGGTTTTCAATCTGGGTGGAGTTCAACACACCCTGAATGATCGCCTGCTCAGTGTTCACCTGAACTTCGGTCGCCTGAACGTCGACCACGGTGCTCTCTTGCCCAATCTCAAGCCTGACGCTGCCGTTCGCACTCGTTTCAACCTTCACGTCTAACGTTAGCTGTGCGGTCTTGAAGCCCTTGGCTTCGATGCGCACGGTGTAAGAACCCGGAACGAGAGAACCCGAGGAGTAGCCTCCTTGGCCACTCGTGGTGGTCTTGATGGTCTGCCCCGTCGTACCGACGATCGTGACTTTGGCAGCGGCGACAACAGCGCCGGTGGAGTCGGTCACGGTGCCCACGATGCTGCCGGTTGAGACCGTGGTCTGGGCGAACGCCGCGGAACACAGCAGCGCCAGCGTGGTAAGCAATACGAACCAAAAACCAACTCGAGTCGCGAATCGCTGGGAGCAATTCAGGTTCAGCATCTTCCACCATCCTTTTTGGAATCTTCGAAGAGTCTTTTTCGCGCGCAGACTGCGACATCGTGTGAACGTTAACGCTAAAGTCCACACTCGTGATTCGGTAGAGGCACGGAACGCACAGAACAAAACGTACACACTCGAGAGCGTAAACAGATTTCCGCCGAGTGCGACATTCCCACGGATCGACAGCTTGCCAGAACTTAAGCAATTTTCCGGCCAGCGCCGGATCAAACTTGCGGCAATCTCTTAATATAATTTTGTTTCTATCACTTACACGAACAGGTGTCGCTTTCGGTCAAGGATACGGCGCCAACAAAACACCCCTAGACGCTTCCAAATATCGTATCCCATTTCTGGAAACGGTAGACACTTTGTGCCGCTTACTCCGGTGTTTACATATACTTACAAAACATTACATTGCTTCACGATCGCGAGACCGCTGTTATGTGTTACGCGACGGCATCGCCCCGAGCCGATTGTCTCAGAATTCAGATTTTACCGTGTAGTAACCTGCCCGATGCCGGACTCGGTAGGCAGGAGCATCGGAAACACCCGCCACCTGCACCTCGATTCGGCGGAATTCCGACATTGATGTGCGCTGTGAAGGGTAATAGGCCAGCAGATACTGCGTGCGCAATTCATCGCTGATTTTTGCGAACGCATCGTCGAGTTGCGCAGCGGAGGTCGCATAGTAATACTTGCCGCCCGTATCGTCGGAGAGCTGGATCAGGGCGTGCTCGCCACCGATCTCGCGTCCGGCGCTGCTTTCGATGGGAACAATGATGATCGAGTAGATGATCGCTTCCGCCTCTTCGGCGGCACGCAGCGCTTCCTTGTATTCGACCTTACTGTCGACGTCTTCGCCGTCCGTGATCAGGACCAGCACCTTCCTCCCCTTGCGGTGATCCAGCGCCCGGGAGGCGAGATAAATCGCGTCAAACATGGCCGTAGAAGCTCCGAGGCGAACGTGATCAATCCCCTGATCGATGCGCTTGAGATCGGACGTGTATCCCGGAGTGGCTTCATGCACGACTTCGCTAAAGGCGTAGACACAAAGGGCGTCGACGGGGCGCAGAATGGCGTGGGCGAAGCGCTTGGCAGACGCCAGTTCCAGCGGCAGATCATGTCGCGTGCTCAGGCTGGTATCGATGGCAAGGGCGATCGAGAGTGGCAGCGCCGATTCCTTGTCGAAAACCGCAATCTTCTGCTCCTGGCCGTCCTCTTTCAGAACAAAATTTTCCTTCTTCAACCCGCCGATGGGAGCACCATGTTCGTCGGTCACCGTCACAAAAACGTTAACCAGGTTCACATCCACCCGAAGCGTGGTGGTCGGCTCGGACTGTCGTTCCGGGCTCGAAGGCTTCGTTTGGGGCGGTTTCTGGTCGCCCGGAGTCTGCTGCGCCCGTAGGCCGCCGGAGACGGCGAGCACGCCGATCAGGAGCAGACTCTTATATTTTCTCATTGAGGATCGAATTATAACTTTTGCCCGAGCGCGCACGGCCGATCTGGTCGCTCAGTTAGATGCGCTTTCCTTAATCGGGCTGCCTCAGCTCCCGGAATTGGCACGAGGAATTTCCGCTGGGAATGGGTCTCCGTCGGCCCAGACGGCACCATCCTCAAAGTGCTCTTTCTTCCATATCGGCACTGTTCGCTTCAGTGTATCGATCAGCCACCGGCAAGCGTCAAAGGCCGCCGCACGATGGGCTGATGCCACCGCGATCAGCACGCTGGTCTCGCCGATCTCCAGCCGCCCAAGGCGGTGCACAATGGCTACATCGCGAATCTGGAATTGTTGCAGCGCCTGCGTGGCCAGGGAATCCATCTGCTTCAGTGCCATCTCTTCGTAGGCTTCGTAGTCGAGATAGAGCGTCTTGCGGCCGCGAGTCTGGTTGCGGACGACGCCCTCAAAGACCAGGGCGGCGCCATCTTCTCCACGCTTCAGGCCAGCAACGATTCCCTGTGCATCGATGACCTCGCGAACAATCGTCGAGTAGCCACCGCGTCCCAGCGGTTCTGGAGCTCCGCCGCTCACCGGAGGTAGCACCGCCAGCTCATCGTCTGGATGCAATGTGGTATCGGGTCCGGCATACTCCTGATTCACCGCCAGGGCGAGCGACGGCAATGATTCGCGCAAGCGGGGCGTCTGCGCTTCATAGTGCGCAAGCACATCGCGTACCGAGGCGTTCTCCGGCACGTCGATGACGTCAGTCGCCTTCCCCACAAGCTCTTTCAATATCCCGAAGAAGAGAACTCGCACACGCATCGGCGTTCAGTGTAACCCGAAGGCCCGCGTCCGTCGCGTGTTTCGCCCGAGAAAGAAAAAGGCCAGCCTCCGGGGAGGCTGGCCTTTGAACCTTACAAAGACTTCAGGCTTGTGTCAGCACCTTGTCGTGAGCCGCTTCCGGCTCCTTCACAGGCGCCGTAGGATTGTAATCCTGCTTGGGATCCTTCGGCGGCGTCGAAAGAATCTTCGCCGCTGGTCCCTCCGCGACCTGGGGCAACGAAACCTTGAGAGCTTCGTCGATCGTCTTCACATAATGGACGGTGAAGTTCTCTAACTGCTCCGGCGTGAGATCTTCTTCCACGTTCATTTTGTTCTCCGCGGGAAGAATCACATCCGTGACCCCAGCGCGCTTCGCAGCCAGCACTTTCTCTTTGATTCCGCCGACAGGAAGCACATTCCCGCTCAGCGTGATCTCGCCCGTCATCGCGAGCAGCGGGGTGATGCGCCGCTTGGTCAACAATGACACCAGAGCAGTGGCCATGGTCACGCCTGCCGAAGGCCCATCCTTCGGAATCGCCCCCGCCGGCACATGGATGTGAATATCGTGGTTGGCGAAAAAGTCTTCGGCCACCCCGAGCCGGTCCGCATTGGACCGCACCCACGTCAGCGCCGCCTGCATCGATTCCTGCATCACCTGGCCAATTTGCCCGGTCATGGTGAATCCGCCCTTGCCCTTCATCGCGTTGGCCTCGACGAACAGCACGTCACCGCCCGAGGGAGTCCACGCCAGACCCACGGCCACGCCCGGCCGCTCGGTCCGCTCCGCAATTTCCCCCTCGCTGCGAATTTTGATGCCGCCAAGAAATTCCTGCACGATTTCCTTGGTGACGATGAGTTTTTCCGTCTTCCCTTCCGCCAGGCGCCGTGCCTGCTTGCGGCAGATCGTACCGATCGTCCGTTCCAGACTGCGCACACCCGCCTCTCGCGTGTAGTGGCGAATGGTGTAGCGCACGGCTTCTTCAGGAAACTCGATCTGCTCGTTGGTAATCCCGTTCTCTTCGATCTGCCGAGGAATCAGGTAACGAAACGCGATGTGCACCTTTTCTTCCTCGCTGTAGCCCTGTAGTTCGATGATCTCCATGCGATCGCGCAACGGCTCCGCAATCGGATCGAGCATATTCGCCGTCGTAATGAACAGCACCTTCGACAGGTCGAACGTCACGTCGAGATAATTGTCGCGGAACGTCGAGTTCTGCTCGGGATCGAGCGCTTCGAGCAACGCCGAAGCTGGATCGCCGCGGAAGTCGCGCCCTACCTTGTCGATTTCGTCGAGCATGAAGACTGGATCTTTCGTCTCCGCGCGCCGAATGCCCTGAATAATCTGACCCGGCAGCGCTCCAATATACGTTCGCCGGTGACCCCGGATTTCCGCCTCATCATGCACGCCGCCGAGCGAGAGCCTCACAAACTTGCGGCCCAACGCGCGCGCAATCGACTTGCCGAGCGAAGTCTTGCCCACGCCCGGAGGCCCCACAAAGCACAGAATTGGTCCCTTCATGTTCGGCTTCAGGCGCCGCACCGAGAGATAGTCCAGAATCCGATCTTTCACTTTTTCCAAGTCGTAGTGGTCGGTGTCGAGAATCTCTTTCGCCTTCGGAATTTCGATTTCCTGTCCGGAAGTCTTCGCCCACGGCAACACCGCAAGCCACTCGATGTAGTTGCGCGTCAGCGAATAGTCCGCGGCCATCGGCGACATGCGCGAGAGCCTGCCCAATTCCTTCAGCGCCTCTTTCTTCACTTCATCAGGCATGCCCGCTTCTTCGATCTTCTTCTTCAGATCTTCGACGTCGCGCTGCCCTTCGTCCTGCTCGCCCAGTTCTTTCTGAATCGCCTTCATCTGCTCGCGCAGGTAATACTCGCGCTGCGTCTGCTGCACGCGGTCCTGCACTTCGCTCTGAATCTTGTTGCGCAGTTGCTGGACTTCGAGTTCCTTGGCGAGGTGCTGGTTGATTTTTTCCAGGCGCACATGGATATCGAGAGTCTCAAGCGTGTCCTGCTTGTCGGGCGTCGACAGCGACGGCAACGATGACGCGATAAAGTCCACCAGTCGGCCCGGCTCGTCGATGTTCATGGCCACAGTCGAAAGTTCATCCGACAGCGTTGGGGAACCCGCGACGATCTGCTGGAACAGTGTCAGCACGTTTCGTTGCAGCGCCTCGACCTCAGACGTTGCGAGCGGCGTACTGCCTTCTGGCAGGGCGGAATAGTAGGCGCTCATGAATGGCGTCAACTGTGTGAACTCGCCCAGTTTGATCCGCTCCAAACCCTCGGCAAACACAAACAGGCTCTGGTTGGGCATCTTGACTACCTTGTGAACCACAGCGGATGTTCCCACCGTGTAAAGGTCGCTGGGCTGCGGGGAGTCAACCCGCGCCTCGCGCTGGGCCACCACAATGATGGTTTTGTCTTCCCCGAGGGAATTGATCAGCTGAACAGAACTCTCCCGACCCACCGTTAAGGGTAAAACGGCGTGTGGGAATAGCACCGTATCCCTTACTGGGAGTACCGGGAGAGCCTTTTGATCGTTTATTTCCTTATTCTTAGGAGTGCGCTCGACGGGCGGCTGCTGGCTCATTATGTCTCCTTGAGTGTAACTCGCTCAAGTTTAGATGATACTCCTGCCGGAAAGGTTTCAGGTAGCCCCGGGAGGATTTCCGCAAGATGTTGAATTCTATTCCGTTAACGTTTTGTGGAAATGTGCCTAAGGTGCAGAGGCTAACGCGGAGGGTACGCGCTTGCAAGAATTAAATGAGCAGGCAGGTCAAAATTCAAGAACCAGGCGAACACCGCACGGAACCCCGCTTGAGATCGGCTGGCAGCATACCACGGGGTAGCCGGCGT
>Ga0335083_10011009_pt1 | contig 10889 bp, 11 predicted proteins | sample Lox_Sample_42_FD_206716 | JGI IMG/M metagenome (GOLD analysis project Ga0335083, IMG submission 206716) | Soil microbial communities from Loxahatchee National Wildlife Refuge, Florida, United States - Lox_Sample_4.2 | ecosystem: Environmental > Terrestrial > Soil > Wetlands | place: USA... | reverse complement strand
ACAGCATCTTTGCGGCGCGATCGATGCACACCAGCACGCGCTCGCCGTCTTCGTTCTGTTGCGGTTGAGTTTGTCCATCGCCGTTGGCGATAATCGGCAAGAACGGATAGCGGCGCGCAAACGCCGGCAGGTAAACTTCCGGATCCAGCGAACCATCGCCGCCCAGAAACACATTCATGCCGGGGCGCAGTCCCATCACCGCCAATGGCGTCTTCGTCTGCGTGTCGAAGATGATGGGATAGCACACCGCCGCGAGGCCGAACTCGTCGACCGTCAACGGCACCAAATGCGTATCCGCCAGGAATGAAAAAGGATTCGAAACTTGGCTGACGCCGAGCGAGCGATGCTTCTCCGCCGAGAGCGGCTCAAGCTGGCGATAAAACAGAATTTGGCCGAGCGTTTGAGCGTCGCCCGCGCTTGCGCTGGTCATAGTTTTCTCCGCGAGTTCCCTTCCACGAAGGGGCTCTCAACCACGAAAGCGCGCTCGCCGCAACAGTCCAGCGCAAATCCGCACCGCTCGCCTGGCTTTTCTGTCGCGGCCCGCGTGCTATGCCAACGCCACGAAATCCAAGGGATTCGGGCGCGCGGGAGACAGTATGCGGGCGTTGCATTGGGCTTTTGCGCTGACCTTCGGCGCCTGCCTCACACTCGCGAGTTGTGGACAACGGGGGCCCGAACCGCTCAGCGCCTTTGACGGGCGCGTGGAAGACTGGACCCGGGAAATGCTTGCAGACAGCCCGGAACTGGCCAGCCGGGCCGGCGTATCGGTGGAACAAGCCGGGGGTGCGTACGACGATCGCTTGGATGACCGCTCGGCCCTCGCCGTAGACACGCGCCGCAGCGCAGCATTGCGCCGATTAGTGGAATTGCGCGCCTTCGAAAACGACACGCTGCCTGCCGACGACGCCATGACCTACGCTGTGCTGAACGCCCAGTTCACCGCCGCCGAAGCGGGCGCGCGCTACACCTACGGCGACTTTTCGCAGCTGGGCGGCATCCACCCGTACGTGCTGAACCCGCTCGACAGCGCCTTCGTCACACTGCCCGAATTTTTCGATCGCACGCACCAGATCAGCGATTTCGCCGACGCCGAGGCCTATCTCACACGATTGCAAGGCGCGGTCACGGCGATCGATCAGGAAACCGATCGCGCGCGTCAGGACGCCGGCAACGGCGTCACGCCGCCAAGCTTCATCATCGATGACACGTTGAAGGAACTCGACGACATCATCGGAACGCCGCCCGATCAGCTGGTTTATGTGACGAGCTTCAAGCGCAAGCTCGACGCGCTCGTCTCAAGGCAAAGCGGCGCCGCGCAAACGCAGGCCGCCGCGCGTTCCCAGCGCATGCTGGCGCAAGCGCTCGCCATCGTGCGCGACCGCATCGTTCCCGCGCATCAACGCGCAGCGGCGTTTCTGCGCAGCATTCGCGCCGGCGCCAGCGACGACGCCGGCGTGTGGCGCCTGCCGCAAGGCGACGCCTATTATGCGGATGCGCTCAAGATCGAAACCACGACCTCGCTGACGCCGGCGCAGATCCACACGATCGGCCTGCAGCGCGTCGCCGAGCTCAACAACGAGCTCGACATTGCGCTCCGCCGCGTCGGCCTCACCGAGGGCGCAGTGGGCGCACGCCTCGCGCAAATGACGGCCGACCCGCAGTACCGTTATCCGGACAGCGATGACGGCCGCGCGCAACTGCTGGCGGACATCCGCGCGCGCGTCGCGCGCGTCACCCAGCATCTGCCGGCCTGGTTCGCCACCGTGCCCCGCGCGCAACTCGATGTGGAACGCGTGCCGGCTTTTGCCGAAGCCAGCTCCTCCGGCGCCTATTACGAGCCGGGTTCGATCGATGGACGCATCGCCGGCGTCTATTTCGTCAATCTGCGCAATCTCGCGGAAATGACCAAGATCGACGTGCCGACGCAGGATTACCATGAGGGCGTGCCCGGCCATCACCTGCAAATCTCGCTGACCCGCGAACAGACCGACCTGCCGCTGCTCCGGCGCCTGCTCTCGTTCGACGCCTTCGAAGAAGGCTGGGCGCTTTACGCGGAATCCTTGGCCGACGAGGAAGGTCTCTACGAAACCGACCCGATCGGGCGCATCGGCTATCTGCGATGGCAGCTCTGGCGCGCGGCCCGCGCCGTGGTCGACACCGGCATTCATTCCATGCGCTGGACCCGCCAGCAGGCCATCGACTACCTCGCCCAAACCACCGGCGATGCGCCCGGCACGATCCAAACCGAGGTCGATCGTTACGTGGTGTGGCCGGGCCAGGCGTGCGCTTACGAAATCGGCCGGCGCGAAATCATGCAGCTGCGGGAGCAAGCGCGCAACGAACTCGGTCCGGACTTCGATCTCCGCGCCTTCCACGACGCCGTGCTCCTGAACGGCGCAGTGCCGCTCAGCGTGCTCGATCGCATGGTCGCCGATTGGATACCGCAGCAGCACAGCTTGGCCGCGCGCGCCGCACATCATCAGTAGCGCCGTTGCGCCCACAGCACAGCGTCAACACAACGCAGTGATCGACGCGAGTTTGCCGCGTGCTTGCGAAAACCGCCCAGCGCGCGCCGCAATCAGGCCGCGATCAGCGCGCTCGCTCTCTCTCGTATTTTATGTGTTGTCGACGTGGCGGAGGGAGACGTCATGAAATCCAAGCTGTTGCCGTGCGCCGCTTTGGCGCTGATTGCGCTCGCCATTGTGGGATGCGCGCAGACCCAGGCGCCAACCGATCAGATCTCGAAGATCGATACCCAGGCTCAGCCGCCACCGCCGCCGCCCCCGGCCCCGCCCCCGCCTGTCGCTGATGAATCCGTCGTCGTAACTGGATCGCGCGGCATGGCCACGCCCGCGCCCATGCAGCAGCGCGCCTTTGGCGCACTCATGGCGGGCGCGCCTTACGCACAAATGGCGCCGCAGCCCATGCCGGGCGACGTCGACCGCGATCAATACCAGCACGCCGTCGACAATCCGGTTCATCCGGTCTCGACGTTTTCGATCGATGTCGACAGCGCCTCTTATTCCAATGTGCGGCGCTTCTTGAACGAGGGCCGGCTGCCGCCGCGCGACGCCGTCCGCGTCGAAGAGCTGATCAATTATTTCGATTACAATTACCCGCTGCCGCCGACGCGCCAGCAGCCCTTCTCCACCACCGTCGCCATGACGCCCGCACCTTGGGCCCCCGGCCATACGCTGCTGCACATTGGCCTCAAGGGCTATGACATCACCCGCGCCGAGCGCCCGCCGCTCAATCTCGTGCTGCTGCTCGACGTCTCCGGCTCGATGTCGCCGGAAGACCGCCTGCCGCTTGCCATTCGCGGCTTCCGCATGCTGGTGGATCAGCTTGGGGCGCGCGACAAGGTCGCCATCGTCGTTTACGCCGGCGCGGCGGGCCAAGTTCTCGAGCCCACCTCCGGCGCCGATCACGCCCGCATCAATGCCGCGCTCGATCAGCTGCACGCCGGCGGCTCAACCGCGGGCGGCGAAGGCCTGCGCCTCGCTTACGCTTTGGCCGAGCGCAATTTCAACCGCAACGCCATCAACCGCGTGATGATCGCCACCGATGGCGATTTCAATGTCGGCATCAACGATCCGCAGCAGCTGCAGGATTTCATCTCGCACGAACGCGAAACCGGCATCTATCTGTCGGTGCTCGGCTTCGGCCACGACAATTACAACGACGCGCTGATGCAGCGCCTGGCGCAGAACGGCAACGGCGTCGCCGCTTATGTCGACACGCTGAACGAAGCTCGCCGCGTACTGCACGATCAGATCAATGGCGCGCTTTTCCCGATCGCCAACGACGTCAAGATCCAGGTCGAGTTCAATCCGAGCCAAGTCGCCGAGTATCGCCTGATCGGCTACGAAACCCGGATGCTGAACCGCGAGGATTTCAACAATGACCGCGTCGACGCCGGTGAAATCGGCGCGGGCGCCTCGGTGACCGCGATCTATGAACTGACGCCGGTCGGAGGCCGCACTTTGGTCGATCCGCTGCGCTATCAGAACGAACGCGCCGCGCCTTCGGCGGCGCACGGCAACGAGGTCGCGTTCCTGCGCATCCGCTACAAGCTGCCGGGCCAGGATCAGAGCCGTTTGATCGAACGCCCGATCACACAGACGGATAGCTTCGCCGATATCGCCCGCGCGCCGGAATCCACGCGCTGGGCGACCGCAATCGCCGGCTATGGCCAGCTGCTGCGCGGCGAACCTTATCTCGATCACGCCTACGGCTGGGATGACGTGATCAATCTCGCCCAGGGCGCGCGCGGCTCTGACGATTTCGGCTGGCGCGCCGAGTTCGTGCAACTCGCCCGCACCGCGGAAACGCTGGGGCCGCTGCCCACAGCGGACAATGCCCAGCCCGAGGCGCACTAAGACAGCTCGCGAAGAGGCGGCCTAGGCCGCCTCTTTTTTGGCTAAGCCGCCCAGACCATGCGGATGCGGCCGCGGACCTGCTCCTCTTGGGGTTCAGCATCCAGCGCGGCGCTGTTCATCACCGGGCGGAGCGCGGCGGCGAGATCGGCTTCAACGAATTCGCGCACATCGCGCTCGTCGCGCTGATGCACCAGCACATGGGTGGCGCCCAGCAATTGCGCCTGCGGCCATTGCTCATGGCTAGCCAGGCGTTTGGAAAGATTGGCCGTGCGGGAGAGAAACAAGGGCGTCCAGCCACGCCCTCCGGGACCCGGACGGGCAAAGCAATACACCGCCGCCGCTTCTTCGAAGCCCTCGTCCGGCCGATGCGCCGTAAACCTATGCAACCGCCCGGATTCTCCGCGGAAAATTGCTTCCGACATGTCACGCCCTCGCTTCGTGTTCGTTGTCTGTTCTGTTGTACGCGAGTCCGATGTTCTTGTAAAGTTCCAATTCACCCTATTGTCCCGAAGCGCCGCCAACACAACCTGTGACATCCAAAGCGCGGGCCGCCTTTCGTCCGCCGCCTAAGCCTGCGATGATTGTTCATGGCCCACGATCACAGCCACGATGGCGTCCAGCTCCTCAACGACGCGGAGAAACGCTGCGCCGAAGCGGGCGAGAGCTTTACGCCGCTGCGGCGGCGCGTGCTGGAGCTGCTGATCGAGCATCATGGGCCCGCTAAGGCCTACGACCTGCTGGCGCACCTCGGACAGGATGGCGGGCCGGCCAAGCCGCCCACCGTCTATCGCGCATTGGAGTTTCTGGTGCGTATGGGGCTCGCCCACCGCATCGAGAGCCTCAACGCCTTCGTCGCCTGCGACATCGGGGCCTGCGCGCGCTCGACCATTTTCCTGATCTGCGAAAAATGCGGCGCAGCCGAGGAGTTCGATGCCGGCCATGCGCTCATCGACCTCTCGGAAGCCGCCCAGCGCGACGGCTTTGAGATCCATCGCACCATGATCGAAGCCAGCGGCGTGTGCAGCGAATGCCGCGCGGCGTAGGCGCGGAACCACCGCCCGCCCTGCCCGCGCCGCTCTATCAGGGCGCGGTCAATACCTGGGAATGCGACGCCAACGGCCATCTCAATGTACGCTTCCAGCTTGAGCGTGCGACGGTGCATGGGCTGGCGCAGATGGCGGCGGCGCTGAAGCTGCGCGGGGCGTTCCGAGACGACGCCGGCGCCACGCTGATTCCGCGCGACATGCATGTGCGCTTTCTGCGTGAAGCGCATCCCAACAACCCGCTGAGCATGTCTGGCGGCGTGCTCGCGTTCGGCGCCGATGACGCCGCGCTTTGTTTCGACATGCGCCATTTCGACGGCGCGCCGGCCACGGCGTTTCGCATGACGGTGGCGCACGTCGAACCGCTGCAATTGAGGCCGTTTCCGTGGTCGGCGCGGTCGCGAGATGCCGCCGCCACGCTTGCCTGCGCGCTGCCGCCGCACGCCGAACCGCGCGCCATCGACATCACGCGCGCGCCCGGCAAGCCAAGCCTCGATCAAGCCCGCCAGCTGGGCGCGCTTCGCATCGGCGCGCAAGTGGTGTCGCCCGACCAGTGCGACGCCTTCGGGCGGCTGCGCGCGGAGCACGTCTTTGGCCGGCTTTCCGATTCTGTGCCGCATCTCTTTAGCGAGTGGCGGCGCGAAGCCGTCGCGACCGGCGCGCCGCCGACGCTGTCCGGCGCCGTGGTCGAGGCGCGGCTGGTGTTTCGCGCCTGGCCGCGCGCGGGCGATCTGATCGAGGTGCATTCCGGCCTCGCCGAACTCACCACCAAGCTGACGCGGATCGTGCATTGGCTGCTCGATCCCGCGAGCGGCAAACCTTGGGCTTCCGCCGAAGTGGTGGCGATCAATTTCGATCTGGCGACACGCAAAGCCGCGGAGTTGCCCGCCGATCTGGTCGCCGCACGGCAGCCGCGCGTGGTCTCTGGAATGACGATCTAGCCAGCAAAGACGGCTGCACGGCGCCCTGGCCGCTCAGGCGGCTTTCACCTAGAGCTAGGCGATGGTTCTGCTGAGACTTACTCTGGCCGCGGGCTTCGCCTTGATCGCTTCAAACGCCGCCGCACAACCAGCGCCGAGCCCGAGCGCGGACACGATCTCCGCCTCGGCCTGCCAATTCGCCAATGGCTACAAAGTTCTCCTGAGCGACCGTTCTCCGGACGAATTTATTTTCGTGATGCAGGTTTCGCCGAGCACGAACTTGCTCGCCCGCATCTACATCAATGACGACCAAACCATTTCGGTGGATGTCCAGGACGCGCCGCAAGAGGATCCGGCGCGGAGCCGCGCCATCGAGATGTTATTCGAGGAATTGCGTTTCGCCACGCGCCAGCAGCTGACTCGCACGCAATTCGCCGCCTTCATGCAGACAGGCGCGCCGACGCCCTGCGCGCGAACCAGCTTTCACGACTATTTCCAACACTAGACCAGGTCGGGAAATTGCCGCGATGGCGAGGCCATCAAAGCCGCCGTCTCAATCGCAGCACGCGCCCGGTCTGGGCGCTCGATCGGCAGCATGTGCCCGGCGCCTTCGACGACAGCAAGGCGCGCGTCAGGCCTTAGCGCCGCGAAGCGCTGCGTCGCCGCGCTTGACATGGTCGAGCCGCGCTCCGCGCGGAGCAGCACGATGGGCCCCGGCGCACGCCGGATCGCCGCCCACGGATCGTGACGCTGCGCCGCAAAGGTCGCGGCCTCGTAGGCTGGCGAACAGGCGAGATGCACGCCCTTGGCGTCGTCGACCAAGCCGTCCGCGACATAATCGGCCAAGGCCTCAGGCGGGAAGGTGCGAAAGACGCCGCGCTCCTGAAAGCTGGCGAAGGCGACTTCGCGGTTCGGAAAATGCGCACGCCGCCGCGAAGCCTTGCGGGCGATCGGCAGCAGCGAGCGCGTCATCACCGTGCCGCCCGGCAGCTCAGCCAGCGCGTAGGCCGCGCCGGAGAGGATGACGGGCTCGATCAGCGCCAATCCGCGCACCAGGTCTGGCCTGCGCCCGCCGACCATCAGGCTCACGGTTGCGCCCATGGAGTGGCCCGCGAGCGCAACGGGTTGCGTGAAATGACGGTCGAGCAGCGCGATGACATCGTCGCGGTGGCGCCGCCAGGACACATAACCGAAGCGCCGCGGCGGCAACGTGCTGCGCCCATGCCCGCGCATGTCCACCGCCACGACGTGAAAGCGCTCGCCCAGCGGCTGCAGCAGCGCGCGATAGGTGCGGGCGTTGAAGCCGGTGGCGTGGAGAAACAGAATGTCGACGGCGCGGCTTTCGTCGCCGAACGCAAGCCCAGCCATGCGCCCGTCCGACATGTCGAACACGACGCGACGGAAGGGCTCCGGTCCTTCCGGCGGCGCAATCGCGTCCGCCGAATCAAGGGTATCCGTCACGATTTCCAGGGTACGCCTCAAACCTTACCGTTCAAGTTGGCTCAACGGTCCGAAGGCGCTAACAAACGGTCCATGAGCGATACAATGCCCGACCGTCTCTCAACCGATCCGAAGAGCCCCTACTATGATGCCGCGCTTTTGGAGCGCGGCGTGGGCATTCGCTTCAAAGGCGTAGAGAAGACCAACGTGGAGGAATATTGCGTGAGCGAAGGGTGGATACGCGTCGCCGTCGGCGCTGGCCGCGACCGCCACGGCAATCCGCTGACGCTGAAGCTCACCGGCTCGGTTGAGCCGTATTTGCAAGAAGCCAAGGACTAGGAGCGGCCCAGAGCGGCGTCGATCACCGCATTCGCTTCGGGCTTGCTCCAGTCCGTATCTCCAGTCACACGCGCGAGTTCACGCCCTTGCGCATCGTAGAGGATGGAGGTCGGCATAGCCTTGGCCTGGGCGTCGAATTCAATGCTGCGGCTGGGATCGCTGATAAAGGGCAACGCGCCGCCGCTCAGACGCGCGAGTTGGGTTCGCGCTTCAGGCAATGTGCTGTCCGCATCGATATTGATCGTCACAACGCTGAACCCGGGTCCGCCATAGCGCCGCTGCAGCACCGCAAGCGTCGGCAGCTCGTTCATGCACGGCGCGCACCAGGTGGCCCAGAAATTGACCAGCACCACCTTGCCCCGAAAGGCCGCCAGCGAGGTGCTGCGCCCTTCGGAATCGAGCAGACCCACGGCGGACTGCTTCGGCGCCTGCGCCAGAACCTCAAGCTTCGACATGGCGCCCACCGCCAGACGGCTAGAAACCGCCGCCGGGGGCTTGGAAGGGCCCATCAAAACCACGTACAGAAGCGCCACTGCGCTCAACCCCAGTAAAACAAGAGCCGCCGGTATGGCCCAGGAGCGGGGCTTTGCCGGGCGCTGAGCAGAAGTGTCGATGTCCGAGTCCGATCCCAAGTCCAAACCTCCCGGCCAAAAAATGTGGGGCGGCCGCTTCGCTGCCCGCCCAGCCGAAGCAATGCAAGCGATCAATGCTTCGATCGATGTCGACCAGCGCCTATGGCGCGAAGATATCGAAGGCTCGAAGGCTCACGCCGACATGCTGGCCGTGCAAGGAATCATAACGCCCGAAGACAATCTGAAGATACAGATGGGGCTGGATCAGATCGCCGCGGAAATCGAGGCGGGTTCCTTCATCTTCTCCCAGGACCTCGAAGACATCCACCTCAACATTGAATCAGCGCTGACCGAGCGCGTCGGGGAAGCCGGAAAGCGCTTGCACACGGCACGCTCGCGCAACGACCAGGTGGCGACCGATTTTAAGCTCTGGACCATGCGCGCCGCCGCGGCCGCGGCGAAACAGATCCAGCGCCTGCAGGACACTCTGGTCTCGCGCGCCGACGACCACGCCGAGTGGATCATGCCCGGCTTCACCCACTTGCAAACCGCGCAGCCGATCACGCTCGGCCATCACCTCTTGGCTTACGTGTCGATGCTCGAACGCGACAAGGTGCGCATCGTCGGAGCCAAGCTGGAAATGGCGTGGGAATGCCCGCTGGGCGCCGCCGCGCTCGCCGGCACCGGCTTTCCGATCGACCGCGAGGCCACCGCACAGATGCTCGGCTTCCATGCGCCGGCCTCGAACTCGATCGACGCCGTGTCGTCTCGCGATTTCGCCATGGCCCAGCTGGCCAACATCTCGATCTGCGCCACGCACCTTTCCCGCCTCGCGGAAGAGATCGTGCTGTGGACCAGTCCGCAATTCGCCTTTGCACGGCTGTCGGATCATTGGTCGACCGGCTCTTCGATCATGCCGCAGAAGCGCAATCCGGACGCCGCCGAGCTGATCCGCGCCAAGGCCGCGCGCATCAGCGCCAATTTCGCCGCGCTCAGCGCCATCATGCAGAAGCTGCCCTTGGCCTACGCCAAGGACCTGCAAGAGGATAAAGCGCTGACCTTCGAGGCTTTCGACGCCTTCGAGCTCTCGCTTGCGGCGATGAATGGCATGATGGCGACCATCACGTTCGATCGCGCCACGATGCGCGCGGCGGCGGCGCGCGGCTATTCAACCGCCACCGACCTCGCCGACTGGCTGGTGAGAGAGCTGAAGGTCCCGTTCCGCGAAGCCCACCACATCACCGGCGCGGTCGTGAAGCGCGCCGAAGCGCTGGGCGTTGCCGACCTGTCAGATTTGCCGCTGGAAGAATTCCAGCAGGTTGATCCGCGCATCACCGAAGCGGCGCGGGCGCTGCTGACGGTAGAGCAATCGGTTGAAAGCCGTGCTAGCTATGGCGGAACCGCGCCGGAGCGGGTGCGCGATCAAATCGCGCGCTGGAAGGAGCATCTGCAATGAAGCGCATTCTGCTCACAGTCGTGGCGCTGAGCCTGCTCGCCGGATGCGGCTTGCGCGGACCGCTGGATCGCCCGCCGCCGATGTGGGGCGACCGCACCAAATACGACCAGGAACAAGCGGCTGAGCGCGAGCGCAAGCACCACCATGATGCGCGCGCCTCGTCGACGGCGACGACGACCGACGCCACGGCCGACACAACAACGGACACGACAACCACGACGACGCCCGCGCCCACGCCCAATCCGCAATGAACCATTTCGAGTATCGCGGCGGCGCGCTCTGCTGCGAGGACGTCCCACTTGCGGAGATCGCCGAGGCCGTCGGCACGCCGGCTTACGTCTATTCATCAGCGACGCTCGAGCGGCATTATGACGTATTCAAGTCCGCCTTCGCGCCGCGCGAGGTGAGCGTCGCGTTCGCGGTCAAAGCCAATTCCAACATTGCGGTGCTGGCCACCCTCGCCCGCAAGGGCGCGGGCGCCGACACGGTCAGCGCCGGCGAAATCAAGCGCGCGCTGGCCGCCGGCATTCCCGCCGGACGCATCATTTTCTCCGGCGTCGGCAAGACCGCGGACGAGCTGCGCTTCGCCATCGAACTTGGCGTGCATCAGATCAATGTCGAAAGCGCCGCCGAACTGCATCTCATCGCGCAGCTTGCGGAAAGTCTGGAAAAGCGCCCGTCCATCGCCATCCGGGTCAACCCCGATGTCGGCGCCGGCGGACACCAGAAAATCTCGACCG
>Ga0335083_10011008_pt1 | contig 10890 bp, 7 predicted proteins | sample Lox_Sample_42_FD_206716 | JGI IMG/M metagenome (GOLD analysis project Ga0335083, IMG submission 206716) | Soil microbial communities from Loxahatchee National Wildlife Refuge, Florida, United States - Lox_Sample_4.2 | ecosystem: Environmental > Terrestrial > Soil > Wetlands | place: USA: Florida... | reverse complement strand
CCGGAGGAAGCGGAGGCGAGCGCGACGTCGTTTTCAGTGATGGCGCCAACATCGCTATGGATGATTTCGAGCGAGACCTTGTCCGACTCGATTTTCTTGAGGGCATCCACAATCGCTTCGACGGAGCCCTGGGTATCGGCCTTGACGACGACTTTGAGGGCCTTGCTTTGCGCGGCCTGGAGCGTGGCGAAAAGATTTTCCAGGGTGACCTTGCGCTCTTCCTGGCTTTCGGCCTTGGCTTCAAATTCGCGCTGGCCGGCGAGTTCACGCGCGGCGCGTTCGTCCTCCACCACGGAAAATTCGAGACCCGCGTCTGGCACGCCGTTCAAGCCGAGGACTTTTACGGCCACGGACGGGCCGGCTTCTTTCAGGCGCTGGCCTTCTTCATTAATGAGCGCGCGAACGCGTCCATAATATTGGCCGCAAAGAATGATATCGCTGACGCGGAGCGTGCCTTTGCGCACGAGAACCGTCGCGGTGGGACCGCCGGGCTCGACGCCGGATTCGATGACGTTGCCCTTGGCGCGGCGGTCGGGATTAGCCTTGAGCTCGAGGAGATCGGCCTGGAGCAAAATCATTTCGAGCAGCTTATCAATGCCCTGCTTGGTGAGCGCGGAAACGTCCACGAAAATGGTATCGCCACCCCAATCATCGGGCACGAGGCCTTTGTCCTGCAATTGCTGGCGCACCTTCATCGCGTTCGCATTCGGATGGTCAATCTTATTGACGGCGACGAGGATGGGGACTTTCGCGGCTTTGGCGTGGTTCAACGCTTCCAGCGTTTGCGGCATGACGCCGTCGTTGGCGGCAACGACGAGAATGACGATGTCCGTGACGTTGGCGCCGCGCGCGCGCATGGAACTGAAAGCAGCATGGCCGGGCGTGTCGAGGAAAGTGATTTGCGCGAGCTCAGTTTTCCGCTCGGGATGCGGCACGGAAATGGTGTACGCGCCGATGTGCTGGGTGATGCCGCCGGCTTCACCCGAAGCGACGTTCGTCTTGCGAATGACGTCCAGCAGGCTCGTCTTGCCATGGTCAACGTGACCCATGATGGTGACGACAGGCGCCCGGGGCTTGAGCTGCTCGGGCTTGTCTTCGAAATCCAGTTCGACTTTTTTCTCGACGGCATGGACGACGCCCGCGCCGCGCTCGCGTTTTTCCACTTCGAAACGGAAGCCGTACTTGGCACAAATTTGCCGGGCAACTTTTTCGTCAATCGACTGGTTGACCGTGGCGAAAACGCCAAGCTTCATCAAATCGCCGATGATAATGAACGGCTTTTGCTTCAACGAATTGGCCAGGTCGCGGACCATGATCGGCGGTTTGATGGTGATGACCTCGCCGGTTTCGGGCGCGACAAATTTGGGTTGCGCCGGGGCGGCCGGCCGGCCCTGGTCGCGGGGCGGCTGAAAGCGATTATCGCGTTGAGGCCCGCGCTGTTCGTCGCGCCGCGGCGGCGGAGCGCCCGGACGATGCGGCGGCAGTTTGGCCGGGGGACCTCCCCGGTCACTGCGCTGCTGTGGCTGGGGACGCGTCGGCAATTGGATAAAGCCAACCTTCTCGCCCAGCTTCGGACCAGCCGGTTTAGGCGCCGGTGGCGGCGGAACAGGGGCAGCAGGAGCAACCGGTTTTGGTTTTTCAACAATCGGCGGCGGCTGTGGCGGAGCTAACGGAGGAGCCGTTTCCACTTTGGCTTCCACTACCGGCTCTGGTGCTTTGGGAGCGGGTGGCGGAGGCGGAGGGGGCGGCGGCGCGGAGATGATTTTAATTTCATCATCCACCGGAGCGGGCTTCGGTTTTTCTTCAACCTTGGGCGCGGCAAATTTTGCGGCGATGTCCGGGTGGTCTTTGAGAAGCTCTTCTTCGAGCCAGCCGGCGGAAATTTTATCGAGCGAACTGGAGGGAACCTTAGCGGCGGCAATGCCCAGCGACTTGGCTTTCTCGAGAATTTGTTTGTTCTCGAGGCCATATTTCTTCGCAATGTCGTAAATACGAACGGGCATAAATTACTTTCTTCGCCAGCCGGAATGTGCAATTGGCCTTCATGGCTAAATCGCAGAAACAAATTTTGTTCCGGCCGAAATCATAAAATCATCCAACTACCGCAGCGGGCGTACTGCCGCCACTTAAGTCAATTTTACGGCGCTCCGCTTCCGCGCGCGCCATGGTCAAAATTTCCGCAGCCTTATCGCCGATTTGCGGAATGCTGCTCAAATCACTTTCGTCGGCAGACAGGACATCTTCCAGCCGAGTCAGGCCGGCATGGACGAGCGCATCGGCCTGCTCGCCAGTAACCCCGGGAATGGCTGCGAGCGCCTGGATGGCCTCGGCCACTTTTTCTTCGAAACCCTTGGTCACGACTTCCTCGGCATCAATGTCCACTTCCCAGCCGGTCAGCTTGGACGTCAGTCGCGCGTTTTGTCCGCGCTTGCCGATGGCCAGTGACAACTGGTCTTCCGCCACCAAAATGCTCAGGCGTTTTCTTTGCTCATCCACTTCAATGCTCTTCAGTTTGGCTGGCTCGAGGGCTTTGGTCACAAACGCGCGAATGTCCGATGACCAGGGAATCACGTCCACTTTCTCGTTATTCAATTCGCGAACGATATTTTTGACACGCTGGCCACGCATCCCAACGCAAGCGCCGACTGGATCCACCTTCGGATCGCGGGAATAAACCGCCATCTTGGTGCGGAAACCCGGCTCGCGCGCGATCCCTTTGATTTCGATCGTGCCATCGCTGATTTCCGAGACTTCCACCTGGAAAAGCTTGATGATGAAGCGGGGGTCAGCGCGGGACAGGATAATTTCCGGCCCGTGCGGGCCTTCTTCCACTGCTTTGACGTAACAGCGAATGCGTTCGCCGACTTGATATTCCTCGGTAGGAACGCGTTCGCGATTGGGCAGAAGCGCCTCGTATTTGCCTAAATCCAGGATGACGTCAGAACGATCAAAGCGCCGGACAGTGCCGCTAACGATATCGCCGACGCGGTCTTTAAATTCACTGAAGATGAGGGATTTTTCGGCCTGCCGGATTTTCTGCATGAGGGCCTGCTTGGCGTATTGCGAGGCGATGCGGCCAAAGCCCGTGGGGGTAACTTCCTTTTCTACTTCGTCACCGACATTAGCATCGGCTTTGATGCGGCGGGCGTCGAAAACGGAAATCTGGTCGTGCTTGGAAATGGGCTTCTCGGTAACGATCAGCTTGGCAAACGCCCGGATATCACCGTTCTTAGGGTCAATATCTACACGCAGTTCACGCGCCGGGCCGACGGCTTTTTTAGCCGCGGAGAGCAATGCGTCCTGGACAGCGCCAACCAGGACATCACGACTGATGCCCTTTTCGCGTTCCCAAAATTCCAAAACTGCCAAAAAATCCGCGTTCATAAGCCATAACGGATTCTACCGTGGCCGCACGCGGAGAATAAAAAAGCCGGAAGATGAGGATCTCCGACTTTCGCGCGCTGGCAATACCAGCAGACTTTACCGTACTTGATATATAAGAATAATTTTTTTAGTTACTTCCGTCAAGCCTCAAAATAGCCCCTAAAAGAAGGGGAAAATGAAGGGGTCGTGCCGTAAAAACCGGACGTAAGGCATTTCGAACACGGTATTTGCTTTTACATTGCGTTTGCCGAAGCCGGAAATTTTGGCATGATACAGGCATGAAGAGTTGTTTCCGGCGGCTCCTTTTGGCCGCCGCCTTGTTTTGCCTGGTTACCGATGGGAGGGTTTTCGCACAGACGACCAACACTGATTTGCCCGGATGGATGACGCGCCCCCTTTCCATGCTGGATGCGCTGAACGTGGCGCTCCAGCAAAACGCGACCATCCTGAAAGCCCAAAATGATCTCCAGGCGTCTTACGGCATTGTCGTACAAACCCGCGCGGTTGCACTACCGCAATTAAGTGGCACCGGCCAATATAAATATACGCAGCCAACCGCGATTGAAACCCTTCCATTCCCCGGCTTTGATAATGCTAACCAGGGCTGGAATGCGGGCTTTCAATTAGTGCAAAACATTTACGACGGTGGCAGGTTGACGGCGGCGTTTCGTTCGGCCCGGTTGACCAAAGAACAGGCGCTGGCAGAGTATCAGACGAAACTGCAGGACACTCTACTGTCCACCCGGCTGGCTTATTACGACGTACTACTGGCACTGGAGCAAATCACGGTACACCAGGCATCGGTCAAGCTGCTGCAAAATGAAGTGGAGGACCAGCAACGTCGCTATAAAGCGGGGACGGTTCCCCAGTTCAATGTACTGCGCGCGGAAGTCCAATTGGCGAACGAACGCCCGCTTTTAATCCGGGCGCAGAATAGCTATCGCGTCTCCAAAAATAATTTGTCGAACCTGCTCGGTTACAATTTGCCGCGCGATGTGTGGGAAGACATCCCGATGGATTTAACCGACACGTTGGACGCCACACCCTACCCGGTGGATTTGCCTGTGGCCATCGCCCAGGCATTGGGAAGCCGGACTGAACTGGTCTCACTGCGCAAAGCGTCGGAATTGCAGCAGGAGGGGATTATCAACGCCAAGGCCGGATATAAGCCCACCTTGCAGGCTTTTGCGGGTTACAATTGGTTCAGCGCCCAGTATTCCGTAGCTCCAAACCCTCCTGTCACACCTGGCACGCCACCGCTTTCATTGGGCTGGATATACGGAGGTTATAATGTAGGCGCGCAGGTCAGTTGGAATATTTTTGATGGGATGCTGACGCACGGCAAAGTCGTGCAGGCGAAGGCCAATTTTGATAAATCCAAAAACGATTTGAGCGATAAAACGCGGCAAATTGAACTCGAGGTGCGCACCTCGTATTCCGATTTTATCGAGGCTACCGAAGTTTTGGATTCGCAAAAGACTGTCCTGGCTGAAGCGGCGGAAGCGTTGCGCGAAGCGCAGGCGCGATTCGATGCCGGCACCGGCACGCAATTGGACGTGCTCGATGCCGAGACCTCGCTCACCCAGGCGCGCGACACCAATGCGCTGGCGCTGCATGATTATGACGCCGCCCGCGCGCGGCTGGAACGCGCCATCGGCGAGAACATGATTCAGCCTGCGGCCGCTGCCACGAGCAATCATTGAGCCGGGATTTAGAACCCTGCTTCGATAAATATTCATGAGACTCCATGTCCACACCTGCCATTTGCAACTGGCGCATGAATGGAAAATCGCCAGTAGCGAAGGCTCGAGCGTGGATGAGGTCATCATTGTGGAACTGACGGACCGCGATGGTGTGACCGGATTGGGTGAAGCCCCGCCCTCGGCGGTTTATGGCGAGACGCCGGAAGGCGTCCTCGAATTTTACCGGCGCGTGGATGTCAGCCAATTTTCCTTCCACGACATTCCCGGCAGCATGGCGTGGCTCGAAGCATTCGCGCCCATCCCGTCCGCCGCGCGCTGCGGCTTGAACACGGCCCTTGCCGACGGCGCGGCCAAACACGCGAAGAAAGCACTTTGCGATTTTTTCAATCTCGGCTTCCGGGAGAATCATCATATCACTTCGTTCAGCATCGGAATTGATTCGCCGGACATCATCCGCAAAAAAGTTTTGGCTGCGGCTCATTATCCCATCCTGAAATTGAAGGTGGGCGTAGCGCATGACGAAGAAAACCTGGCGGCGTTGCGGTCGGCCGCACCGGACAAGCCGGTGCGCGTGGATGCCAATGAAGGTTGGAAAACAAAAGAGCGCGCGCTCGAAATGCTTGAATGGCTGGCCAGTGATGGCCGCATCCAATTTGTCGAACAGCCCATACCGCGCAACGCCAGCGTGAAGGATCTGCTGTGGCTTAAAAAGCGTTCACCATTGCCGCTGTTTGCAGATGAATCGTGCCAGACGGTTAAGGATATCCCGCATTGCGCGGAATATTTTCACGGCGTGAATGTGAAGCTGGTCAAAGCCGGTGGTGTGAGCATGGCGCATGACACTTTGCAGGCCGCGCGGCGCGCCGGCCTCAAAACAATGATTGGTTGCATGATTGAGACCAGCGTGCTCATCGGCGCTGCGGCGCATTTGGCGGAGCTGGCGGACTTCCTCGATCTCGACGGCAATTTGCTGATCACAAACGATCCCTACGCAGGGGTGACGGCCAGGAACGGCGTGCTTTCGTTTGCGAACGTCAAAGAGCAGTTTGGATTGCGGGTCGGTGAGCGCAGTTGAAATTTACTTTTCTTTGAACCCGCGAAAGACTCCATCTTTCCCAACGGCGTCGGCAAATTCATCAAAGCCCATGTTGGCAATGGAGAGATTATTTTCCACCGACCACAATTCAGAAGCGATTACCCTGAACGTGCGCCCCGGTTCATCCTGCAAATCAACCACGAGAACGGGATGCCCAGCATCCTCCAACGCTTTTTGGTCGATGATGAATGCAACGGAATGCGAATCATCCGAAACCAACGAAGGCAATTTCTTCGCGGTCACACCGGCAAACCGAGCATCGCTGACGAAATCCACGCTGGCTTGGAATTCCTGGTCCAGGTCTTCGATGATGGCGCGAAGCTTTTCCCACGCCGCGTCGTTGGAAAAATCCGTCCGCAACGCGAGGGTATTTTCCGTGGCGGGAATTTTCTTTGCCTTTGTATCCTTTTTTGGCGACGCGCCTTTCAATTCCTTTAGTTGTCGCTTTACGAACCCGCGCACTTCTTTAAAGGTCGGGTCGCTGGGGCCAAGTTTGAGTGCTTTATCCAAATCAGCGAGGGCATTCTCCAAATCCTTTTTCACCCACCTGATTAAACCGCGATTGCCATAGGCCTCGCCAAAATTGGGATCCAGTTCGATGGCGCGGCTGTATTCCGCCACGGCTCCATCGAGATCTTTTTGGGTATGTTTGGCCCGGCCGCGTTTGTTGCAATTTACCGCCGAATTAGCTGGCAGCAGCATCGCCCGGTCATACTCTTCTTTTAAGCGGGCCTGGTCTTTTTGAGCCTTTATGACATGAGAACGGCGGGTCTTATAGACATCAATATTCGGCTTAAGCTCGATTGATTTATCATGGTCGCTGAGCGCGCCATCCAAATCCTTTTTGACATACTTCACCAACCCGCGAAGGCTGTAAGCTCCCGCACTGGGTTTGAGTTCAATCGCCCGGTTAAAGTCCGCCAGCGCTCCGTCAAAATCCTGCGAGTTGCGTTTCACGTCACCGCGATTGACGTAAAAAGTAGCATTGTCCGGTTTAAGGCTAATCGCCTTGTCGCAATCTGACAGAGCGTCACTAAAGCCGTATCGGGAAAGCTTTATCAGGGCGCGATTGTTGTAGGCGGCGGCAAAATCCGGCTTGAGCTCGATCGATTTGTCGTAATCGTTGAGGGCGCCGTCCAAATCTTTTTTGGCGGATTTGACCTGTCCGCGAAGGCTGTAAGTCCCGGCATCAGGTTTGATCTGGATTGCCCGGTCAAAATCAGCCAATGCTCCGTCCAAATCCTTCGCGTTGCGTTTCGCATCACCACGATTGGTGTAAAACGTAGCATTGTCCGGCTTCAGGCTGATTGCTTTGTCATAATCTGACAAAGCGCCGACGAAGTCGCCTTTCCGGGATTTTACAAGGGCGCGATTATTGTAGGCGGCGGCAAAATCAGGTTTGAGTTCAATGGCCTTGCTGAAATCGGCAATCGCCCCATCAACGTTGCCGGCTTTTCGCCTGGCTTCACCGCGGACGTTATAGGCTTCGGTAAAATCAGGCTTAAACTGAATGGCATGGTCGAAGTCCGCCAGGGCCCCGGCGGAGTCACCCAGAGACTGCTTCAACACGCCGCGATTGATATAAGGCACAGGCGCGTCGGGTTTGAGTTCAACGGCCTTATTGAGATCGGCCAGGGCGCCGTTCAAATCGCCTTTGCTTTGCTTTGCCAGGGCCCGGTTATTGTAGGCAGGATGTAAATCCGGCTTGAGTTCGAGAGCTTTATCGAAGTCCGCCAGGGCGCCATCGAGGTCACCCTGCTTCCGCCTGACATCGCCCCGGTTATTGAATGCTTCAGCCGTTTCGGGTGGTTGGGCTGAAGGATCCATAGTGTCATTCGCTCAAACCCCGCTAATCCATTTGCGGTCCTCCCAGACGGCCTTGATGGAAGTCAGATTGCGCGAATCGAAAATATTCTTCGCCGCGCCGGCGAGGTTGCCGCGCTTCAAATTGTTCCAGGCATCGCTCGCGCTGATGGCGACGTGCTGCAGCACGCTCGGGTCGCGATAGCAATCAATCATGCAACGCGTGCAACCGTCGCGAATGAGCTTGGAATCGTCCCACTCCTGCACTTTGCACATCGGCTTTTCCCAGAAATGGCAGCGGTACAAATCGAGTTTCCAGTCGAGGTAGAAATATTTGTGGCCGCCCAGGCAACCAAACTTCTCTTTCTCGCCTCGCAAATGCCGCTGCATTTCATCGAGGGATTCGGAAGGATTGACCACCGGAAAGCCGCTGCGGGCTTTCATGATTTTGATTTTCTCGAAGAGGTCAATGAGCTCGTCCCGGGAATAATTCACCAGGCCGCTGTCGCTGAAGCTTAAATAACTGCTGGCCAGCGCCGTGAGCGGATAGCTGAACGTGCAGCTCTTGAAGCCGAGCGAATCGAGGAACGGCGGCAGCTTTTCGTAATCGTCAATCAACCGGCTGGCGGTGATGCTGGCCGTGGTCTGGATGCCGATGGAATGGAAAAATTCGTTGGCGCGTTTGATTTTCTGGCAGACATCCTGGAGCCCGCGGTTCTTTTCATGCTTGGCGATGTCATGCGCGTCTATGGACATGATGACGCTGGTCAGGCCGTCGGCCGCCAGATTCCGCATGTTTTCATCCGTCCACAAACCGCCGTTCGTACAAATCATCGGATGGATGCCGCGCTCGGCCGCGTAGCGCGTCATGGCTCGCAAATCACGGTGTACCATCGGCTCGCCACCGACAAACAGCAGGTAACCGATGTGGTTTTTCAACGCGATATCAATGACCATCTTCGCCTCGTCCAGCGTGACGCTGCGGCGCGCCTTGGGATCGAATTTCGAGCGGGCGAAGCCACAGAAATCGCAATCGGCATTGCAAATGTTCGTGATGGCGAACTGCAGGTAGCCGGGGCCGCCGTGGTCCAGGACTTCGCCAATGAGCTTGAGCGTGCCTTTTTTGGGGCGGACGACGGGCTTGGAGAAATCAGTGGCGGGCGTCGCCGGCGGTGAAGCCGGTTTCGCCGTGGGCGGCATATCAATAGTTGGCGTAGCGTTCATTTAGACGGACGTTGGGATATTGTGGCGGAGAAATTCACTTTGCGCAAAGCGAATTACAGATGGCCATCCATTGGGCCCTCCCCTTCCGTAGGCTTCCATAGCCTTCCGAAACGGTGGGGCGAGCGTACCCGCGAGCCGGCAGGGCCGTTTTTCAATTCATCATTCTGAATTCAACATTCATCATTTAATACCCCCCCGGGGGGCCGTTCTGTAGGGTTCTATAGGTTACAGTAGGGTTCACTAGGGTTCCGTTTTTAATCACGGATGGACACCCGCCTTCGCAGAGCTTCGGCGCGGCAAGCAGATGAACACGGATTGGCCTGGTGGAGCGTGTCAGCCCCCTGACCGCCGTTATGCCACCCGAAAGGAAAAAATGATTCTTATTTTTACCCTTCTAAAGCCTTCCGAAGGCTTCTAAAGGTTACTAAAGGCTTGATAAGCCTTAATGCCTTTCACGCGAATTACACGAATGGACGCGAATTTTCGCTTTCCGCATTTGCGTCGTATGTCAAAGAACAATAACCGAGACTCAACTATCAACCATTAGCCAACGACTTTGGCAATCGAAACTTGACTCCTAGTTGTTCACGCGATGCATTTGGAGGGCTTGATTCAAGGCAAGGAGAAAGCTTACGCCGCTGCGAGGATTTTGACTTCTTTATCCAGGCGACTGGCCAATCGCTCCTGTTCCTGTTCCAGGTCATAATGCGATTGCAGGTTCAGCCAGAATTCTGGGGCCATGCTAAAGTACCGGCCAAAACGCAAGGCCGTGTCCGCAGTAATCGCGCGTGCGCCCTTGACGATCTCATTGATGCGGCGGGGGGAAACCCCGATGTCTTTGGCCAGCCGGTATTGGGTGATGCTCATGGGCTTGAGAAACTCTTCTTCCAGAATTTCGCCCGGCGAAATATTGCTCAAAAGTTTGCTTTTCATTTTCAATGATAATCCACAATTTCAACGTTGTGCGCATGGCCTTCGCGCCAGCGAAAACAGATGCGCCACTGGTCATTCACGCGGATGCTGTGCTGCCCTTGCCGTCCGCTTTTCAAGGCTTCAAGCCGGTTGCCCGGCGGCACAGTCAGTTGCTGCAACTCCGTGGCGGCATGCAATAACAACAGTTTGCGTCTGGCACGACGCTGAATGTCGGGCGGGAAACGGCGGGATAATTCCGCACGAAACACCCGCTCGGTCTCCGCGCAAGCGAAACTCAGAATCACTCACCCATATTAACGCACTGCGTTAATAGCGTCAACTTTTTTCCTTTGGAATCCTGTGGAGGTTTATCACGCTTGATGTGCCAGCCGCTCCACGTTTCCGATTTACATTTTTCGTTTCCGATTTTGCAAGGCTTGGTTTCAAGTTGCTGATGGTGTCAAAACCAACTCCTTAATGAACTCAAACAGCCGTGCACCTAGGAGAATCGGGATTCAAATCCTATAACCCGTTGAAATTCTGCCCCAAGCTCAGCTTGATATAGGTTAGCACCCGACGGCGGCCAGAACGTGGTTGCTGTAGCGGCGGTCTATGACCGCCGGAACTTCAGCCTTTTTCTCCGGCGCGCTCGGAGAGGGCATGTGGTCAGCGGATGGGTGACAGTTTTTGGTCAGCGGATGGGTAACACTTTCCCGGCAATATGCCTTGGAAAACGACGTGTCCGAAGGAACAGCGATGGAGATTTAT
>Ga0335083_10011007_pt1 | contig 10890 bp, 7 predicted proteins | sample Lox_Sample_42_FD_206716 | JGI IMG/M metagenome (GOLD analysis project Ga0335083, IMG submission 206716) | Soil microbial communities from Loxahatchee National Wildlife Refuge, Florida, United States - Lox_Sample_4.2 | ecosystem: Environmental > Terrestrial > Soil > Wetlands | place: USA: Florida... | reverse complement strand
AAGCCGCTGAACACGATCCGGTCCGGCGGCTGCTTCGGCGAGGTGCTCTACTTCAGCGGCGCCACGGCCGCCCGCACCACTACCATCGTGTCGATGGAGCGCATCACGGCGCTCAAGATCAAGGCGAGCGCGCTGCGCTCGGCGACCGACGGCTGCCAGGTCGCGTTCAACAAGGCTTTCATGCGCGTGCTCATCGAGCGGCTCGGCCAGGCGAACCTCAAGCTCGCGAAGTAGTGAAGCCTTTGGCTTACTTCACGAGCTCCCAGAAGATCCCGCCGACGCAGACGAAACCCAGCGTGAATACGATGGTGCGGATGTAAGGAATGCCCAGCAGGTACACCACCGCGTGCGTCAGGCGCAGCCAGAAAAAGCTGGCGACCCAGAAGTCGGTCATGTTGTTCGTCTTGCCCGCGATATGCGCGAGGATCACCAGCACTGCGAAGGGCGCGAGCGTTTCCACCGCGTTGATGTGGGCGCGGTTCGCGCGCATGCCCCAGGGCGGCAGAGGACGCGGCGTCGGATCAACGTAATTCTTCGGCTTCAGGGGGCCGTTGGTCCTGACCTGCGCGATGACGTAGGGAATCCACAGGGCGGCCGTCAGCATGGCCGTACAGGCGAGATACATCAGGTCGATTGTCATTGCTCCTCCGCAGTCTGGTTGGAAACTATCGCCTCAGCCTTTCAGCTGCAGCGACTTGTACTCAAGGAACTCCTCCAGCCCGTATACGCCCGCCTCGCGGCCGTGACCCGATTGCTTGAAGCCGCCGAAGGGCGCGCTCATGTTGAAGGCGCCGCCGTTCACGTCGACCTGGCCGGCGCGGATGCGGCGCGCCACTTTCTGTGCGCGCGCGTCGTCTCTGGACCAGACCGCGCCCGCGAGGCCGTAGGGCGTGTCGTTGGCGATGCGCACGGCTTCCTCCTCGTCCTTGTACGGGATGATGGACAGCACCGGGCCGAAGATTTCCTCCTGCGCGATGGTCATCGAGTTTTTCACCTTGCCGAAAATCGTCGGCTTGACGAAATAGCCGCCCGCATTTTTACCTTCGATGCCGTCGGGCTGGTCGGCGCCGCCGGCTAGAAGCTCCGCGCCTTCCGCGACGCCCTTCTTGATGTAGTCGCGCACGCGGTCCAGCTGCATCCTGGAAGAAAGCGGCCCGAGGCGCGTGGCCTCTGACATCGGATCGCCCAGCGTGAACCCCTTCGCGGCTTCCACGGCCAGCTTCGCCGCTTCGTCGTATTTCGCGGCCGGCACCAGCATGCGCGTGAGCGCAGTGCAGGTCTGCCCGGAGTTCAGGTAGCAGCCGTTCACGGTGCCCTTCACCGCGGCCGCGAGGTCGGCGTCTTCCAGGATGATCGAGGCAGACTTGCCGCCGAGCTCCAGCGCCACGCGTTTCACCGTCTGTGCGCCGATTTCCGAGATGCGCTTGCCGGCGCGCGTCGAGCCGGTGAAGGAAATCATGTCCACCTGCGGGTGTTTTACGAGCGCTTCGCCCGCGGTCGGGCCGAAGCCGGTCACCAGGTTGAACACACCCTTCGGCAGGCCGGCGGCTTCGATCACCTCGGCGAGGATGAAGGCATTGAAGGGCGCGACTTCGGAGGGCTTGAGCACCACCGTGCAGCCTGCGGCAAGCGCGGGCGCCACCTTGAGCGCGATCTGGTGCAGCGGGTAGTTCCAGGGCGTGATCGCGCCGACCACGCCGACGGGTTCGCGCACGACGAGCGAATTGCCGATGCGCTCTTCGAATTTGAATTCATTCAACAGCTTCGAATAATTTCCGAAATTGGCGATGGGCAGTCCTGCCTGGATGCGCCCGGCGAGCTTGATCGGCATGCCGACTTCCTGCGCGATGGTGGAGCCGAGCTCCGCCGCGCGCGCCTTCAGGCCATCGGAAATTTTCTGCAGGTATTCCGCGCGCTTCGCCGCCGGCGTTCCGCTCCAGCCCTCCAGCGCCGCGTGCGCCGCCGCGACCGCCGCGTCGATGTCCTTCTCGGTGCCCGCGGGCACTTTGCCCATCACCTCGCCGGTACCGGCGTTGTGTACTTCGATCGCTTCCTTGGAGGAGGGGATGACCCACTGGCCATTGATGAAAAACTTGTCGCGCAGAATCATGGAAAGGTCCTTGGGAGGCAAAGCGAGGCGCTACTATACCGCCCAGCCATGGCCGAGAGAAGCCAGTTCGCGCTCCTGACGCAGCGGCGCTTCCTGCCGTTTTTCCTGACGCAGTTCTTCGGCGCGGGCAACGACAACGTCTTCAAGTTCGCCTTCACCGTGCTGGCCACCTACAGCGCGGCCGAGTGGGGCGGCCTGGAGCCGAAATCCGCCGGCGCGGTGATCGGCGGCATCTTCATCCTGCCGTTCGTCCTGTTTTCGGCCACCTCCGGTCAGCTCGCCGACAAGTGCGACAAGGCGGCGCTGATCCGCTTCGTCAAGAACCTGGAGATCGCCATCATGCTGGCGATCGGCGCCGGCTTCCTGTGGCAGGTTGTCGGGCTACTGTTCGCCGGCGTATTCCTGATGGGCCTGCATTCGACGCTGTTCGGACCGGTGAAATACGCCTACCTGCCGCAGCACCTGGACCCGTCCGAACTCACCGGCGGCAACGGCATGGTCGAGATGGGCACCTTCGTCGCCATCCTGCTCGGCACCATTGCGGGCGGCTGGCTGGTCGGGCTGGGAGATGCCGGACCGCACTGGGTCGCGGCGGTTTCGGTCGCGCTCGCGCTGATCGGTCGCGTTGCCGCGGGTTTCGTGCCGGATTCGCCCGCGTCGGACCCGGGCCTGGCGATCAACTGGAATCCGGTCAGCGAAACCCTGAAGAACCTCGGGCACGCGCGCACCAATCGTTCGGTATTCCTGTCGCTGCTCGGGATTTCCTGGTTGTGGTTCTTCGGTTCCATCTTCCTCACCACCTTCACCGGCTTCGCCAAGGCGACGCTCGGCGGCGACCAGAACGTGGTCACTCTGCTGCTGGCGGTGTTTTCCATCGGCATCGGCGTCGGCTCGCTGCTGTGTGAGCGGCTGTCGGGACACAAGGTCGAGATCGGCTTGGTGCCCTTCGGCTCGATCGGCATGACGGTGTTCGCTGTCGACCTGTGGCTGGCGAGCGGCAGCATGGCGCCGGGGGAACTCGTAGGGATACATGTATTCCTCGGGGATCATGCCAACTGGCGGGTGATCGCCGACTTGTTCCTGCTCGCCATGTTTTCCGGCTTCTACAGCGTGCCGCTATACGCGCTGATCCAGACCCGCTGCGAGCCCTCGCACCGCGCGCGCATCATCGCCGCGAACAACATCCTGAACGCCCTCTTCATGGTGGTCGCCTCGGTGATGGCGGCAATCCTGCTGCACGAAGGAATGTCCCTGCCGCAGCTCTACCTGGTAGTCGGGCTGCTGAACGCGGCGGTGGCGGCCTACATCTACACGCTGGTGCCCGAATTCCTGATGCGGTTCATCGCGTGGATGCTGATCCACTCGGTGTACCGATTGGAAAAGGCCGGCCTGGAGCGGATTCCCGAAGACGGAGCGGCGCTGATCATCTGCAACCACGTGAGCTTCGTAGATCCGGTGGTAATCCTTGCCGCCAGCCCGCGCCCGATCCGCTTCGTCATGGACCATCGCATATTCAAGATCCCGGTCCTTTCCTTCATTTTCCGCTCCACCCGGGCGATCCCGATCGCGCCGGCCAAGGAAGACGCCGCGATGATGGAGCGCGCGTTCGCCGAGGTCGCAAAAGCGCTGAAGGAGGGCGAACTGGTGGCCATCTTCCCGGAGGGCCGCATCACCGACACCGGCGAGTTCTACCCGTTCCGGCCAGGCGTCAAGCGGATTCTCGAGGCGACGCCGGTGCCCGTGATTCCGATGGCGCTGCGCGGCCTGTGGGGCTCGTTCTTCTCGCGCAAGGACGGCGCCGCGATGTCCAAGCCCTGGCGCTTCGTGCCGTTCCGCAGGATCGCGCTTGCCGTCGGCGAGCCGGTACCGGCCACAGCCGCCGCACCGGACCTGCTGCAGGCGCGGGTGCGCGAGCTGCGCGGAGACTGGCGCTAGCTATACTTCGGGTCCAACCAATACGGAGCTCTCGATGGCGCGCAGTGGCAAGGCGGCGGTCTGCCGCGATCTGAACAAGCCGGTGGTCGTCGAGACCATCACGGTGGACGGCCCCAGGCGCGGCGAGGTGATGGTCAAGCTCGCAGCCTGCGGCGTCTGCCATTCCGACCTTTCCGCGACCAACGGCACCATCCCGCTGCCGCCGCCGCTGGTGCTCGGGCACGAGGGCGCCGGCGCAGTGGTCGAAGTCGGCGAAGGCGTCACTGCTTTCGCGGTCGGCGACCATGTCGTCACTTCCTTCATCTACATGTGCGGCAAGTGCAGCTTCTGCGCCGCCGGCCGGCCGGTGCTGTGCATCGAGCAGGGCAAGGCTCTCGTGACGCCCCCGGAGGGCACGCCTCGCGTCAAGGATGCGGGCGGCAAGCCGCTGAACATATTCTCGGGCTGCGGCGTGATGGCCGAGTACGCGACGATGTCGGTGGACAACGTGGTGAAGATCGACCCGAAGATCCCGCTCGACCGCGCTGCACTGGTGGGCTGCGCGGTGACCACGGGCGTCGGCGCGGTGTTCAACACGGCGCGCGTGGAGCCGGGCGCGAGCGTGGCGGTGTTCGGCTGCGGCGGCGTCGGCCTGAACGCCATCCAGGGCGCGGCGATCGCCGGCGCCGAACGCATCCTCGCGATCGACACCATGCAGGCGAAGCTCGACATGGCGAAGAAGTTCGGCGCCACCGACACGCTGCTGTCCAAGCCGGGCGAGGATCCGACCAAGGAAATCAAGAAGCTCACCGGCGGCGGGCCGGACTACGCCTTCGAGTGCGTGGGCTCGGGCGCGCTCGCCGAGCTCGCCTACAAGGCAATCCGGCGTGGCGGCAAGGCGGTGATCGTCGGCGTGGCGCGGCCGACTGACGCCACCGCCTTCAAGCCGATGAGCATGGTATTCGAGGAAAAGTCGATCCAGGGCAGCTACTTCGGCTCCTGCGTGCCGCGCGTGGATTTTCCGCGCATGCTGCAGCTCTACATGGCGGGCAAGCTGAAGCTGGATGAACTTATCACGCGCCGCTACAAGATCGACGAAGCGCCCCAGGCCTTCGCAGACCTGGAGTCCGGCAAAAACGCGCGGGGCGTAATCGTCTTCTAGAGGTGTCTACACGACCTCGAACAGGCCGGCGGCGCCCATGCCGCCGCCGATGCACATCGTCACCACCACGTGCTTCACGCCGCGGCGCTTGCCTTCGATCAGCGCGTGGCCGACCAGGCGCGAGCCGGTGACGCCGTAGGGGTGGCCGACCGCGATCGAGCCGCCGTCGACGTTCAGCCGCTCGTCGGGAATGCCGAGCTTGTCGCGGCAGTAGATCACCTGCACCGCGAAGGCTTCGTTCAGCTCCCACAGGCCGATGTCGGCGATCTTCAATCCCGTGCGCTCGAGCAGCTTGGGGATCGCGAACACCGGGCCGATGCCCATCTCGTTCGGCTCGCAGCCGGCGACCGCGAAGCCGCGGAAGATGCCCATCGGCTTGAGGCCCTTTTTTGCCGCGGTCTTGTCGCTCATCAGCACCTGCGCCGAGGCGCCGTCGGAGAACTGGCTGGCGTTGCCGGCGGCGATCACGCCGCCCTCGATCGCCGGCTTGATCTGCGACACGCCCTCGTAGGTCGTGTCGGCGCGGATGCCCTCGTCGTGCTCCGCGGTCACCTCTTTCATGGTCTCGGTGCCGGTCGTCTTGTCGACCACTTTCATCTTGGTGGTGATCGGTACGATCTCGTCCTTGAACTTGCCCTCTTTTTTGCCCTGGGCGGCGCGCTGCTGGCTGAGCACGCCGTAGCGGTCCTGCGCCTCGCGCGGAATGCCGTACTTCTTCGACACGTATTCGGCCGTCTGCAGCATGTTCCAGTAGATCTCCGGCTTGTGCCGGACCAGCCACTCGTCCTTGCCGTGGTGCTTGTTGGCCTCGTTCTGCACCAGCGAGATGGATTCCACGCCGCCGGCGACATAGATGTCGCCCTCGCCGGCGAGGATGCGCTGCGCGGCGAGCGCCACGGTCTGCAGGCCCGACGAGCAGAAGCGGTTCACGGTCATGCCGGACACGGATACCGGCAGCCCTGCGCGCAACGCGATCTGGCGCGCGATGTTGCCGCCGGTCGCGCCTTCGGGCGTGGCGCAGCCCATGATCACGTCCTCGACTTCCTGGCCTTCGATCTTTGCGCGCTCGAGCGCCGCGTGCACCACGTGGCCGCCCATCTTGGCACCGTGGGTCATGTTGAGGGCGCCGCGCCAGCTCTTGCAGAGCGGCGTGCGCGCTGTCGATACGATCACTGCGTCAGCCATTGAATTTTCTCCCTTCCTTTGCGAGTTTGACGAGGAGCGGCGCGGGCTTCCACACCTGTCCCATGTAGCCCTTGCTGAATTTCTCGATCGAGGCCAGTACTTGCTGCAGCCCGACGGTATCCGCGTAGAACATCGGCCCGCCGCGGTAGGGTGGGAAGCCGTAGCCGGTGAGGTAGACCATGTCGATGTCGGAGGCCCTGAGCGCGATGCCTTCCTCGAGGATGTAGGCCGCTTCGTTGACCAGCGCATAGATCAGGCGCTCGACGATCTCTTCATCCGGGATCTGCCGCACCTGAATGTTTTTTTCTTTTCTATAGTCAGAAATAATCTTTTCAACGTCCGGATCGGGGATCGGCTTGCGGTCGGGGAGGTTGTACTTGTACCAGCCCTTGCCGGTCTTCTGCCCGAAGCGGCCGAGTTCGGCGATCTTGTCGCCGACCCTGGAGTAGACGAAGTTCGGCCGCTCGACGTACCGGCGCTTGCGGATCTCCCAGCCGATGTCCAGGCCCGCCATGTCGCCCATCGCCAGCGGCCCCATCGCCATGCCCCACTTGTAGGCGGCGGCGTCCACCTGCTGCGGGCTGCAGCCCTCGTCCAGCAGGAACAGAGACTGCTGGCCGTATTTCTCGATCATGCGGTTGCCGATGAAGCCGTCGCAGACGCCCGAGACCACCGGCACCTTCTTGATGGCCTTGCCGAGCTTCATGGTGGTGGCGAGCACGTCTTTCGCGGTTTTCGCGCCGCGCACCACTTCCAGCAGGCGCATCACGTTGGCGGGCGAGAAGAAGTGCGTGCCGATCACGTCCTGCGGCCGCTTCGTGACGTCGGCAATGGCATTCACGTCCAGCGTCGAGGTGTTGGTGGCGAGAATGGCGCCGGGCTTCATTACCGCGTCGAGCTTCCTGAACATCTCCTGCTTCACGTCCATGCGCTCGAACACCGCTTCGATGACGATGTCGGCGTTTCTCCCGGTGGCCAGGTCGGTGGTCGGCGTGATTAGCTGCATCCTCTTGTCCATCTCCTCCTGCTTCAGCCTGCCCTTGGAGACGGTCGACGCGTAGTTGGCCTTGATCTTCGCGAGGCCCTTGTCCACCGCCTCCTGCGTCACGTCCATGATGAACACGGGAATGCCGGCATTGGCAAAATTCATCGCGATGCCGCCGCCCATGGTGCCGGCGCCGATCACCGACGCGCTCTTGATCGGTCGTGCCGGCGTGTCTTCCGGCACGTCGGGGATTTTCGCGGTCTGGCGCTCGGCGAAGAACATGTGCCGCATCGCCTTCGACACGTCGCCTTCGACCAGGACCATGAAGCGTTCGCGTTCGAACTTGCGGCCCTCGTCGAAGGTCTTGGTTGCCGCCGCCTCGCAGCAGGCGACGATTTCCAGCGGCGCCGGATAGCCGCGCGACGCCTTTGCCACTTCGGCGCGCGCCGCCGCGAAGAATGCCTTGGGATCGCCGTCCATCTTGGCGGGCAGGTCGCGGATGCGTTTTGGCCCTTTGTTCTGCTTTACCAGTTCCCTGGCAAAGGCCAGGGCGCCTTCCAGCAGGTCTCCTTGCACGACGTCGTCCACGAGGCCCAGGGATTTCGCCTTGTCGCCGGAGACCGGCGTACCGGTGGTCATCATCCGCACGGCTTCGGCCATCGGCACCACGCGCGGCAGGCGTTGCGTACCGCCGGAGCCGGGCAGCAGGCCGAGCTTCACCTCGGGCAGGCCGAGCTGCGCTTTCGGCATCGCTACGCGGTAGTGGCAGCCGAGCGCGAGCTCGAGGCCGCCGCCGAGCGCGAAGCCGCCGATGGCGGCAACCAGCGGTTTCTTCATGCCGTCCTGGATGTCGTTCAATTCCGGCAGCACTGGCGAGACGCGCGACTTCTCCGTATTGAATTCACGTATCTCGGCGCCGCCCGAGAACGCTTTTTCGGAGCCGATCAGCACGACCGCCTTTACCGAAGGATCGGCATCCGCCGCCTTCAGCGCGCCGCCGACGTGAACGCGATTGGCGGCCGACATGCTGTTGACCGGCGGATTGTTCATGGTGACGACGGCAATGCCGTCGCGCACGGAATACGAAGCCGCGTCGCTCATGGCGAGTGAACTCCTCCTTGGAGAGGATGGGAATTCTAGCCTAGACTCAGGCAGTAAAACCCGTCGGACAACCCTCTTGGAGCTGACCTTACCGGTTACGTTCGCAGTCCTTGGCGCGGCGCTGCTGCACGCGTCCTGGAACGCGCTGATCAAGGCCGGGCGCGATCCGCTCCTCGATACCGCCCTGGTGGCGCTGGGCGGCAGCGTGATGGCGCTGCCGCTGACCCTGCTCGTGGAGGCGCCGGCAAGAGCGTCCTGGCCCTATATCCTCGGTACTGTCACGGTGCACATCGGCTACTACACCGCCTTGGCTGCTGCGTACCGCGTCGGCGACCTTTCCCACATCTATCCGATCATGCGCGGCGGTGCGCCGCTGCTGGTCGCGCTCGCGAGCGGTTTCTTCTTTGGCGAGACGCTGTCGGCCAGCGCGTGGCTGGGCGTGCTGTTGATCTCGTGCGGCGTGCTGTCGCTGGCTTTCGCGAGCCGGTCGAAGCACCATGTCGCGGGCAAGAACCCGGCCGCCGCGACGCTCTGGGCGCTCGCCGGCGCGGCTGTCATCGCGGTCTACACGCTCATCGATGCCGCCGGCGCGCGCGCTTCAGGAGGCGCGGAGCGCTACGTGGTCTGGTTGTTCGTGTTTCTCGGCCTGCCGTTCGGCCTTACCGTCCTGGTCGCCAAGCGGCGGGCGCTGCTCGCGCACGCGCGTCGCTATTGGTGGGTCGGCGTCGCCGGCGCGACGCTCTCGGGCCTCTCCTACGGCATCGCGCTCTGGGCGATGACGCGCGCGCCCGTGGCGCTCGTCGCCGCGCTGCGCGAGACCTCGGTGATCTTTGCCGCACTGATCGGCGCACTGCTGCTGAAGGAAGGGCGCCTCCGGGAGCGCATGTTCGGCGCCGCAGCCGTGCTCGCGGGCCTGGTCGTACTTAAACTCTGAACCGCATCCACCTATGACCTGGGAAAAGGAAATCGAAGAACTGCGCCGCCGCGAAGCGCTGGCGCAGAAGATGGGCGGGCCCGAGAAGGTCAAGCGCCAGCACGACGGCGGCAAGCTCACCGTGCGCGAGCGCGTCGACCGGCTGTTGGATGCAGGCTCCTTCCATGAAATCGGCGGCCTGGCCGGCGTGGCGAAGTACCATGAAGGAGGACCGCTGGACGGTGAGCTGGCCGATTTCACGCCGGCCAACCTGGTGATGGGGCGCGGGCGCATCGGCGGGCGGCCGGTGGCGGTCACCGGCGACGATTTCACGGTGCGCGGCGGCGCGAACGACGGCGGCATCAAGAGCAAGCTCCTCGCGATCGAGCGCATGGCCTGCGACCTTCGACTGCCGCTCGTGCGCCTGGTGGACGGCACGGGCGGCGGCGGCTCGGTGAAGAACCTCGAACTGCAAGGTCACTCGCCGATGCCGAAGGCTTTCCTCTGGGACTGGTGGACCGACAACCTGTCGGAGATCCCGGTAGTGTCGCTCGCGCTCGGTTCGGTGGCGGGCCTGGGCGCGGCGCGCGTGGTCGCGAGCCACTATTCGGTGATGGTGAAGGACTCCTCCCAGCTGTTCGTCGCCGGGCCTCCGGTAGTGGAGTGGACGCACGGCAAATTCGAGAAGAACGAACTCGGCGGCAGCCACATCCACACTCGCAATGGCGCGGTGGACGATGAAGCCGCGAGCGAAGACGACGCCTTCGACAAAGCCCGCAAGTTTCTCTCCTACCTGCCCAATTCCGTCCATGATCTTTCGGAAAGAAAAGAAAACGATGACGATCCGGCGCGTTCCGATCCCTGGCTGATCGAGGCGGTGCCGCGCGATCCGCGCAAGGTCTACAACATGCGCAGGATCATCGGCGCCGTGGTGGACAGGGGTTCCTTCTTCGAGACCGGCAAATTCTGGGGCCGTTCGATGATCACCGGCTTCGCGCGCCTCTCGGGATGGCCGGTGGCGCTGATGGCGGGCGACCCGATGCAATACGGCGGCGCCTGGACCGCCCGTGCGTCGGAAAAAATCATGCGCTTCGTCGACCTGGCGCAGACCTTCCACCTGCCAGTGGTGCACCTGGTGGACGTGCCCGGCTTCCTGATCGGGCCCGAGGCCGAGAAGGAGGGCACCATTCGCTACGGCATGCGCGCCGCGAGCGCGATCCTGCAGTCCACGGTGCCGTGGTGCTCGGTGATCGTGCGCAAGGTCTTCGGCGTCGCCGGCGCGCTGCACCAGAATTCCTCGCGCTACGGCATGCGCGTCGCCTGGCCGTCCGCGGAGTGGGGCTCGTTGCCGATCGCAGGCGGCCTGGAGGCTGCCTACCGCGCCGAAATCGAGGCCGCGCCGGACCCGGCTGCCAAGCGCGCGGAAATCGAGCAGCGCATCCGCAAGTTCGCCTCGCCGATGCGCGGCGCCGAGCGCTATGACATCGAGGAAATCGTAGATCCACGACATACGCGGCGGA
>Ga0335083_10011006_pt1 | contig 10891 bp, 11 predicted proteins | sample Lox_Sample_42_FD_206716 | JGI IMG/M metagenome (GOLD analysis project Ga0335083, IMG submission 206716) | Soil microbial communities from Loxahatchee National Wildlife Refuge, Florida, United States - Lox_Sample_4.2 | ecosystem: Environmental > Terrestrial > Soil > Wetlands | place: USA... | reverse complement strand
CCGAGGTCGACGGTGCGGATGATCTTGCCCTGCGCCATCAGCACGCCGCGCTCGACGGCATGATCGAGTTCGCGGACGTTACCCGGCCAGGAATAGTTCTTCATCGCCTCGAGCGCCGCCTCGTCGAAGCCGGTGATCGGCTTGCTGTAGCGGGCGACGTGGGCCTTCAGGAAATGCTGGGCCAGCAGCGCGATGTCCTCGCGGCGCTCCCGCAGCGGCGGCAGGTGGACGTGGATCGTGTTGAGCCGGAAGAGCAGGTCCTGGCGGAACTTGCCGTCGGCGACCTCGGCCGGGAGATCGGCGTTGGTCGCCGAGATGAGGCGGACGTTGGTGCGGCTGGTGCGCGAGGAACCGACGCGCTCGAACTCGCCGGTCTCGAGCGTGCGCAGGATTTTCGCCTGCTGGCTCATCGGGATGTTGCCGATCTCGTCCATGAACAGCGTGCCGCTGTCGGCCAGCTCGAAGCGGCCGGCGCGGTCGGCCTTGGCGTCGGTGAACGCGCCGCGCACGTGGCCGAAGAGCTCGCTCTCGAACACGCCCTCGGGCAGGCCGCCCATGTTGACCGAAATGAACGGCTGGGTGGCGCGGGCCGACACGGCGTGCAGCGCCTGGGCGATCAGGCCCTTGCCCGTGCCGTTTTCGCCGGTGATGAGCACGTTGGCCTCGGAGGGGCCGACCCGGGCGATGATGTCGAGTACCGGGCGCATGGCCGCCGACTGCGCGATCAGCGACGGGCCGGTCTTGCCGCGGAGCAGCTGGTTCTCCTGCTCGAGGCGCCGGTAGGCCCGCACGGCGTAGCCGAGCTCGATCTGGTTGCGGACGATCGCGATCAGCCGCGGGTTGTCCCACGGCTTGGTGACGAAGTCCTTGGCCCCCCGGCGCATCGCCTCGACCGCGAGGTCGACGCTGGCCCAGGCGGTCATCACGACCACCGGCAGGGAGGAGTCGATGGTCTGGATCTTGTTGAGCAGATCGAGACCCTCGGCGCCGGACGTGGTGTCGCGCGCGTAGTTCAGGTCGATCAACACCAGCGAGAAGTCGCGCGCCTCGACCGCCTTGATCACCGCCGGGGGCGACTTCACGGTCTCGATCTGGAAGCCCTCGGTCTTCAGCAGCAGGCGCAGGGCTTCGAGGACGTCGGGCTGGTCATCGGCGACCAGGATCCGGTGGCTGGAGGGAGGGGAAACGGCCATGGCGGTTGACGCTGGACCGAGCATGGCGGAGGCGGAATGCCCGGAGCAAGCGGAGAGTGCGGGCCGGCCAATCGGCCGCCGCACCGGTCCGGGCGGTTACGCCGCGGCGCAGGCGCCGTCGACGCGGTAGGCGGGGCAGGCGGCGGCGCGCACTGGCGCGGCGGACCGCACGCGGTGCAGGCGGATCGTGCGCCGGGCGTCATATTCGCTGCTGGTGACCAGCATCACGCCGGCGTAGGCGTAGGCGGAGAGGATGATCTTGCCGCCGATGACGGCCCCGGCGGTGAACCCCAGCAGGGCGGTGATGGCGACACCGGCGAGGCCGGCGGTGAGAACGAGCATCGTGATCTTCAGAGTGGTCTTCATCGTGGTGTCCTTATTCATGCCAGGATCAATTGCAGGCGCCGTGCCAAGTTTTCCGATCCGTCGCAAGTAAGCCGGCGCCAGTCAGATGGAAAGTTCCGGTTCTGCGGCGGGCACCCCGGCCTCAAGAACTCCGCTCGGCCGCGGGAAGCATGATTCCCGGAAATGGGAATCGGCGGCGGCGAGGGCGAGCGTATCGGATAAAATGGGAGAATGAGAGAATGAGGAGGGCATCCGGAAGCGCCCGCGACGCGCCCCCCGATTTATGTCATTCTCCTGTGATCCCATTCCCTATTCGTACCGCAGCGCCTCGATGGGGTCGAGTTGCGCCGCCTTGCGTGCGGGATAGAAACCGAAGAACACGCCGACCGCCGCGCTGAACAGCACGGCGACCGCCACCGAAGTGGAGGAGACCGCCACCGGCCAGCCGGTGCGATAGGACACCAGCTCGGAGGAGCCGATGCCGATCACCACGCCGATGATGCCGCCCAGCGAGCTCAGGATCACCGCCTCGATCAGGAACTGCAGCAGCACGTCGTGTCCGTGGGCGCCGACCGCGAGCCGGATCCCGATCTCGCGCGTGCGCTCCGTCACGCTCACGAGCATGATGTTCATGATGCCGATGCCGCCGACGATCAGCGACACGCCGGCGATCGCCCCGAGCAGCATGGTCATCGTTTCGGACGTGGCGGTCGCCGCCTGCGCGATTTCCACCTGGCTGCGGACGGTGAAGTCCTGGTCGCGGCCCTTGCGCCGCTGCATCAGCAGGTCGGTGATGTCCTGCTCGACCTTGTCGATCGCCTTGGCGCTGGCGGCCTGCACGAGGATCGAGCCGATGTTCGGGTGGCGGGAGACGCGCTTGAGGTGGCTGGTGTAGGGAATGACCACCGTGTCGTCCTGGTCCTGGCCGAAGAGGTTGAAGCCCTTCGAGGCCAGCACGCCCACGACCTTGAAGGGGATGTCGCGGATGCGGATCGTCTGGCCGAGCGGATCGCCGTCGGGGAAGAGCTGGTCGACGACGGTCTTGCCGAGCACCGCGACCTTGGCGACGCTGCGCACGTCCTGGTCGGTGTACATCGCGCCCTCGTCCATCTGCCAGCTCCGGATCGAGGCGTAGTCGGGCGATTCGCCCATGATCTGCGTGTTCCAGTTCAGGCCGTTGGCGAGCACCTGGGCCCGGTCGCGCACCTCGGGGCTGACGGCAACGACGTTGGCCACCTCGCGCTGGATGGCGTCGGAGTCGTCGAGGGAAAGGGTGGAGACGGTGCCCCAGCCGCCGCGCATGGCGCCGCTGGTGAAGCTGCCGGGAAAAACGGTGATGACGTTCTCGCCCAGGCTGGCGACTTGCGCCTCGACCTGCGATTTGGCGCCATTGCCGATGCTGACCATCGCGATCACCGCGCCGACGCCGATGATGATGCCGAGCGCGGTGAGGATGGAGCGCATCTTGTTGCGCCGCAGCGCGCGCAGGGCGACCTTGATCGTGTTGATGACGCGCATCATGGTCAGTTGGAGGTCAGCTTGGCGGCGGCCTCGGCGTCCCGGAGCTTCTGCATCTCGGCCGAGGCCTGCAGCCGGTCGGGCACGAGCTCGTCACGCACGAGGCGCCCGTCGCGCAGGATGAGGTTGCGCTTGCAGTAGCGGGCGATGTCGAGCTCGTGGGTCACCATGACGATCGTGATGCCCTGGTCGTTGAGCTTCTGGAACACGCCCATCACCTCGACGGAGGTCTTGCTGTCCAGGTTGCCGGTCGGCTCGTCGGCGAGGAGGATCTCGGGATTGTTGACCAGGGCGCGGGCGATGGCGACGCGCTGCTGCTGGCCGCCGGAGAGCTGGTTGGGAAAATGGTCGGCGCGGTCGGCCAGCCCCACGATCTCGAGGCTCCGGAGGGCTCGCTCCCGCATCTCGTGCGACGGAGCGCGCCGCTGGCCGTAGAGCATCGGCAGCTCGGTGTTCTCGAGCGCGGTGGTCCGCGCGAGGAGGTTGAAGCCCTGGAAAACGAACCCGATCTTCTGGTTGCGGATGTCGGCCAGCTCGTTGCGGTCGAGCCGCGAGACATCGGTGTCGTCGAGCAGGTACCGGCCCTGGGAGGGACGGTCGAGGCAGCCGAGCAGGTTCATGAGGGTGGATTTGCCGGAGCCGCTGGCTCCCATCAGGGCCACGAACTCGCCGCGTCGGATCTCGAGTGAGACCCCGCGCACGGCGTGCACCGGCACGTCGCCGGAGTCGTAGGTCTTGTGGATGTCCTCGATCTTGACGACCGCAGCATTCATGGCGCGGGAAGCCGGGCTAGAAGCGGCGCGGGCCGCCGCCGGTGGCGCCGCGGCCGGTGAACGGATTGGCCGTGGCCTGGCTGGCGGCCGCCGGGGTGCCGCCACCGAAGGTCACGCCGGTGACGAGGACATCGCCCTCCTTCAGGCCGTTGAGCACCGCGGTGTAGATGCCGTCGGTGATGCCGAGCCGGACGTTGACGGCTTCGAGGGTGGCGGTCTTGGGATCGGTGCCGACCAGGCGATACAGCGTGCGGGTTGTGACGCCGCCCCCGCCTCCGCCGCGGTTGCCGCCGCCGAAACGGCTGAAATCGATGTCGAGGCCCCGATCCTTTGCGAGCTGCTGCGCCTTGGCGATTACCTCCGCCGATGGCGGGCCGCCCCCGCGCACGAAGCCGGCTTCCTGCAGGATCTGGAACGTGGCGGCGCGGCGCTCCTGATCGGTCATGGGCTTGGCCGGCGCGGCGGGTGCGCCCGGCGCGGCGGCGCCGGCCGCAGCCGCCGCCGTCGTCGGCCCGGCGGGCTTGGCGGCCGCGGGCTCGGGCGCGGCGGGCGGCTTGGGGATCAATTCCTCCGGCAGCCGCACCCGCAGGGCGCTGTTCGCCACCCGCAGGGCATTCATGGCCCGCTCGACGATGACCGAGACGTTGGCCGTCATGCCGGGCTTGAGCCGCTGATTCTGGTTCTGCACCTCGATGATCACGTCGTAGGTGACGACGTTGGAGACGGTCTTGGGCGCGTTGCGGATCTGCGAGACCTTGCCGGTGAACTGCCGGTTGGGATAGGCGTCGACGGTGAAGGTCACGTCCTGGCCTTCCGCCACGTTGCCGATGTCCGCCTCGGCCACGGAGGCGTCGATCTGCATCTTCGAAAGGTCGTTGGCGATGGTGAAAAGGGTGGGCGCGTTGAGACTGGCGGCGACGGTGTTGCCGATGTCGCACTCGCGGTCGATCACGATGCCGTCGATGGGCGAGAGAATCGTGCAGCGCGAGAGGTCGACCTTGGCGCTGTCGAGGTTGGACTGGGCGATCTTCAGTTGCGCGTCCGCCTGGGAAAGCTGGGCCTCCGCGGTGTCGAGGTCCTGCTGGGCCACGAGCTCTTTCGCGCGCAGCTCGCGCGTGCGGTCCGTGCTCAGGCGCTGCAGGTCGTAGGAGGCCTGGGCCTGCGCCTGCTGGGCCTCGGCCTGCTGGACGCGCGACTGGTAGGTCGCCGGGTCGAGGGCCGCCAGCACCTGGCCGGCCTTCACGGGCGTGTTGAAGTCGACGTAGAGTTTCTGGATCAGGCCGGACACCTGGCTGCTGACGTTGACGCTGGTGGGCGACTGGAGCACGCCGGTGGCGGTGACCATCTGGACGACGTCGCCGCGGCCGATGGTCGTGGTGGTGTATTCCGGCGTCTGATCGGCGCGGCTGGCCCAGTAATACCAGCCGGCGCCGCCGGCGGCGACGACCGCGAGGGCCACGATGAGTTTATTCCAGACGCGGGAGCGGGCGGGCGTGGGCATGAGTTATGATGGGATCATGGTGGATGGGGCCCGGGGCAAGGCAAGCCACACTAATGGCTGCGAAGCTGGTGGGCGACCCATCCGCACCGCATTAGACGCGCCCCCCGGGGCGAAGTAACACCCCGGCGGCTTTTCGGAGGGCGGGCGGCGCCGGCCTCCGGCCGCTCACTTGAACCCGTACGCCGCGCGCAGGGCCGCGGCGACGTTGGCCGGGACGAACTTCGTGACGTCGCCGCCGTAGCGGCTGACCTGCTTGACGAGGTGGGAGCTGGTGTAACTGTAGACCTCGTTCGGCATCACGTAGATCGTCTCCACCGCGGGCTGGAGATGGCGGTTCATCAGTGCCATGTTGAACTCGAACTCGAAGTCCGACATCGCGCGCAGGCCGCGGATGATCGCGACCGCGCCCTTTTCCATCGCGAAGTCGACCAGCAGGCCCCGGAAGGTCGTCGCGGTCACGTTCGGGAAGCGCGTGATGTTGGGCCGGATCAGCGCCAGGCGCTCCTCCGCCGGGAACAGCGGGCCCTTGTCGGGGTTGTGCGCCACCGCGACGAGCACCTGGTCGAACAGCTGGGTGGCGCGCCCGAGCACATCGAGGTGGCCGTAGGTGATGGGGTCGAAGGTGCCGGGGTAGATGCAGAGGCTCATGGAGGTCCGGGATGGCCCAGGTGCGGCGGCCGCTCCCGCGCAGGCGGGGGCGCCGGGCCGCCGGTGATTAGAGCAGGGCCGCCGCCGGGGGCAAGAGGGGAAGACGCGCGGCCCGCCCGGCATCTCCGGCCTTGCATGGCGTGCCGCCGCCGGTGCATACCAAGCGCCGTGCCTGCGCCCCGGATGAATCTGCCCAATGTGCTGACGCTGATCCGCATGCCGCTCACCTTCGCCATCGTGGCGCTCATGTACGGCACGTGGCGCTGGGCGGCCTCCCTCGCGTTCTGGCTGTTCATCGTCGCGGCCGTCACCGACTGGCTCGACGGCAAGTTCGCGCGGGAGCGCAACATCGTCTCGGACTTCGGCAAGTTCATGGACGCGCTCTGCGACAAGGTCCTGGTGCTCGGCATCCTGATCGCCATCCTCGATCTCGGCTACCTGCGCCTCCCGGGCGTGCTCGTCATGCTGCTCGTGCTGGTCGTCGTCACCCGCGAGTTCATGATCTCCGGGCTGCGGATGATGGCCGCCGCCCGCGGCGTGGTGATGGCCGCGGAGTGGGGCGGCAAGATCAAGACGATCATCCAGCTGACGGCGCTGGGCTTCCTGCTCGCCGAACCGATGCTGGCCCGCGACTGGGCGCCGGCCAGCCGCTGGCCGCTCGACGGCCTGATCACGGCGGTGCACTGGGTCGGGCTGGGGCTCTTCCTGGTGTCCATGGGGTTCATGCTCTCGTCCATGTGGAGCTATTACCGCAAGTACCGGCACGTGCTGTTCTGAGGCGCGCGCGGCATGAAACTCGCGCAACCGATCTGGCCCCGCTTCCTGCCCTCGAGCCTGGTCCTGGCCCTGGCGACGCTCGGGCCGCTCGGCCGCCGCCGGCACGCGCCGGGGACGTGGGGCTCGGCCGCCGGCCTGCTTTATTTCACCGTGTTCTTCTGGCCGCTGAGCTTCCTGCCCGCCTCCAGCCTCTGGATGGCGCTGCTCAGCCTGCCCGGGCTGTACCTCGCGGTGGCGCTGTGCGGCGAGGCGGAATTCCGCCTCGGCCGGCGCGACCCGCCGGAGGCGATCCTCGACGAGGTGACCGCCATGCCGCTGGTCTTCCTCGGGTGGCGCGGGGTGCTCGACGCGGCCCACCAGCAGCCGTGGGTGGTCTTTCTCGCCGGCTTCGCGCTCTTCCGGCTGTTCGACATCGCCAAGCCGCTCGGCATCCGCCGGCTCCAGGACCTGCCCGGCGGCTGGGGCATCGTGGTTGACGACGTGGCCGCGGCGCTCGCGGCCTGCCTCGTGCTCCACGGCGCCGCCTGGGCTTGGAGGGCGCTGTGAAGGACGCGCTCCGCCGCCTCGGCTGGCGGCTGGGCGACGCGTTCTTTCCGCCGGCCCGGCCGGTGAACGGGTGGGCGCTGGGCGGCCGCGCGGTGACGCTGGCCGTCGTCGCCGCCTACGGCTGGTGGTTCTTCCGCGTGCCGTTGCGCGAGATCGGCGAGGACCCGAAATTCATTCACGGCGTGCTCCTCGTCTTCCACGAGGCCGGGCACGTCATTTTCGGCCTGTTCGGCAACGAGTTCCTCCGCGTGGCCGGCGGCACGCTCGGCCAGCTGCTCCTGCCGCTCGTGCTGCTGGTCGCGTTCCGCTTCACCAACCGCGACGCCTTCGGCGCCGCGCTCTCGGCTTGGCTGCTGGGCGTGAGCCTCGCGAACTGCGCGCCCTACATCAACGACGCCCGCAGTCTCGCCCTCGTCCTGCTCGGCGGCCACAGCGGCCGTGAGGTCGAGGGTCACGACTGGGAATACCTGCTCACGCAGCTGAACCTGCTCAATAAGGACGTCTACATCGCGCACTACGTGCTGCTCGCCGCCCGCTGGCTCATGGCGTTGGCGCTGCTCTGGGCGGCGGCCGAGCTTGTCCGCCAGTTCCGCGCGTTGCGCCGCGGGGCGGAGGCGGCGGTCCCGTAAACCAGCCCGGCGCCCGGCCTAGGGCCACGGCGGGGGATCGGGCGGGTCGGGCGCCGGGGTGGACGGCGACCGGCGGAAGATGCGCGTGAGGTTGAGCTCGCCGCGGAGACGGCCGCCGGTGCTGAGCGTGTTGCCGTCGGGCCCGAGGGTGGCGGTGACGGTGAAGCCGGCGACCCACCGGCCGTTCGTGCTCAGGAAGAAGAGCCGCCGCGGCACATCCCAGAGCACGCCGGGGCGGACCACGAGGAAATCGTGGGCGCCCCTGCCGATCAGCCGGGTCGTCGTGCCCGCCACCTCCAGCGTGTAGTGCCAGGGGCCGCGGTCGTAGAGCAGGCCGGGCCGCAGTGTCATCGACTTTCCGTGCGGCTCGTTCCGGCCGTAGTTGCCTGGGGTCGAAGACTTCGACATGAGGTCGATGCTGGCGTTGATGAAGCCGGAGAGCCCCTTGATGTCGTCGACCTTCCGGCCGAGCGTGATGAACGGCGAGAAGTGATTGTGGCCGTCAGTAAGCTCGATCGGCGGGCGGCTGACGGGGTACGTCGCATTGAAGCCCACGCTGGTCTCCCAGACGGGCTTGAGCCATTTGAGCCAGGCGTATTTGGCGCCGAGATCCAGCGCGCTGAAACCCCACCCGGGGTCGCCGTGGCGCAGCCCGAGCGGCAAATAGCTGTCGCCGGTGAAATCGAGCTCGAGGTGATTGTTGACGCCCCAGCGCAGCTCCAGCGGCACGCGGAGATAGCTCTGGTCGATGATGTCGCGGAACCGCGGCTGGAAATCGAGCGTCACCTCGCCGCGCCGCTCGGTCCGGGGCATCTCGAGTTCGAAGATGCCCGGCATCCGGAACAGCGTCGGCTCGCCGGTGCCGTTGGGGTGTGGCGGCGGGCCGGGCAGCGCCGCCGTCTGGGCGCGGGCGGCAACCGCCGGCGCCAGGAGGAGCAGCGTCAGCAGGCCGGCACGCGGTGAAAAAAGCGTCATGAAGTTTGGCTGGATGGGAGCGGACGGGGACTTCCCAGAGACAACGGTTGCGGCCGGCGGTTGCGTTGCCCGCACCGAAACCGGGGAAGGCCCGGCCCGGCGCACCCTACGGCAGGATCTGCAGGTTTGCCATTGGCAGACGCACCAGCAGACCCTGCTGCAGGACGTCGACCGCGATGACCACGCCCCGCGGATTGGCGGGATCGTCGACCACGCCCTCGAGGCCGTGGAGCGGCCCGCCGGCGACCTTGACCCGCGTGCCCCGGCGCAGGAGCGGGTGCAGGCTCAGCTCGAGACCCGAGGCCAGGACCGACCTGACGTCCTCAAGCTGCCGCAACAGGCGCGCTTGGTCGTCCACCCAGATGGCCCGCACCAGCAGGTCCTGCTGGTAGACGCGGTTTTTCCGCTCCGGCGGGATCTCGGCGAACACGTAGCCGGGGAAGAGCGGCTTGGTGAACCGCTTCGTCTGTTCGCGGTACCGCCGCACGCTCGGCACCAGGGCGAGGTAGTGGGAAAACCGCTCGGCGGCGAGCAGGGCGGAGAATTTCTTCTCGCAGCGCGGCTTGGTGTGGCAGGCGAACCAGCGCGGCGCGTCGAAATTGGGCAGGGTCTCGGCCATCGGTCACGCCATCAGCCGGCGCAGCGCCAGCAGGTAGCCGGCCAGGCCGCGGCCGCTGATCATCGCCCGGCAGGCGCCGGCCGTGATCGACCGCCGGCGGAAGGACTCCCGTTTTCGGATGTCGGAGATGTGGACCTCGATGGCCGGCAGGCCGGTCCCGGCGATCGCGTCGCGCAGGGCGACGCTGGTGTGCGTGAGCCCGCCGGGGTTGATGATGACGCCGTCGAACTTCCGGTCGGCGAGCGCCCAGAGTTTGTCGATCAGCGCGCCCTCGTGGTTGGATTGGAAGAATGTCAGCGCCACCCCGAGCCTCCGGCCCTCGGCCCGCAGCATCTGCTCGAGGTCCTGGAGCGTCGCGCGGCCGTAGACGGCCGGCTCGCGGGTGCCGAGGCGGTCGAGGTTGGGTCCGTTGAGCACGGCGATCTTCTTCATGGCAAAGGGTTGGGGGTCACAGAAGCGCGCTGAGGAAGCAGAGGACGGAAGAGCATCCAGGGCAATCCTCTCTGCTCCCTCCGCGTCCTCCTGTAAAGGCTTAGAGCGGATTGTCCGTGGCGATGAACTCCCACGGCACGCGAAACCGCCGCGCCACCTCGGCGGCGAGCGCCCGCACGCCGTGGACCTCGGTGGCGTGGTGGCCGCAGAGGTAGAGGTTGAGCCGGTGCTCTTGCGCGAAATTGAACCATTCCTCGCGCAGCTCGCCGGTGACGAGCGTGTCGACCCCCTCCGGGACCAGTTCGGGCACGGCGTGGTTGCCGCTCCCGCTGCAGAAGGCGACCTGCCGCGGGCGGGCCGCGCCGCACTCGATCGCCACCACGCGCGGATACAGGCGCTCGAGGCGGCGCCGGAGCGCGGTGCGCGGGCCGGCCGCCCGGGCGATCAGGCCGATGGGCTCGCCCTCGTGGATCAGGAAGGTCCGCGCCGGCCGCAGGCCGAGCTGGCGCGCGAGCAGGGCATTGTTCCCGATCCGGGGATGGGCGTCGAGCGGCAGGTGGCTGGAATAGAGCGCGCAGTTGGCTCGCAGGAGCACGGCCAGCTTGCGGTAGACCGGGCCGGTCACGGGCTGCAGGGGCGTCCAGAACAGGCCGTGGTGGACGATGAGAAAATCGATCCCGGCCGCGGCCGCCCGCTCGAACGGCACGAGGCCGGCGTCAACCGCGGCGCCGATCTTCGTCACGCGGCCGTTGTTGGCCACCTGCAGGCCGTTGGCGGCGCCGGGAAAATCCACGAACGCGGCGCGCCGCGTGCGGCGGTCGCACCAGGCGGCCAGGTCGGCGAGATTGGGCATGCCTTGTTGTACCCGGCCGGCCGGCGGGTTGAAGGCGAAAATGCCGGCCGGACCGGTGAGGTCCCGGCCGCTGGCGCGAGTC
>Ga0335083_10011005_pt1 | contig 10891 bp, 8 predicted proteins | sample Lox_Sample_42_FD_206716 | JGI IMG/M metagenome (GOLD analysis project Ga0335083, IMG submission 206716) | Soil microbial communities from Loxahatchee National Wildlife Refuge, Florida, United States - Lox_Sample_4.2 | ecosystem: Environmental > Terrestrial > Soil > Wetlands | place: USA: Florida... | reverse complement strand
GATCACCAGGGTGGGGTGGTCCGACACGGCATCGATGACGGCGCCGCCTCCGGAGGTTCGGACCGGCACCGAGGGAAAGGCCCGGCCCAGTTCCTCAGCGGTACGTCGCACCCCGACGACCACCGCTCGGCACTCGGACCCACCACAGACGGTGCAGCGCCACACCGCGGCCGTGACTCCGCACCAGCGGCAGACGGGCGCGTGATCGAGAGCAGGGCGAGCGAGCGGTCCGCCACAGGTCGGGCAGTGCGCAGTGGCTCGGCAGTGCGCGCACGCGAGCCCTGGTTGATAGCCCCGTCGTGGGACCTGGACGAGCACCGGACCATGGCGAAGCGCATCCCGAGCGGTGCGCCACGCCAGGGAAGGAAGCCGGGCGACCCGGGCCGCCGGATCGTCCGCCAACTCCTCGTCGTTCCCGGCCGCGCGGATCGCCGGCACCGCCCGGGGCCGTGCCTGCACGGCCGGCTCGAGCCGCGTCATCCAGCCGTTCTCGCACAGTTCGGCCGCCTCGGCCGTAACCGCGTATCCGGCGATGAGTAGTCCCGCGCCCGCGCGATGAGCTCGCAGCGCGGCGACCTCGCGGGCGTGCGGGTACGGCGCACGGGGTTCGGCGTGCAGGTCGTCCCCGTCATCCCAGATCACCGCGAGGCCGAGGCGACGGACCGGCGCCCAGACGGCCGCCCGGGTACCGACCACCGCGCGCACCTCGCCCCGGCTGACCGCGAGAAACCGGCGGTATCGCTCGGCCCGGCCGAGATCCGCGGTCAGGGCCACGTGCTGTCCGGGGCCGAGCAGTCGATCCAGCGCGTCGTCGACCCGGCGCACGTCGCGCGCGTCCGGGACCACCACGAGCGCGCCGCGCTCCGCGGCGAGGGTGGCCTGCACCGCGGCGGCGATCTCGCCTGCCCAGTCGCCCGGCAGCATCATCCAGCTTCGGCGCGGCGCGGCGGACCGCACCTCGTCGAGCAACGCCGCTCCCCCGGCGTACCGCGAGAGCGCTCCCGGCACTGGCGGGTCGACGGGCGCGCCGGGGAGCCGGACGGCTCGCTTTTCGGCGGCCGCATGTCGCGGTGGAACAGCGAGGCGGACGACGTCAGCGAGGGTGCCCGCCCAACGGTCCGCGACCTCTCGGGCGAGCGCGGCGACGTCGGCGGACAAGACCGGTTCGGCGCCGAGCACCCGCTCGAGGAACGACAACCGTCCCCCGTGATCACTGCGCTCCGTTCGCTCCAGCACGATCGCGTCGACGAGCTGGCCGGCGAAGCGCACCCGCACCCGCACCCCCGGAACCGCCGACGCCGACTGGGCCTCGGTCACCAGGTAGTCGAACGGCCGGTCCAGATGAGGCAGCGACACGTCCACGACCACGCGCGCGACCGGCAACGACGCCGCCGCCTCGCGAAGCCTCGCCTTGGGCACGCCCCCGACCACAGCGCCTGTCTACCAGCCGCGGCAACTAGCGGACGGCCGCCTTGAGCGCGTCGGTCCGCGCCGTCGACTCCCACGTGAAGTCCATTTCCGGCCGACCGAAGTGACCGTAGGCCGCGGTCTGTGCGTAGATCGGCCGGAGCAGGTCGAGGTCGCGGATGATCGCCGCCGGGCGAAGGTCGAACACCTCGAGGATCGCCTTCTGAATGGCTCTGTCGTCGACGACCCCGGTGCCGAAGGTGTCCACGAAGGTCCCGACCGGCCGGGCCTTCCCGATCGCGTACGCGACCTGCACCTCGCACCGCTCGGCGAGGCCCGCAGCGACGACGTTCTTCGCCACCCAGCGCATCGCGTAGGCGGCGGACCGGTCGACCTTCGACGGATCCTTGCCGCTGAAGGCTCCCCCGCCGTGGCGGGCCATCCCGCCGTAGGTGTCGACGATGATCTTCCGTCCGGTGAGGCCGGCATCTCCCATCGGACCGCCGATCTCGAATCGCCCGGTGGGGTTGACCAGGAGCCGGTACGACGAGGTGTCGAGGTCGAGCTGGTCGATTTCGGGCCCGACGACGTGCTCGGCGATGTCCGGGGTGAGCAAGGTGTCGATGTCGATGTCGGCAGCGTGCTGGCTGGACACGACCACGGTGTCCAGCCGAACGGGATGGTGGCCGTCGTATTCGATCGTCACCTGGGTCTTGCCGTCCGGGCGAAGGTAGGGAACCGTGCCACTCTTGCGAACCGCCGCCAGGCGGCGCGCGAGCCGATGCGCGAGCGCAATCGGCAACGGCATCAGCTCGGGGGTATCGCTGCAGGCATAACCGAACATCAAGCCCTGGTCCCCGGCGCCCTGCCGGTCGAGAACGTCAGGAGTGTCCTTGCCGACCCGGTGCTCGTAGGCGTCGTCGACGCCCTGGGCGATGTCCGGCGACTGCGAGCCGATCGAGACGCTGACCCCACATGACTCGCCGTCGAATCCCTTGCGGGAAGAGTCGTATCCGATCGACAGGATCGTCCGCCGGACGATGTCGGGAACATCGACATAAGTGCTGGTCGTGACCTCGCCGGCGATGTGGACCTGCCCGGTCGTGATCATCGTCTCCACCGCCACCCGGCTGGTCGGGTCCGCCTTGATCATCGCGTCGAGGATCGAGTCGCTGATCTGATCGGCAATCTTGTCGGGGTGGCCTTCGGTCACGGACTCCGAAGTGAACAGGCGCGACAAGGTCAATCTCCCTCGGGTGACAGGTCAGCAACCGGATCGGCGTGCCCACGGAAGTCTAGTGGTGCCACGCCGACCGGCATTGCGACCGCCCGGGTGGGACTCATCCGAGGCGTTCAGCCACGAGATCCCAGATCGCGTGCCCGAGATCTTCCTTGCTGCCCTCGGGCACCACGGTCGTCGTGCCGTCCGTCCCGACGATGGTCGCGGAGTTCTCGGCCGCACCGAACGTGCGATTCTCACCGACCTCGTTGATCACGATGAAGTCGCACCCTTTGGCGGCGAGCTTGCGGGTGCCGTTCGCGATGACGTCGTCGGTCTCGGCCGCGAAGCCGACGATGACCTGGCCGTTCCGCAGCCGATTCGCCGAGATCTCCGCGAGGATGTCCACGTTGCGCACGAGCGAGATCGGTTCGGGGTCGACGTCGGTCTTTTTCAGTTTCGAGCCCGCTCGGCTCGCCGGGCGGAAGTCCGCGACCGCCGCCGCCATCACGATCGCGTCCGCGCTCGGCGCGGCCTCGAGGACGGCGGACCGCAGTTCCTCCGCGGTGCCGACCCGCACCAGTTTTGCCCCGGCCGGGTCGGCCAGTGCGACGTTCGCGCTCACCAGGGTCACCTCCGCCCCACGGGCGAGGGCTGCGCGGGCGAGCGCGTAGCCCTGGCGGCCACTCGAGCGGTTGCCGAGGAACCGCACCGGGTCTAGCGGCTCTCGGGTGCCGCCGGCCGTCACGAGCAGATGCCGGCCGGTCAGGTCCAGGGGTGCCGCGGCTCCGCGGGTGAGCACGCTGCGCGCGGTCGCGAAGATCTCCTCCGGGTCCGCAAGCCGCCCGATCCCGCTGTCGGCCCCGGTCAGCCGGCCGACGGCGGGGTCGAGAACCACCACTCCTCGGCGGCGCAGGGTCTCCACGTTGCCAACGGTGGCAGGGTGCTCCCACATCTCGGTGTGCATCGCGGGGGCGAGGACAACCGGACACCGCGCCGTGAGCAGCGTGGCGGTGAGCAGGTCGTCACTGCGCCCGATCGCCGCCCGGGCGAGAAAGTCCGCGGTGGCCGGCGCGACGACGACCAGGTCGGCAGCCCGGCCGAGCGCAACGTGCGGGACCTCATGGGCGTCGGTCCACATGTCGGTCGCGATCGGATGTCCCGACAACGCCGCCCACGTCACCTCGCCGACGAACTTCAGTGCGCCTTCGGTGGGCACCACGCGCACGTCGTGGCCCGTCTCGGTGAAACGGCGCAGCACCTCGCAGGCTTTGTACGCCGCAATGCCACCGCAGACGCCGAGAACGATCTGCGGCCTGCCGTCCCGACCGGACACTGGTCCTCCTCGGTGGAGGTGCTAGACCTCGATCTGCTCGAAGGTGAGCAGGTCCTCATTCGCCTCGCGGAGCGCGACCGACAGCGGCTTCTCCTGCACGTGGGCCGGGACGAGCGGGCCGACGTACTCGAGCAGACCCTCTCCCAGTTGGGAGTAGTAGGCGTTGATCTGGCGAGCGCGCTTGGCGGCGTAGATGACCAGGGCGTACTTGCTCTCCACCTTGCCGAGAAGCTCGTCGATCGGCGGGTTGGTGATGCCTTCAGGTCGCGCGGCGGTGCCGGACACGCTTGTCCTCATCTCGCGGTGGGGGCTGGATCTTCAAGGCTAGCAGCGATCCATGCCCGGTCGGCCGACGTCAGGCCTGCATGAGCGCCCGCAACTGTGCGGCCGCCTCCTCGACGGAGGTCGAGACGATCGTCGCGTCGAACTCGTCCTCGGCCGCGAGTTCCACCTTGGCCTGTTCCAGCCGGCGGCGGATCACCTCCGGCGGCTCGGTTCCCCGGCCGCGCAGCCGGCGCTCGAGCTCCTCCCAGGACGGCGGGCGGAGGAACACCAGCAGAGCCTCGGGCATCAGTTCGCGCACCTGACGCGCCCCTTGGAGTTCGATCTCGAGCAAGACTGCGTCTCCTGCGCGCACGTGCGCGTCAACGGCCGCGCGCGGCGTGCCGTACAGGTTCCCGGCGTACTCGGCGAACTCCAGCAACTCGCCCGCGGCCCGCATCGCGTCGAACTGCTCCCGAGTGAGGAAGTGGTAGCTCTCGCCGTCCACTTCGTGCTCGCGCTGCGGACGCGTCGTGACGCTCACCGAGTGCCACACCTCGGGCGCATGCCGCCGCAGGTAGGACACCACCGTGCTCTTTCCGACCCCGGCGGGTCCGGAGAGAACGGTCAGCCGATGTTGCGCGCCTGGCACGACTCAGTCAGCCGAGGGGGCGGCGAACTCGCGCTGCAGGGCAGCACGCTGGTGGGTTCCCAACCCGCGGACGCGCCGGCTCGAGGAGATCCCCAGCTTCTCCATGATGCGAGCGGCTCGCACCTTGCCGACGCCTGGCATCGACTCGAGCACGGCGCTGACCCGCATCTTGCCGACCGCCTCGTCGACCTGTCCTGCGGCGAGTACGTCGTCGAGGCAGGCGTCCGAGCGCTTGAGCTTCTCGCGCAACTCCGCGCGTGCCTTGCGGGCGGCTGCCGCCTTGGCCAACGCGTCCGCGCGCTCCTGCGCAGTCAGCGGCGGAAGAGCCACCTGTGGATCACCTCACCAGCCGGTAGGAGGAGTTGCGGTGCACCACCATGCCAGAAGCGGCGAACCTAGCGAGGCCGAGCCACGTTGTGCAACTACCGCGCCGACAACGAGGCGGCAAGCGCCGCAGCCGCCTCACCAGGATCATCCGCACCGGTGATCGGGCGCCCGACGACCAGAAGGTCCGCTCCATTCGCAAGCGCCTGCGCCGGAGTGGCGATCCGGGACTGGTCATCGCTGTGGGCTCCCGCCGGCCGCACGCCCGGGGTGATCAGGACGATGTCCGCCGGGACCGCCGCTCGCACCAGCGCCACCTCCTGGGGCGAACAGACCAACGCCCGGGCCCCAGCAGCCACCGCCAGGGATGCCAGCCGCACGACCGCGTCGGAGGGCGAGCCGGACAGCCCGACGGCGTCGAGATCGTCAACCGACAGTGAGGTGAGCACCGTGACGGCCGCGATCAACGTGTCCGGCAGAGCCCGGACGGCGGCCTCGATCATGGCCGGTCCCCCACTTGCGTGGACGGTCAGGTAGGTCGGCGCGAGCGGGGCGACCGCCCGGGCCGCGCCGCGCACGGTGGCCGGAATGTCGTGCAGCTTGAGATCGAGGAAGATGTCGAGGTCGGCGCTTGCCCGAACCTTCTCGACCGCGTCGGCACCCTCTGCGCAGAACAGTTCGAGACCGACCTTCGCGGCGGACACGTGCGGCGCGACCGCGGTTGCCCACCGAAGTGCCGAGCCCAGATCGGGGGTGTCCAGAGCGATCGCGAGCGGGTTTCTGAGCGTGGTCATGCATCCTCCGCGTCGTTGAACATCAGGACCTCAAGGTCGTCGTCGAACGACGCGGCCTCGATGTCGGACGAGTTGCTCGCATCGCTGCGGTCGTCTCGGTCCGCAAGCGGCGGAGTCGTCACCGGCGGACCTTCGGACACCGTCGGTGCCGGCGGGTCTTGCCGGGGGCGGTGAGCGAGCCCGACCGCCTCGGCGACATTGGACAGGCCGCGGGAGACCAGGACCTCGCGCAGTTCCTGCGACACCCGCTGCGGGGCACCGGGATCGTTGAAGATCACGGTGCCGACCTGGATCGCGCTCGCGCCGGCCAGGATGAACTGGAAGGCGTCGAGACCGGTGCGAATCCCCCCGACGCCCATCAGCGGTATGTCCGGGAGCGCCGCGTGCACCTGCCAGACGCAGCGCAACGCCATCGGGCGGATCGCGGGTCCCGACAGCCCTCCGGTCATCCCCGCCAGGAGCGGGCGCATGGTCGAGGTGTCGATCACCATGCCGAGCGTCGTGTTGATCAACGACAGCCCGGTCGCGCCTGCCTCGACGCACGCGGTCGCGATCGCGACGATGTCGGTGACGTCCGGGGAGAGCTTCGCGAAGATCGGCACGCCCGGCGTCGACGAGCGGCGCACCGCCGTGATGACGTCCGCGGCCGCGACCGGATCGCACGCAAACACCTGCCCGCGGTCCTCAACGTTCGGGCAGGAGATGTTGACCTCGATCATCGACAGCGCTTTGCCCCGAAGCTTGCTGGCGAGCTTGCCGTAGTCCTCCACCGACGTCCCGGCGATCGACACGACCGCCCGCACGTCATGCTCCTCGAGCCAGGCCAGGTCACGGGAGATGAACACGTCCACACCGGGTCCCTGCAACCCGATCGAGTTCAGCATCCCGCTCGGGGTCTCCGCCATCCGTGGCGTGGCCCTGCCGGCCGTCGCGTGGAGCTTGATCGACTTGGTGACGATGCCCCCGATCAGGCTCAGATCGTTGTACGTCGCGAGCTCACGGCCGGCGGCCGCGCACCCGGACGCCGTGAACACCGGATCGGGCGCGACGAACGAGCCCAGCGTTGTGGTCATGTCGACGTCGACGTGCCGCGGAGTGCGCGACTTGGGCCGCAAGGTGACACTCATGACGACGCTCCGACCGCGTCCGCCGGCACCGTCCCCAACGCGTCCCATCGGATCCGATCACCGGCAAAAACCGGCCCGTCAACGCAGGAGCGCACCATCCTGGTGTTGCCGTCGGAACCGACCACGGGGAGCACGCAGGTCATGCACACTCCGATCCCGCACGCCATCGACTCCTCAACCGCCAGCTGGGTCGGGATCCCGGCGCCGCCGTACGCCGCACCCGCAACCCGTTGCACCGCTTCGAGCATCGGCATCGGCCCGCAGGCGTAGATCACGTCGGCATGGACCCGGTCGATCACGTCGGGGAGCACATCGGACACCCGCCCGCGCTCCCCGTAGGAACCGTCGTCCGTGGTGAACGCCACGCTGGCTGCCATCCGCTTCGCATCGAGCGCGCCGAACATTCGGTCACCGGTCGAGGCGCCCAAGACGGCGTCGACCCGGCAGCCTCGGGTTCGCAGAGCGTCGGCAAGCAAGAACAGCGGGGCGGAGCCATATCCGCCCCCGACCAGCACGCAGTTGGCCGGTTCACGCGGAAGGGCGAACGGGCGTCCCAGCGGACCGACCACGTCGATCGGGTCGTAGGGTCGCTGCCGGGACAGCCACGCGGTGCCCTTGCCCGTGACCGCGAAGATGAATTCGACCGTGCCGCCGTACACACCGGTCTCGCGAACGGAGTAGATCGAAAACGCGCGCCGAAGCAGCATCGCCCCGTCGTCGCCACCGACCGCGACCGCGATGAACTGGCCGGGCTTCGTGCGCTCGGCGATTCCGGATGCGACGACCGTCATCGAGTAGTAGCCCCCGACCGGCTTGACGTTCAGGACTTCGCCCTTGACCTGTACCGGCATCGGTCACCCACCGTCCCGAGCGCCGGCCTGACCGGCCGACGATGCCGACCGGGCAGCGGTAACGATCGCGTGGTGCCGCTGCAGGGGCATCACCCCCACCTCACCACTGCGCAACGCCTCGACCCCCTGTACAGCGGCCGCCAAGGCTTGCACGGTGGTCAGGCAGGGCACTCCCCTGACCACTGCCGCCGTACGGATCTCGTACCCGTCGAGACGCTGCCCGGAGTTGCCGAACGGGGTGTTGACGATGAGGTCGACCTCGCCGGCGTTGATCTTGTCGACGACGGTCGGTTCACCATCCGGGCCGCGGCCCTCGGACAGCTTGCGCACGACCGTCGACGGGACCCCGTTGCGGCGCAGCACCTCCGCCGTGCCGGCGGTGGCGAGCACCTCGAAGCCAAGGTCGGCCAGCCGTTTGGCCGGGAAGATGAGGTGCCGCTTGTCCCGATCGGCGACCGAGACGAACACCCGCCCCTTCGTCGGCAAGGCGCCGTAGGCCGCTTCCTGGGACTTCGCGAAGGCGGTGCCAAAGCCGGCGTCGATGCCCATCACCTCCCCGGTCGACTTCATCTCGGGGCCGAGCACAGTGTCCACCCCGCGGAACCTCGTCCACGGCAGAACGGCCTCCTTGACGCAGATCGGCGCGTCCAGGGGAAGCATCGCGCCGTCGTGGTCGGGCAGCATTCCCTCGGTCCGTAGCTCAGCGATCGTCGCGCCCAACATCACCCGGGCCGCCGCCTTGGCGAGCGGCACCGCGGTTGCCTTGGCCACGAAGGGCACGGTCCGGCTTGCCCGCGGGTTGGCCTCGAGGACGTAGAGCACGTCTGCGGTGAGCGCGAACTGAACGTTGAGCAGCCCGCGAACGCCGACCCCGTCGGCGATGGCTCGCGTGGCCTCCCGGATCCGGGCGACGTCCGCTCGGCCGAGGGTGATCGGCGGCAAGACGCAGGCCGAGTCGCCGGAGTGGATCCCGGCCTCTTCGATGTGTTCCATCACCCCGGCGAGGAAAAGCTCCTCGCCGTCGTACACGGCGTCCACGTCGACTTCGATCGCGTCGTCGAGGAACCGGTCGACGAGAACGGGATGCTCCGGGCTGACCTCGGTCGCGCGATCGATGAAGGCCCGCAGGCTGTCGTCGTCGTAGACGATCTCCATCCCGCGACCGCCCAGCACGTAGGACGGCCGGACGAGGACGGGGTAGCCGATGTCGTGGGCGATCGCGGCGGCGTCGTCGAAGGAGCGTGCGGTGCCGTGCGTCGGCGCGACGAGCCCGGCGTCGCTGAGGACGCGGCCGAATGCGCCCCGCTCCTCGGCGAGGTGGATCGCCTCGGGCGGCGTACCGACGATCGGGACACCCTCGTCCTTCAGTCGCTGGGCGAGGCCGAGGGGGGTCTGACCGCCGAGCTGGACGATGACGCCGACCACCTCGCCGCTTCGCCGCTCAGCCGCGACGACCTCGAGGACGTCCTCGGCGGTCAGCGGCTCGAAGTACAGCCGGTCGCTGGTGTCGTAGTCGGTCGACACCGTTTCCGGGTTGCAGTTGACCATCACCGTGTCGTAGCCCGCGTCGTGCAGGGCGTAACAGGCGTGGACACACGAGTAGTCGAACTCGACACCCTGACCGATCCGGTTCGGCCCGCTTCCGAGGATGACGACCTTGGGTCGGTCGCTCGGCTCGATCTCGTCCTCCTCGTCGTAGGAGGAATAGTGGTACGGCGTGCGAGCCTTGAACTCGGCCGCGCAGGTATCGACGGTCTTGAACACGGGTCGCACACCGAGCGCATGACGCAGCCGACGGACGTCGTCCTCGCCGACCCCGCCACGGATCGCCGCGATCTGCAAGTCGGAGAACCCGTGCCGCTTCGCGTGGCGCAGGGTGTCGGCATCGAGCGCGGACGCGGTGCGCACCGCGTCGGCGACCTCGCCGAGCAGCGCGAGCTGGTCGAGGAACCACGGGTCGATGGCGGTCGTTTCGAACAGCTCGGCCGGGGTTGCTCCGGCTCGCATCGCCTGGACGACCGCCTGGAGCCGACGGTCGTGCGGTCGGCGGGCGCGGTCGAGCCACTCGCTCTTGTCCCCGACCGCGGAGTGGAAGTCCAGCTCGGCGCCCTTGGCCTCGAGCGACCGGACCGCCTTCTGAAGCGCCTCCGGGAAGTTGCGTCCGAGCGCCATCACTTCGCCGACGCTCTTCATGTGGGTGGTCAGCGTCGTGTCGGCACCGGGGAACTTCTCGAACGCGAACCGCGGGATCTTCACCACGACGTAGTCCAGGCTGGGCTCGAAGCTTGCCGGTGTCTCGGCGGTGATGTCGTTGGGGATCTCGTCGAGGGTGTAGCCGAGGGCGAGCTTGGCCGCGATCTTCGCGATCGGGAAGCCGGTTGCCTTGCTGGCAAGAGCGCTGGACCGCGACACCCGCGGGTTCATCTCGATGACGACCTGGCGGCCGGTCTCCGGGTCGACGGCGAACTGGATGTTCGAGCCACCGGTCTCGACCCCGACCTCCCGAATGACCGCGAAGGCCATATCGCGCATGGTCTGGTACTCGCGGTCGGTCAATGTCATCGCTGGAGCGACGGTGATGCTGTCCCCGGTGTGCACGCCCATCGGATCGAGGTTCTCGATCGAGCAGACCACCACGCAGTTGTCGTTGCGGTCGCGCATGACCTCGAGCTCGTACTCCTTCCAGCCCAGCACGCTCTCCTCGACGAGAACCTCGTGAACGGGGCTGGCGGCGAGGCCTGCCGCGAGCATCGCCCGCAGCTCGTCCTCGTCGTGGGCGAATCCGGATCCCGACCCGCCGAGGGTGAAGCTCGGACGGAGCACGAGCGGGTAGCCGAGCTCATCGGCAGCCGTGATCCCGTCGGCGACGCTTCGCACCAGGGAACTGCGGGCATAGTCGGCGCCGATGGCGTCGCACACG
>Ga0335083_10011002_pt1 | contig 10891 bp, 13 predicted proteins | sample Lox_Sample_42_FD_206716 | JGI IMG/M metagenome (GOLD analysis project Ga0335083, IMG submission 206716) | Soil microbial communities from Loxahatchee National Wildlife Refuge, Florida, United States - Lox_Sample_4.2 | ecosystem: Environmental > Terrestrial > Soil > Wetlands | place: USA... | reverse complement strand
CGCCTGCGGCCTGTTGATCCTGGCCGTCGGCATCGCGGGCCACATCCTCTTCCGACGGCGCGAACGCCAGGACCGGCGCGGCGCGGCCGATCCCGTTCCGACCACGGCCGACTGAAATCTCCTCTTGCGGGAAACGCTGTGTATTGATAGCGTCTCATAAATACACGGCGTTTCCCGAAAGGAGCCTGCCATGGCCAAGGCCTTCCCGACCGACAATCCGTTCCTCAAGGGCTACTACGCGCCGGTGAACACCGAGGCCGATGCGGGCCATCTTCAGATCACGGGCGAGATGCCGAAGGAACTGCTGGGCACGCTCTACCGCAACGGTCCCAACCCGCAATTCGCGCCGCGCGGCCCGTACCACTGGTTCGCGGGCGACGGCATGATCCATGCCTTCCACATCGAGAACGGCAACGTGTCGTACAAGAACCGCTGGGTGCGCACGCCCAAGTGGGAGCTGGAGAACAAGGAGGGCGAGGGCCTGTCGGGTAGCTTCAGCCATCCGATGTTCACCGACCCGCGCGTGCTGGCGCTCAACTCCACCGTGGCCAACACCAACATCGTCTGGCATGCCGGCCGCCTGCTCGCGCTCGAGGAAGCGCATGCGCCTTTCGCGCTCGATCCGGCGACGCTGATGCCGAAAGGTTACGAGACCTTCGACGGCACGTTCGCTGGCCGCTTCACCGCGCATCCGAAGTTCGATCCCGAGACGGGCGAGATGGTGGCCTTCGCCTATGCCGCCAAGGGCCACTTCACCAAGGACGTGAACCTGCTCGTCGTCGACAAGGCAGGCAAGGTCACGCGCTCGGAGACGTTCGAGGCGCCCTATGCCAGCATGATCCACGACTTCGCCGTGACGCGGAACTGGATCGTGCTGCCGGTCTTCCCGCTGACGGGCTCGATGGAGCGCGCGATGAGCGGCAAGCCGCCCTATGCCTGGGAGCCCGACAAGGGCACGCACATCGCCTTCATCCCGCGCGGCGGCACGGTCGCCGATATCAAGTGGGTGTCGGCGCCGCCCTCCTACGTGTTCCATCCGATGAACCATTTCGAGACGACCGACGGCAAGGTCGTGATCGACGTCATGAAATACGACGTGGCGCCGCTCTTCCCGAAGCCCGACGGCTCGCCCGCTTGCGCCAAGCCGCCGGTGGCCCGCCTCTTCCGCTGGACCTTCGATCTTGCGGGCAGAGATGCGCCGAGGGGCAACACCTTCAAGGAGGAGCAGCTCGACGACCGCGCCGGCGAATTCCCGCGCTTCGATGAGCGCTTCTGCATGAGCGACTACCGGCACGGCTGGATCGTCGCGGGCAAGGTCACGGATGCGGGCGAGCCGCGCAGCGACGGCCTCACTCACTACGACCTCAAGACCGGCCAGAGCACGAGCTGGCAGGCGGCCGAGGGCGACAAGTTCGGCGAGCCGATCTTCGTGCCGCGCTCCGAGAGCGCAGCCGAAGGCGACGGCTGGCTGCTGAGCGTGGTGTTCCGCGCCGCCGAGGGCCGCAGCGATCTCGCCGTGTTCGAGGCGACCGACCTCGCCCGTGGCCCGGTGGCGCTGGCTCACCTGTCGAGCCGCGTCCCGGCCGGCTTCCACGGCAACTGGCGTCCGGGTACGTTGTGAGTCTTCACCTCCCCATTCATATGGGGAGGTGCCCCGTCCTACGGGGCGGAGGGGTCATAAGTTACACGCCGTGGCCCATGACCCCTCCGTCGCGTATGACGCGACACCTCCCCCGATGACGGGGGAGGAAAGAGGAAAGCGCGATGATCACCGTCCACCACCTGAACAACTCCCGCTCGCAGCGCATCCTGTGGATGCTCGAGGAGCTCGGCGTGTCCTACGAGGTCAAGCGCTACCAGCGCCTGCCGTCGATGCAGGCGCCGCCCGAGCTGAAGACGGTGCATCCGCTCGGCAAGTCGCCGGTCATCAGCGATGGCGACAAGGTGCTGGCGGAATCGGGCGCGATCATCGAGTACCTGGGCGACGCCTACGGCCACGGCAAGCTCACGCCCGCACTCGGCACGCCCGAGCGGCTCAACTACACCTACTTCATGCATTACGCCGAAGGCTCGCTGATGCCACTTCTGTTCATGAAGCTGGTGTTCGGCCGCATCCCGGGCCGCCTGCCCTTCTTCTTCCGCCCCGTCGGCAACGCGATCGTGAAGGGCGCGAACTCGACGCTTCTGGATCCGCAGATCGGCAACCATTTCATGTTCCTGGAAGGCGAGCTTTCCAAGCGCGCATGGTTCGCCGGCGCCGACTTCACCGCGGCCGACATCCAGATGAGCTTTCCGCTCGAAGCCGCTTCCGCCCGCGCGCCGATCATCCGGCAGATGCCCAAGCTCTCGGCCTGGCTCGACCGCATCCAGGCCCGGCCCGCCTACAAGCGCGCCCTGGAAAAGGGCGGGCCCTACGAACTGGCGCGATGAGCCTGCAGCCGATCCTCGACGCGGGGCCGGCGGTCGAGGTGCATATCGCCTCGATTGCGGGCGCGTTCACCATCGGTACCTGGATGATGCTGCGGCCCAAGGGCACGCCGCCCCATCGCGCACTCGGCCGCATCTACCTGCTGCTGATGATCGTGGCGGCGCTCAGCTCCTTCGGCATCCAGTCGCTGAACAAGGGACAGTTCAGCTTCCTGCACCTGCTCTCGATCTTCGTGCTGCTGTCCGTACCCTATGGCTGGTGGAACGCGCGGCGCGGCAACGTGATCGCCCATCGCAGCACCATGATCGGCCTCTATGTCGGCGGCCTCTGGGTTCCGGGCATATTGACCTTGCTGCCCGGCCGTCTGCTGCACACGGCCGTGTTCGGCTCATAGTTTCCTCGAAGGAGTAAGACGAATGGCTCTTCCGGCGCTGTTGCGCGACACGCTCTCGATCCCGGTGGTCGGCGCGCCTCTGTTCATCGTGTCCAACCCCGATCTGGTGATCGAGCAGTGCAAGGCGGGCATCGTCGGCTCCTTCCCGGCGCTGAACGCGCGGCCGAAGGAGATGCTCGAGGAATGGCTGAAGCGCATCACTTCGGAGCTCGCCGAACACAAGGCGAAGCACCCGGAGAAGAAGGTGGCGCCCTTCGCCGTCAACCAGATCGTCCATTCGTCCAACGACCGCCTGATGCACGACGTCGAGCTTTGCGAGAAGTACAAGGTGCCGATCCAGATCACCTCGCTGCGCGCGCCCGACGAGGTCGTGCCCTCGGCGCATCGCTATGGCGGGCTGGTGTTCCATGACGTGACCAACACCAAGCACGCCAAGCGCGCGCTGCAGGCGGGCGTCGACGGGCTGATCCTGGTATGCAACGGCGCGGGCGGCCATGCGGGTGCGCTCTCTCCCTTCGCTCTCGTGCCTGAGGTGCGCCAGTTCTACGACGGCTGCCTCCTGCTCTCGGGTTCCATTTCCAACGGCGCCAGCGTTCTTGCCGCCCAAGCCGTCGGCGCCGACCTCGCCTACATGGGCACGCGCTTCACCGCGTCGAAGGAAGGCAACGCCACCGACGCCAACAAGCAGTGCATCATCGATTCCTCGGGCGAGGAGATCGTCTACACCAACCTCTTCACCGGCGTGCACGGCAACTACCTGAAGCGCTCGATCGCCGCGGCCGGCCTCGATCCCGACGACCTGCCCGTGGCCGACAAGAGCAAGATGAACTTCGGCTCGGGCGGCAACATGAAGGTCAAGGCCTGGCGCGACATCTGGGGCGCGGGCCAGGGAGTCGGCCAGATCCACGACGCCCCGCCCGCCGCCGAGATCGTGGCCCGGCTCAAGGCCGAGTACGAGGCGGCGAAAGCTGCACTGCTCGCCGGCGAGACCGTGCCGACGCGGCTGAAACAGGCCGCCGAATAGTCTTGAACGGGACCGTGGAGCTCCAGCTCCGCTCATATGATGTCCTCCTCCAAAGGCTGGCACTCACGAGGCTATCTTCCCCATTTCGACTCCCCGGAAGCGGTGCAGTTCGTCACCTTCCGGTTGGCTGACAGCCTGCCTCGCGCCGTCAGTGAGATGCTGCGGCCGACCGACGAAGCGATGACTGCCCTGGACACCGACCTGGATCGAGGGCTGGGCAAGTGCTGGCTCGGACGGCCCGACATCGCCTCGCTGGTCCAAGATGCCCTGCTGCACTTCGACGGAGAACGCTATCGCCTCCTGGCCTGGTGCCTCATGCCAAATCATGTGCATGTGGTCGCAGAAGCAATCGACGGTCATTCCTGGAGCGGGATCGTGCAAAGCTGGAAGTCGTTCACCGCGCGCCAAGCCAACGCCGCGCTCGGCCAGACCGGTGCGTTCTGGCATCCTGACTATTTCGATCGCTTCATGCGCCACGAAGCGCACCTCCATCGAACGATCGAGTACGTGGAGCAGAATCCGGTAAAGGCTGGATTATGCGCAGCCGCCGCCGATTGGCGATGGAGTTCGGCGCGGCTTCGTGGAGTGGACAAAGCATGAGCGGAGCTGGAGCTCCGCGGTCCCGTTCTTTGACCCGAAGTTTACAGGGGTGACGTTTGGTCTTATGAGCCGTCCTACATGCTGCGCCGCCTTTACGACTGGGTGATCCGGCTCGCTGGATCGCCTTACGCTCTGCCCGCCATGGGCATCGTATCCTTCGCGGAAAGCTCGTTCTTTCCCATTCCGCCCGACGTGATGCTGATCCCCATGGTGCTTGCCAACCGCACCAAGGCGTTCCGCATCGCGCTGGTCTGCACCGTCTGCTCGGTGCTGGGCGGGCTGCTGGGCTATGCGATCGGCTTCTATTTCTTCGAGACGATCGGCGCCTGGCTGGTGAAGACCTACGGCCTGCAGAGCGGGCTCGATACCTTTCGCGCCGGCTTCGCGCAGTACGGGACCTGGATCATCCTGATCAAGGGACTGACGCCGATCCCTTACAAGCTGGTCACGATCGCTTCAGGCGCCGCGCACTTTGATCTCTTCACGTTCGTGTGGGCCTCGATCGTGACCCGTGGCGTCCGCTTCTTCCTCGTGGCAGCGTTGCTCTGGAAGTTCGGCGAGCCGATCCGCGCCTTCATCGAGGAACGCCTGACGCTGGTGACCTGGGCGTTCCTGATCGCGCTGGTCGGCGGCTTCGTCGCCTTCCGCTATCTTTTCTAGGATCGTCCCGCCCATGAGCTCCGCCAGCCGCTTCCCCTTTCCCGCCCAAGTCGGCCTCGTGGCCTTCGCCGCGAGCGCGGCCCTGCTGGGCGGCGCCTACTACTTCCAGTACGTCGTGGGCCTCGAGCCGTGCGATCTCTGCTGGCTGCAGCGCTATCCGCACATGGCGGCGATCGGGCTCGGCCTCGCCTCCGTCGCTTCGTTCGCCTGGCCGCGGCTCGCCTTCGTCTTCGCGTTGTGTGCCATCGTCGCGCTGTTCGCGACCGCGGGCATCGGCGTCTATCATTTCGGCGTCGAGCATCACTGGTGGCTCGGCCCCTCGAGCTGCACCAGCCGCCTGCCTGCGGGCCTCTCGGCGGAGGAGCTGAAGAAGCGGCTCTTCTCGACCAAGATGGTGCTCTGCGACAGCATCCCCTGGCAGATGTGGGGCATCTCGATGGCCGGCTGGAACGCCCTCCTCTCCGGCGGCATCGCCGTGGTCCTGGTCGGCGCCGTCAGCCGGCACATAAGGGCGCAATCGTGAGCCTTGGCGTGAATCCGGGCGACCCCGACCGCCGCGAGATCGTCGAGCGGGTGATCCGCGTCGACCAGGCGGGCGAGTTCGGCGCCGTGCGCATCTACGAGGGCCAGCTCGCCGCCATGCGCTGGCGCGGCAAGTCCAACACCATCGCCGCCCGCAAGATCGCCGCCATGGCGCGGGCCGAGCGCGAGCACAACAAGGTGTTCGACCGCCTGCTTTCAGAGCGCCGCGTGCGGCCGACGATCCTGTCGCCGCTCTGGGGCGTGGCGGGCTTCGCGCTGGGCGCCGCGACGGCGCTGCTGGGCGACGAAGCCGCGATGGCCTGCACGGTGGCGATCGAGGAGACGATCGACGAGCACTATGCGAGCCAGGCCGCGCAATTGCCCGACGAGGAGGCCGGCCTGCGCGCGACGGTCGAGAAGTTCCGCGCCGAGGAGATCGCCCACAAGGACGAGGCGCTGGCCTCGGGGGCCGAGCAGGCGCCCGCCTACACGGCGCTGACCGCCGCCATCAAGGCGGGCTCGCGATTGGCGATCTGGCTGTCGACCAGGGTCTGAAATTGGAACCGTGCGGGCTCTCGCGCCTCAGAAGGCGCTGCCGCCCGCCAAGCGCGTAAGAACGCGCTACGACTGCTCCAGTTCCGAATCCCAGTACAGGAAATCGCGCCAGCTTCCGTGCAGGTAGCCCGGCGGGAAGCCGCGGCCGTTCTCCTGCAGCTCCTGCGTCGTCGGTTCCGACGGATAGCGATGCAGATGCAGCGTGGTCTCGCGCAGGAGATGGTTGCCCTTGAGCAGATTGCACGGGCTGCACGCCGTCACGACGTTGGTCCAGCTCGTGCGGCCGCCGCGCGACTTCGGGATCACGTGGTCGAAGGTGAGCTCGTTGGTCGCGAAGTCGCCGCCGCAATACTGGCAGTGGAAGCGGTCGCGCAGGAAGACGTTGAACCGCGTGAAGGCCGGCCGGCGCGCCGCGGGCACGTATTCCTTGAGCGCGATCACGCTCGGCAGGCGCATCTCGAAGGTCGGACTGTGGATCTTGCGCTCGTACTCGGAGATCACGCTGACACGGTCGAGGAACACCGCCTTGACGGCGTCCTGCCAGGACCAGATGGACAGCGGGAAATACGACAGCGGCCGAAAGTCGGCGTTGAGGACCAGCGCATGGCAGGACTCAAGGCCCGGCGTCACGGCTAGCTCCGCCGCCGTGGGCTGCGACTACTCGGGAAGTCGATTCGGTCGAGAGGCCGGTCGAACATGGCGCGCATTGTGGCAAGGTTTTCTGGAAACACAATATGTCGATAGCAAGGTCATCGACGTGTCTTGGAAAAGTAATAGGATCGACGTGGGAGGACATTCATGGACACCGCCATTCGCCCCACAACGGGCACCGCTTTTCCCCTGGAGACAACGGACCTCGCGACGGCGGGTTTCCGCACCGAGCAGATCGACCGGCTGATCAAGCTGATCGAGCGGCACATCGCCGAGGGCCGCTATCCCGGCTGCCAGATCGCGCTCGCCCGCCACGGCAAGCTCGCGCTCTACAAGAGTTTCGGCAATGCCGTGACCGAGGCCGGTCCGCGCGCCGCGGCCGATGATACGCTGTGGCTGCTCTTCTCCAACACCAAGGTCGTGACCGCGGTGGCCTTGTGGGTATTGGCCGAGCGCGGCCTCTTCTCCTTCTCCGACCGCATCGTCGATCACGTGCCGGAGTTCAAGAAGAACGCCAAGGGCGACATCACGGTCCTGCAAACCATCACGCACCAGGCGGGTTTCCCCAATGCCGTCGTGGGCAAGGATGCCTGGGCCGACCACAAGCGGCTGCGCGAGGTCGTGTGCAACTTCCCGCTGGAATTCACGCCGGGCTCGAAGGTGCACTATCACGGCCTCACCGCGCACTGGACGCTCGGCGTGCTGATCGAGGCGGTGACCGGCAAGGATTTCCGCGACGTCATCCGCGAGACCGTGACCGAGCCGCTCGGCCTCTCCCGCGAGCTCTATGTCGGCCTGCCCGAGAGCGAGTTCGGCCGCACGTCGGACATGCATGAACCGAAGGCCGACGGTACGGGCTACAAGCCCAGCCCCGACAACAATTCGGCCGAGTGGCGCAAGGGCGGCGCGCCGGGCGGTGCGGGCTACGGCACGGCGCGCGCGATGGCCGCGCTCTACCAGATGATGCTGGCGGGCGGCGTGCTGAACGGCACGCGCATCGTCTCCCCGCGCACGCTGCAATACGCGATCCGCAATCACACCGGCGATCGGGTCGACGAGTTCATGGGCATGCCGATGCATCGCGGGCTCGGCCCGCATCTCCGCGGCATGACGGAGAATGTGCGCGGCCTCGGCGGCTTCGCCAGCCCGCGCGCCTTCGGCCATGGCGGCGTCGGCACTTCCTATTGCTGGGGCGATCCGGATTCCGGCGTGTCGTTCGCCTACATCACCAACAACCGCATCCCCGATCCCTGGCACTCCAAGCGCTTGGATCAGGTCGCGAACCTGGTGCACACGGCGATCCTCTAGGATCGGGCGAGGATCTCCCGCACCCGGGCGAAATGCTCGCGGCCCCAATAAAGGTCGCCGTCGGGAAACAGGAAGCTCGGCACGCCGAACACGCCCTTGGCTTCGGCGGCCTCCTGTACGGCCTTCAACTCCGCGCGGCCTTCGCCTTGTGCAAAGGCCTCGAAGCCCGGGGCGCCGGCGCGGCTCAGCACATCGGCGAGCACCGCCGGGCTTTCGATATCGAGATCGCGCTTCCAGAAGCGCTCGAAGACCTCGTCGTTGTAGGCGCGGAAGGCACCGTGCTTCTTGGCATGGAGCAACCCGATACCGGCAAGCGATGAGTCCCAGATCTTCTGCGTGCCGCGGATGGTGAGGCCGGCGCGATTGGCCTCGCGGCGCACGTCCATGTAGCTGTACTTCACGCGACGCCATTGATGGGCGTTGCGGTCCTGCTCCAGCACCTTGCCCTCGCCGTCGACCTTGGCGCTGCCGAGATAGGCCGGGATGTCGAGGATGTACGGCAGCCAGTCGATGGTGACTCCCGTCTCGCGCTCCAGCGCATAGGCAGGGTCCTTGGCGAGATAGGCGTAGGGGCTCTTGTAGTCGATGTAGAACGCGATCCTCATCGTCCGCTCCCGGCGAGCCGCTCGCGCGCACCCGCCTCGGCGCCGAGCGAGGTCGCAGCCGTGGCCAGTGCGCAGGCGGAGAAGATCATCACCCATCCGTAGCCGCCGGTGAGATCGTGCAGAAGCCCGCCCATCCAGGCGCCGAAGAAGCCGCCGAAGCCCGTCCCCAGGCTGATCAGCCCGTAGATGCGGCCGAAATTCGCGCCGCGATAGCGCAGGGTCGCGAGAGTCGAGATCATCGGCCCGCGCGAGCCCTGGCTGCCGCCGAACAGAAGCACGTAGAGCCACAGCCAGAGATCGTCGCCCGGTCCGCGCACCAGCGCGAGCGCGCCGACACCCAGGATCGAGGAGGCATAGGCCAGGATCGCCGCCGTCTTGCGACCGCCCCTGTCGGCCAGCCAGGAGAAGCCGATCATACCGAGCGGCGTCAGGAAGCCCGCGACGGCGATCGCGCGCGCGGCATAGCCGCCCTCGATGCCGCGCTCGAGCAGGTAGACCATGGCCTGCGGCGCGATCGCGAAGATGCCGACCGAGGTGAAGCCGAAGGAGGCGGCCAACGCCCAGAACGGCCAGTCGCGGATCGCGTCTCGCACCGTCGGCCCCTCGGCCCGCGAGGCGTGCGGCACGGTGAGGCCCGGCGCGCCCTGGGCGATGCGGCGCCACGGCAGCAACAGCACCAGCGGGATGAAGACTCCGCTCACCATCGCGAAGACGGCATAGGCCTGCCGCCAGCCCGCGCTGGTGATGACGTACTGGGCGACCGGCACGGCGACGATCGCGCCCACGCCGGTCGCCGACCAGGCGACGGCGAGCGCCACGCCCAGCCGCCGCGCCGGGAACCAGCGGCCGAGCAGCATCGAGCTCAGCACGCCGGAAACGCAGGTCGCGCCGAAGCCCATCACCGCGCCCAGCCCGAGATAGAGTTGCCACAGCCCGGTCGCCTGCGAGGCACTGAACAAGGCGAGCGCCGATGCCGTCATGCCCGTCACGGTGAGGGCGCGCAGGCCGAAGCGGTCGACGATCCAGCCCGCGATGGGCGCGCCGGTCCCGGTCAACAACAGGGTGAAGCTGTAGATCGCCGTCACCGAGCTGCGGTTCGCCTCGAACGCGGTCTGCAGGGCGGGCACGAACACGCTGAACGTATCCGCAAGCGAGCGGCTGGCCACGCCCAGCACGAAGCAGAGCGCCACGAGAAGCCAGGGCACGGCACGGTTCATCGACCGGTCTTGGCACAGCGCCGCACTTGCGTCAGCCGCGCCGGCGCGGCAGGTTCCGCGCCGCGGAGGGCTTCGAGTGGACGAGTTGATCATCGCGACGGGCTTCAACGGACCGCGCCTGTCGGGCAATGGCGGTTATGTCGGCGGTCGCCTCGCCCAGGTCTTTGGCGGCGACACGGTCGAGATCACCTTCCGCGCACCCATTCCCATCGAGACGCCGATGGCGCTCAAGCGCGAACCAGACGTTCTACGCCTGCTCGACGGAGAAACGCTGATCTGCGAGGCACGCGCAGCCTCGGTCGATCATCTCGTGCCGCCCAAGCCACCCGACGACTGGGCCACGGTCATGCAATTGGACAAGACCGGCGGCTGCGCCGAGGACAGCGAGTTCCACTGGTGCATCGTGTGCGGCCGCGGCCGTGCCGTGGGCGACGGCCTGCGCGTGTTCGGCGCACCGACCGGCGCCGGCCACTCGCTCTCCTGCTACCTGCCGCATGCCCGCCACGCCGATGCCGAAGGCCGCATCAGGCCGGAGTTCGTCTGGGGCGCGCTCGATTGTCCGGGCGCGTGGGCGGCGCAGGATCCCGACGACTGGCGCCCCGCCCTCACCGGCCGCATGACGGCCAAAGTGATCGAGCCACCCAAGGTTGGCGAGCGCTGCTGCGTGGTCGGCTGGCGGCTGGGCGTCGACGGCCGCAAGCTCTACTCCGGCACGGCCCTCTACACTGAGCAGGGCCGGCTGTGCGCGCTCGGCACCTGCACCTGGATCGTGCTCAAGGACTAGCGATCGCGGACGAAGATCGTCGTCTGATCGTCGGCATAGGCCTGGTGCCAGCCCGGCAGGCGGGCGAGCAGCTTGTTCGCCGGCTGGTCCTTCGCGAGGAAGGTCCAGGAGACGTCGTAGCGCTCGAGCACATCCTCCAGCGA
>Ga0335083_10010998_pt1 | contig 10893 bp, 11 predicted proteins | sample Lox_Sample_42_FD_206716 | JGI IMG/M metagenome (GOLD analysis project Ga0335083, IMG submission 206716) | Soil microbial communities from Loxahatchee National Wildlife Refuge, Florida, United States - Lox_Sample_4.2 | ecosystem: Environmental > Terrestrial > Soil > Wetlands | place: USA... | reverse complement strand
CGCAAAGCGTCAGCAGATCGGCCGCGTAATCGTAGTTGTGAGTCAGCCGGTTTTGCTTACCCCGTTCGTATTGCTCCTGCAACCGTCGGCGAACGGCCGGCGAAAGAGGGTCTTGATTGCCGCCTGCTTCGGCCATGATTGGATTGGAAAGCATTAAAAACCGGCGTGTATGGGCCTGAAAAAATCTCCCATTCGCAACATCCTCACCCTTTGCCCATTCTAACATCCCTACATGGCAAAACAACGACAATTGAAGCCATACGCCATGTCCCTGCCGAAACCGAGCCACATGCCGGGAAAAGTTGCGCTTGTCGGCGCGGGACCGGGAGATGCTGGCTTAATTTCCTGGCGTGGCGTCGAGTGCCTGCGTCGGGCCGATGCCGTGTTGTACGACTATTTGGTGAATCCCGCGATTTTACGGCACGCATCGGCGGGGGCCTCATTAATTTGCTTGGGCAGGCATAAGAAGCCAGAAGGCAGAGGGCAGAAGGCAGAAGGAGAACAAAACGCAAAAGGCAGAAGGCAGAAAGCAGAAAAATGTAGTGAGATTCACGAGGGGAAGGAGGGAGCACGCATCTGGCAGCAAGCCGAAATCAATGAGGAATTGGTGAAGCTCGCCCGCCAAGGCCAGTATGTAGTGCGGCTGAAAGGAGGCGACCCGGCCGTATTCGGCCGCCTGCTGGAAGAAGTTTCCGCGCTGGAAGCCGCCGGCATCGCTTACGAAATTGTGCCGGGAATCACCGCCGCGCTGGCCGCCGGAAGTTACGCCGGCGTGTGGATTACGCAGCGCGATGTGGCTTCCGCTGTCGCACTAATCACCGGGCACGAAGGAGACAGCGAGCATGCCCCGCCGCTCGATTACGCGGCCCTGGCGGCGTTTCCCGGAACGTTGGTGTTTTACATGGGCGTGACCACGGCGCGCGAGTGGACCGCCGCCTTGATGAGCGCCGGCAAACCGCCCAACACGCCGGCTGCGATTGTGCGCCGCTGTTCCTGGCCCGACCAAAAAACTATACGCTGCACATTGGGCAGCATCGTCGAACAATTGGAAGCGGCCCGCATGCGCCCGCCAGTGATTGTCGTCGTGGGCGATGTCGTGAACTCCCTCTCCTCCCGGTACAGGGTCGGGTCTCCGCAGGCGCCTCGCCATGGCGAGGTGACGGTGCCGGAATCCTGGTTTACCGGACGACCACTGTTCGGCCAGCGGATATTGCTCACTCGGCCTGTTGATCGCACCGACGCACTGTGGCAACCACTGACAGAATTGGGGGCAGAGTGCCTCGTTCAACCGGCCATCGAAATTTCTGCTCCCGACGACTGGCAGCCTGTCGACGCAGCGTTGGCGCGGCTGAGCGATTTCGATTGGCTGGTGTTCTCCAGCGTGAATGGCGTGCAGTTTTTGCTCGATCGGCTGCTGGCCACCGGCCGTGATGTACGCCAACTGGCCGGAATGAAACTGGCTGCGATTGGACCGGGAACAGCGGAGGAATTGGCCAATTATCATTTGCGCGTCGATGGGCAGCCCGCTGAAGTATACCGGGCCGAAGCATTGGCCGAATTGCTCGCTCAAGACGCCCGAGGCAAAAAATTCTTGCTCGCCAGGGCCAGCCGCGGCCGCGAAGTACTGGCCGAAACGCTGCGTGCAGCCGGCGGGCTGGTGGAGCAAATCGTCGTTTACAAGAGCACTGACGTCGCCCAGGCCGATCCAGAAGTCGCCGCCGCGGTAAAAGCAGGCCGCATCGATTGGGTAACGGTGACCAGTTCGGCCATCGCCCGATCTGTGGCGCGAATGTTTGGCGAAGATTTGCGGCGCGCAAAAATCGTCAGCATCAGCCCTGTGACGACGGCCGCGCTACGGGAATTGGGTTTTCAACCCACTGCCGAAGCGAAGCAATACACGATGGACGGCGTGGTTGCTGCTATACTTGCGGCCGGCGGAACCAAGTAAAATTGATTTCCGCCATCGTCTTCCGCTTCCGGAGGCTTGTTATGAAATATCTCGGCGTTGCGCCCATGTTTTTGCTTGCCGCGGCCGTAGCTGGCAGTGCAGTTTGTGCGGCCAGCGGCGCGGCGCCCTCGACCATTCGCGCTTTGGGAACGGTCCAACCGAACACAGTTGTTGATATTTCCGCTCAAGTATCTGGAAGGATTGGAAAAATTCAAAATGTCGCTGTTGGGCAACGAGTGCAGAAGGGAAAGTTGCTGGCGGAAGTCGATTCTGGGACTTACGAAGCCGCTGTGACGATGGCTACCGCTCGCATACACAGCGCCGAGGCAGATTTGGGGCTGGCAAAAACAAACGCAAGCCGAGCCCAGCAGGAATTGCAACATTGGAACAAGCAAGCGGGCGATCAAGGTTCAGATTCTCTCGATGTTAAATCAGCGAAATCAAAACTGGAGGCTGCCCAAGCTCAAGTACAGAGTGATATGGCCACGTTAGAAAAATGCAAAACCGATCTAACTGTAGCCAAGGCAAACCTTGAGCTGTGTCGAATTACCTCACCCATCGACGGTGTCATCATCGATAGTCACATCAAACTCGGACAATCTGTGAAGCCGGGAGGCGATCCCCCCGCGCTGCTGACCATGATCGACGACTCGAAAGTGTCGATTTGGGCATCGGTCAACGAAGCCGATGTTGGGAATGTCAAAGTCGGTATGCCGGCGCAATTTTCCTTCGATGCCCTCCCGGGAAAGACCTTTTCCGGGCGGGTTTCGCAAATTCGGCTGAACGCCGCCGCCCTGCAAAACCAAGTTGTGTACACGGTGGTGATTCCCGTGGATCAGAAAGATCCGCAATGGCTTCCCTACATGACCGCCAACGTGGAAATCAATCCTGGCGAACAAAAGTAAGCGGCAAATGGTAGGCAGTATACAGTCAGGGAGCGAGCCGTCGCCATGCTCAGAGGCGAGACTAAAAAATCTCTTTTCACCGCCCTTGACGTTTATTTATAGACTGTCTATAAATAACGCATGGCAACCATTCACGGCGATAAATTGCGGGGGCATTTGGAGGCGATGATTTTATCGGCCCTGGAGCGCGGCGAAGCGCACGGGCTGGAAATTCTGCAGCGGCTGGAACAGGCCGGCTGCGGTTTACTGAAGCTCAAGGAGGGTTCGCTGTATCCGGCCCTGTATCGTTTGGAGGCTGCCAAACAGGTGGAAGCCGTATGGGAAGAAGAGCCGCATGGCCGCCGCGGGGCTCGCCGCCGAATTTACCGCCTGACCACCAAGGGAAAAAAATCGCTCAGCCAAGGCCGTGCCGAGTGGCAACAATTTGTCCAAGTGCTGAGCGGCATTTTGGGAGCGCCGGCGTAATCTGACCAACCGAAGCGAGAAAAATTTATGTTCCGCAAAGCAAAACCGTTTGGCCAATTCACCGAGCAAGCACAAGTGGCGCTGGAATTGGCGCGGCTGGAAGCGCAACAATTGCAGCACGAATACATTGGCACCGAGCACATTTTACTCAGCCTGGTGAGAGAACCGTCGGGACTGGCGGTGAGCGTCCTCAAGACATTTCAAGTCGATGCGGCGATGGTGCAGACCGAGATCGAAAAGCTCGTCCAGCGCGGACCCAAACTGGTCGCACTGCCGCAAATTCCTTACACACCCCGGGCCAAGCAAGCCCTGGCCTACGCCGTCGAAGAAGCGCAATTTTGGAATCAAAAATCAATCGGCCCGGAACATTTACTATTAGGTTTGCTGCGCGAAGGGGAAGGCGTGGCAGCGCTGGCACTTAAAAATTTGGGCCTGGTGTTCGACGTGGTAGTGCGGGAAGTCGTCAAAACCCGGCTGGCGCAAATGAAAACGGTAGAACGAGCGGTTCGTCCTGTCCGCACCACTACTGCCCACAAGCGGAAGGTGCGGGAAGAATTGCTCGTGCATTTGACGGCCATCTACGACGAAGAACTCGCCCGATCGAAAAATCCGACAACAGCCATGCACGAAGCCCAATTGCGATTTGGCGATCCGACGGAATTGGCTCACGAACTCGATGCGGCAGTGCCGCGGAATGAACGCATTGGCTTTCACTTCGAGCGCTGGCTCGGTTGGCGGGCGCCGGAATCGTCGGTTCATTACCTCGTGCGGCAGGCGCGGTCGACGTTATTCATCCTCGTAGGCATCGGTATGGTTCCGTTATTACTGGCTCTGATCTATCCGTCTGATCCGGCAAAACGACCGCTCATTCGCCACATTTACGCAGCAGCATTGATTTTTACTCCAGTTGCGCAATTCGCCCTTGGCTTTTTGTATTTCAAACTTCGTGATTCGTTGCTGGGTGCATTCGGCAAACCTAGGTCTCACCTTAAGGCAATGCTGTACGACGGCGCGATGATTCCGGCCGTCATGGCAATCGGCTTCGGATTCGTTATCGTTTCGACAGGCGATTACATTCAAGCGCTCTCGCTTCTAATACCGATCGGGACGGGCGGACTGGCCGTGTCATTGGGTTATCTGTTGTTAGCAATATTTCGGGGCCCGACCGAAATTCGCGATACTCTGTGGGCGGTTTTGGATCTGAATGAAGTCGCCGCCGGATAAGCAACGCTGCCGTTGCCGGCAAAGTCTATCTATCCTCCATAACCGGCACCGTCCGTGCCGGAGCGACCCGTTTTGATGCAGTCACCGGCCGCAACAGGCCGACGCTGGTGATAGCGAGGGTGCGCACCGCCGAGGCCAGCCATCGGCTTGCTGGCGTTTCAGGGAGGAATGTTTCGATGACGGACTTGCTGAATTCCGCCACTGCGTCGGCTCGGGCCTTTGTTTCGATTTCGATCGACGCCGATGCAATCTCGCCGAATTCGGACGGCTCACCGCAACAAAGCGACGCCGTTCAATCGGTCATTGCCGAACTGCTGTCGCGCTGCAGTCAGCAACAGATGCCGACGACTTGGGCGTTTCGCAATCCGTCCGCAACTGCAGCGCGCAGAATTACCGACAGCGGGCCAGGACACGAGTTGGCGCTGCTTTCCGAAGCCACACTCGCAAAAGCCGATCTTTCGCGGGGCGATGTAATGCAAGCGGTCGTGCGGCCGTTGCAAGCTGCCGCCGAGGCGGGCCAGTCGATCACGACGCTGGCGGTGCCTTATGCCTGGCAGCCGCAACACATCGATTTATTGACCAAATATGGCCTGACGGTCATCCGCACTCCGCACGTTTTTTCCAGCCATACGACGACAGGAATTCGAGCCGTCTGTTATGGTTTGTGGCAGGTGCCGGTTTCCGCGGTCTTGCACAACAGCCGGTGGATGGCCAATTTCGGTCAATGGCGATGCATGCGGCGGGCGATCGATCAAACGGTGCTGCAAGGCGGATGGTGCCACTTACGGATAGATGCAGCGTCCATCGCCCGGGGCGATGCCGCTTGTGGCCTGCGAACGGTGGGACGGCTGTTTCAGTATCTTTACCAACTGAGAACCGGCGGACAGATCGTGTTGGAAACATTGCGCGGCACGGCCACCCGTTTGGCGCCCAAACGCGCCGTGGCAGCCGCCCAATCGATTCTTCGCGCGGCGTGAAATACAAGAATTCAAAAGTCAGGAAGCGGCAGCCAATCTATCCGTCGCCCGTGCTTCCGCCTTCTGCCCTCCGCCTTCAGCTTCCCCGCTTGGCCATTCAGGCCTGTTCGCGGTATGCTGACCAGCTCAAATAGGCCAGAATGGCGCTGCCAATAATCATGCCGATATCCATGGTTCCGCTGGCGCTCATTCCTCCAAACGGAACCTTGATAGCCAAGTCGAGCGCAAATACCAATAGAATTAGGAAGGCAATCAGCATTCCTATAATGGATAAAGCTTTCGACATTACAAATTGTCCCCGAGCGGCAAAACGCGGTGGTCCTACTTTAGTCAACTTAACTAGTCTAGTTCAACGGGGTGTGGGGGGAGCCGAAAAGCGATTTTCCGGCCGAATATCAGCTTAATCGAGATCACTCGGGCCGCCCATTATGGCACTTTCCAACGATCGCCGCTGGCAGGAATTCCGCCGCCAAATGCCGATTGCGGGCCGCTGGGCCTACTTCGATCATGCCGCCGTCTCGCCGCTTCCCGGTCCCGCGCGCGACGCTGTAACCAATTGGCTGGCCGAAGCCACAGAGCAGGGGGGCACCGCTTGGCCAAACTGGGATCGGAGGTTGCAACAAGTCCGTGCCCAGGCGGCGCACCTGGTCGGGGCGGCGCCGGAGGAAATCGCTCTGGTACACAACACGACTGAAGGCATTAACCTTGTGGCCGAAGGTTTTCCCTGGCGAGAAGGCGATAATCTGGTGTTGCCTGCCGAGGAATTTCCCACGAACCAATATGCGTGGATGAATTTGGCCAGCCGGGGCGTGGAAAACCGCCGCATTCCCATGGAACACGGGCGGCTCGATTTGGGCAAGCTGGAAGCCGCCTGCGATAGCCGCACGCGCCTGGTGGCACTCAGTTGGGTTGGTTTTCTCAGTGGGTGGCGGGTCGACCTGGCGGCGGCCGCCGAAATGGCCCATCGCCGCGGAGCGCTGCTCTTTGTCGACGCCATTCAAGGCTTCGGCGCGTTTCCGCTCGACGTGCGGCAAACGGGCATCGATTTTTTCGCTGCCGGCGGGCAGAAATGGATGCTGGGGCCAGAAGGCGTCGGCCTGTTTTACCTCCGGCGCGAACACTTGCCATTGCTGCGGCCGCTGGGAGTGGGCGCCCACAGCGTGCAGCAAGGACACGATTACACCCGCATCGAGCTGCATCTGAAAGAGACGGCCGCGCGCTACGAAGGGGGCGGCGCCAATTCGGTCGGCTTTATCGCGCTGGGGGCCAGTCTCGATTTGCTGGCCGCCATCGGATTGGATGCCATGGGCCAGCGGATTCTCGAAATTACCGATTTATGTTGCCAGCGATTAGAGGATTTGGGTGCGGTCATCGCCAGCTCCCGCGAGGAGACCGCCCACAATTCCGGCATTGTCACGTTCGAGCTGCCCGGCTGCGATTCGCTGGCCATCCGGCGGCACAGTTATACGCGGAAGGTGGCACTGGCCAACCGTTCCGGCAAGCTCCGGATTAGCCCGCACGCTTATATCAACGACGAAGATATTGACCGCCTGATCGAAACGCTGCGCGAAGCCCAGCCGCTTTGCAGACGTGAATAAGTTCAGCGATAATAATGCTGTAAGCCCGTTGCGCTAAGCCGCAAGCGGATTTGCCCCGAACGCTGACACACTCACCACTCACCCCTAACCAATCACTCCGCACCCGCCATGCCCGAAAACAATTCCCGTGTCGCCGTTTACACCGGCTCATTCGATCCCATCACGCTGGGACACATCAACGTGATCGAGCGGGCCAGCCGGCTGGTCGACAAGCTGATCGTGGGCATCGGCATTAACATCGAAAAACAATCGCTGTTCACACCTGACGAGCGAATGGAGTTGGTCCGACGGGCCACGCAGCATTTGCCCAATGTGGAGGTGAAGCAGTTTGACGGGCTGGCGGTACACTTTGTGCGGCAGTGTGGCGCCCGTGTGATGCTCCGCGGCATGCGGTCGCTGACCGACATTGAAACGGAATTCACCATGACGCTGGCCAACCGCCAGTTAGATCCGGGAATCGAAACCGTGTTTCTGATGTCTGACGAACAGTTCACCCATGTTTCCAGTTCGCTGCTGAAGCAAATTACGCCGCTGGCCACCGACGACGAACTGGCCCGCTTTGTGCCGCGGGAAATTATTCCCGAGCTGCGGCGTCTGTGCCCGCCGGCGAAATGAAATCGCGCTGGAGGCGTAATTGCGGCGCGAACCTCAGCACGGAAGGCTTGCTCCTAAGCAAGACTTGATCTATTGGGAGTCGACAAATGACCGCAGCGGAGGAGGAGATTCGGATTGTATCGGCATCGCCAGAATACCTGGAAAGTTTTCGCGAATGCCTTGACAGTGTAGCGCGGGAACGAAGATGGCTCTCGATTGTCGAAGCCTTTCCCCTCGACGAGATACGAAAGTTTATCGCCAAAACGTCACAACAGGGGGGCTCGGCCTTTTTTGCGGTGTTGGGCCGGCGAGTGGTCGGTTGGGCCGACTGCCATTGGGAAGGGCACGAGACGACACGCCATCGTCGAGTATTGGGGATGGCGGTGCATGCCGATTATCGCGGACGGGGCTTGGGAATTCGGCTATTGCAAACGCTAATTGCCGACGCCAAAGTTAAGGGAGTTATGCGACTGGACCTGTCGGTATATGCCTCGAATTCAGCGGCAATGGGCTTGTACAAGAAGTTGGGGTTCGTTCAGGAGGGCCGGAAGAGGAAAAGCCTATACCTTGACGGGCGATTCGACGACTCGATCCAAATGGGACTGATCTTCCCCGAGAATCTCCCGGCCGATGTCGCGTCGAGATCAGACAAACCGCCAGGCACTTAGACACACAGACCACCAGACACCCGCTTTAATTCTTGCCGCCGTTTCCGTCTTCTTCACGGTTCAAATAGCGGCGCAGGAAACGGGCCCGTTCAATGTTGCGGTCGGCGGTGTTCAACTCGACGCCGCTGATTTTTTGCAAATGAGCCGGCTGCGTCCGAATGAACAACTCGTTCAGCTTGAGCATCGGCAAATCGGCAATCAGGCCCAGGTTGATGCCCATCCGCACTTTAGAAAGTAAGTGCATGGTCTCCTCGGAACTGATGGTCTGCGCCGTCCGCAAAATGCCGTAAGCCCGGCTCACCTGATCGTGCAGCGTTTGCTGGCTTTCCTTGATTAAAAAATCGCGGGCTTCGCGTTCGTAATGAATGAGGGCGGGCACGACGTCGGTGACTTGGTCGACCAGTTCTTTTTCCGACCGACCCAGCGTTTGCTGATTGGAGATTTGGTAAAAATCGCCCATCGCTTGCGAGCCTTCGCCATATAAACCGCGCACCGCCAGGCTGATTTTTTGCAAACTGCGAAAAACTTTGTCGATTTGCCGCGTGATGACCAGTGCCGGCAAATGCATCAGCACGCTCACCCGCACACCGGTGCCAACATTCGTCGGGCAGGCCGTCAGATACCCCAGCCGCGGATGGAATGCATAATTCACTTGCTCGGAAATCAAATCGTCGATCCGGTCGATTTGCTCCCACGCGCCTTGCACGTCCAGCCCGCTGTGCATGCACTGAATTCGCAAGTGATCTTCCTCGTTAATCATCAGGCTGATTTGTTCAACCGAATCGATCACGACGCCGCGGGCGCCTTTGGCCTCGGCATGTTCGCGGCTGATGAGTTGCCGCTCGACCAGGAACTGCCGATCCAGCCGGTCCAAATCGCTGACGTTCACGTAGAGCAGTTCGCCGGTTTTTTCACGGATTTTCAACACCCGGTCGCGGAGCAATTTTTCGATGTCGGCCCGATCCTGATCCGACGCCCGGCTGATGAACGGAAACTCCGCGAGGTTGCGGGCCAAACGAATGCGCGTGCTCATCACGATATCGGCCTGGGGGCCGCTCCCGCGGAGCCATTCGCCAGTCGTATTGGTCAGATCGTTCAGTTCCACGTGGTGTGCGAGTGTTTTTACTCTTGGCTCGCCTCGATTTTTTTAATTGCGTCGCGCAGCTCTTTGGCTTGCTCGTAATTTTCTTTTTCGATGGCTTCTTTCATTTCGCGGCGCATGCGGATCAGTTCCGTCCTCTGCTGAGTGCCCGTGGCGCCGTGTTTGGGTTTTTTGCCTTTGTGAACCGTCTCGCCGTGAATGTTGGCGATCAGCGGCTCCAATTCTTTTTCAAAGCAAACGTAATCGTGGGGGCAACCCAAGCGCCCTTGGTTGCGGAACTCGTAAAAGGTAATGCCGCAGACGGGGCAAGCACGCTGATCGAGCCGCGCCAGCTCTTCCGCGGTTTGACCCACAGCCAGTTGTTGGGCCAGCGCGCCGGCGATGGTAGGAGCGCTGCCCGGTTCACCTTCGCCCTGCGTAAGATATTGGCGCGCGTGCTCCTCGCACAGGTGCAATTCCGTGTGCTTGCCGCCTTCGAGTTCGGTAATGTGGAACGTCGCCGGACGTTCGCACTTTTGGCATTTCATGGGATGTGAACACGGAGCCGACTGAACCGAATTTTCTCGGAAATCGCAGGCCGAGATTCGCGGCTTAAGTCGGCTTGAGGTTATGGGTTGGGAAGATCTATTCCAGTGGAAATCTACGCAAAACGAAAAGTCCCGTTGGGATTCTAACAATGCCCTAGGGGGTGTCAAGGCGAACGCTTTGCCACGCCATTTACCCGCCGTCCACGGTTCGACAACCCAACACTATTATACGTGCCGCGCCAAGTTGAAGTTGCCGGACATACCGCCATGCTGTCATTTTATATGCCTTGACGCGCTCGCTTTGGGCGCGAACGGCGTGTGAACTTTGGTTGTCTGCATTTACGCCGCCTGTTATTCTGAGCCCGCAGGCGGAACTTATTACCACTCACGTACTCACCACTCACTCTTAGCGGCCGCCATGCACTATCCCGATTTCGAAACATTCTCGCGCCTCGCTGCCGGGGTGCATCTGGTGCCGGTCTATCGGCGGCTGATCGGCGATTCGCTCACGCCCGTGTCGGCGTTTCACAAGCTCGACGAGGGTAGCTCCGCTTGTTTGTTCGAAAGCGTGGTCGGCGGCGAAAAAGTGGGTCGCTACAGCTTCCTTACCGCCGAGCCATTTCAGGAAATTGAAGCCTGGGGCAACCGCGTGGTCGTGCGAACGACTTCCAAGCCGCCGGCTTTGCCGGCGAGCGCTGCCGCTCAATCCACAAATACCGAAGAATTCAATTCACCCGATCCTATCGAAGAACTCCGCAAACGGGTCGATGCCTTGCGAGCCGTGCGCTTGCCCGAACTGCCCCCCTTTGTCGGCGGCGCAATTGGCTATGCCGGTTACGACGTGGTCCGGTACACCGAGAAGTTGCCGAATGCCCCGCAGGACGA
>Ga0335083_10010997_pt1 | contig 10894 bp, 8 predicted proteins | sample Lox_Sample_42_FD_206716 | JGI IMG/M metagenome (GOLD analysis project Ga0335083, IMG submission 206716) | Soil microbial communities from Loxahatchee National Wildlife Refuge, Florida, United States - Lox_Sample_4.2 | ecosystem: Environmental > Terrestrial > Soil > Wetlands | place: USA: Florida... | reverse complement strand
CGGGTCGACTGGCCGATGAGCGGGAAGACGGTTGGTATCAGAGGCTTCCATCCGAATCGACGGTCACCCTGGCCCGCATCGCGCGTCTCAGGGTGTGTCTGGAGAAGGGGAGGTGTCGGAAAACCCTGGAGGTCCGGGCCGGAATCGAACCGGCATACGCGGATTTGCAGTCCGCTGCATCACCACTCTGCCACCGGACCGGTCCAGGGATGTGTGGCGTATATCGACCGGAGACCACCTCGAGGTCAAGCGCCCGGGGGCAGCAAACCGCACTCTGCCTTTCCGTTCCAGGATAGCGCCTCTGACGAAACCGGGACGCCGGCGCGACGCGTGATGGGCAAGCGCCCCCGCGGGAATCCCTTCGTCACTCGTAAGGCCTTGGAATAAATCATTTTTAGGATCGGGTGGCCGCCGGAAATGCGGATCCGGCATAGCGTGAGGCACAAGGCGCTCAGTCCCGTTGCCGCCTTGCACCATCTGTCTCTGGTTCTATAAATCTGCCGCGCAACGGAGACGAGCCCGCCATGGCCCAGCCTGCACCGGATTTTGAACTGGCCCGCGCACTCATGGTGGATGGCCAAGTCCGACCCAACCGGGTCAACGATTCGCGCATCCTGCATGCGATGCGCACCCTGCCGCGGGAGCGCTTCGTGCCGCCCGAGCAGGTGCCATTCGCCTATATCGACGAGGACCTGCCGCTTGGCGGCGGCCGCTTCCTGATCAAGCCGATGATCATCGGCCGGCTGCTCCAGCTCGCCCGTCCGCGTGCGGGCGAGAATGTTCTCGTCGTCGGCGCCGGCACGGGGTACGGCGCGGCCATCCTCGCCGCCTGCGGCGCGAAGGTGACGGCCCTGGAGGAGGATGACCGCCTCGTCGCCATCGGCCGGCAGGCCTGCGCCGAGTTCGCGCCCACCGTCAGCTTTGTTTCCGGTCCGCTGAGCGCGGGCCGTGCCATGTTCGCGCCTTACGATCTCGTGGTGATCGAGGGTGCGGTGCCGGCGATTCCGGAGTCGATCGCGGCCCAGGTTGCCCGCGAGGGCGGGCGGCTGGTGACGGTGATCGAGCGGCCCGGCACCCCTGGTCATGCGGTGCTCGCCGAGCATTCCGGCACGGCCCTGCGGGCGCAGGCGGAATTCGACGCGATGATTCCCGTGCTGCCTTCCTTCGTGCCGGCGCCAGCCTTCATCTTCTGAAGCGAAGACCGGTTCCGAGTGAAGACCGGCCGCTCAACGATTTGAGCGCACGTGGCGCTGATGCTTGCCTTATGGCAATAAGGCCCCGTGAACCCCGGCCGTGATCCGGCCGGTCGCCGGGGCCAGCCAGGGATGGCGGTGTCGAAGAGCCGGGGGCGTCAGTGACTTGCAGGAGTCTGACCATGGGCGTGCGCGTTTCCGTCGGTTTGGCCATGGCTTTCGTATCCGGGCCCGCGCTTGCCCAGTCAGAGCCGGTGGCGTTGGTGCCGCGCACTCTGCAGCAGGCCCTGGCGGCGGCTTACGCCAATAATCCAGTGCTGCTGCAGGAGCGCGCGAATCTGCGCTCGGTGGACGAGGGGGTGCCGACCGCTCTCGCCGGCTGGCGTCCGCAGGTGTCGGTCACGACGTCGGCCGGTTACGGCGATGGCGACAACAAGCTATCTACGCAGAGTTTTGGCGGCCAAAACACCACGGTCGTTACCCGCACCAACCGGGTTCTATTTTCCGCGGCGGCCACCCTCAGCCAGCCGCTCTATCGCGGTGGCCACACGACGTCGTCCACCCACCAGGCGGTGAACTCCGTCCTCTCCGAGCGCGCCAAGCTGATCGCGACCGAGGAGCAGGTATTCTCCGACACGATCAACGCTTATGTCGGCGTGATCGAAAACAAGAACCTGCTGCTGCTGAACATCAGCAACGAGCAGGTGCTGGCCCGGCAGTTGCAGGCCACCAATGACCGGTTCCGGGTGGGCGAGATCACCCGCACCGACGTCGCCCAGGCCGAGGCGGCGCTTGCCGGCGCGCGGGCGCAGCGTGAGACGGCGGAAGGCAATTTGCAGACGGCGCGCGCCACCTACGCCCGCGAGGTCGGCATGATGCCGCCGGATGACCTGGTGGAGCCGCAACCGCTGCGCTTGCCGGTCGCGACCGAGCACGAGGCGGTCGAAACCGCGATCGCCAACAACCCGAACGTGATCGCCGCCTTGTTCAGCGACGCCGCGGCCAAGGACGCGGTGGATGTCGCCTTTTCCGCCCTGATGCCGCAAGTCAGCCTGGAGGGGACGGCATTCCGGAACGATAATGAGAGCTATGCGCATTACCGGAACATCGGTGCGCAGGCGACGATCAACCTGTCTGTGCCGATCTATCAGGGCGGCTCGGAATACGCGGCCGTCCGGCAGGCCCGGCAGAGTGAGCAAAAGACCCAGAAAGCGGTGGACGATGCGCGCCGGCAGGCGCGGCAGCAGGCCGTTGAGGCCTGGGAGACACTGATCGCGGCGCGGGCAACGGTCGACAGCACCCGGGCGCAGATCCGCTCCAACCAGATCGCCCTCGATGGTGTGCAGCGCGAGGCGATCGTCGGCAGCCGCACCACGCTCGACGTGCTGAATGCCCAGCAGGCGCTGCTGAACTCGCGCGTCACCCTGGTGCAGAACCTGGCGAGCGTGGTCAACGCCTCCTACAACGTGGCCGGGGCGGTCGGCCGCCTGACCGCGCGCGACCTCAGCCTGAACGTGCCGCTCTATGACGAGACGGCCTATTACAACGCCGTGCGCGACCGGCTCTGGGGAACGGGCGACCGGGCCACCAACCAGCCGGGGCGTTGATCCCATGAGCGGCGCTGACAAGGAGACCCCGCCTGATCCCGATCGGGCGATGGATGATATTCTCGATACCATCCGCCGTATCCTGATGGAGGATGAGGCGGGCAAGTCCGGGCCAGCGGATCCCGCCGAGATCCCGCCGGCCGAGGATGTGCTGCTGCTCGGCGCCGAAATGCTCGATCTCGGCCCGGCGCCCGGGGCGGAGGGCGCCGGACCGGCATCCGAAGCCGTGCCGGTCGCGGCGGCTCAGGGGGAAACGCCACCGGTGGCTCCGGTCGCGATGCCGGCAACGCTGTCCGGAGGCAAGGCGGCGCCCGGCCCGCAGGCCGAGATCTATCGTGGCGGCCCGACGCTTGAGGATCTGGTGCGGGCGGAGATCCGGCCGTTATTGCAGGCTTGGCTCAATGCCAACCTGCCGCCCTTGATCGAACGCGTCGTGCAGACGGAAATGGCGCGGCGGTTCGGACAGGACAAGACGCCCGCTCCGGGCAGCCAGGGCAGCTAGGGCATTTCCCCCCCATGGGCAGCGCCTGACCGCGCAGCCCGGCGCGCCGCAGGCGGCAGCCGCTTATCGTTCCCGACAATCTGCTTTAGAAGCCCGTCCATGCTGAGCAAGACCTTCGATCCGGCCGAAGCCGAGCGCCGACTCTATGAGGGCTGGGAGCGGGCGGGCGCGTTCGCCGCCCATCCGGAGTCCGCCGCCCCCCCGTTCACCATCATGATCCCGCCGCCGAATGTCACCGGCAGCCTGCATATGGGGCACGCGCTCACCTTCACCCTGCAGGACACGCTGATCCGCTGGCGGCGGATGCAGGGGCGCGATGCGCTCTGGCAGCCGGGCACCGACCATGCCGGCATCGCGACGCAGATGGTGGTCGAGCGGCTGCTCGGCACCGAGGGTGCGTCACGCCAGGCGCTGGGGCGCGAGGCGTTCCTGGAGCGCGTCTGGCAGTGGAAAGGGGAGTCGGGCGGCACCATCACCCGGCAGCTCCGCCGCCTCGGCGCCTCGCTCGACTGGCCGCGTGAACGCTTCACCATGGATGACGGGCTGTCCGAGGCCGTCCGCGAGGTGTTCGTCACCCTCTACCGGCAGGGGTTGATCTATCGCGACCGCCGGCTGGTGAACTGGGACCCGAAATTCCAGTCCGCGGTTTCCGACCTCGAGGTGGAGAGCCGGGAGGTGCGCGGCCATCTCTGGCATCTGCGCTATCCCGTCGCCGGCGAACCGGACCGCTTCGTGGTGGTCGCGACCACACGGCCGGAGACGATGCTGGGCGACACCGCCGTCGCGGTGCATCCGGAGGATGAGCGGTTCCGCGACCTCGTCGGCCGGGAGCTGATCCTACCACTGACCGGACGGCGCATCCCCGTGGTCGCCGACACCTACTCCGACCCGGAGAAGGGCACCGGCGCGGTGAAGATCACCCCGGCGCATGATTTCAACGACTTCGGCGTGGGCCAGCGGCATGGCCTCGCCATGCTGTCGGTGCTCGACCACGAGGCGCGCGTCACGCTCGACGAGATCGGGGATGATCTCGTCGCGGTCGAGGGCATCGCCCATCCGGAGTTCGTGCGTGGCCTCGCGGGGCAGGGGCGGGAGGCGGCGCGCGCCGCCATCGTCGCCGAGATGGACCTGCTCGGCCTGCTCGAAGCGGTGGAGCCGCATACGCATCAGGTGCCGCATGGCGACCGCTCCGGCGTGCCGATCGAGCCGCGCCTGACGACGCAGTGGTACTGCAATGCCGCCGAACTGGCGAAGCCGGCGATCGAGGCGGTCGAGACCGGCCGCACCGTGTTCGTGCCGAAGCAGTGGGAGAACACGTTCTTCGCCTGGATGCGCGACATCCAGCCCTGGTGCATCAGCCGCCAGCTCTGGTGGGGCCATCGCATCCCGGCCTGGTACGGGCCGGATGGCGCGGTGTTCGTCGAGCGCACCGATGACGAGGCGAAGGCCGCCGCCCGCGCGCATTATGGGCGCGACGAGGCGCTGACCCGGGACGAGGACGTGCTCGACACCTGGTTCAGCTCGGGTCTCTGGCCGTTCTCCACCCTCGGCTGGCCGAAGCAGACGCCGGAGCTTGCCCGCTACTATCCGGGCGACGTGCTCGTCACCGGCTTCGACATCATCTTCTTCTGGGTCGCCCGCATGCTCATGATGGGCCTGCACTTCATGGGCGACGTGCCGTTCCGCACCGTCTGCATCCACGGCCTCGTGCGCGACGAGCGCGGCCAGAAGATGTCCAAGACCAAGGGCAACGTGATCGATCCGCTGCAGCTGATCGACACGTACGGTGCCGACGCGCTGCGCTTCACCGTCTGCGCGCTGACCGGGCCGGGGCGGGACGTCAAGCTCGGCCCGGCGCGGGTCGAGAGCTATCGCAGCTTCGTCACCAAGCTGTGGAACGCGGCGCGGTTCTGCGAGATGAATGGCATCCGGCCGGAACCGGGCTTCGATCCGGCGCTGGTGTCGTCGCCGCTATGCCGCTGGCTGCTGGACGCGGCCAACAGCGCCATCGCCGAGGCGACGGCCGCGCTGGAGGCCTTCCGCTTCAACGACTATGCCGCCGCCTGCTACCGCTTCACCTGGAACGGTTTCTGCGACTGGTTCCTGGAATTCGCGAAGCCGGTGCTGGCGCAGGGCGAGAGCGAGGCGGCGCGCGAGCTGCGCGGAACGGCGGCCTATGTGCTCGGCGTGATCCTGCGGCTCCTGCATCCGGCGATGCCGTTCGTCACCGAGGAGCTGTGGGATCAGTTCGGTTACGGCGCCCCGTGCAGCCTGATCGGCGCGCCATGGCCGGAGTCGGTCGCGGTGTCCGGGGCGGACGAGGCGCGGGCGGAACTCGATTGGGTGATCCGTTTCATCAGCGAGATCCGCACCGTGCGGTCGGAGATGAACGTGCCGCCCTCGACCCTGACCCCGGTGCTGCTGCGCGACGCCGCGCCGCAGACCCTGGCACGGGCGGAAGCCTGGGCGGAGGCGATCCGGCGGCTTGCGCGCATCTCCGAGGTGACGGTGCTCGCGGGCGAGATGCCGCACGGTTCCGCCCAGGCGGTGCTGGACGAGGCGACGCTGGTTCTGCCGCTGGCCGATGTGATCGATATCGCTCAGGAACGGGCGCGGCTGGATCGCGAGCGGGGCCGCATCGCGGCGGAGGCGGAAAAGACGGCGCGCAAGCTCGGCAACGAAGATTTCGTGCGCCGCGCCCCGCCGGAGATCGTGGAAGAGAACCGCGAGCGCCTCGCCACGATGCAGGCCGAAATTGCCCGGCTGGAGGCGGCGCTCCGGCGACTTGGCTAGCCGGTTGCGGAAACAGGGAAGGCCAGGGGCGCTGCCCCTGCACCCCACTGGGGCCGTCGGCCCCAGACCCCTTTTCATTAATGATTCCAAACTTGTGCGGGTCTGGGGGCGCTGCCCCCAGCGGGGTGCGGGGCAGAGCCCCGCTGCTTCACTGAAAGGGTCAATCAATCGGCTGGTTGGTATTACTTCATTCATTACAATAACATATTGGGGCTCTGGGGCCTCAAGGCCCCAGTGGGGTTTGGGGCGGAGTGACCCAAGGTTCCGCCGCTCCGCAGGAGCAGTGGAATGGCCACGGAGGGAAAGCCTCAAGTCTCTGCGCTTCAATCTCAGGCGATCATGTTCTGATAGGCGGGGATTTGGATGTCGTCCCCTTTTGTCTCGGGCATTGTGACAGTGGTATTTCTGTTGCCCATTTGACGTAAAATTGGTTTGTATAGGGCACCACGGCCGGTCAGCAGTTTTCGCGGAGTGTCGGGATGGCTGGCCTTTACACGGCAGAATCTACTAGCCTTGGTTTTATCCCGCATGGCTACTGCCTGGCGTGGGATCCGGCCTTATTGCGTCTTCACCTCCTTTCCGACCTCGTCACCGCGCTCGCGTACTTCTCGATTGCCTTGTGCCTTGCGACTTTCGTGCTGCGCCGCCGGGATGTTGCCTTCGGCTGGGTCTTCTGGATGTTCGCCGCCTTCATCCTGAGCTGCGGCACGACCCATCTGTTCCATATCTGGACGCTCTGGTGGCCGGATTACTGGGATGAGGGAGTCCTCAAGGCGTTCACCGCTTTGGTTTCGTTGATCACCGCTGTCATGCTCTGGCCGCTCCTGCCCCGGGCGCTGCAATTGCCGTCCCCGGCCGCGCTCCGTCACGCCAATAACGCGTTGGTCGAGCAGATCCGCCAGAAGGAGGCGGCGCTGCGGGCGCTGCGGCATGAGTCGGAGGAACGGCGCAATGCCGAGGCGAAGTTGGTGCAATCGCAAAAGATGGAGGCGATCGGCCACATCTCAGGCGGCATGGCGCATGATTTCAATAACTTGCTGACGGTCATCCAGGGCAATCTGGAATTGCTGGAAGCCCGCATGGGCGACAATCCGGCGCTTGCCCGCTATGTGCGGTGCTCGCTCGATGCCGCGCGTCAGGGCGCCTCCCTAACGCAGCAATTGCTGGCCTTCGCGCGCCGGCAGCCGTTGCAGCAGATGGTGTTCGACGTCAACGAGCGCGCGCGCGGCAAGTCCGAGCTGCTGGCGCATACGGCCGGCCGGTTGGTGCGGTTGGAAATCGAGCTCGCGCCCGGGCCTTGTCTGGTGGAAGCGGATCCGGCACAGCTCGAGAGTGCGGTCATCAACCTACTGATCAATGCCCGCGACGCGATGCCGGGCGGCGGGACGGTGACCATCCGCACCGCGAATATCAGCCTCGACGCCCGGCATGCGGAAACGTTCCGGGATGCTGAACCCGGCGACTATGTGCGCATCTCCGTCAGCGACACCGGCACCGGCATCCCGCCCGAGATCCGCGACCGCATCTTCGAGCCGTTCTTCACCACCAAGCCGATCGGTTCTGGCACCGGGCTCGGACTGAGCCAGGTCTATGGTTTCGTCCGTCAATCCCACGGTTTCGTCGCCATCGAGAGCGAGGTCGGGCAGGGGACCACGGTGAGCATCCATCTGCGGCGGGCGATGGCGGCGGCCGGGCTTGCCAAATAGCCTGGAGAGCCGGCGCGCGAACACGGCCATAGGAGACCTGCCCCGGCAGGGGTGATTTCCGATCACGATCGCGTGTATAAGATGGGCAACCGGCGGATGAGACCGCGTGCGGCTGCGCCGCCGGCATAGGTCATCGAGGTGGAATTTGATGCGTAGATTATTCGCGGTCCTGCCGCTGCTGACTCTCGCCACCGGCTGCGCGGCGCAGGCGCAACCCTATCCTGCGCCGCCTTCGCCTTACGCGGCGCCCCCCGCTTATGCGCCGATTCCGCCTCTCCGCGCCGAGTTGGCGCCGCCACCGCCGCCGGGCCCGCACGAGCGCTGGGTTTGGGAGCGCGGACATTGGCACTGGGACGGCCGCGCGTATGTCTGGTTCTCTGGGCACTGGATCGAGCGCCGGCCGGAGTACCGCGAGTTCGTCCCCGGCCATTGGGCGAATCGTGGCGGCGCCTGGGTCTGGATTCCGGCCCACTGGCAGCGCTGACCCGCTACGCGCCCCCCGTTCGGGCGATCCGGTCCGAACGGGGGGCATCCAGCTGTGCCGGCGGGTGACATATGCCCGCCGGCGTGGCAGCGAGGGCGCAGCGCGGCCCCATCCTGACAGGGTGCCGCGCTTTACGCTTGTGGCGCCGCGGTAGACAGATTACTTGCGCGTGATTGGGCGCCCTTCAGCTTATGTCCGCCGTCGGTCAGGCCTGGGCGACTCCCTGCCGGCCGACCGGAATACCGGCGCGCGGCGCGGAGCAGAGCGCAAGACGGAGTAAGGAATGACGCAATTGGTGAACGTGTCGGCCGAGGTTCGGACGCCGGAAACGGCGACAGAGGTGGGGAAGGCGCGGCCGTCGCCGTACAAGCACCTCACCGCCGAGGAGGTGCTGACCGTCCATCACTGGACCGACCGGCTGTTCAGCTTCACCCTGACGCGCGATCCCGCCTTCCGGTTCGAGACCGGGCAGTTCGTGATGATCGGCCTGGAGATGGAGGGCCGCCCGCTGCTGCGCGCCTACAGCATCGCCAGCCCGAATTACGAGGAAACGCTGGAATTCCTCAGCATCAAGGTGCCGGACGGGCCGCTTACCTCGCGGCTGCAGAAGATCGTGCCCGGCGATACCGTCCTCGTCGGCCGCAAGCCGGTCGGCACGCTGCTGCTCGACAACCTCACGCCAGGCCGCAACTGTTATTTCTTCTCGACCGGCACCGGCCTCGCGCCGTTCATGAGCCTGATCCGCGATCCGAACGTCTATGACCGGTTCGAGAAGGTGATCCTCGTGCATGGTTGCCGGCTGGAGTCGGAACTCGCCTACCGTCAACTGATCAACGAGGATCTGCGCGACCACGAATATATCGGCGAGTTGCTGCGGGATAAGCTGCTCTACTACCCGACCGTGACGCGTGAGCCGTTCCGCAACCAGGGCCGCGTGACCGACCTGATCCGCTCCGGCAAGCTCATGGCCGATCTCGGGCTGCCGCCGCTCGATCCGGCGCAGGACCGCGCCATGATCTGCGGCAGCGAGCAGATGCTCGCCGATACCAAGACGATCCTGGAGGAACTCGGTTTCGACGAGGGGAACAGCTCGCAGCCGGGCGCCTATGTTTACGAGAAGGCGTTCGCGGAGAAGTAAGGCGAGGGGCTCTGCCCCTCGACCCCGCCAAAGGCCAAGCCTTTGGAATCCATTACTTGTGGGGGCCTGGGGCCTCAAGGCCCCGTCGTGCGCAGGCACGCCTTCGCGTGACGGGTCCAGGGGCAGGGCAATCGGGTGACTCAAATTTGTAGGAGTCGCGGGATTCCGGTGCGGCTATTTCTCTGATTCTCAAATGTCTCCCGTTTGATGGAGACGACCATGGAGCCGGTACGCGGTATCATTGAGTGTTTTTCGGCGCTGAAGGACCCCCGGCAAGCCAACAAGGTCCTTTATCCGCTGCCGGAAATCCTGCTGCTCTTGTTGGCGGCGACGCTCGCCGGTGCCGATGATTTTGTTGAAATCTGCGTCTGGGGCAAACAGAATATCGAGGTTCTGCGGCGCTTCTTTCCGTACAAGAACGGCATCCCTAGCCACGACGCCCTGGGCGCCTTGCTGGCGGCGCTGGACCCGGCCACCTTCCGCACCTGCTTCACCACCTGGGTCGAGAGCCTGCGGGCCGAGTATGCCGCCCCGCCGGAGCGCGACCTCGTCGCCATCGACGGCAAGACCTCGCGCCGCACCCACAACCGTAAACAGGGCTGCGAGCCGCTCCATCTCCTCTCCGCCTGGGCCAGCAGGCAACGCCTGGTCATCGGCCAGCAGGCCACCGCCGCCAAGGCCAATGAGGCCACCACCATTCCGCTGCTGCTGGAGCGCCTCGCCCTGCAGGGCGCCCTCGTCACCATCGACGCCGGCGGCGCCACCACCAGGATCGCCCAGACCGTGCTCGACCGCGGCGCGGATTACCTGCTGGCGCTCAAGGCGAACCGCCCGGCCCTGTTCGAGGCGACCGAGGCCCTGTTCGCCGACCCGGACCTGGACCTGCCCACCGCGGTGACGGACGAAACGTCCCATGGCCGGCATGAGCACCGCCGCCACGTCGTCTGTTACGACGTGGCGTGGATCAACCCGACCCGCTCGGAGACCGACAGCATCCGCTTTCCCGGCGTGGCCATGGTCGGCATGGTGGAAAGAACCATCACCCGCAACGGCCAGACCAACTGCGAACGCCACTACTACGTGGCCTCGACCCGCCTCGATCCCGTCACCTTCGGCCGCGCCGTGCGCGCGCACTGGAGCATTGAAAACAACCTGCACTGGACACTCGACGTCGTCTTCCACGACGACCTGGCTCGCCTGCGCACCGACAACGCGCCCGAGAATATGGCCATCGTCAGGCATATCGCGCTCAACTGCCTCCACGCGACTAAGCCCATCACAAGCTTCAAAAACCGCAGAAAACTGGCCGGCTGGAGCACCGACTATCTCGAAAAGGTTATGAAAGGTCACGCATAGTGTGAGTCACGCGATTCCCCTGCGCCGACCGGCTGCTCCAGGTCCGCTGCGCCGTTTACAATGGTACGCTCGGCACCGGTTTCGGGCAGCGCTTCCAGGCTGACAATGACCGTCA
>Ga0335083_10010996_pt1 | contig 10894 bp, 10 predicted proteins | sample Lox_Sample_42_FD_206716 | JGI IMG/M metagenome (GOLD analysis project Ga0335083, IMG submission 206716) | Soil microbial communities from Loxahatchee National Wildlife Refuge, Florida, United States - Lox_Sample_4.2 | ecosystem: Environmental > Terrestrial > Soil > Wetlands | place: USA... | reverse complement strand
TGACCGCCGCTGGGCTCCCCGCCCATCACCTGCAGCACCGCGCCGGTGATGTACGAGGAGTCGGCGTTCGAGGCCAGGAACACACAGGCCGGGGCAAGCTCCTCGGGTTGCGCGGGCCTGCCCGAGGGGTTCGCCCTTGGTGGCCGAATAATCCGGCAGCTTCGCCGAGCCGAGGATGCCGGTCTCCGCGCTGGTGGCGATGATGGCCGCCCCCGGCTGCATGTGCGGCAGCGTGTGCGGCCTGCCGTCGGCGCATTCCCACGGCACGCCTTGCGCCGGCCGTGGTCGGCAGCGGCCTACCGCCAGTCCCGTGCGCCACCTACAGCCGGCACCGGCGCGGGACATTAATTGAAGGTTGTTGCACCGCGTGGGAGTCGCCGTATGGCACAGATGTTCACGTTCACCGTGAGTCCCGTCGAGCTGCTGGTGCGCGGCACGATCATGTACCTGGGGCTGGTGCTGGTGATGCGCTTCATCCTGCGGCGCGACGTGGGCTCGATGAGCATGCCGGACGTGCTGTTCATCGTGCTGGTGGCCGACGCCTCGCAGAATGCCATGGCCGGCGAGTACAAATCCGTTGCCGACGGCGCATTGCTGGTGGCCACGCTGGTGTTCTGGAACATGGCGCTGGACTGGCTCAGCTACCATTTCGCGGCCTTCCGCCGCTTCATCACGCCGCCGCCACTGCCGCTGATCGTGCATGGCCGGTGGATGCGCGAGAACCTGAAGAAGCAGTGGATCAGCAAGGAGGAGGTGGAATCCAAGCTGTGCGAGGCCGGCATCCAGGACCTGCGCTGCGTGGAGCTGGCCATCCTCGAACCGAGCGGCGAGCTTGGTATCATCCGCCGGGATGCGAAACCGCCCGAACAACGCGTGAAAAGTCCCCTGCTCCGGCGCTGAGCCGGTACGTTAGAGACAATGCAGCGCCAAGCCACCGACGGACTGCCCAAGCCGCGACGCTACTGGTCGGTGCTCGCCATCTGGCTCGCCATCTCGATGGCGGTACTCGACAGCTCCATCGCCAACGTGGCGCTGCCCACCATCGCGGGGCAGCTGCACGCGCCGGCGCCGGTATCCATCTGGATCATCAACGCCTACCAGCTGGCCATCACCGCGCTGCTGCTGCCCTTTGCCGCGCTGGGCGACCGCATCGGCTACCGGCGCGTGTACCTGCCGGGCGTGGCGGTGTTCGTGCTCGGCTCGGTGGCCTGCGCGCTGGCGCACACGCTGGGCACGCTGATTGCCGCACGCATGTTCCAGGGCATCGGGGCGGCGGCGGTGATGAGCATGAACGCGGCGCTGGTGCGCGGCACGTATCCGCGCGCCAGGCTGGGCAAGGGCATGGGCTACAACGCGCTGGTGCTGTCCGTGGCGGCGGCCGCCGGCCCCGGCATCGCGGCGGTGATCCTGAAGGTCGGCTCCTGGCCATGGCTGTTCCTGATCAACGTACCCATCGGCATCGCCTCGCTGGCCATCGGCGTGCGCGCGCTGCCCTACAGCCATGGGCATCGTGGCCGGCCCAACTATGCCTCGGCCGTGCTCAGCGCGCTGGCGCTCAGCGGGCTGGTGTTCGGCATCGAGACCCTGTCGCGCGGCGAACCGCGCACCGGCCTGCCGGTGCTGCTGGTGGCGGTGGTGGCCGGCGCGCTGCTGGTGCGGCGCGACTGGCGGCGGCCCGCGCCGCTGCTGCCGGTGGACCTGCTGCGCATCCCGATCTTCGCGCTGTCCATCATCACTTCCGTCACCACTTTCGCGGCACAGATGCTGGCGCTGGTGGCACTGCCCTTCCTGCTGCAGGGCGAGATGGGCCGCACCGTGATGCAGAGCGGCCTGCTGATGACCCTGTGGCCGCTGGCGGTGGGCGTCACGGCGCCGCTGGCCGGACGGCTCGCCGACCGCCATCCCGCGGGTTTGCTGGGTGGCATCGGGCTGGGCTGCTTTGCCCTCGGCCTGCTGTCACTGTCGCTGCTGCACACCAACAGCACCAATGCGGACATCCTGTGGCGCATGGCAGTGTGCGGCGCCGGTTTCGGCTTCTTCCAGTCGCCGAACAACCGCGCCATGGTCACGGCGACTCCACACACGCGCTCCGGCGCCACCGGCGGCATGCTGGCCACGGCGCGGCTGCTTGGCCAGACGGTCGGCGCCGTGGCCGTTGCAGCCGGCTTCCACTGGATGGGCGTGAATTCGGTGCCGCTGCTGCTGCGCGCCGGCGCCGGCGCCGCGGTGGTCGCAGCCGGCGTCAGCATGCTGCGGCTGCGGGTGAGCGGCGCCCCGGCGCAGGAACAGCCCCCGATCCGCGGACAGGCTTGACTGGCAACGCGGCGGGCCCAAGCTACTGCCATGCCCCTCGGGAATTTCCACCCGGCCGTCGCGCGCTGGTTCGCCGGCGCGTTCGGCGCACCCACCGCCGCGCAGGCCGCGGCGTGGCCGGAGATCGCGCAGGGCCGCCACACGCTGATCGCCGCGCCCACCGGTTCGGGCAAGACGCTGGCCGCCTTCCTCGCGGCCATCGACGCACTGGTGCGCGAGGCCGCCGCCGGCAGGCTGGCCGACCAGGTGCGGGTGGTGTACGTGTCGCCGCTGAAGGCGCTGTCCAACGACATCCGCCGCAACCTCGAGCAGCCGCTGGCCGGCTGCAGCGCGGAACTGGAAAAGCTGGGCCTGCCGGCGGCGCAGATCCGCAGCCAGGTGCGCACCGGCGACACGCCGCAGGCCGAACGCGCCGCGATGGTGAAGCTGCCGCCGCATATCCTGGTGACCACGCCGGAGTCGCTGTACCTGCTGCTCACCAGCGAATCCGGACGCCGGATGCTGGCCACCACGCGCAGCGTCATCGTCGATGAAATCCACGCGGTGGCCGCGACCAGGCGCGGCGCGCACCTGGCGCTGTCGCTGGAGCGCCTCGCGGACCTGGCCGGCGGCCGGCTGCAGCGCGTCGGACTGTCGGCGACGCAGAAGCCCATCGCGGAAGTGGCGCGCTTGCTGGTGGGCACCGAAGGCGGCGACTGCGCCATCATCGACAGCGGCCACGTGCGCGAACGCGACCTGGCGCTGGTGCTGCCGGATTCGCCGCTGGAAGCGGTGATGTCCACCGAGGTGTGGAACACGCTGTACGACAAGCTCGCGACGCTGGTCGGCGAGCACCACACCACGCTGATCTTCGCCAACACGCGCCGCATGGTGGAGCGCGTCACGCGGCATCTTTCCGAACGCATCGGCGCGGAGCACATCGCCGCGCATCACGGGAGCCTGGCCAGGGAGCAGCGGCTGGATGCCGAGCAGCGCCTGAAAGCCGGCCAGCTCAAGGCGCTGGTGGCCACGGCCTCGCTGGAACTGGGCATCGACATCGGCGACGTGGAGCTGGTGTGCCAGCTGTCCACACCGCGCGCCATCTCCACCTTCCTGCAGCGCGTGGGCCGCGCGAACCACGCGGTCGGCGGCGTACCGAAGGGAAGGCTGTTCCCGCTGTCGCGCGACGAGCTGGTGGAATGCACTGCATTGCTGGATGCGGTGCGCGCCGGCGAGCTCGACCGCCTGCACATACCGGAAGCGCCGCTCGATGTGCTCTCGCAGCAGATCGTCGCCGAGGTCGCCTCCGGCGAGCGCGGCGAGGAGGAGCTCTTCGCGCTGGTGCGCCGCGCCTGGCCATACCGCAACCTGGAGCGCGCGGCCTACGACGAGATCCTGCGCATGCTGGCCGATGGCATCGCCACGCGCCGTGGCCGGCAGAGCGCCTACCTGCATCGCGATGCGGTCAATGCGCGGCTGCGCGCGCGGCGCGGCGCGCGGCTCACCGCCATCACCTGCGGCGGCGCCATCCCGCAGAACGCCGACTACCAGGTGGTGATGGAGCCGCAGGGCATCATGGTCGGCACGCTGAACGAGGATTTCGCCGTCGAAAGCCTCGCGGGCGATGTGTTCCAGCTGGGCAATGCCTCCTACCGCATCCTGCGCGTGGAAGCCGGCAAGGTGCGCGTGGAGGATGCGGCCGGCCAGGCGCCGACGATTCCGTTCTGGCTGGGCGAGGCGCCGGCGCGCTCGGATGAACTCTCGACGGCCGTGTCGCAGCTGCGCGCGGAGATCGACGCGGCGCTGACCGACCTTGCGCCCGCCACGCTGGAGCAGTGCATGGCGCGGTTGCGCGCGGCCCACCGGCTGGGCGGCACCGCCGCACGGCAGCTGGTGGAATATCTCGCCACGGCCAAGGGTGCGCTGGGCCGGCTGCCGGCGCGCGACCTGCTGGTCATCGAGCGCTTCTTCGACGAGGCCGGCGGCATGCAGCTGGTGATCCACTCGCCGCGCGGCTCGCGCGTGAACCGCGCCTTCGGGCTGGCGCTGCGCAAGCGCTTCTGCCAGACCTTCAACTTCGAGCTGCAGGCCGCCGCGACCGAGGACGCCATCGTGCTGTCGCTGGGCGAGACGCACAGCTTCGCGCTCGAGGATGTCGTCAGGTACCTGCACAGCAATACCGTGGAAGCCGTGCTCACGCAGGCCGTGCTCGACGCGCCGCTGTTCATGACGCGCTGGCGCTGGAACGCCACCATCTCGCTGGCCATCAGGAGCTCGCGCGCCGGCAAGAAAACGCCACCGCCGCTGCTGCGCATGGCCGCCGAGGACCTGGTCTCGGTGCTGTTCCCCGACCAGCTCGCCTGCCAGGAAAACCTCAGCGGCCCGCGCGAGATCCCCGACCATCCGCTGGTGCGCCAGACGCTGCACGACTGCCTGCACGAGGCCATGGACGTCGACGGCCTCATCGCGCTGCTGCAAGGCATCGAAGGCGGCGCCGTGCAGGTGCTCACGCGCGACCTGCCGCAGCCTTCCATGCTGGCCATGGAGATCCTCAGCGCGCGGCCGTACGCCTATCTCGACGACGCGCCGCTGGAGGAGCGCCGCACGCAGGCCGTGGCGGCGCGGCGCTGGCTGGATCCGCAGAGCGCCGCGGAGTTCGGCCAGCTGGATCCGGCCGCCATCGCGCAGCTGCGCGAGGAAGCCTGGCCCGATCCGGACAGCCCCGACGAACTGCATGATGCGCTGATGCTGCTCGGCGCACTGCCGGAAGAGGAAGGACTGGGCCATGGCGGCGTGCATCGCCCCAGCTGGGAACCGCAGTTCGCGGCGCTGCGTGAGGCGCGGCGCGCCACGCGCATCATGGTCGGGGCTCGCGGCTTCTGGGCGGCGGCGGAGCAGCTGCCGCTGGTGCGGGCCGTGTATCCGGCGGCGCGTGCGCAACCCGATATCGCGGTGCCGGCGGAATACGCCGCGCGCGACTGGCAGCACGCCGACGCCGTGCGCGAACTGCTGCGCGGCCGCCTGCAGGCCCTCGGCCCGGTCACCGCCACCGGGCTCGATACCACGCTGGCGCTGCCCGATGGCAGCGCGCTGGCCGCGCTGACCGCGCTGGAGGGCGAAGGCTTCGTGCTGCGCGGCCAGTTCACTGCGCCGGCCAACGCCACCGAAACCATGCACGGTGGCGCGCCGGTGTTCGAGAACGAATGGTGCGAGCGGCGCCTGCTGGCGCGCATCAGCCGCTACACCATCCGCACGCTGCGCGCGCAGATCGAGCCGGTGTCCGGCGCCGACTTGCTGCGCTTCCTGCTGGAATGGCAGGGCGTCACGCGCGAACCCAGGGGCGAAGGCCCGCAGAGCGTCGCGGCCGTGCTCGAGCAGCTCGAAGGCTTCGAGGTGCCGGCCATCGCCTGGGAAGGCGACGTGCTGCCCGCGCGGCTCAGGCACTACGACCCGGCCTGGCTCGACACGCTGTGCCTGTCCGGCCGCGTGCTGTGGGCGAGGCTGGATAGTCCGAAAGGCTCGGTCGCCGGCCCGGTACGCACCACGCCCATCGCGCTGCTGTCGCGCGCGCACTTGCCGCTGTGGCGCGGCTTCTCGCAACGCCAGCGCGGCGAGCCGCAGCTGTCCTCCGCAGCGCAGGCCATCGCGGCGCAACTCGCCACGCGCGGCGCCTCGTTCTTCGACGAACTGCTGCGCGGCAGCGGACTGCTGCAGTCGCAGGCCGAAGGCGCGCTCGGCGAACTGGTGGCGGCCGGCCTGGTGAGCGCCGACAGCTTCGGCGGCCTGCGCGCGCTGCTGCTGCCGCTGGACAGCAAGCGCAAACTCGCCGCGCGCGGCCGGCGCGTGGCGCTGTTCGGCGTGGAGGAAGCCGGACGCTGGAGCCTGCTGCGGCCGGTCGAAGGCGCGGCGGATGCCGACACCGATGCGGCGCAGGTCGAGCAGCTGGCGTGGCGGCTGCTGCAGCGCTATGGCGTGGTGTTCCGCCGGCTGCTGGCGCGCGAGGCTTCGTGGCTGCCGCCCTGGCACCTGCTGCTGCGCGTGCTGCGGCGTCTCGAAACCCAGGGCCACGTGCGCGGCGGCCGCTTCGTCGCCGGCGTCACCGGCGAGCAGTACGCGCTGCCCGACGCCATCCCCGCGCTGCGCGCCATGCGGCAGAAGCAGCCGGATGGCGCGCTGGTATCCCTCAGCGCCGCCGATCCGCTGAACCTCATCGGCATCGTCACGCCCGGCGAGCGGCTCGCGGCGCTGCCTGGCAACCGCTTCGTGCTGCGTGATGGCGTGCCGCTCGCCGTGCATGCGGCCGGGGAAGTGCGCTTCCTCGCGAAGCTCGCGCTGCCGGAGGAATGGACGGTGCGCAACGCGCTGCTGCGACGCGGTGGCGCCGGCGTTGCCGCCCAGGGCGGCTAGCGCGCTTTTGGCGGCGCCGCGCCGCGAGCCAGCGGATCAGCCGCCGTGCCGTCCGGATCGATCGGCGCCGGGAACGCGATGAACAGCCGGTGGACCATCGGAAAGCGCTGCCGCACGCGCCGTTCCAGCTGCGCGAGGCTCGCTGCCGCGGCTTCGGTGGAGGTCCCCGGCGTGAAGGACAGCTGCAGCGTGACCAGCACTTCCGCGCGGCCCACGTACATCGAGAGGATCTCCCCGACACGCGCCACGCCGGGCAGCGCCGCGGCGAGCGCGCGGATCTCGCGCCGCGTCTCCGGCCGGATGCCCTCGCCGATCAGCAGGTCACGCGCCTCACGCACCAGCAGCAACGCGGCGGCGGCCAGCAGCAGGCCGATCACCATCGAGGCCGCGCCATCCAGCCGCGGCATCTGCAAGCGGTGGCTGAGGTACACGCCCAGTGCGGCCACCGTGAGGCCCACCAGCGCCGCGGAATCCTCCGCCAGCACGGTGTAGGTGGTCGGGTCCTTGCTCAGGTGCAGCGCGCGCCAGAACGGGCCACGCTGGTCGTGCCGCACGAACTGGCGCAGCGCCAGCAGGAAGCTCGCGCCCTCGAAGCAGAACGCGAAGGCCAGCACGATGTAGTTCCACAGCGGTTTTTCCAGCCGCACCGGGTGGCGCACGTGCCGCACCCCTTCGTAGAACGAGATGCCGCCGCCCAGGCCGAAGATCAGCACCGCGACGATCAGCCCCCAGAAATACAGTTCCTTGCCGTATCCGAAGGGATGATCCTCGTCGGCCGGCCGCTCGCTCAGCCGCACGCCCACGAACAGCAGGATCTCGTTCAGCGAATCCACCGTGGAATGGATGGCCTCGGAGAGCATCGCCGAACTGCCGGAGATGCCGGCGACGATGAACTTGGTGACGGCGATGGCGACGTTGGCGGTGATCGCCCCCAGCACGGCAAGATTCGAGGCGGCCCGCTCAGCCATGCGCCGGCATGGTAGCCCGGGCGGCCCATGCCGCACGCCTCCGGACACCAACCTTTGCCGGTAGGATTTCTCCCACCGCAGGGCCCTTCCGGGCGCATTGATTCCCCGCGCGACGCCCCAATCTCCCCCGCATAGCCAGGAGACGTCCATGAGCGAATCCGAACGCAAGAAGCTGCTGGTGGGGCTGGAGAACGAGCTGCGCCGCGCCGAAACCGCGCTGGCCATCGCCCAGGCCGATTTCGAGAAGGCCTACGCGGCGATGTGGGATTACATCAACGAGCACACCGACGGGCCGCGGCGCGTGCTGGCGTTTTCCCCCGAAGTCACCATCCATTGAACCGCGCGGCGGATGCCCTCCGCCGCGCCACGAGATCAGATGATGGCCGCGACCACCATCAGCAGGCCGACCAGCGAAACCCCCCAGGCCAGCGACCGCAGCAGCTGCACGCCCAGCAGGTACAGCGGCAGATAGGCCACGCGGCCCCAGAAATACAGCTGCACGCCGAGCGCGGCGCGGGCTCCGCCATGGCCCGTGGCGATGGCGCACACCAGCGCGGCGGCGAAAAACGGGAATGTCTCCAGGAAATTGGCGGCCGCACGCTGCGCACGCCCCGCCGTCACCGGCTGCGGCGGCGGTTCGCCGTCGCGGGGACCGAGCGTCCATTTCAGGCCGCGGCCGGCGGTGCACAGCGTGGCAGCCAGCAGGATGTGCAGCAGGCCGAGCAGGATACAGAGCGCAAGCATGAAAGGCAGTCCGGCAGGCATGTTCTTCTTCTCCGTTGGCTGACCCGCGGCAGAGCCTAGCACCTCCTTCGACGGCGCGCCTCCGGGCGGCGATGCGCCTTGACATGCAACCTAATGATTGCCTAATATTCAGGCAACAGATTACTTGCCTTTATCCATGCCCGACCAACCCGACACCGACGCGCTGTTCAAGGCGCTGGCCGACCCCAGCCGCCGCCGGCTGCTGGACCTGCTGCACGAGCACGACGGCCGCACGCTGAACGACCTGTGCGAGCACCTGGACATGACGCGCCAGGGCGTCACGCAGCACCTGAACCAGCTGGAGGCCGCGAACCTCATCGCCACCATGTGGCGCGGACGCGAGAAGCTGCATTTCCTGAATCCGGTGCCGCTGCAGGAAATCTACGAGCGCTGGATCGCCAAGTTCGAGAAGCCGCGCCTGAAGGCGCTGTCAGACCTGAAGAAGAAACTGGAGAAAAGCCATGGCTAGATCGACCTTCGTGTACGTGACCTACATCCGCACCACGCCGCAGAAGCTGTGGTCGGCGCTGACCACCGACTCGCAATTCATGCAGCAGTACTGGTTCGGCGTGCACTGCGAGAGCCAGTGGAAGCCGGGCTCGCCGTGGAAGATGGTGCAGCGGGACGGCAACATCAGCGACTCCGGCGAGATCCTCGAAGCCGACCCGCCGCGCCGGCTGGTGATCCGCTGGCAGCACCAGCTGATGCCGGCACTGAAGGCCGAGGGCGAATCGCGCTGCACGCTGGAACTGGAGCCCAGCGGCCCGGCGGTGAAGCTTTCCATCACGCACACCATCGAGCGCGAACCGTCGGTGCTCATCGAGAAGGTGTCGGGCGGCTGGCCGAAGATCATGTCCAACCTCAAGTCGCTGCTGGAAACCGGTTCGATCGTGCTGGACGACGCGTATCCTGCGGGCAGGAAGGACTGACACCGCCGGCGGAAGAACCATGGATCAGCGTATCGAACAGCTCGAAGTCAAAGTGGCATTCCTGGAACAGGCCAATGCGCAGCTGGGTGAGCAGATCTACCGCCAGCGCCAGGAACTTGCGGCGCTGCGCACCCGGCTCGATGGCCTGCTGGAGCGCATGGAGGCAGCGCAGACGCAATCCACCGCCTATACACCAGAGCAGGAAAAACCGCCTCACTATTGAGGCGGCCCTGCCTTTTCGCATAGCTGGAAGCGGCGACCACGCGCTTCGGCCGCCGACCGCTTGCGGCCCTTCCGGTGCAATGTCAATCTTGCGGAAACCGGAGGGGATGTTTTCATGAATCGATTCGTGTCGCTGGCCGCGGGGCTGGCGCTGGCCGGCAGCGCGCATGCCGCCGCACCGGCTGCGGGTTTCCAGCTCACGCTCGTGGACATGCAGGGCAACAAGAAGGTGCTCGGCACCCTGCCCGACTCGGTGGTCGCGCCGCGGCTGTCGCCCGACGGCAGGCAGGTGGCCTTTGAGCTCACCGATCCGCCCGCTCCCAACACCCCGCCCAGCGTGAAGGTCTACATCGCGGATCTCGACAATCTCGACAAGCGGCGCGCCATCCCGCAGACCATCGTCGAGCCGCGCAACCTCTCCCCGATATGGTCGCCTGACGACCAGTGGCTCATATTCCAGGCCTCCGGCAACGGCTCCGACGACCTGTTCCAGGCGCGGCTGATCGCCAATGTCAGTGAACAGCCCACCTACATCGGCGACGGACGTTCGCCGGAAGTCGTGGACAAGCATGGCCACGTCATCTTCCTCACGCTGCAGGGCGACAAGGACTACGGCATCGCGCAGCTGGATCCGAAAACGCGCAAGGTGACCAGGCTCGTCGACCAGCCGGGCTCCGCGCAGTACGGCGGCGCCTTGTCTCCCGATGGCCGCTGGATCGCCTACACCTCGGATGAAACCGGCAGCGCCGAGGTGTGGCTGGAACCGCTGCCCACCAGCGGCAAACGCGTGCAGCTCACGAAGAATGGCGGCGCCCATCCCGAGTGGTCGCCCGACGGCACGAAGATCTACTTCGACCAGGGCGGACAGATCTACCAGATGAGCATCGCCGTTGCCGGCGGCACGCCGCAGGCCGGCAATGCCGCGGCGCTGCCCATCCAGGGATTCCAGCAGAGTGATCTTCGCCGCCAGTACGACCTGATGCCCGACGGCAAGGCGTTCGTGATGCTGTTCCCGGGCGGCGCGCCGCCGGCCCCCGCTCCCGCCAGATAGATCATTGCGGGTCGCCGCGGCCCATCATGAGGTGGGCTCGCGGCCGAAAGCCTGCTGCAGGCGCAGCCCCGCCCAGGCCTGCGCATCGCGGGCCTTCGCCAGCACCGCCGCCGCGCCGAAGAACTCGTGCGTGACGCCGGCGTAGTCGCGGCGCTGCACCGTCACGTTGGCATCCTGCAGCGCGCGCTCCAGCTTCGCGCCGTCGCTGCGCAGCGGATCGATGCGCGCGTTGATCAGTGTCACCGGCGGCAGACCGGCCA
>Ga0335083_10010995_pt1 | contig 10894 bp, 8 predicted proteins | sample Lox_Sample_42_FD_206716 | JGI IMG/M metagenome (GOLD analysis project Ga0335083, IMG submission 206716) | Soil microbial communities from Loxahatchee National Wildlife Refuge, Florida, United States - Lox_Sample_4.2 | ecosystem: Environmental > Terrestrial > Soil > Wetlands | place: USA: Florida... | reverse complement strand
CCGGCGCCATCTGCGAAGCGACGAAGCGATCCCAGATCAACCGGTAGAGCTTGAACTGCTCGTCGGAGAGGTGCTTGCGCACTTTCTCCGGCGTGAGCTCGAGCGAGGTCGGGCGGATGGCCTCGTGCGCCTCCTGCGCGTCCTTGCGCGAACGGAAGACGTTCGGCTTGTCGGGCAGGTGCCGATCGCCGTAGCGCGCCTGAATGAAACCGCGCACCTCGGTGACGGCGTCGGGGCTCACGCGCACGGAGTCCGTACGCATGTAGGTGATGAGACCGACGAGACCGCCGTCTTTTTTGAGATCGATGCCTTCGTAAAGCCGCTGCGCGACGTTCATCGTGCGCTTCGTCGTGAAGCGCAGGTAGCTCGTCGCGTCCTGCTGGAGCTTGCTCGTGGTGTAGGGCGCCGGCGCGTTGCGCTTCTGCTCGCGCTGCGTGACGGTCGCGACGCGGAACTTCGCGCTCTCGAGATCGCGACGCACGGCGGCCGCTTGCTCGCCGCTCGTCACCTCGAGCTTCTCGCCGTCCGCCTTCGCGAGTCGCGCGACGAGCTCGCCCGCCTTGGCCTTGAGCCCGACGGCGACGTTCCAGTACTCCTCGGGAACGAACGCTTCGATCTCCCGCTCGCGGTCGACGATGAGCCGAAGCGCGACGGATTGGACGCGGCCGGCACTCAAGCCGAACGCGAGCTTGTTCCAGACGAGCGCCGACACGTCGTAGCCGACGATGCGGTCGAGTACGCGGCGGGCCCGCTGGGCGTCGTACAGGTCACGGTCGAGCTCGCGCGGCGCCTCGATGCCGTGCTCGACACCCTTCTTGGTTATCTCGCCGAACTCGACGCGTTTCACGTCGAGCTCGGGCCGCTTGAGCTCTTCGGCGAGATGCCACGCGATCGCCTCTCCCTCGCGGTCGGGGTCGGTCGCGAGGAGCAGGGTGTTCACCTTCTTCGCTTCCGCTTTGAGATCGGAGAGGACCTTCGCCTTGCTCTCGATGATCTCGTACGTCTCCTGGAAGCCTTTCTCGACGTCGATACCCATGCGCTTGGGCAAATCCTTGATGTGCCCTTTACTCGCCACGACCTCGTAGCCGGACCCCAAGTACTTCTTGATGGTCTTGGCCTTGGCTGGCGATTCGACGACGACGAGGGTCTTATTACCCATGGGGATCCTTGTTACCGGGGACCTGCGAGGGGAGCTAAGTTTCGGTCAATGTGACGAGAGCGCAAGGGCTCGAAGCTTCTGCCGGTGCGCTTTCATTCGTCATTTCGAGAGGTTACTTGGTAAAAACCGGCCTCCGAGCGGGGTTAACCCCAGGCCGCCGGCGGGGTCGGCAACTAGCACGCCCTCTAGCGTGAGCGTCAAGATGTGCCTCTGAACCGCCGCCGGGGCCAGCCCCGATGCCGCACAGACGGCGTCGAGGTGGCGGGCTCCGGCGCCGACGGCTCGCGCGACGCGCTCGACCTCCCGCTCCGCCGAGAGCGCTTCGAACGGCAGCTCGACCTGCCGAGCGGGCGCTTCGGAGTCGCCGTCCGGGTCGCTCGGACTCGCCGGAATCACCAAGGATTCCTCCAAGGTCCGGAGGACGTCGCGGCTGCTCGCGCAGAGCCGCGCGCCGAGGCGTATCTCCAAGATGCATCCGGCGCCGGTCGAGATCCAGGGGGCGCTCGGCACCGCCAGCAACGGACGGCCGAGCCGGCGCGCCCAGGCGGCGGCGTTCCGCGCGCCGCTCCGCACCGGCGCCTCGACCACGACGACCGCGTGCGCGAGCGCGACCAAGCAGGCGTTGCGGGCGAAAAAACCGCTCCGCGGCGCGGGCTCGTGCGGCGGCAGGAGCGACAGGTAAGCGCCGCCGGCTTCGATGATTTTGCTGAAAAGCGGCACATTTTGCGGGGGAAATGGCCGCTCATAGCCGGCCGGCGCGACGACGACGGTGCGCCCCTCGCCTTCGAGCGCGCCGAGGTGCGCTCCGGTGTCGATGCCCTCGGCGCCACCCGAGAGGATGATGATGCCGGCGCGCGCGAGCTGTCTCGCGAGCAGCTTGCCGAAGTCGAGGGCGGCAGCCGAAGGGTGCCGTGTACCGACGATCGCCACGGTCGGGCCGCGCGGGAGCTCCCCGATGAGGTGAAGCTCGGCGGGCGGCTCCGGCAGGTCCTGGAGGCTCACGGGGAGCGACGGGCCTGAAAGGATTCGGGAAATCGGTTCGGCCATGCTTTCGGAGTCGGCCGGAGCGCGGCGCCGGTTGCGGTGGCCCGGAAAGTTCCGCGCTTGAAAAACGCTGTGCTACATTTCCCGACATCATGAAGCTCGTCGTGGCGACGCACGGCCACTGCTTCGATGGCCTTGCGAGCGCCGTCGTGTTCACGCACCTCTGCCGTGCCTTCTATAAGGACGAGCCGCTCGAGCTTTCCTACCGCGCGTGCGGTTACGGGACCGGCCAGGCGCGCGCCGACGACGCGATGCTCGCCGGGGACGTGAACGCGATCCTCGATTACCGCTACCACCCGAGCGAGCGGCTCAGCTGGTACTTCGACCATCACCGCACGGCGTTCGCGAGCGACGCCGACCGCGCCCACTTCGACGCGCGGCGCGAAAATGGTCATTTCTTTTACGACGCCGCCGCTTCGTCCTGCACGAAGCTCATCGCCGAGCTCGGCCGCGAGCGGTTCGGGGTCGAGAGCCCCGCGCTCGGCGAGCTCGTGACGTGGGCGGATCGCGTCGATTCGGCGCGCTTTCGCAGCGCGGAAGAAGCAGTGGACCGCTCCGATCCGATCATGCGCCTCGTGAGCGTGGTCGAACACTACGGCGACGACGCCTTCCTCGAGCGCTTCGTGCCGGAGCTCCTCGCGCGCCCGCTCGGTGAAGTCGCGAAGCTCCCCGAGGTCGCGGCGCGCTACCGTCCGCTCGGCAAGAAGCACGACCGCTTCGTCGATCGCGTGAAGCAAAGCAGCCTGCGTCAGGGCCGCGTCGTGTTCGTCGATCTGACCGAAGAGGTGCTCGACAGCGTCGGCAAGTTCGTGACCTACGCGCTCTTCCCCGACTCGGTGTACTCGGTCGTGATCGGCCTGCTCAAGAACGGCCCGAAGATTTCGGTCGGGTACAATCCGTGGTCGGGCCGGCCGCGCGACGCCGACATCAGCTCGATTTGCGCGCGCTACGGCGGCGGCGGGCACCCCGTCGTCGGCGGCATCGCGTTCTCGAACGCGGAGATCGAACGGGCGCGCAACGTGGCGCGCGAAATCGCGGCCGAGCTCGCCGGCTGAACGCACGAGAACCGGCATGCTCGGCTCCGCGCGCCGCGCTTCGCGCATCGCCGCTTGGCTCCGCCCCGGCGGCGCGCGCCCCTGGGTCCTCGGCCACCGCGGCGCACGACACGCGGCCCCGGAAAACACGCTCCGCGCCTTCGAGCTCGCGCGCACGGAGGGCGCCGACGGCGTCGAGCTCGACGTGCGTCTCGACGCCGACGAGCGCGTGATCGTGCTCCACGATCGCACTTTGGGGCGCGTGTCCGGCGAGACCGAAACGCGCGACGTGGAGCTCCTCGGCGCCCGCGAGCTCGACCGGGTTTCGCTCGCGGGCGAACGGGTGCCGCTCCTCGCCGAGGTGCTCGCCTGGGCGCGCGAACGCGGGATGCGCGTGAACGTGGAGCTCAAGCGCGACGTGAGTCGCCCGCTCGTGCTCTTGCGCCACGTGAGCCGCGTGGTGAAGGAGAGCGGGGTCGGCCCGGAGCTCGTGCTCTATTCGAGCTTTCACCCGGGCTTCGTCGCGGCGCTCGGCGCGCTGTCACCCGCGTTTCCGCGCGCCTGGCTGATCGACCTCGACGGGCGAGTCCTCCGGCGCGCACCCGCCTTCCGCGCGATCGCCGACGGCGTGAACCCGCACCGCGGGCTCGTGACGAGCGCCGCGATGTGGCGCTGGAAGCGGCACGGCGCCCCCGTCGCGACGTGGACCGTGAACGACGAGCGCGAGGCGCGGCACGTCGCGGAGCTCGGCGTGGACACGATCATCAGCGACAAGCCGGGAGAGATTTTGAAGGCTCTCCGCGCCGGCTGACGGCTCTCACGCCGAACGGCGGCCCGCGCGACCGGAGCGGTGCGTGCTCGGCGCCGGGTGCGCGCTCCGGCGGGTGTCGGCCATCGCCGCGAGGATTTCGTGGAGCACGGAGACGCCGGCGAGCGCGCTGATGCCGAGCGGATCGTAGTCGGGCGCGAGCTCGACCACGTCGAACCCGACGATTTCGGCGCCGACGAGCGCGCGCAGGATCTGCTGCAAATCCCAGGTGGTCATGCCGCCCGGCACCGGAAAGCTCGCGCCCGGCGCGTACGCGGGGTCGAGCGCGCCGAGGTCGACCGAGACGTAGACCGCGCCCTTCTGCACGAGCCTTCGCACCTGGCTCACGACGGCGTGCAAATCCCAGCGCACCTCGTCGACGCCGACCGTGTCGATGCCGTGCGAGAAGGCGAAGGAGAGCTCGTCCGGACCCGGGTAGGGGCCGCGCAGGCCGACCTGCATGGAGCAATCGGTGCGCACGAGCCCTTCGGTCACGGCGTGACGCAGGAAATTGGCGGCGCTGATTTCGCCCTCCGGGACGCTCGAAGCACCCGGGTGCGCGCCGATGAGGAGCAAGCCGAGCGCCTTGTGCTTGGCGCGCCGCAAGCCGCGGAGCGCGCCGAGCGTCAACGTCCGGTCGCCGCCGACGAACCCCGGAATCACGCCCGAGCCGGCGATGGCCTGCGTGGCTTCCGCGACGGCGTCGAGCACCTGCGGCACCGACGCCGTCGGCGCCACGATGTCGCCCCCGTCGGCGCAGTCGAGCTCTCGGAAAACGTCGACGCCGAGCGCGCCCGAAAACGAGCTGGAGAGCGCCGAGGCTTCGCGCACCGCGCGCGGGCCGAAGCGCGCGCCGGGACGAAACGCGCTGCCCGAGTCGAACGGCACGCCCGTGAGCAGCACGTCGACGCTCGGCACCGTCGACGGCTCCGCGCTCACCGGCAGGCGCAGAAAGCTCGCGATGCCCGCCGAGCGCTGGGGCACGGTCGCGAGCGGGGCGAAGCGCGGCGCGCGCGGGCGCGGGGCGGGCGTGAGCGGCTCCGGCGACGCCGGGCGATCGCGGCTCTTCTCGCGCTCGCTCGTGACCGCTTCGCGCGCTTCCCGGGCGTGGCGCGCCGCGGCGTCGGGCGTGGCACGAGCGGTGACCGGGGGCTCACGCTGCTTGTCGCGCGCTCCGGGTCGACCTCGCCTCGCCATCGTCGCCGATCATACCTCGGGCGGACCGAACGCAAGAAATCGCGCGTTTCGCCCGAGTCTCGAGCCCGAGCGCCTCAAGGACCGCAGGGCGAATACTCGGCTCGGACGCCCGCCGGGCGCTCCTGCGTGAACGAACCCTGCGGCAGCGGCGGGTTGTGATTCACGTCGCTCACCGCGAGCACGAGGTCGTGCCCTTCACCCGGCACCTCGATGTGGACCCGGCGCGGCAGCTCGGCGTTGCAGCTCGGACCGCTCGGGGGCACGGGCGGCTCGAGCCCGTCCGGGTCGATGCGAGGCGGCGCCGTCTTCGCCGGCTCGTGATCGAGGAGCTCGACGGTGTAGAGCGGCACGCCGTACTGCTCGACGTGCACCTTGAGCACGCGCACGCGCTGCTCGCGCCACGGCCGCGCGAGATCTTCCGGCAGCGGCTCGAGCTCGACGCGCTCGCTCGCCCCGCGCGTGCTCGCGATGCGCACGACGTAGCGATCGCCGTCCCAGGCGATGGTCGCCGAACCCTGCGGGTGCACGAGCACGGGCGCCTCACCGCGCAAGAGATCGACGAGCACCGCGGGCGGGAGCGAGACCTGGGTGAAGCGCGCCAGATTGCAGGCGTTCGCGGGGCCGTAAAAGAAGCGCTTCTGGCGCGGATCGAGCAAGGTGAAGCGCTCCCCGTCGGACGTGAGCGTCGAGAGCGTCGCGCCGAACGGGCTGAACAAATCGAGCCGCACCCGGTCGGGCACGGACATCAGGTAGAGCACGTTGCCGCGCAGGCGCCCGCGCGGCCCGATGTAGTCGAGCTTCGCCTCGGCGCTCACGCCGCGACTGCACGCCTGGGACGCGTGCATGCGTTCGAGCGCCGCGTCCCCGGTCGGAAAACGCGACGCCGGCGGCGGCCGGCCGCAGCTCGAGAGCCACGGTAGGGTGGCGAGGAGCGCGAGGCACGCCCCGCCGCGCACGCTCCTCGCCTTCCGGGTCACGAAGCTCTGAGACCGTCGAGAAGATCGAGGTCGGGCAAAACGAGCGACACTTCGCTCTTGATCACGCCGACGCCGTGCTCTTCACACAGGCGCACGAGGCCGAGCCCGTCGATGACCGTCAGCGGAGAAGCGCCCGGAGCAGCCGCTTCTTCGCGCGCGCCGCTCAAGACCTGGCCCGTCGTGACGAGCCACGCCGCGCTCGCCGGACCGTAGTGGTGCAGGGCGCCGCGAAGCTCGGTCACGCGCTCGCGTCCGATCTCGCGACCGTCCCGCCGCACGACGACCGCGGTGCGGATCTCGCCGGCCGGTGTCTTCAAACGACCGGAAAGGTGCAGCTCCGCACCGTGCGCACCCGGTCGGCGCACCGGCACGAGGCTCGAGAAGCCGACGTGCTCGAGCACGAGCATGACGAGCTCCCCGAGCGCGCGATGCGGCAGATCCTGCATGATCCGCAGCACCGAGCGGCGCGCCGACTCGCGGTAGCGCTCCGCGAGCTGCTGGATCTCGCGCTCGACGCGCAAGAGCTCGCCGTCGAGCGCCCAGTCCGTCAGGCCGATGCGCCCGGTCCCGACGCGAAACCGCGGGCGCTCACCGCGCCCGAGAGCGCGGGCGTTGTCGGCACGCGCCGCCGCGACGAGCATCCCCTGCCCGACCGCGTGCTCACCGAAGAAGCGCCCGCGCCGCTCGGCGGCGTCGACGAGCGTCTGGAGCGCCACGGGGCCGCGATTGCGATCGAAGGTGCCGAGGAGCTCGGCCAAGCCGTCGGCGAGGCCGCGCCCGGCGAGCTCGTCGAGCGGCGTACCGCCGCCGTCGCCGTTGCGCTCGTAGCCGCCGCGCGGCCCGTTCTCGCGTTGCTCGTACGCTCGCCGCGGCGCGCCCGCCGCTTCGGGCGACGAACGCCGATCCTCGCGGCGCGGTTCGTCACGGCGGGCTTCGTCGCGACGGGCTTCGTCACGGCGCGGCTCGTCGCGGCGTGGCTCGTCGCGGCGGGCTTCGTCACGGCGCGCTTCGTCACGGCGGGGTTCGTCGCGGCGCGGCTCATCACGGCGGGCTTCGGCTTCGCCCAAAACGGGCAGATCCGCCGGAGCGTCCGAAACGGTGTACGACGGCAGCCCGTCTCCGCCCGCCACGCGCTCTTCCGGCGCTCCGCGCCCGCCGCGACGGCGACGACGACGGCGGCGGCCGCCAGCCGGCTGCGCCGCACCACCTTCCGCAGGAGCTTCCTCGGCCTCACGCCCGAAAATCGGTTCGTCGTCGTCGTCTTCCGACTCGAAAAAGTCCGTTGCATGCGCCGCCATCGCCGCGCGCTCGCGCTCGGCGGGATCGAGCACCGACGCGGCCGCGGTTTCGCCCTCCTCGGCCGCTTCGGGCGCGGGGCTGCTCGTCTCCGAGCTCGACTCTTCGGGCTCGCTCGGGTGCTGTGCGGCGAGCCGCTCGAGCGCCGGCGTGCGGTCCGCGAGCCCCTTCTCGATCGTCGCGGGATCCCAGTCGCGCAGAGCGAAAACGCCCGGCTTCACCCGCACGAGGGGGTTATCCTTTTCCCCCTTTTTGACGAGCGCGGCCAGTCGCGCGCCCATCGTCACCTCGGGGCTCTTGCCGACGTGACTGAGCAGGTTCTTCTCGATGGCTACGTCAGTGATCTCTTTGTAATGTAAGGGCTTTCCGACGAGGCGCAGCACTTGCGCCGCCGCTTCCGTGAACGTCATTCAACGCTGTCTTTCTTTGAGGCAGGAACATGGTTCCCACTGCTTTTGACGTGCCCCCGGGGAAGCGCGCATCGCTCCCGCCGCCGGCGGTGCACATCGCAATGCGACCGACATACCACGCCCCCTCAGGCGGGCAAAGCGGACAATAGTCGGTGAACGGGCGCTCGGCGGTCGCTTTTGGCCGAGGCCGGGCGGGGATATTCTTTCGGTGTGGACTCCGGTCACGTCCTCTCGGAACTTACGCAAGTGGCCGAGAGCGTCGGCATCGAGGTGCACAGCCGCATCTTGAGGACGCGTTCGCTCGGAGGCCTTTGCCGCATGCCGGGCCGCAACCTCGTGCTCCTGAGCTCGAAGGCCACGCCGCACGAGCGCTGCGCGCTCCTCGCCGAGGCGCTCGCCGAGCTCGGCCACGCCGAGCATCCCGGTCTCGGCCCCGAGAGCCGAGCGCTCGTTCAGCGGCGCGGCCGGCCGGAAGCGGGCCACGCGCCGACGAGCGCGGGCGGGCCTGGACTTGCCGGCGGTGGTCGCCACGGCCGGCGCAGAATCTGACCCCGAAACTTTCGTGACGGCGACCCGCGCGCTACTGCGAGACAGATGCTCTCGCCCCGACCGCGCGTCCGGCTGGCTCCGCTCACGACGCTCGGCGTCGGCGGTGACGCGAGCTTCGTCGTGGACGGCGCCGACGACGCGACCGTGCTCGAGGCGTTCCGCTGGGGACGCGAGCACGGTGTCGCGGCGCGCGTGCTCGGCGGCGGCAGCAACGTGGTCGTCGGCGACGGAGGCTTCGACGGGCTCGTCGTGCGCATGCTCACTCGCGGGCGCGCGTTCACGCCGGCCGGCGGCGAGCTCGTGCTCGACGCGGCGGCGGGCGAGCCGTGGGACGAGCTCGTGGCTGAGGCGGTGGCACGGGGCGCGCAGGGCCTCGAGTGTTTGAGCGGGATCCCGGGCCTGGCCGGCGCCACGCCGATTCAAAACGTGGGCGCGTACGGCCAAGAAGTCGCCGAGACGATCGCGAGCGTTCGCGTGCTCGATCGCGAGACCCTCGAAACGGAAGTGTTCTCGGCCGCGGCGTGTCGCTTCGGCTATCGCGACAGCTTCTTCAAATCCGACGCGCCCGAACGTTACGTCGTGCTCGGCGTGTCGTTTCGGCTGCGCCCGAACGCGCCGCCGAGCGTGCGTTACGCCGAGCTCGCGCAAAGCCTCGCGAGCGACGGCGCCGAGCCCACGCTCGAGCGGGTGCGACGCGCGGTGCTCGCCCTCAGGCGCGGCAAGTCGATGCTGCTCGACGCGAGCGACGAGAACGGGCGTAGCTGCGGGTCGTTCTTCGTGAACCCGGTCGTCACGCGCGAACGCGCGGCCGCCGTCGAACTCGCCGCCGCGCTCCCCCACGACGCGCGCATGCCGCGCTATCCGCAAGCGAACGGGAGCGTGAAGCTCGCCGCCGGTTGGCTCATCGAGCGAGCCGGCTTCGCGAAGGGGACGCGCCGCGGCGCGGTGGGTCTCTCGACCAAACACGCGCTCGCCCTCGTGGCGCACGACGGCGCGCAGGCGGCGGACGTGCTCGGCTTGGCGCGCGAGATCCAGGGCGCCGTGCGCGCGAAGTTCGAGGTCGAGCTCACGCCCGAGCCCGTTTTTTGGGGGATTTGAGCGCGTTGCCCCGCTAACCGGCGACGCCGCTGTACACGGACTCGATCGCCTCGTCGAGCTTGCCGATCTCGGTGCCGCCGGCTTGGGCCATGTCGGGACGGCCGCCGCCCGAGCCGCCGACGATCTCGGCGATGTTGCGGATGAGGTCGCCGGCACGGAAGCGGCTCGTGAGCGACTTGCTCACGGTGAGCACGAGCTGCGCCTTGCCGTCCGCTTCGGATCCGACGAGCACGACGCTGTCGCCGAGCTTGTCGCGCAGTTGCTCGGCGAGCTCGCGCAGCGCGCCGCGATCGGTGACGGCCGAGCGCACGCCGAGCACTTTCACGCCGGCCACGTCGCGCGCCTTGGCGAGCAAGCCGTCGACGCCGCCGCCTCCGCCGGACGCGAGCTTCTTCTGCAGCTCGTCGACCTGCTTCTCGAGCGCGCGTTCGTGCGACACGAGCTTTTCGATGCGGTCGAGCAGGAGCGCGGGCGTCGTCTTCGCGGCGCGCGCCGCCGTCGCGAGCGCGCCCTCGACCTCGCGCACGTGGGTGAGCGCGCCCTCGCCCGTGACGGCCAAGATGCGGCGTACCCCCGCCGCGATGCCCTGCTCGCTCACGATCTTGAAGAGTCCGATGTCGCCCGTCGCCCGCGCGTGCGTCCCGCCGCAGAGCTCGGTCGATTCGGCCATCGACAGCATGCGCACGACGTCGCCGTATTTCTCCTCGAAAATCATCATCGCGCCGCGCCCGCGCGCTTCGTCCATCGTGAGCACCTCGGTGCGGACGGCGTGATTGCCGAGCGTGCGCTCGTTCACGAGCTCCTCGATGCGCGCGAGCTCCTCGGGCGTGACCGCGCGCGGGTGCGTGAAGTCGAAGCGGAGCCGGTCGGGGCCGACGAGCGAGCCCTTCTGCTGCGCGTGCTGACCGAGCACCTGCCGGAGCGCCCAGTGCAGAAGATGTGTCGCGGAATGATTGCGCCGGATGCGCTCGCGGCGCGGCACGTCGACCGCGAGGGTTACCTCTTCGCCCACGCGGAGCGTGCCGCGCGCGACCCGACCCCGATGCACGAAGAGTCCCGTCCTCGGCTTCACGGTGTCTTCCACCGTGAGCTCGCCCGCGGGGCCCGTGATGCGACCGAGGTCGCCCACCTGGCCGCCCGCCTCCCCGTAAAACGGGGTGAGATCGGCCACGAGCTCGCAGGCCGCGCCTTCGCTCACTTCGTTCACGCGCGCGCCGCCGGCGATGAGCGCGACGATGCGCCCCTCGGCGCGATCACGCTCGTAACCGACGAAGCGCACGCCGCCCTCGGGGAGCGTGCTCGCCACCTCGGCGTACACCGGG
>Ga0335083_10010994_pt1 | contig 10895 bp, 16 predicted proteins | sample Lox_Sample_42_FD_206716 | JGI IMG/M metagenome (GOLD analysis project Ga0335083, IMG submission 206716) | Soil microbial communities from Loxahatchee National Wildlife Refuge, Florida, United States - Lox_Sample_4.2 | ecosystem: Environmental > Terrestrial > Soil > Wetlands | place: USA... | reverse complement strand
GCGTACGGCCGCAAGCATCGGGGGGCCTTGGCGCATCCCTGAGGCCCCGCCCGCCCCACCCGGGCCCGCCTGCCGGTTGAATTCGGCACGCGGGCCCAAGGTGTCAGGGGCCCATGGTGGCGCCCCCAAGCGAGGTAACGATGAAATCTCAGGACCAAGCGGCCGATATCACGGCCTTGTTACGGGCCCGAAATCCCCTGATCTGGGTCAAGACGTCCGAGGAGCAACGGGTCGAGCTGCATTTGCTCCAGGCCGCGGCCGATGCCGGGTATGTGCCCCGGACCTGGGACATCGCCCAAGGCGTGTGCGACCTGGGCGGGCGGCTGCAATCCGGCATGGGGGCCCAGGACCCCGGAGCCATGCTGACCTATATCGCGGGCCGGGCCGCGGTCGACTCCGGGGTCCAGGCCGAACGTGGGGCTTGGATCATGCGGGACCTGCCCCCGTGGCTTGACGGCATGGCCGGGGCTTCGGTCCGCCGTCAACTGCGCAACCTTGCCCGGACCCTGCCCGGGACCCCGCGGGACCGGGCCCAGGCGATCATCATCCTTACGCCCTCGGGCGACGTCCCGCCCGATCTCGCCAACCACGCGACCGTGATCGATTGGCCCCTGCCGGACCGGGACGAGATCGGCGCGATCCTGGCCGCGGCCATCGAATCCTTGCCGGCCGATCTCAAGGACTCGGCCGCACCCAACGGGACCCGGGACGCGGCCATTGACGCCGCGGTGGGCCTGTCGGGCGAGGAGGCCGCGGGCTGCTACGCCAAATCCCTGGTCAAGCTGCGGCGGATCGATCCCGCGACGGTCGCGGCCGAAAAGCGCCGCGTGATTGCGCGCGAGCGGGTCCTGGAATGGTTCGATCCCCTGCCCGGTGGCCTTGAGGCCGTGGGCGGGCTGGACAACCTCAAGGCGTGGCTGGTCGCGCGCCGATCGGCCTATACGCCCGCGGCCCGGGCCTACGGGTTGCCGGCCCCTAAGGGGGTGCTCCTGGGCGGAATCCCTGGGTGCGGCAAATCCCTAACGGCCAAGGCCATAGCCACGGCCTGGGGGGTTCCGCTCCTCCGGGTCGACCTGGGCGGGCTTAAGTCCAAATATGTCGGAGAGTCCGAGGCCAATTTGCGCAAGGCCTTTGACGTCATCCGGGCCATTGGCCGTTGCGTGGTCTGGTTCGATGAAATCGAAAAGGCCCTGGCCGGGTCAACCCAGGGGGCCGCGGACGGCGGGGTGTCGAGTGACGCCCTGGGGGCGATCCTGTCATGGATGCAGGAACGGCAGGGCGAAGCATTCGTCATTGCCACGGCAAACGACGTTGAAAGCCTTCCGGCCGAACTCCTCCGTAAGGGCCGGTTCGATGAAATCTTCTGGGTCGACCTGCCCACGGCCTCGGAGCGGGTCCAGGTCCTGGGTGCGGCCCTGAAACAGCACGGCCGCGGCGACATGACCAAGATGGACCCGGCCTATTTGGCGCCCGTGGCCAACGCAACGGCCGGGTTCACGGGGTCCGAAGTCGCGGCCCTGGTCCCGGATGCCCTGTACGCGGCTTTTGCCGACCAGGAACGGCCCCTCAAGGTGTCGGACATGATCGAGGCCGCGCGCCGCGTCGTCCCGCTATCCAAAACCGCGGCGGAGAAAATCGCAAAGCTGCGGACCTGGGCCGCGGGTCGGGCCCGGCCGGCCTCGCCCGGTGAACCCGAGGCCCCGGCCACGTTAACGGGCCGTCAAATCGACGTCTAGCCCCCACCCGCCCCAACAACCCCGCCCGGGCCCTGAAAAGCCCCGGCGGGGTCAGGGGGTCAGGGGGCATGGTGCCCCCGGAAACCGAGAGGATCGCATGACCATTAACGCAACAACCCTGAGGCCCGGGTTCCTGGTGAGCCTCAAGACCAGCCTTACGGGCAACGTGTCCTATCAGACGCGCGAGATCGAGCCCGAGCATGACGTTGACGGGGGGGCCCGGCGGGCCCGTTGGGAAACCGAAAAGCAAACGGCCAACGCCGCGGAACAAGAGGCCGGGACCAAGGCCCGGGCCGCGGCCCGGACGGCCGTGACCCGTATCTGTTCCCTGTCGACGTTCGGCCTCTTGTGCCCCGAGGCCCGGGCCCAGGAGCTGGGGGCCGGGATCGCCGAGGCCCGGCGGATCGCCGAGGAATTCAATCGCACGGCCACGGTCACGCAACTTTACGTGGGCGTCATCGTTGGCCGGGTCGCGGCCGATGATGCCGAGGCCGTGAAGGCGATCAACCAGGAAGTCCGGGGCCTCTTGGATGCCATGGACCGGGGAATTCGCGCGGCCGATGTTCCCGCGATCCGTGACGCGGCATCCCGGGCCCGTGAGCTGGGCCAAATGCTGCAACCCGCCGCGGCCCAGCGGGTTCAAGTTGCCATCGATGCCGCGCGGGCCGCGGCCCGCAAACTGGTCAAAGCTGGGGAACAGGCCGCGGCCGAGATCGATCAAGCAACGCTCCAGGCCGTGGCATCGGCCCGGACCGCGTTCCTTGACCTGGACACGGCGGCGCCATCGACCGAGCCGGCCGAGCCAATGGCCCCCGAGGCCCGGGCCCTGGACCTTGAGCCGGTGCCCCCCGAGGTAGCCGGGCCGGCCATCGCGGCCCCCGGGGTCCCGCAACTTGAGATCGGGTGACGCCATGCCGTGCGATACCCGCCGCAAACGCGGCCAAACCATCCAACAGCGGGCCCAGGAAGTCCGGGACGTCGTGGCCAAGGTCGACCGGGCCCTGATCGCTGGCCGGGTCAAGATGGCCGTGGGCCCGCAAGGCGCCGTGACCTTTACCGGGATCACGGCCCAGGAGCGGGACGACGTCACGGACGCGTGCATGTACCGGCGCCTCATGGCCACGGGGTCACCCTTGGCCCGGGCCGCGATGCAACGGGCCGAACAGATGGCCGGGCGCGCGGTCGACCGGGTCCAGGTGGCGCACGGGGCCCACTCGCATGACGGCGGGCACACGTGGCATTCCCATAAGGGCTAGGACCCCTCGCCCCCATGGCCCCGCATCCGGTGAAAATCCGGAGCGGGGCTTAAGGCCGTGAGAGGGGCCCGCAATGTCGCGCGGCCGGAACCAATGAGGCAGGCAAAATGTACGCGTTTGGTCCAGGGGGTGACCCCGTTGTGGGGGTCCTGGAAGTAATCGAGGCCACGGCCAAGGTTGTCACGGATAGCTTTCGCCCGGACCCCACGGGCCCGGGGATCGATTTTGATTACACGGGCGAAACCGAGATCAATTGGGAGTCCCGGGCACCCCGGACCCGCCGGGGCAAAAAGCTATTCGTGTGCGAGTCCGGGGCCGTGGTCATGGAGTCGCGCCTTACCCTGCGGACCGATCAGGACGGGGGGGCCCAGTGAGGGCCCGGGTCGTGGTGGAGCTGGCCACGTATGCGGCCCTGGGGGCCCTGGGGGCCGCGGCAACGTACGGGGCAAACCCCGACACGTACGGCGCGGTAGCGGTGCTCCTCGTGGCCCTGGTCGGGATCGGGGCCGCCATGGCCCTGGCCATCCGGGCCGGGCGCGCGGACCGGGGCGCGGCTTACCGCCGGGCCCGGGCCGCGGGCCCCTCGCGGGGCCTCACATGCCTATGACGAATTGCGATCACTGGCCCGCGTGGCCAGCCGAGGAGCAGCCGAGCCGGGCCAGGGCCAAGGTGGAGTTTTTCAACTGGATTTGGTCCCGGGCCCTGGCCCCGCACGAATCCGAGGGGCGCGCCGTGGCCATGAGGGCAGCCGCGGCCGCGTCAAGGCGGGTCCCCGCCATAACTTCAGGCCCAGAGGAGATCAGATGAAAAATTCCACCTGTCCATGCTGCGGCCAGCCGATCAGGGCCGCGGCTAAACCCCGGGCTGTGGCGCGCGCCTATAAGCCGGGCGACTACAAGCGAAATCGTGGGATGTGGCCCCCGCCGGTCTATGAGGCCGTCCTGTCATCGGGCGAGCTCGTGCGGATGTCATTCTGGCACCCGGCCGGGGTGGGCCCGATCGATCCGACCCGGGGCCGCCGGCTCGTCGAGAGTGTGGCGGGCGATGCCCTGATCGTAACGGCCCGGACGTGGCATGGCGACGTCGACCACGGGCCGGACTGTGGCGCGGGCCCCGTGGATCCTGCGACGCGGACCGAGTGGCTGTACCAAGCCCTAAGCCGCGTCCGGGAGTCGTTCGGGCAGGCGTGGCGCAATTACCGGACGGCCCAAGCTGTGGCGCGAGAAATGATGCACCCGGCCCGTGATCCTCGGGCGGCTCATTGGCGCCGTGTGGCGCGGGATAGGTTGCGGCACTACCGGGCCATTGTTCGCGTGATCGATCGGGAGGCAGCGGGCCTCAAGGTGGCCGCATGACCGGGATGGGAAGCCATCAGTCCGCCGCGGCGGACAATATCGAGTGGCTCACGCCCCCCGAGGTGCTCGGCGCCTTGGGGCCGTTCGACCTGGACCCGTGCGCCCCCGAGGAGTTCGACCCGAACGGTATCCCGTATCGGCCGTGGTCGACCGCCCGGGTCCACTATTCGATCAGCCAGGACGGCTTGGCCAAGACGTGGGCCGGCCGGGCCTACGTTAATTGCCCCTATGATGACGTCGCGGCATGGCTCGGCAAGCTGGCGGATCACGGGCGCGGGACCGCGCTTACTTTCGCCCGGACCGAGACTAAATGGTTTTTCCGGACCATCTGGGAGCGGGCCACGGCAGTCCTTTTCCTGGAATCGCCCCGGCTGCATTTCTACCGCATCCACGCGACCCCGCACTGTGGCGTGGCGTGGAAATACGTCGCGGTTCGGGCCAAGGCCAACTGTGGCGCGCCCTCGGTCCTGGTCGCGTACGGGACCGATGACGCCGACCGGCTGGCCGACTGTGGCCTGGGAGGGGCTTACGTACCTCTGACGGGGGCCGGTCAGGTCGTGGCCGTGTTCCGGCCCCAGGAAGCCCCGGGTATCTCGTGGGGCGATCTCCTGGTCGAGCTCGCGGCCCGCGAGGGCGGAAAGCTCACGGTCCAGGCCGCCTATGTCCTCCTGGCCCATCATCCCAAGGCCGCGGCCAACGCCAACTGGAAGGCGAAAGTCCGGCAGGTCCTACAGCGGCGCAACCTGTTCAATCGCACCGCACCCGAAACCTACGCCCTGGAGGCCGTGGCATGACCCAGCGCCAAACCGCGATTCCTGACGATGTGCTCACCATCTTGAAGCGGAGCGCTATCGACGGCCATATACTCAAGCTTCCTGGCCAATTAGACCGCCCAATCTACGAACGCGTCGACAAAGTACTGCGCGCGCTCGGCGGCAAATGGAACCGCAAGGCCAAGGGACACGCCTTTGCCTTTAATCCGCGCGAGCTGTTGGGCGAGGCGATCGACGTCGGCGCCTATATCGATCGCAAGAAGGCGTTGCAGTTCTTCGAGACGCCGGCGGCGGTGGCGCGGCGCATGATCGAGCTCGCCCGGCTGAGCGGCGCTGAGCGCATCTTGGAACCGGAAGCGGGACTCGGCGCGATCCTGCGAGCCATTGAGACGGATAACGTTTGGGTCACTGCGGTCGAGATCGACGAACAGAACTTCCGTCATCTGCTGGGCCTCAATCCACCGTACCGTCTCGAGGTCGTGAACGCTGAATTTCTGGCCTGGGCCAAGTCCACCGACGAGCGTTTCGACGTCGTGCTGATGAACCCGCCGTTTTCCGACCATCAGGACATCGCGCATATCAAAGCGGCCTGGGCACTTTTGAACCGTGGCGGCCGCCTCGTTGCCGTCTGTGGCGAGGGCGCGTTCTTCCGCGAGCAGCGCGTTGACCGCGAGTTTCGGGACTGGCTGTTCGAGATTGGCGCCGAGGACGAAAAGCTGCCGCCGGGCACATTTTCCGAAAGCGGCACAGAGGTCGCTTCGCGCATCATCTCCGTAACGAAGCACGGTGCCCAGCGATGAAACGGGCCGATCTTATCCGCGCCGTGGCCAGGAACTCGGGCCTGACGATCGACCAGGCCACGGTGGCGGTCGACTGGACATTCCGCGTCATCCAAGGCGAGCTCCTGGCCCAGCGCCAGGTTCAAATCCCTGGGTTCGGCCGGTTCGGGTTCCGCAACATCCCGGAGTATCGGCGCAGGCAACCATGGGCCACGGGAAAATTCCCATGGGGGGCCCACGACGTCATCACGCCGGCGTTTGCCCGCCTGATCTTCCAGCCCCTGGGCAAGCTCAAGGACGCCCAGGCCTTCCGATTATTCGACCCCGTGGCCGACGAGCTGCGGCGGGGCGTGACCGAGGGTTCAAAAAACTATTTCCGGGTGCCCAGCCACAAGCGGTCCCGCCTGCCGCCCGAGGAGGTCGAGCGGGCCGCGAGGCTCGAGGCCGAGGGCGCGCCGAAGCTGTGGCACCCGAGACCTAACGGAAATCCGAACATGAAAGGCAAGACCGATGCCGAAACGTGAACCCGGGCCGGTCACGGGCGACGAGCTGCGGGCTTGGATGATCCGGTGCCAGTTCGACAAGTCTGAGGCCGCCCGACGGCTCGGACGATCGAGGGAACAGCTCTACCAATACCTCGAGGGCAAGGCCGAGATCCCCGTATCCATCACCCTGGCGTGCTGCGAGCTGCGGCGCCGGCGGCTCCGGGAGCTGGCGCGGCGGCGCGCTGTGGCGTGATAGGGGTGCCGGGTTTCCACCGGCCGCCCCCGGTGACTGCCGGGGTCTGGGGAAGTCCGGTTCTCCCCCGTGAGCTCTGATGTTTTTTAGGAGATTGGTCCGTACGAGCCGCGCCGAAGCCGCCTGACGCTGCCGGCCTTTAGCTGTTTCTTGAGCGATGTCCTGACCTGGTCCGTCGACACGTGCTCGCCCAGCCGGCGGGATACCTGCTCGGCGATCTCGGGCGGCCGCAACCCGGCCTTTGGTGCCCGGGCCAGGCTATCCCGGATACTCGCCGCGATTGTTAACGGCTGGCCATCGGTGGTTCCTGGTCCAGGCGCCCCGCCCACGGCGCTCCGGGGCACATTCAGGAGTCGCAGGATACGCTCGCGCTCCCTCTGGGCCCCCAGTTCCTCGGCGGCCTCGACGGCCGATTGCAGGGTTTTGGCGAATGTGGCCGAATTCGAATCGATGATCCGGCTCAAATCCGGCTGTTTCCTTGGTGGCATATGGTGACTCTCCACGTAATGGTTAACGGTCCCATTGTCCCGGGCGAGAATCTATGGACCGTTAACGGAGAGTCAACCCGCAAATTGGCGTTCGGCCTCGGCGCGGATCCTGGCCCGGAGCTGCGGGTCCCGGACTCGATTGAGATTAACCATGGCCATGCCGTGTTGGGCCAAGGCCTGGCGCAGGGCCTTCTTGACGTCGGGCGACACCTCCCGCTCCCCGTCCGTTACCAGCCGATACAGGGACGATGTGGCGTGGCCCGTCATGCGCGGAATATCCGGCCGGCAGCTCCCGGATTCGGCGGCTCCTTGACCCGCTTGCGCATACCCAGCTTGTCCGACACCAAGGCGGCATAAATCTTGGCCGCGGTTTCGTACGCCCGGGGCCAGTGATCCATCTCGACCCCCTGGACCACCATGTCGACGATCGTCTTGAAAAACGCCTCGATCAGGATGGACAGGTCCTGGGGCCCGGGCTTGCGGCCAAGTCCTGCCTCGAGCATCTGGTCGGCGTTGCCCAGGAGCTGGGCCGCGACCTGGGCCACGATTTTCTTGCGCTCCTCGCCCTGCGGCCGCGGCGCCTCGCCCATTATCAAACTCCGCTCGAGCTCGAGGAGTGAGGCGCCATCACCCTTGCGAAAATCTATCCGATCGGAATGTTTGGCTTGTGGCCGGCGATAGACCACGATATCAGGCCCATGGATGGCGTCGAATGGTCCCGCCGGCGAGGTGGGGGTTGAGAAGAATTCGTAAGCTCCGAGTATTCGCCACGAGGCCGATCGTTCGGGGTCCGGTGTGCCGCGCTCCTTGAATATGGCTGCAATGCGCTGGAACACTGCATCGCACTCGGCAAAGTCTGTCGCTCCCATCAGAAATCCTCCGGTTTTGGCATCGGGCCTTGGCGCCCGCCCCGGCGCCAGGCCTTCAATGCCGCGTCGTAAGCTGTCCGGCCCGCCACCGTGACATGGAGCGGAGATACCTGGCCAGGCCTGGGGGGTGGCGGGGCCGCGGCATTGGCCCCAGGATCGTCGGCCCAGCGCCCGTGACTCAACCACGTGGCGGGGTGCGGGATGAATTGCGCCTCCTTGCCCGCCACCTCGGCCACGAACCGCTCGAGGCCGCTCATGATCTCGGCGATCGAGGCCTCGCGCCGGGCCTTGACCCAGAATTTCTTGGCGTACTCCTTGGCCACTTTGCGCGGATAGAGCTTCCAGAACGCCTCGAAACCCTCGAGCGGGTCAGGCTTTGCCGATCGCACACCCGAGCTGGGCGCTGCCGGCTCGCCGAACAGGTCCATCGTCATGATGCCGGCCGGGATTTTTTCATTGGTCGCGCGCCTATCTCTATTCTCTGAGAGTCTCTGACTCCTGACCCGATCTCTTTCTGCACCTTCGGTTCAGGTCCCGTACCATGTCATAGGACCCCCAGGGCCGCGGGGTCGCAAAGACCCAGCCAGCACCCGGAAGCCTATGACAGCGGGCAAGTTAACCTGCGCCTTTCGGACGAGGTCCGCCTTGGTCACTCGTGGGAGGGCCGAAGCCCCGATCGATCAGGCCCCCACGATTCGGACAGCCACCCCGGCAGAGATCGCCCCCTTGGCCGGGCCCCGGTGCTAACCGGGTTACTTTCGGGGGGAAGTGGAGAACGAGGACCGCACCCCCCTTGTCCTTTTGCCCGTCTTTGCGCGGGCCGCACGGCCAAGCACCCGATAACCGGTCTACGGGGCGTCGGTGGGCCGCCCCGGGCGCGCCGTGGGCGCCTAGGGGCTTTGGGCCATGGGGTGGCGCCGTTGCACGCGGCGAGCGCCAAAGCGCACGGGCGGGCAAAAAATCGAAGCGGCGAAAGAATGTTTCAAGATGGGGTCACTCGGTTCTGAAATCGTTGGACGCGGTAAGTCCCGCCGAGTGAAGCCAGGACAAGGGTGGCCGCCCCTGTCCCGCGCCAACGGTCCATGGAATAGGGCCATGGTCCAATCCGTGTCAAGCGAAACCCGGAGTTATGCCCCGGAATCTACCGATGGGCCCAAGTTGCCGAGCCGGGCATGGTGCGGCTTTGTACCAAGGACCCCGTCGCGGCGCACCGCGGCCGGCTTGCGGCCCTTGACCGATCGCCCGGCGGTCCACGCCATAAATATCGCGGCCTCGATTTGCTGCTCGAGCTCCTCGAGGGTATCCCAGGAGCCGTTGATGATGGCTTTGGCTTGCCCCGCCGAATCAAAACTCAAGATTTTCTCTCCAGATTTCCGAAGGTTGTCCGGGTCCCGGACCAGGCCACGTCCACGTCGCCTACCGGGCCCAGCTTGTTCTTGGCCACGATGATGGTACCGAGGCCCTTCACGGCCGCAAAGGCCTTCTCGAACGTCTCGTTCCGGTCCCCCCAGGCCTTGTCGGACTCGTTGGCCCGCCGGACCGGGACCTGGTTGGCCAGGTAATACTCCTCGCGGAACGGGAACAGGATCACGTCGGCGTCCTGCTCGATGGCCCCGGATTCCCGGAGATCCCCCAGGGTCGGGCGCTTGTCGTCCCGCTCCTCGACTTTTCGGGATAGCTGGGACAGGGCCACGACGGGGATGTTTAGTTGCTTGGCCAGGGCCTTCAACCCCTTGGTAATGGCCTGGATTTGCAGGACCCGGTTGTCAATCTGCTTATCAGTGTCCAGGAGCTGGAGGTAATCCACGGCCACGATCCCCAGGGGTTGCTGGCGATGGAGCCGCCGGGCCCGCTGGACGAGCTGGCCGATCGTCAGGGGGTTGGTCTCGTCGACCCAATACGGGCCACTGGCCAGGACGTCGCGGTACGTCTGGAGCTCCGTCATCTCGCCCTTCTCGATCGATATCCAGCCCCGGCGCTGGCGCTCGGCCGCGATCCCCGTCATGGCCGCGAGGTCCAGCATCGCGACTTCCTGGGCCGAGGCCTCGAGGGTGAACAGGGCCGCCCGCCCCCCCTCCACGACCACGGTCTTGTTGTCGTCCGTGAGCCCGGTCTGGAAATGAAGCGCGGCCGTCCGGCACATCAGCCGGGCCAGGGCGCTCTTGCCCATCCCGGGGCGGCCGGCAACGATCACCAGGTTGCCCGGGTGCAGCCCACCCAGCTTCTTGTCCAGGTCGATCAGGCCCGTCGACATGCCGGATATCTTGTCCGGGGACCGCTGGGCCCGGTCCGTCGACTCCAGGGCCTGGTCGAGGGCCGTGGTGTAGCGGATCAGGCCCGTGCCCCCGGGATTGTTGGCCGTGATGTCGTCGAGCTCCCCGGCAATCCGGCTACACGCCCGGGCCGCCGAGCCTTCGAAGTCCGACGAATACAGCGTGTCCAGGCCGTCCTCCATGACCCTGATGCCCTCGCGACGCTGCCATAGCTCGTAGATCAGGCGGCCGAAGTCCCGCGGGTGCCCCACGCCCAACGCGGCCCCGACCATCTTGCCCAGATAGTCCGGTCCTCCCAGGTGGCGGAGGGTGTCGTCCTGGTCGAAATAGGCCTTGAGGAGCGGCACGGCGGGGACCTGGCCGCGCCCGATCATCTCGGCGCAGGCTCGGTAGACCGCGCCATGCCCCGGATCGGCAAAATGCTCCGGTCGGAGGAAGTCGCCCACGTGCTCATAGGCCCGCTGGTTGACCAGGATCCACCCCAGGAGCTGGACCTCGGCCTCGTGGCTGACCGGCGGCTGGCGGCCCCACGTCACGGGAGAAACGACCTCTCCCAGGCGCGCCAGGCCTTAAACAAGGCCATGTCGGTCTCGGGCGTCTTGCGTGCGATGAATGCCCGCAATGCGTC
>Ga0335083_10010993_pt1 | contig 10895 bp, 7 predicted proteins | sample Lox_Sample_42_FD_206716 | JGI IMG/M metagenome (GOLD analysis project Ga0335083, IMG submission 206716) | Soil microbial communities from Loxahatchee National Wildlife Refuge, Florida, United States - Lox_Sample_4.2 | ecosystem: Environmental > Terrestrial > Soil > Wetlands | place: USA: Florida... | reverse complement strand
AGGAGTGCTTCCGCAGTCGGCCATGCCCGACACGTACCCGTTTGTTCCGTCTCTGGATCCGGGTCTGTCGATTAACCTGGGTCAGCCCAGCGTCACCGGCGTGTCTGCGGTGACGACCGCCGTCGGCTCGCTGCTACGCGCTCTGGATATCCCTCCCCTCGGGAATGGTTGAGCGTGGTCGACCCGGACAAGACCTTGGCTTAACCGCCGGTGTCCCTGGCAGCACGTCGAGGTCGCGAAATTCGTGTGGCACTACCCGCGCACCGCTGGCCGGGTACAACAGCCGTCGCCGCCTAACTGGCGGCGATTGATGTCTCTCCCGACGCTGTCGTAACCAGACGTTGCCGGAACTCTTCAAATGAAATTGGATGCACGCGCCCATCCAGGCGAGCCCTGGCTGTGTTGACCTGCGAATCAGCAAGTCGCTGTGACCTGCTGTTTTTTGGTGGAGGCAATAGGAAGAAACTCGAACCTCGGTCACCTCTGTAAAAGGTGGTCTGAACTGCGTAAACGAATCGCCGAGTCACAGGCGCGGTCACCTCTGTTGGCCCAAGACACCCCAAAGTGTCGCGGCGAGTACTACGACGGCGTTTCAGCCTGCCGCGAAATAGCGACGCCGCTCTCGCCGTACTAGCGCTGTCATCGTCGCACTCTTGGTCGCTGGGGTCGCGATTGCTGGCTCTCGGTCGACGAAGACCCCGGCTTAGTCGTGAGCTCACGTTTATCCCGCGGAGAACAGGTCGCCTGGCGCTGGACGCCGCGCGGTGAGATCACGCCGGAGCGGCTTGGATTACGGACGATCGAGGACCCGGTGTGATGGATTCCAGCCTAAAACCGTTGTCGCTCAACAGCCGGCTCCATTCGGTAGCCATGCGCTCACGACCACCTAGCAGAACCAGCATGTGCAGGTCCAGGAGTGCCATCGGGTGGGCGGTGGCAGCTTCGGGTAGGACTTGCTCCACGATCAGCAGACGGCCACGTTCCGGGATCGCCCGCCGACAACTCCTGAGAATCTTCCCCGCGGATTCGTCATCCCAGTCATGCAGAATCTGCGACATCACATAAACATCCCCGTTGGGAGGGACTTCTTCGAAGAAGCTCCCGCCGACGATTGTCGTTCGGTCATCGATGCCTGCCGAGTGGAGTTTCGACTCCGACTCCGAAACGACATGGGGCAAGTCGAACAGCACGCCCCTCAAGTGTGCATGACCTCGCAGCAGGCGAGAAATCAGTGCGCCCTCCCCACCGCCGATATCGACGACGGTCCCTACTTCCGACCAGTCGCGGTTGAGCAGCGGTAACAAACGCATCTCGACCAGTCCAGCTTGGCCCCCGGCGAACTCTTTTGCAGCAAGCGGCTTTTCGGACAACCAATCGAAGAACGGCTTTTCGAAGGCTTCTGAAAAGGACTCCTTGCCGGTTCGGACAGAATGAAGCGCGTGTCCCCACGCGGTGTAAGCCTCATTCGACATCAGTTTGACCAAATGCCGTAGCGAACCGGGCGTGTCAATTCGCAACAGCTCACCAGCCTCAGTCAGGGAGAATCGCCCGAGGCTGTCTTCTTCGAACAAACCTTCTGCGACGAGCACTCGTAGGAATCGACGGAGCGCATCGGCGTTCGCGCCCACGCTCGTTGCAAGATCATGCTGCGAGCGAGGTCCATCCGAGAGTATTTCGGGCACACCGAGTTCGCAGACGGCCGAAATAGCCTGGGACACGATGTATCCCATGATTTGCCTTCTGACCCGCTCGTTTGTTTCGCTCATGGTCACGCCGCCGCGGGCAGCCCAGGAAAGAGCGAGGACTTGGCCGCAGTCTGTAGGTACGATGCGCCTGCCGTCCCTCCGGTACCGGGTACAGATCCGATGATCTTCCGCGTGATGCCCCAGTGGCCCTGTTTCATCGCACCCCATGTGCGGTCGAGGCGGCGCATCGATTCCTCGAAATACAGTGCGTCGGCCAGCGTGCTTCGCCTCGAAAGATAAGCGCACTGCAGGGTAGCCTCCCTGGCATCGACGTGCTGAATGTGATGAGGGCGCCGATCTGCCGGCGCGCATGAGAACTGGATCTCGCGAAACGCGCGCGACTGAACAGCACTCCGGCCGTTGGTGAAGCCGCGAATGACGGAGAAGGCGTCGATCGGCATCGTGGTCAGGACTCGAAAGAGCATGGGTATGGCTTCCAGCCGGCCGGATGCCCGGTCGAGGCAGTCCGCCGCATGTGCGGTCTCGCCAGCCAGGAGGTTCCGCGTCGCCGATGAGATTGCTGTCGCAGTCTGCCGGTACAGACCCTCGAAGATTTGGATGCAGCGGATGAACATCTGCTCGTCATGCAGGCGGGTGGTTGGCAGCAGTGTCAGCCGAACTGCAGTGGCGATGTCGTTAGGGACGCTTTCCAGCGCCAGTGCCGCCGCGGATGCAAACGATTCGTAATGGCAGCCGGCGTGAGCCATTGCCGCCGCACCCGTGGCCGCCAGGCTTGGATCGAGTACGTAATCGGGTGCGAACCGACCAAGTTGCGTTACGACGCGGGTCGCTGCGCGCGCCCTGGCCAATTGCGGGCCATGAGGAGACGCCGCGGCCGCCCTCGTCTCCAACAGCGCGAGGTCGATCGCCGCGGCCGCGATGTATGCATCTACGCGTTCACAATCTGCGGGTCGCTGCGCGGATTCAACCACGTGGTCGAAGTAGTCGAGGCCGACGTATGTCGAATAGGTGCCGTGATCTGTGTCGAACGTCATCGGCAGCCACGCGGCGAGAATCGGATCGTCCAGGCGCCTACCGTGGAGATCCCTCAGCTTGGCTGCAACGTCTGGCCGCACCCGGTTTCGTCCGACCGCCCGGTAATGGGCAACGACAGCACTGAACGGAAACTCTGCGTGCCCTGCCTGCCATCTCCGAAGCGTTCGCTCTATTTCGGTACCCGACAATTGAGTGGGCGCACCGCGGTACGCGTGAAGGCACCCGCCACCCACGCCGATTGCGCCGCTGTCGACCAACTTCGCCTCGGCCTCGAGCAACGCGTCGGAAACCAATTCGGGATTCTGCTCAGAATCACGCGCAGACCTTTTCCTTTCCACGGGCTTGCCGGACGTCGTTCCGGCTGCGCTCGTTATCGACGAGGCCGCACGGGCGTGTGACTGGATCCGGTCGACGTCTTGCTGGTCTTCGGTGTACGTAGTCATGAGGGAAATAGTCCTTGTCAACCACGGTTTCCGTAATCGCTGCGAAGCCAGATTCCACTTGTGAAAAGGGAGGATTTCCTATCCGCCCGGTAAGGGCTAGGGTCCGCTCGGCCATCGCCGCCGCACGGTGGTGATGCCGACCAACGCGCACAGCGCGCCCAGCCTCAGCCACACCACGCTCGCACTGCCGGCGCCGACCGCGCCGTCCACCAGATCGGTGTTCAACCGCCCAAGCGATCCCGCCAGGGACAACATTTCCACCGGACCTGGAATCAAAATTCGACTGCGACGCCGGGGTCAGTTTGCTCACGCAGTTTGGAATCAGACCGCACCAATGCCAACGCTGAGGAACCCATTCGGGTCGTTGGCTTCATGACCGAAGGGACTCGGGGTTGCTTACCAGATGGATAGGAAACCCTTCCCATTCAGGAGAGCAAATCTGGCTTCCCAGCGATTACGGAACCACTTCCTGATCATCATCATTGTCCTCATGACTACTCGGTTATGCAGACGCAGTACCCATTTCATCCCAGTGGAGTCGTTTAAATGAAACTTGTCATCCTGCATCGCGTTCCGTATTCCTTCATCGAATACCATCGTGTGATCGATCACGGGCTCCACGATGTCGTCTACGTGGGCACGAGCGCGCAGCTTGCGACTCTCCCTTCCGACCTTCCCTGCAAGAGGGTAGAAAGGCCGGGTCACGCAGGTCTGGTCGAAGAAGTTCTCACCTTGTTTTCTCCCGACGATCACATCGATAGGGTAATCAGCGTCTCCCAATACGAGACCATGGAAGCAGCACAGATCCGGCGGGGCCTGGGGGTGGAAGGGGAAATGCCGGAGCAGGTCCATATAGTGAACGACAAGGTGGCGATGAAAGCCGCGGTCGCAGCAGCGGGACTTCGCGTACCCAGGTTTGCGCGGTGCTACGAGGCACTCACATCTTCATCTGCGGATGCCGCTCCTTGGACTGGCAAGACGGTCCTTAAACCCGTCGATGGAACCGCCAGCAACGACGTCCTCGTTTTCTCCACCTACGCTGACGCCGTCACTGCGATCGCCAATCACTCCACAGGTCTGGAAGGCTGGGATCCGGGGCGGTTCCAACTTGAGGAGTACGTGGAGGGGCCGATCCTCCACTTTGATGGCGTGATGCTTGCCGGCGACCCGGTCGCGATCGTCGCCAGCAAATATTTAGGCACCTGCCTCGAGTTTGCCCAAGGTGTTCCACAGGGGTCGATTCAACTCGACGACGATGGTGGGCGCTGCCAGGTAGCACTTGACTATCTTCGGGCTGTCGGCATCTGCAATGGCTCATTTCATCTTGAAATGATCGAGGCCGTTGACGGAATGGTTTTCCTTGAGGTCGCAGCCCGCCCCGGAGGGGGCGATATCGTGGAGACATTCCGGCTTGCCACGGGCATTGACCTAATTACAGCTGGTTTGGCCATAAGCCTCGATCGGTCACCTCTCGATGTCAATCCGCTGAAACAGTGGTTCGAAAGGAAGGCGGGTAGCAGGACATATGGAGATTTCATGTTCCCAGGTCACCGGCTTGAATCGCGGCACTGCGCGATTAAGGGGAGCGAAAAATTTCGAGACCATCCAGATGTGCTCAAATGGAAGCAGCTGGAAGCAGACACTTCCCTTCCAAAGAAAGTGAGCTATTTCGATTTTGAGCTACCGGTCTGCGGCATAGTAGCGGGAAGCTCGAGCTCTGAAGTTGAATCACTGATCCGCGAAATTTTGACGACCGTGCAAGTCATCCCAACTGGAGATCCTATCTCGTGCCTCACATCTGGATGATAGGGCGATACGGATGTGGCTATGCGGGTCTAGAGGTGCTTGACGTCATGAGCAACCGCCGGTCGTAAACCGGCGGTACTCGGATGCGAGCGTATCGACCAAGGCAGATCCAGCAAAGCGGACATCGTCGATACTGGAAACTGCCGTGATCTCCATCGCAGTCCCACACAAGAATGCCCCGTCGAAGGCTTCAAGCTCGACGTATGAAATGTCGCGTTCCACCACGGAAATGTTCAATTGCGGACACAGCTCCTCGATGATCAGCTTTCTGGTAATTCCTGCCAGAGCTAGTTCCGTGGTAGGTGTGAATAATGTGTCGCCCTGGGTAAAAAAGATGTTCGAGCCGCTCGATTCACACACCATTGCGGTTGTGGAAAGAAAGAGGACGTCGTCACAGTCGACAGGCTTTTTGCGGTAGCTCAAATAGCTCAACGCGTAGTTCGACGACGATTTTGCCTGATATGGATGGCACGATGCGGGTGGTCGTCGCCACGCTGCCGTCGTAAGCCGATACGGCTGGGCTGTCGAAACCGACGGAAAAGGAAGGGCAAATATGACAACCTTGCTCGAGCAACCCTGGCCCTTGAAGCTGATATCCGCATCGTCGTAATAAACTATCGGCTTGATATATGCATCTGCCAACTGATTGACCCGCAATAACTCGTAGCAGGCCTCGGTCAGCTCCAGATTCGAATACGGCACGGTGTGCCCGAATACATTAGCCGACCGATGCAACCTGTCCAAGTGGTCTTCACACTTGAGTATTCTTCCGTCGTAGCTGCGGATACCCTCGAAGACAGACGACGCATACGACAACGAATGAATGGCAGGCGACAATCTCACCTCGTGACTTCTGACGAACCTACCATCGTCCCAGACGACGTCGCTGATCATTCGGGTTCCCTTCGAGGTGCTGCGGCTTTGTCAGTCATTCCCGCGAATTCGTTCATCGCGAGTGTGCGGCGTGTGTTTACCGGAATCAGCCAGTTTACTAGGTCGACGATATGATTCGCGCCCAGTCGCATCTTCCCTTCGATGGCTCCCCGGCCCAGGCAAATGTTATCGAACCCCAAGTCACTGGCAAGCCGATACAACTGATAAAGACCGGCGATGTACAAATTGAGTCCATCCGGAACACGGTCGCGGTCTTGACCACCAACCAGCGCCGAAAACACGGCTCGCTCCTCGTCCGCATAACTCAGCGCTCCGTATAGGGGAATATCTGAGGCTTTCTCGTATTCGAGCCTCAGGTAGTATTTCGCTGCATCCATCGAACGTGCCAACATACCCAGAACCTCGCGGGTATAGAGATTTTTCGAATGCCGATATTTCGCTCCATTCAGGGCTTGCAGAACGGCGAAATCGTCCAGGGCTCGATGGCCATCTGATATATCAGACAGTCGGTATATCTCGCTCCGACATGCGTCCTCGGCCTTCGAAGTAATCCTCCTAATCGACTTGTACTGTCTGTCTCCGACCGCTGTCCGCAGGGCGGCATCCATACGTCCTGAGGTACGGAAGTACGCCACCTGCATGAACGGAACTGCAATAGCATTGGCGGCGTGCAAAGCGTCGTTGTACTGCGTTTTGGGAACCGATGGAACCAACAACCAGTCTGAACCGGCTGCCGAATCCAACAACTCCGCCAGCTTCGGCCCGTCGGGCTGGTTCGACACCGGCATATAGAAGTACCCGGGAGCGACATATGCGCCCTCCTGATGCAACGCGTCATTGCTGACTCCTCGATGCTGGAGCACGGCGTCCCAGTGGGCGATCTCGCTCAACGGGAGCCGTGGCTCCGGAACGTTGTGGCTTGCGCAAAACGCACCGCGTTGGGGCTGCCAATCCATCGAATCCCTCTCTATCCTTTCGATCCCGGTCAATGACTGCTGCAGGCGACTTCGTGATGAATCTCGACGAGGCGCCGTTCATCGGTAAAGTGAAATACCCGGTCGCCCAGTTCACGCAGGCGGGGGTTGTGAGTGATGATGAAGAAGAGAGTGTCGGGCAATGCGGACGTCACTGACCCCAATATGGACCGCTCGGCATCCGAATTCAATGACGACGTCGCTTCGTCCAGAATGACGATCGCGGGTGGGTTGACCAGCGCATCCAACAGTGCCAGCCGTTGCAACTCCGTCTTGCTCAGGTTAAGCCGGCCGGTCGAGGGTACTAACTCGTCGAACCCCCCGGGTATGCGCGCAAGGACGTCGTCCAATTCGAGGAAATCAACCGTCCGAGCCAATTTCGCGTCCTCCGGATCATTGAAGTGTTCGGACAGTTTCCCTGGCTTGAAGACCGGACTCGACGTCAGCAGAAGTACGTCTTGCTTGTGCATGTTCGACACGTACCCCGTCGTGCAGCCCAAAGTGGACACGACGCCTGTCGTCGGCTGCAGACCGCCGACAACGAGTTTCGCGAGTGTCGACTTGCCCACCCCGCTTGCACCCGTGATCACCACGACGTCACCTTGATGGAACGACTCCGTGAAACCCTCAAGCAGCAACGCGTTTGACTGCGGGGCAACGAAAGTGACGTCCGAAAACGACACATACGCACCGTCGCCATTCAACGTTGCGCAAGCGCGGTCAGGTTCGGCATTGACGGGACGGGTGAGCAGGCGATCCGCACTGTCCAGCACCTGCCTGAGCTCCACAAGGCATATCCCGACACGTGCGAAGACGGCGATCAGGCTGTAGCAGAGGCTCAATGCAAGCACATTGGCCAAGCCAACGCCACCGTAGGCGTGCATAAGCACCGTTGAACCCACAATGACCGAAAGGAAGGCCAAGCCGATTACGTCAAGCTTGTAAACAAACCATCGGTGCGCCCTCTCATTATCCATAGACGCGAATGTGCGATTCATCAGACTTTCATTCAGCCACCTCACCAGCACCGAGTTGTCCTTCGCGAAATCGAATCTGCTCGACCTCCACGTGAACGCCTCGACCTGCGCGAACAATACGGAAGTCGTTCTGATCACCCGGTCGTTGAAGTATTGCAGTCGGTCGCTTGTTCGCCTCAAACTGTGCCAGTAGGCGAAGCACATTCCGGCGAAGGGCAGCAGCACGAGAACGTTCTTGCTCAGAACGAAACCGGCGGTCGTGACGAGAAACGTCGCCGCGGACAGCGAATGGAGCAGGACTAGGGGGAAGACTTCGTCGACACGCCGTTGATCCCACGTGAGTTTGCTCTGGCTGTCCTGGTTGACCTCCGCAGATATCGATCGATCGAGCGTCGGACTCATAATGTTCGTGAAGTAGTTGACGCACTGTCGACTCGCCGCCCTGATACTGCTTTGTACGACCAATAGCGCACCGGAAATCGACAGGACAGCGCCGACCGAAAATATGCAAACCAGCGCCACCATCGAAGCCCGCGCATTCGAGGTCGAAAGTCCACTCGCCGTGAGGTAATCGCCGGCAATCGTCAGAACTTCCCGGCACAAAAACAGGGCAAGTGCAACGAGCACGACCTTGGCCAACCCCGAGTTCATCAGGCTCCGACGCACCGGTTTCCGACATTCGGACGAGCCCGCGCCGTCGGTACTCTGACGAGAAAGTGTGCGTTCCTCGGAAGTGCTGCCCCGCCTCGTCGTTTCTTGGAAAGAATCCAGTCGCGGCACTGTCAGGTTCGGTTTGACTTCCACAACGGCGCCGTCCGCCACCACCCAGATCTCCTGCGCAGCGTCGATCTCGTCTTGCTTGTCCGTGGCAAAGACAACCGTCGCGTCCTGCCACGGCCCCCGGAGCAGCGAACTCAGCAATCCATGTGCAAGGTCATCGTTCAGCCCCGACGTTGGCTGGTCGATGAAAATGCATGATGGCTCCGCGAGTATCGCGCGAGCGATTTCAAGACGCTTGCCCTGCCCGCGGGAGATATCCCAGTCTGCATTCTCTTCTCGAGAATTGCTTTCGAGGTACTCGGTATAAAAGGTCTCGGGCAGCCTGGACATGCTGATGGCTTCTCGTGCGTCGTCATCAGAAAAGTCGCCCCGGTAAAGACACAGATTTTCGCGCAGCCCCCCCGGGAATACCCATGGTTCGTCAGGGATGAACACGTTTATATGTCGGTCGCGGCTACTCATTCGAGCGGCGGCTTTCAGTACTGATGTTTTCCCGCTACCCGCCGCACCGACGACTGCAATGTGTTTTGCAGATGTCGTCGGTAGCTGTACCGTTCTCGAGTCGGCGCTCGACCGACGGGTCACGGACAGATAGTGCGATACGTTCCGGTGCCCGACCATGCCCTGGGAAATGCTCTGCACAATTTCCGGAACGTTGTTGGCGACCGATCTCAGGCCACCGATCAGCGCCATTGCCGACAACACGCCGGCCGGGTCCACATACCCAACGACGGCTAGCTGGGTGACCGCGGCGGCAAGCATGGCGATAATCGGCGTGAGAGTAGAAATGAGATTGATCAAAGCGACCAGGCGCGCTGCTTTCTTCAGCGCTTGCTCCTCGCCACGACGTTCGTGGGCATACCGGCGGGTCAGTTCGTCGCTCCAGTTCTTAAGCCACGCGTGCAGCCTATTGTTCAATGAAAACGAGGCGACTTCGATGCGAGCCGCCGAGCGCGCGGATTGTTCGGCGTGGACGCCGTTCAAGCGCTTGGTGATCCAGAAGATCACCATCGAACCGACAAAAATTGTTGACAGGGCTGACAAGGCACTCGGCCCTAACGCCATGAAGAAGAATACGGTGGTGAAAGCAATCGTTGCGAGTGCTAGAGCCATGAACACGACGCCCGACCACGCGGCTTGGACGCGCGCTGCCTCACGGTCGAACAGTGTGGTGAAGCCGACCGGCTGGTTCGAACGGTAATCGAAATTCTTCTTTCGCAGCAACCTCTGCTCGATGTATGTCCGGCCTCCTATTCCTGCAAGTTCGGCGAGCAGGAAGGAGTGGTTGAGGGCCACCCATGCCGAAAACGTCAGCAGCATGCAGGTGATTGCGAGCGCCAGGTTCACCACGAGGGGTGTACCGGGCTTGATGAGATGCTCGATAAGCGATTTCAGCGTGATGGCCGCCCCGAAGGCGCAACCAGCATTGACGGTGATTGCCAAGAACGCAAGGCAAACATCTCTGCGGAGCGCTTCGAACACGGATCTGTGCAGACGTTGTTGGTCGTTCGCCCGCACGTCGTCAGCGTGGGCCGAATCGCACCAGCGCTGCCACCTCGAAAGGTGGCAGACATTCGCTGGGCGGCCTGACTGATGGCCGGCTTTGGGAAGCGAAAACCAGACGATTCTCTTCAGCATTTCGATAGCTCGGACGTCGCATCCTCGGCCAATGCAATGAAAGCGATCCTGTCGCACAATTGTGTGATCATCTTCCACCCCTCGGCGAGCGCTTCCCTCAATTCTTCGATCTCGGTCAGCGAGGCTCGATTGAGCAGATCCAATCCCATTGTCACGTGGTCGCCGTCATCCTCCCCGTGGTCTTCGAAGTGTGGAAGGTCCGGGAACGCACGTGCCGCGTGCCGGTGCCAGATTTCGCCACTGCCTTCTAACACAATGTGCATCAGAAGGGTTCGCACCATATCGCTTCGGTAGAGCATCTGTTCCCTGAACCAGTCCATGATCGACAGAAACGTCGGGTCAGTGACCGGGCGATGCCGCGATTGCCGTTGATTTCGGAGGTTATTGTTGTGTCCTAGTTCTTCGACCAAATGGTCCAGCGCGACGTGTTTGTGTTCTGGATCCATCGTCATCGCCACGCGCAGGTGCAAGAGGTCTTGAAACACATCCGACCAGGTTTGCTGGCAATCCAGCAGTCTTTCGCGGACATCGTGATCGGCCAGCGAAGGGTCGTCGATCAACCGCAGCAGTTTGCTGGTTCTGAATTCCTCCAAGTACTTCTTGTTGTCCTCGAGAAGTTGGTCAGCAGGATGGGATTCGGCG
>Ga0335083_10010992_pt1 | contig 10895 bp, 9 predicted proteins | sample Lox_Sample_42_FD_206716 | JGI IMG/M metagenome (GOLD analysis project Ga0335083, IMG submission 206716) | Soil microbial communities from Loxahatchee National Wildlife Refuge, Florida, United States - Lox_Sample_4.2 | ecosystem: Environmental > Terrestrial > Soil > Wetlands | place: USA: Florida... | reverse complement strand
TCTCGGGCGCGCCCCACATGGTCACGGTCCAGTCGTCGCTGCCGTAGACGTCCAGTGTCGGGATCTTGATCCGGTACATCTCCTGCAGCCCCTGCAGGATGCCGATGAACACCCAGGCGCGGACCGAAGTGTCGTCGGTGCGGATCAGGTACTGGTTGGCCATGGTCGCGCCCAGGCTGTGCGAGACGATCGCGATGTCGGTGTAGCCCCTTGACTTGAGGAAATCCACCGCAAGCTGGAAGCGCTCGCGCGCATCCGGATAGAGCGGCACGTAGAGGCCGAGGATGGCGGTGCTCGGCAGCACCGGCAGCTGGATCGACAGCGTGGTCCAGCCCTCCTCCGCCAGGCGCGTGCGCAGGGTGCCGTAGAGCTCGAAGTCCGGGCTCCAGCCGCGCCCGTGCGCGATGATGACCGCGCCCTTCGCCTTTTCCTTTTTATCAATGAACAATCCCAGGAATTTGTGGCCGTTTTGCTGTCGCAGCCACACGGCGTCGCCGACCATGAGCGTCGGCAGGATGTCGTCCGCCCAGCGCTTTTCCTTGTCGTAGTCCTGGGCCAGGGCGCTACAGGACAGGAAAAGGAAAACAAAAAGCCCGCCGAGGCGGGCTTTTTGTCGCTGCAGGAACGCGTTACGCAACGGTGAACGGCATCTTGCGCTGGCGCTTGCCGGTGAGCGCGAAAAGCGCGTTCCCCAGCGTCGGTGAAAACAGCGCCATGCCCGGTTCGCCGATGCCGCCGGGCTTTTCCTTGCTGTTGACGATGTGCATCTCGATCTTGGGCGTTTCGGGCATGCGCAGCAGCAGGTACTGGTGGAAATTGGTCTGCTCCACGCGGCCGTCCTTCAGCGTGATGTTGCCGTAGAGCGCCGCCGTCATGCCGAACACGATGTTCGACTCGAGCTGCTGCCGGACGATGTTCGGATTGACCATCTGTCCGAGATCCACCGCCACCACCACCCGGTGCACCTTGATCTTGCCGTCCACGATCGACGCCTCGACCACCTGCGCCATGTAGGTGTCATACCCTTCCATGAGGCCGATGCCGCGCGCACGGCCCTTCGGCAGCGGCTTGCCCCAGCCCGCCTTGTCGGCGGCCAGCTTCAGCACGTTGGCGAAACGCGGCTGCTTGGAGAGCAGCGACATCCGGTACTGGTACGGATCCTTGCCGGCGGCGGCCGCCATCTCGTCGATGAACGACTCGTTGGCGAACACGTTGAGCGCGTGCGACACCGAGCGCAGGTAGCCGACCCTGAGCCCCGTGTCGTGGATCACCGTGCCGACCGACTGGTTCGGAATGTCGTAGGGAACGAGGATCGCCTCGGTCATCAGCGGGTCCACGCCGTCCTTGACGAGCGGCGGGAACAGGCGCGAGGTCACCGAAGGCGAACTCATCTTGAACGACAGCGCCGTCGGCATGCCGCTCGCATCCAGGCCGGCCGACATCTGCGTAAGGCTTGCCGGGCGGTAGAAGTCGTGCGTCATGTCGTCTTCGCGCGTCCAGATCAGCTTCACCGGTGCGCCGATCGCCTTCGAGATTTCCACCGCCTGCGCGAAGTAGTCGCAGTCGATGCGCCGGCCGAAGCCGCCGCCCAGGTAGGTGGTCTTGATGGTGATCTGCTCGGGCTTCAGGCCGGTGATTGCGGCCGCCATGCCCATCGCCAACTGCTGGAACTGGATCGAGCCGATCAGCAGCGCCGAATCCTTGCGCACGTCGGCGGTGAAGTTCATCGGCTCCAGCGGCGAGTGCGACAGGAACGGCATCTCGTAGGTCGCCTCGACCGTCTTGGCGGCGGACTTCATCGCGCCCGCAACGTCGCCTTGCTGCTTGATGCTGGCGGACTTGTTGGACATCGCCGCAGCGAGGCCTTTGAACACGCCCTCGGTGCTGACCGACTTGCCCGGACCCTCGTCCCAGGTGATGTTGAGCGCGTCGCGCGCCTGCTTCGCCTGCCACCAGCTGTCGGCCACCACGGCCACGCCATCGGTGATCTTCACGACGTGCTTCACGCCGGGCATGGACTTCGCCTTCGCGTCGTCCACCGCCGTCGCCTTGCCGCCGATCACCGGGCACTGCGCCAGCGAGGCGTACAGCATGCCGGGCAGCTTCACATCGATGCCGAACGTGGCCTTGCCGGAGATCTTGGCCGCCGTATCCAGGCGCTTCATCGGCTTGCCGACATAGCGCCACTTCGACGGATCCTTCAGCGCCACTTCCTTCGGCGGCGTCAGTTTCGACGCGGCTTCCGCGAGCGAGCCGTAGGTCGCCTTCTTGCCGCCCGGGCCCATGATCATGCCGTTGGCGGCCGTGCACTTGGAAGCATCGACGCCCCATTTCTGCGCCGCAGCCTCCGTCAGCATCACGCGCGCTTTCGCGCCTCCTTCGCGCAGTTTCACCCAGCCGTCGCGCACGGAAGTCGAGCCGCCGGTGATCTGGCCGCCCAGCATGGAGTTGATGTAGTCCTCGCCCGGCGGCGCAAAGTCGACCTTGACCTTGTGGATATCGACTTCGAGCTCCTCGGCGACCAGCGTCGGCAACGCCACCGCCACGCCCTGGCCCATTTCGGAGCGCGCGCAGAGGATGGTGACGCTGTTATCGCTGCCGATGCGGATCCAGGCGTTCATCACGGAGTCGGTGGCGGCCTGTGCGTTGCGCACGAAGCCGGGCAGCGAAACGCCGATGACGAGGGCGCCGCCCGCGGCGGCGCTGGATTGCATGAACTTGCGGCGGGTCGGGTTCTTGAGCTGGCTCATGATCAGGCCCCCTTCGCGGCTTTGTGGATCGCCGCGCGAATGCGCGGATAGGTTCCACAGCGGCAGATGTTGCCCGCCATGGCACTGTCGATGTCTGCGTCGGTAGGCGTGGGCTTCTCGGTGAGCAGCGCAGTCGCGCTCATGATCTGCCCGGATTGACAGTAGCCGCATTGCGGCACGTCAAGTTCGGCCCAGGCGGCCTGCACCTTCTTGCCGGCCGCGGAGGCGGTGACGCCCTCGATGGTGGTGACCTTCTTGCCGAGCGCCGCCGACAGCGGCGTGCCGCAGGAGCGCACCGGCTTGCCGTCGAGGTGAACGGTGCAGGCGCCGCACAACTGCGCGCCGCAGCCGAACTTCGTGCCGGTCATGCCGAGCGTGTCGCGGATCACCCAGAGCAGCGGTGTGCTCGGATCCGCGTCGACGTTAAGGGACTTGCCATTGACTTCTAGCCTGGCCATGCGTGCCTCCTTGATAGGGACGATTGATATTCTTCTTGTTCGCCTATTATGCGCTTCGAGCGAGGAGAGAAAATGACCTACCTGTTCCGGTTTGCCAGCTTTCTGACGACATTCTTACTTTGCGTGGGATGCATCCTCGATGCTGCAGCGCAAGAATTTCCCAATCGCCCGGTGCATATCGTGGTGCCGTGGCCGCCGAGCGGCAACGTCGACATCACGGCGCGCACCGTCGCCCCGGCGCTCGGCGAAGCACTAGGCCAACAGGTAATCGTGGACAACCGCCCTGGCGCTGGCGGCACCATCGGCTCGGGGCAGGTCGCGAAATCGCCGCCCGACGGCTATACCCTGCTGCTGGGTTCGAGCGGCACCATTTCGAGCGCTCCGGCGGTGTTCAAGACCATCAGCTACGACCCGCTGAAGGATTTCATCGCCGTCGGCGCCATCCAGTACGTGCCGATCGTGCTCACCGCGGCGCCCAAGACGCCGGTTGCGACCTACGCCGAATTCGTCGCCTACGTGAAAACGAAGGGCTCGCCGGTCAGCATCGCTTCGGCCGGCAGCGGCTCTTCCAACCATCTTGCCATCGAGCTGCTGATCCGCCAGGCGAAACTGCCGCTGCTGCACATCCCCTACAAGGGCAGCGGCCCCGCAATCACCGACCTGCTCGGCAGCCAGGTCGAAACCATGATGGACCAGCTCACCGCGTCGATCGACCATATCCGCGGCGGACGCATCAAAGCGCTCGCCGTGACGTCGCTGACGCGCTCGCCACTGCTGCCCAACGTGCCGACGCTCGATGAATCCGGCGTCAAGGGCTATGAGGCCGGCACCTATACGGGCATCTTCGCGCCCGCGGGCACCCCGCCCGCCATCGTGGCAAAACTGCACGACGCGCTGCGCAAAGCGCTCGGCAACAGCGGCGTGCGCGAGCGCTACCGCAGCATGGGCGCGGACGTCTGGGAAATGAGCCAGGCGGACTTCGACGCCTATGTGCGCGCTGACGTCGAGAAGTGGCGCAAGGTCGCGCGCGAGGCGAATATCGTCGTCGACTAGCCGGGCAGCTTCACCGTCCGCAGGTAGGGCTTCAGCGTCTTGAAGCCCTGCGGGAATTTCTTCTTCGCGTCTTCGTCCGACACCGAGGGCGGAATGATGACGTCCTGACCGGGCTTCCAGTTCACCGGCGTGGCGACGCCGTGCTTGGCGTTCATCTGCAACGCGTCGAGCAGCCGCAGCACCTCGTCGAAGTTGCGTCCCGCGCTCATCGGGTAGACGAGCATGGCCTTCACCTTCTTGTCGGGCCCGATGATGAACACCGAGCGGATGGTGGCGTTGTCGGCGGCGGTGCGCGGACCCGGGGCCGCATTCGGATGGATCATGTCGTAGAGCTTGGCCACCTTCAGGTCTTCGCCGCCGATCACCGGGTAGTTGACCGCGTGGCCCTGGGTTTCCTTGATGTCCCCCGCCCACTTGCCGTGGTCGCTCACCGGGTCGTTGGACAGGCCGATGATCCTGGTGTTGCGCTTGTCGAACTCGGGCTTGAGGCCCGCCATGTAGCCGAGCTCGGTGGTGCAGACGGGCGTGAAATCCTTCGGGTGCGAGAACAGGATCGCCCACTTGTCGCCGATCCACTGGTGGAAGTCGATCTTGCCCTCGGTGGTTTCAGCCGTGAAATTGGGTGCTTCGTCGCCGATGCGTATGGTCACGATGATTCTCCTTCAGTGAGGCGCCATTTTACGTCAACTGATTTTCTCGCCGAGCAGCATTTTCACCGGCTGCGCGGTCTTTGGATCCACCAGCACCGCGACCCAGGCGAAGCGCGTGCGCAGCAGCAGGCAGCGGACCTCATCCTCCTTCCTGCCCGATTCGGCGAGGTACGCGTCGACCGCCCGGGCCGTAACCGGCTCGTCTGCGCGCAATTTCGCCACCGTCACGGCCCTGGCCAGCACCTCCTTCGCGCGCGCCGCATAAGGCACGAAATAGCGCGGAAAATTCTGCAGGTCGAGGCCCAGCATCGCGAGCTTCACCAGCTTCTGGCGCTCGGCAGGGTCCGCGGGAAAGTCGGCCGCAACCAGCAGCGGCCCGGTCCAGGGCAGCGAGCGGAATTCCGGATACTTCGCTGCAGCAAGCTCGTCGGCGGCGATGTCCACCGCCGTCGCCAGCTCGAACCGGTCCTTGACGAAGACGATGAAGGCGGGCCGTGCCAGCGCCACGATGTAGCAGCCGTACACGAGCGCCAGGAGCTGCAGCACGCCGATCACCACGAGGTCGAACTTCATGCCGCGCTTGCCGGCCTTGAACACCACCAGCGTGCACAGCGGACCGATCGTGACGTCGACCGCCACCATGATGAACAGCAGGTCATGCCCGCCGGCTGCCTGGAACAGCGGCTGCGGGTACCAGAGCAGGAGCATCAGAGTGACGATCGCCGCGGCGATCGCCAGGCTGATCAGCAGGTGCGTGCCGGCGGCCTGCCAGCGCGAAAATGCCCTGCGGCCCATCCTTCAGCCGCCCTTTTTCTTGCCCGCGATCACCTTGGCGAGCGCCGGGAAATACTCCTTGCCGTAGCCGGCGCGGATCGCTTTCTTGATGATCTCCTTGGCGTTGTCGGCGCCGTGCAGGAACAGCCCGGCCTCCTCGGCGAGGCGCAGGGCGTAGCGGATGTCCTTGAGCGCGTACTCGGAGGAAAAGGCGCGCTCCGGGTAGTCGCCCTTCAGCATCGCCTTCATGCCGTGGTTGCGCAGCGCGAAGCTGTCGGCCGAGCCCTTGGAGAGCACCTCGAACGCGAGCTCCGAGTCGATGCCGGCGTGACCGACCAGCGCCAGCGCCTCGGCGATCGCCACCACGTTCTGGAACAGCACCATGTTGTTGACGATCTTCATCGCCTGGCCGGCGCCCGGACCGCCGCACAGCGTGACGTCGCTTGCAAAACATTCCAGCAGCGGCTTGATGCGTGCGAACACTTGTTCGTTGGCGCCCACCATCGCCAACAGCGTGCCCTCCACCGCCGCCTGGCGCGTGCGCGCCACGGGCGCATCCGCGAACTGTATGCCGCGCGCCGAGAAGCGCGCGCTGATGTCGCGCGCGAGGCTGACGGGCGTGGTGGACAGGTCCACCACCAGGCCGCCGGGCTTCAGGAAGGTGAGCAGGCTGCCGGCGCCCAGGCAGACCGCGTTCACCTGCGGGCTGCCGGGCAGCGAGAGGAACACGATGTCGGCGTGCTCGGCGACGTCGCGGATCGATTCGGCCGGCGAAACCCCGGGTTCGTCCAGCTGCGCGAGCGCTTCCAGGTCGCTGTCGAAGGCGCGCACTTCCTGGCCCGATTTCGCCGCCAGGTTGCGGCAGATCGGCGCGCCCATCACTCCCAGGCCGATGAAACCCAGCATCATTCCTCCTTCATGACGACCAACGCATCCACCGCGACCACGCCATCCGCCTTCACGATCACCGGATTCGCCTCGGCCTCGCGCACCGGCCGCCCGGCGAGCAGCGCCAGCCGCGACATCGCCGCCACCGCCCGCGCCAGCGCCCGCAAATCGCCCGGCGGCAGGCGGCGATAACCGCGCAGCGCCGCGAAACCCTTCACGCGCCCGATCATCCCGAGCGCCTCGGCTTCGCTGACCGGCGCGGGACGCAATACCGCGTCATTGTAGAGTTCCGCGAGAATTCCGCCCGCGCCTACCATCACCAGCGGCCCGACCACCGGATCGTCGCGGTAGCCGACGATCGCTTCCGCGAGCCCCGTCTCCATGCGCTGGACCAGCAGGGGCTCGCCTTGCTTCGCCAGCGATTTTGCCCTGCTTTCGAAATCCCGGCGGCTGGATATTCCCAGCACCACCCCGCCCACGTCGGACTTGTGCGCGATCTCCGCGTTCAGGATCTTGAGCGCCACCGGATAGGAAATTTCATGCGCGTAGACCGGGCCCCGCGCAATCGCATGCGGCACTACCGGGACGCCGCAGGTGGCAAACAGCTTCAGCGCCTGTACCTCATCCAGTTTCCCCCGCTGCGGAATGTCCTGCGGCCATGCCGGCGGGGTTTCCTGCGGGCCTGTCCGCGGAGATTTCCATGAAAAAAAAGCGCGCAAAGCGTCGGCGCAGGCTTCGGGCGTGCGAAAGGCGGCGATGCCTGCCCCGGCCAGCAGCGCGAGCGATTGTTCGGCCTGCGGCGTGATGAAAACCGCCAGCGGCTTCGCGCCGGCGACGGCTTTGTTCGACGCGATGATCGGCTCGACCACCTGCCGCGGGTGAAACTGCCCGGACGAGCCGACGACCGCGAGCACCGCGTCGCAGCCCTGGAAGCCGAGCAGCTCGCCGAGCACGGCGCCGTAGCCGGCGCTTTTCCTGCCCATGGTCAGGTCGGTGATGGGCGACACGCCGTCCGGCGAGGCGGTCTCGATGCCGGCGCTGCCGAGGCGGTCCACCACGCTCGCCGCACCGCCGCCGGTGGTCGTAATCACGGAGACCCGCGCAGCCCGGTCCAGGTCCGGCGGCCTGCGGCCGGCCAGCAGCGGCCCGATCTCGATCAGCGTCTCCAGCATGTCGACGCGCAGGATGCCGCAGTCGCGGAAGTAGGCGTCCAGCGCCGCGTCCTCGCCCGCGAGCGCGCCGGTGTGCGAGCGCGCCAGGCGCTCGCCCAGTTTCGAGCGCCCGAGCTTGTAGGCCACGACCGGCTTGCCCGCGGCATGCGCCGCGCGCACTCCGCGGGCAAGCGCGTCGGCATCGCGGATGGTTTCCAGAAACAACAGGAGGCTGCGCGTCTCCGGATCGGCGGCGAGCAATTCCACCAGTTCGCCCACGCCGATGTCGCATTCGTTGCCCACCGACACCAGCTTGGAAAAACCGAAGCCGCGCGCGGCGCCGCGCGACAGCACGGTGCCCAGCATGGTGCCGCTCTGGGAGACCAGGCTCGCGCCGCCCGGCGCCGGGGTCGCCATCTCCAGGATCGCGTTCACCGAGAGCGTGCAGCGGCCGGAAAAATTGATCATGCCCATGCTGTTGGGCCCAAGCAGGCGCACGCCCAGCTCCTTCGCGCGCACGACGAGTCTTTGCTGGCGGGCGCTGCCGTCGGCGCCGACGTCGGCGAAACCGTCGGTGAAGATGCTCGCCACCGGCACGCCCTTGCGGCCGCAATCCTCGATCGCGGCTTCCACGTCTTCGACCATTATGAAGGCGTGATCTATTTTTTCTTTCACTTCCACCATCGACTTGAAGGCGGGAAGATCGAGCACGACGGGGCGAGTGGCATTGATCGGAAAAATCTTTCCCGCGTACCCGTGCTTGCGCAGGTAGCGCTGCGGGCGGGAGGTATTTTTCGATTCGTCGCCGGAAGCGCCCACCAGGGCGACCGCGCGCGGCGCGAACAGCTGCTGCGCGAGGCTCATGGCGTCAGAGGCCGTGCTCGGACTCGAGCTTCCACAGCCTGGCGAGCAGCACTTTCGCCCCGGCTTCGCCCAGCACCGGCCCCGCCAGCTCGAGGTACTTGGCATCGAGTTGCGCATCCGAGAGCGGCGCCTCCGGGTCGCCGATGCGCGTCGGCTGCAGGAATTCCTCCTCGCGGCCGTCGCGCGCCACGATGGCCACGCGCGCCGCGCGCTGCTGCGGAAACGCGGCGTCGAGTTCCGGGTCGATGGCGACGGAAATCCTCTCCATCAGGGCGCGCGTGGCCGGATCCGCCATGCGCGCCGGCTCGAAGGCCGCCAGGCGCACGCTGCCGTGCGTAAGCGCGGTCGCCACCACGTACTTGAGCGAGAAGCGGGCCTCCGCCGGCGTCTGCGGCGACTCGTAGCCCGACACTTCCTTGGCCGCGCGGTAGCTGCCGACGCGGATGCGCTCGATCTCGCTTGCCGCGATCCTCATGCGGCTCTGCAACGCGAGCGCGCCGTCGATCGCCGCGAAGGTGTGGCCGCAGCAAGTGTGGTTCTTGAAGGTCATGCGCGTGACATGAAACTGCTTGCCCAGCGTGGCGAGCGCTTTCTCCCAGTCCGGCCCATTCGACATCGCCTTGCCGTAGCCGGCATCGCCCTCGATCACGTCGAGCGAACCGGTGACGCCTTCGCGCGCCGCGAGCGCCGCGGTGACGCCCGCCTCGGCGGCGCGGCCGGCGTGCAGCGGTTTCGACATCGAATCCATGCGGAAGGCCTGCTGCAGGCCCGCGGAAAACGTCGTCACGGTGGCGAGCGCGTGCGCGAAGCGCTTCGCGTCCAGCCCGAGCAGCTCGGAGCAGGCAGCGCAGGCGCCAAACACCCCGATCGTTCCGGTGTTGTGCCAGTACTTGTAATGCGCGCGCCCCATTGCCGCGCCGATGCGCGTGGAAATTTCGTAGCCGACGATCACGGCGCGCAGGAATTGCGCGCCGCTCGCGCCGCTCGCCTGAGCGAGCGCGAGCGCCGCGGCGATGGTCGGCGCGCCGGGGTGGTAGATGCCGTCGCGGTAGATGTCGTCTACTTCGACGGTATGCGCCGCGCTGCCGTTGATCAGCGCCGCAGCCCGCACCGTAGCGCGACGGCCGAGAGCCAGGCGCGCATTGCCGCTATCGAGTTCTTCAGGAAGACTTTTTTCCAAAAGAACTGCGGGAGAAACAATTGCGCCCGGCAGAAGGGCGGCGTACCAGTCGATCACCGCGCGCTTGGCGTGGTGCAGGACCTCCGGGGCGATGGCACCGCCGCGGAAACTCTCCGCCCAGCCGGCGAATCGCTCGACGACGTGCATCGCCTAGATCTTGTAGGAAGGATCCAGCCGGTCGGCCAGGCGCCGCATCGCGGGCCACTCGAGCAGGCCGTAGGCGCGGCGTGTGCCCGGCCGGTACATGTGGTTGGTCTTCTCGATGACGTCCTTCGGCGGCAGCCGGATTTCATCGCCGCCGTTCTGCGCCATCAGCTGCGTGCGGCAGGCGCGCTCGACGCGGTAGACGTTGTTGAAGGCCTCGGCGACGGTTTTGCCGACCGCCAGCACGCCGTGGTTGCGCAGCAGCATCACGTCGCAATCGCCGAGGTTGGCGATCAGGCGCGCCTTCTCGCCCTCTTCCAGCACCACGCCTTCGTAGTCGTGGTAGGCGACCTTGTCGAAGCGCATCGCGGTCTGCGTCATCGGCAGCAGGCCCTTCTTCAGCGACGCGACCGCCATGCCGGCGAGCGAATGGGTGTGGATCACGCAGTGCAGCGCGGGCTTCGCCTCGTGGATCGCGCTGTGGATCACGTAGCCGGCCGGGTTGAATTTGTAGCCGAGGCCCTTCGGGAAATCCGGCTGCCAGAGCAGCCCGCCGGCAAGGTCGACCTTGATGAGCGCGGAGGCGCAGATCTCGTCGTAGGTGAGGCCGAAGGGATTGAGCAGGAATTCCTCGGTGCCGGGAATGCGCGCCGAGATGTGGTTGTAGATCATGTCGTCCATGCCGTAGTGGCGCACCAGGCGGTAGGCGCAGGCGCAATCCACGCGTGCCTCCCATTCCGCCGCGCTGACCTTGCCCTTGAGCGACTTGAAGCGCAGCGGCGGATAGTCCTTGTCCGGCGCAAGTTCCGGGTAGGACTCGCGCAGGTCGGTGACTTTGGCCTTGGACATGCGGCGAATCTACACCATCCCCGCGGGCGTCAAAGAATCCGCAGGACGCGCCGCGCCGGGTCGATTTCCACGCGCGCGCCGCTGGGCACCTGCGCGGTGATATCGCCCTGAAAGCCGGCCAGCATAGTCACGCC
>Ga0335083_10010990_pt1 | contig 10896 bp, 11 predicted proteins | sample Lox_Sample_42_FD_206716 | JGI IMG/M metagenome (GOLD analysis project Ga0335083, IMG submission 206716) | Soil microbial communities from Loxahatchee National Wildlife Refuge, Florida, United States - Lox_Sample_4.2 | ecosystem: Environmental > Terrestrial > Soil > Wetlands | place: USA... | reverse complement strand
GCACCCGTGGCACGACGCCGCGGGCACCGGGTACCAGATCGTGCAGGCGATGATCGGCATGGCCTCCGGCCATGTGGCTGGCGTCGGGCTCGGCCAGGGCGTCCAGAAGGTCTTCTACCTCCCGGAAGCGCGCACGGACATGATGCTCGCGAACATCGGCGAGGAGCTCGGCCTGATCGGCGTCGCCGCCGTCATCGGCGCCTACTGCCTCTTCGGCTACGCGGGCTTCGACATCGCGCTCCGCTGCCGCGACCCGTTCGGCAAGCGGCTTGCCACCGGGCTGACGGTGCTCGTCTGCGGCCAGGCCGCGATCAACATCCTGGCCGTGATGGGCAGCGCGCCGCTCACCGGCATTCCGCTGCCGTTCCTCTCCTACGGCGGCTCGAGCCTCGTGGTCCTGCTCGCGAGCGTCGGGATTCTCCTTAACATCGCTCAGCGTGGCGGAGCAGCAGCAGCTTCGATGCCTGATCGCAGCCGGGGGGACGGCAGGACACGTCCTGCCCGCGCTCGCAGTGGCGGAAGCGCTGACGGCACAGGGCGTTCACGTGACGTTCGCCGGGTCGCCGGATCGGGCCGAAGCGCGGCTCGTTCCTGAGGCCGGGTACGAGTTCGACGCCTTTCGCGTCGAAGGCTTCCCGCGCCGGCCGTCGTTCGCGCTCATCCGCGCGCTCTTCCACGCGCTCACGGCACCGTTCGCCTGCCGTGCCATCCTGCGCCGCCGACGGCCCGATGTCGTGCTCGGCGGCGGCGGCTTCGTGGCCGGGCCGATGGTGCTCGCTGCGGCGACGATGCGCATCCCCGCTGCCCTCAGCGAGGCGGACGCGCACCTCGGCCTGGCCAACCGCCTCGCGGCGCCGTTCGCGAAACGAGTCTTCGCCGCCTATCCGGGAACGCGGACGGGCCGCAAGGTGAGCGTCGTCGGTCGTCCGATCCCCGGCCGTTCGCGCCCGCTCGATCAGGCCGAGGCGCGCGAGATCTTCGAGCTGCCCGACGACGAGCCCGTACTCGGCATCTTCGGCGCGCTCGCAGGGGCGAGCGCCCTCAACGAGTTCGCCGTCGACACATGGGGGGCGGAGGGGCCGGTGATCCTCCACCAGACGGGGAAGCGCGACTACGAGCGCATCCGCCGTCGGGTGCGCCGTCCGGGGTACCGGGTGATCGCCGAGACCGAGCGCTACGGTGCCGCCCTGTCGGCCGTGGATCTCGTGCTCGCCCGCTCGGGCTCGACGGTCTGGGAGATCGCGGCCTGCGGGCGGCCCGCGATTCTCGTTCCCTATCCCTTCGCAACGGGCGACCACCAGGCACTGAACGCCCAGCACTTCGTGCAGGCCGGCGGCGCGATCATGGTGCGGGAGCTCGATCTCGAGGACGTGCCCGAGCTCGTGCGCTCGCTCCTCGACGACCCGGCGCGCCGGGCGCGTATGTCGGCGGCGATGCTCGCCGCGGCACGGCCCGATGCGGCCGAGCGGATCGCGGACGAGCTCGTCGTGCTCGCAGCGCGATGAAGGGTCGCCGTCTGTGGTTCGTCGGCATCGGCGGAGCCGGGATGTCCGCCTACGCCCAGCTCGCCCGGGCGCTCGGCGCAGAGGTGGGCGGCTGGGACCGGGTCCGCACGCCCTACCTCGAGCCGCTCGCGGATGTGCCTCTCGAGATCACGCCCGATCCCGTCGTGCCGGACGGGTGGGAGGCGGTCGTCTCGAGGGCGTACCCGGGGGTCCCGGGCCTGTCGCGGACGGCATTCCTGCAGGAGCTGGTCGCGGGACGCCGCACGATCGCCGTCGCCGGCAGCCACGGGAAGGGGACGACCGCCGCGATGATCGCCTTCGTCCTGCGGGAGACGGGCCGCGACCCCGCCTGGCTGATCGGCGCACCGGTGCCGCAGCTCGGCTCGAACGCAGGTTTCGGGGCGGGCGTTCTCGTCGTCGAGGCCGACGAGTCCGACCGCACGGCGTTCGCGCTGCGACCCGAGATCGGCGTCGTCACGAACGTCGAGCTCGATCACCACGCCGAGTTCGCCTCCGCGACGGAGCTCGAACAGGCGTTTGCCGAGTGGATCGGCACGCTGCCGCACGCCGTCGTCGAGGCACCGGCCTACGACGGTGCGTTGCAGCTCCCGGGCCTGCACAACCGGCGCAACGCGGGCAGCGCGCTCGCCGCGCTCGCGCTCGTCGGCGTCGATCGCGAGGAGGCTGCGCCGGTGCTTGCCCGCTTCTCCGGCACCGGGCGCCGGTTCGAGGTGCACGAGAGCGGCGGGCTGACCGTCGTCGACGACTATGCGCACCACCCCAGCGAGATCGAGGCGGCGATCGAGGCGGCGCGCGAGCGGTTCCCGGGCCGGCGGCTCCTCGTCCTCTTCCAGCCGCATCTCTACTCCCGCACGCGGCATCTCGCCGCCGAGCTCGCCGCATCGCTCGCCCTCGCCGACGACGTCACGGTCGTCGACGTCTATCCGGCGCGTGAGCGGCCGCAGCCCGGGGTGAGCGGCAAGCTCGTCGTCGACGGCCTCTCCGATCTCGGAGTGCTCGCCGGCTGGACGCCGGCCGTCGAGCAGGGCGCGGCGCGAGTGGCCCGCCGCGCGCGTCCCGGCGACGTCGTCCTCGTGCTGGGCGCCGGCGACGTCGACCGCGCCGTCGACCTCTTGTGGCAGTAGCGTCCGGTCCCGTGGACGAGAACGTCTCGCTGGCGCGCTACACGACGATCGGCACCGGCGGCCCGGCGAGGTACTTCGCGCAGCCGACGACGGTCGAGGAGCTGGAGGATGCGCTGCGGTTCGCCGTCTCGGTGTCGCTGCCGGCGGTGCCGATCGGCCTCGGCTCCAACCTCCTCGTGCACGACGACGGAGTCGACGCCGTCGTGCTCAGGCTCGGCGGCGGGCTGGCCGAGGCGCGGATCGAGGGTGACCTGCTGGTCGCCGGGGGAGGAGCCGCGAACGCCGTCTGCCTGCATCGAGCGCGTGCCGCGGGACGAGGAGGCTTCGAGTTCGCGTCCGCCATCCCCGGCACGGTCGGCGGCGGTGTCGCGATGAACGCGGGTGCGTACGGTGTCGAGTGGCGCGACGTGCTCGTGGACGCCGTCGTCGTCTCGGCGACAGGCGCCCGCCGCGTCGCGGCAACAGAGCTCGACCTCTCCTACCGTCACTCCGGGCTCGGTCCCGGCGAGGTCGTCGCCGAGGCCCGGTTCAGGCTTCAGGGCTCCTCGCCCGAGGCGGTCAAGGCGACGGCTGCGGAGCTGCTCGCCCGCCGGAAGGCGACCCAGCCGACGAACAGGCGGACATTCGGGAGCGTCTTCAAGAACCCGGGCACCGGCCAGGGCGCCGGTGCGCTGATCGAGGAGTGCGGGCTGAAGGGGTACGCCGTCGGCGGCGCCAGGGTCTCACCGCTGCACGCGAACTTCATCGAAAACGCCGGCGGAGCGACGAGCGCGGACTGCATCGCCGTGATGGCCGAGGCCCGGCGCCGCGTGCACGAGCGGTTCGGCGTCGTGCTCGAGCACGAGGTGCGATTCCTCGGGCCGCTCGTGCTGCCGCCCCTGTAGGGGACTGGAGGCGGGCGGCGAATGGGGCAGGGTGGCCGCCCTCCGTCGGCTGATCCTGGACCTCGATCTCGCCGCGCTCCCGGCGCGGCTGCACCGACCCCCGAGCCTCCGTCCGCCGGTGCCCGGCCGGTTCTTGCCGAGCTCGCGCTCGCTCGCCGTCGGCCTCGTCCTGGCCGTCGCGGGAATCGGCGCCTACGCGCTCGCCCGGGAGACGTCGGTCTTTGCCGTGCAGACGATCGACGTGCGCGGCGGTACGCCCCTGATCCGGGCGGAGGTGCGGGCCGCGCTGAAGGACGAGGCCGGCACCAGCCTGATGCGGGTTGGGGGAGCCGACCTGACGCGGCGGCTCGCGGCGCTGCCCGACATCTCGAGCTTCACCTACGACCGCTCGTATCCCCACACCCTGCGAATCGTCATTCGCCGCGAGCACCCTGTGCTCGTCGTGCGGCAGGTGCCCGGGGCGAATGCCTTCCTCGTCTCCTCGAGCGGCCGGGTGCTGCGCGTCCTGCGCCACCCCGAGATCTCGCCGCTGCCGCGCCTCTGGGTGACTCACGATCTGGCCATCGACGTCGGCTCGCGGCTCCCCCTCCGCGTCCTCGGTGCGGCGAACGCGGCCGCTGCCGCCCGGAGCATGAGCCTGCCGGGCGGGGTGCAGACGATCGTGGCGCGCCCGGACGAGCTGACCCTGAACCTCGGCACGGGCCTCCAGGTGCGGCTCGGAGACTCCGGCGACGTGCTCCTGAAGCTCGCGATCGCGCGGCGGATCATCCGTCTCGTCGGCTGGGCGGGCGCGACGGGCTACGTCGACGTCAGCGTCCCGGAACGTCCGGTTGCGGATACGACAAACTCTCAAGTCGGAGGTTGAGGTTTATGGTTAGAGCGGTCGAGATTCCCGCAAGTTGCGTTGACATGCCGGGAAACCCGCCCTACTCTGCCGGGTGGGCGAGCTGCTCGACGATCGAACCCTGGAGTCGAGCTTGAGCCTGAAGACTGTCGAGGGCCCTTGAGGCCAACCCGAAGACTGGCGAGGACATGATGAGGGACCGCTCTGGCAACTACCTAGCTGTGATCAAGGTCGTCGGCGTCGGCGGCGGCGGCACGAACGCCGTCAACCGCATGGTCGACGCCGGCCTCACGGGCGTCGAGTTCGTCGCGGTCAACACGGACGCGCAGGCGCTCCTGATGTGCGACGCCGACGTGAAGATCCACATCGGCGCGAAGGCCACGCGCGGCCTCGGAGCGGGCGCCGACCCGAACGTGGGCCGCGAGGCCGCGACCGAGTCGCACGACGAGTTGAAGGAGGCGCTGAAGGGCGCCGACATGATCTTCGTCACCGCCGGCGAGGGCGGCGGCACCGGCACCGGCGGCGCGCCCGTCGTGGCCGGGATCGCGCGCGAGCTGGAGGCACTGACCGTAGGTGTCGTCACGCGGCCGTTCTCGTTCGAGGGCCGCCGCCGGTCGCAGCAGGCAGAGAACGGGATCGCCGAGCTCGCCGAGCACGTCGACACGCTGATCGTGATCGAGAACGACCGGCTCCTCCAGGTGGTCGAGAAGAAGACGCCGCTCTCGGACGCGTTCAAGATGGCCGACGACATCCTGCGCCAGGGCGTGCAGGGGATCACCGACCTGATCACCGTCCCCGGCATCGTCAATCTCGACTTCGCGGACGTCCGGACGATCATGCGCGACGCCGGTTCCGCGCTGATGGGCATCGGGCGCAGCTCGGGCGAGAACCGCGCCGGCGAGGCGGCCCGCACGGCCGTCAGCTCGCCGCTGCTCGAGTCGTCGATCGAGGGTGCGACCGGCATCCTGCTCAACATCAGCGGGCCGTCCGATCTCGGGCTGTTCGAGGTGAACGAGGCGGCCGAGGTCGTCACGGGCGCCGCCGACCAGAACGCGAACGTGATCTTCGGCGCCGTGATCGACGACCAGCTCGCCGACGAGGTTCGGGTCACCGTGATCGCGACGGGGTTCGGTGCCCAGCGTCGCAAGCGCGCGCGTACAAGCGCCGGCGAGTCGCAGCTGACCGGCCGCGCGCCGGAGTTCGACGTCGCGGACTCGCTCGACGTGCCGTCGTTCCTGCGCGAGTAGCGGGCCGAGGGTCGGACGCGCGCGTTAGCATCGCGCGCGGTGCAGACGCTCCGCCGGACGCCGCTGTACGACCGTCACGTCGCCCTCGGGGCGCGCATGGTGCCGTTCGCCGGCTGGGAGATGCCGGTCCAGTACGAGGGTGTGATCGACGAGCACCGGGCGGTCCGCGCCGACGCAGGCGTCTTCGATGTCTCGCACATGGGGGAGATCGAGGTCGAAGGCCCGACCGCCCGCGACCTGCTCCAGCAGCTCCTCTCGAACGACGTCGACCGCATGCAGGCCGGCGAGGCGCAGTACACCCTGCTCACGAACGAGCGCGGCGGGGTGGTGGACGATCTGATCGTCTACCGGCTCGACACGTGCCGCTATCTGATCGTCGCGAACGCCTCCAACGCCGGCACGGTGTTCGACCGGCTGAAGGAGCGGGAGCTGATGGGCTCGGACGTCCGCGACCGCTCCGACGACTTCGCGCTCCTCGCCGTGCAGGGGCCGAAGGCGCTCGAGCGGCTCGGCCTCGCGCCGGCGCCCGCCTTCACGTGGGCGATGGGCGAGGTGGACGGCGTCGAGGTGATGGTCAACCGAACCGGCTACACCGGCGAGGAGGGAGTCGAGCTCGCCTGCCCGCCCGAGGACGCCGGCCGGCTCTGGGATGCGATCCTCGCCCGCGGGATTGCCCCCTGCGGGCTCGGAGCCCGCGACACGCTTCGACTCGAGGTCTGCTATCCGCTCCACGGCAACGACATCGGCCCGCAGTGGGACGCGATCTCGTCCGGCCTCGGCTGGGCGTGCGCGCTCGCCACCGGCTTCACCGGCTCCGACGAGCTGCGGCGGGTGAAGGACGATGGGCCGGCCGAGCGCCTCGTGCCGTTCGCGATGACCGAGAAGGCGATCCCACGGCAGGGCATGGCGGTTGCCGGCGGCGGCGTCGTGACCTCGGGCACGCTCTCGCCGATGCTGGAGATCGGCATCGGCCTGGCGCGCGTCCCCGCGGCCTCCGCGCACCCCGGCACCGAGCTCGTGATCGACGTGCGCGGCAAGGAGCGCCGCGCCGAGGTGAAGAAGAAGCCCCTCTACTCCGCGACCTAGAAGAGAAGGAGTCCGACAGTGGCAGCGAGCGAGTCATACCCCGACGATCTCCTCTACCACCCCGAGCACGACTGGGCCCGGGTCGACGGCGACGAGGCCGTCCTCGGTGTCACCTGGTACGCGCAGGACTCGCTCGGCGAGCTCGTCCACTACGAGGCGCCCGACGTCGGCGCCACGATCGCGAAGGACTCCTCCTACGGGGAAGTCGAGTCGGTGAAAGCCGTCTCCGACGTGATCGCGCCGCTCTCGGGCGAGGTGCTCGAGGTCAACCAGGCGGTGGTCGACGCGCCCGAGACCGTCAACGAGGATCCGTACGGCGCCGGCTGGCTGATCCGGGTCCGCCTCTCGAATCCCGAGGAGCTGTCGGAGCTGCTCGACCCCGCCGGCTACAGGGCCGTCCTGGAAGACGCGTGAGCGTAGGCTTGACGCAGCTCACCAATAGCGGAGGTACCGGCTTTGCCGGTGCCGGAGCGGAAATCATTGCGCGACCGGAGGTTGCGCAATGAGCTATCTCTCTGTGACCGACGCCGATCGCGAGGCGATGCTCGCGGCGATCGGGGTAGCGAGCGTCGACGAGCTCTTCCGCGAGATCCCGGACGGCGTTCGCTTCGGCCGCGAGCTCGACGTGGCGCCCGCGCTCACCGAGGCGGAGCTGCAGCGGCATCTCGAGGAGCTGGCGTCGCGCAACAGCGTCGAGGAGATCTGCTTCCTCGGCGGCGGCATCTACGACCACTACGTCCCCGCCGTCGTCGACGCGGTGCTGCAGCGCGGCGAGCTGCTGACGGCGTACACGCCCTACCAGCCCGAGATGAGCCAGGGGGTGCTCCAGGCGATCTTCGAGTACCAGACGGCGATCTGCGAGCTCACCGGCATGGACGTCTCGAATGCGTCGGGCTACGACGGTGCGACCGTCGCCGCCGACGCGTGCTTCGTGGCGAAGAACGTCACCGGCCGCTCCAGGGTGGTCGTCACCGAGGCCACGAGCCCGCAGGTGCGGCGCGTCGTCGAGACGTATGCGCCGGGCTTCGGCCTCGAGGTGGTCGAGGTCCCGCACGAGAACGGCGCCACCGATCCGGAGCGCGTCCGCGAAGCGGCCGGAGATGCGGCCGCGGTGATCTTCCAGCACCCGAACTTCTTCGGCGTGCTCGAGGACGCGCCGGCACTCGCGTCCGCAGCAGGCGAGGCGCTGCCGATCGCGCACGTCGACCTCGTCTCGCTCGGTGTCCTCGAGGCGCCGGGAGCCTACGGCTGTGCGATGGCGATCGGGGAGGGGCAGAGTGCCGGGAACGCGATGAGCTACGGCGGCCCGCACTACGGCTTCCTCGCGGCGCGCACGGACCTCGTGCGGCGGCTTCCGGGACGGATCGTCGGGGAGACCGTCGACATGAACGGCGAGCGCGGCTTCGTGCTGACGCTGCAGACACGCGAGCAGCACATCCGCCGTGAGAAGGCGACGTCGAACATCACCACGAACCAGACGCTGCTGGCGCTGGCCGGGCTCGTTCACCTCAGCCTGCTCGGGCCGCATGGGCTGCGCGAGGTGGGGGAGGCGTGCCTGGCACTCACCCACTACGCGCGCGGGAGGCTGTCGGAGGCGGGGCTCGAGGCGGCATTCCCCGAACGCGCCAACTTCAAGGAGCTCGTCGTGCGCACGGGACGCGACGGCCGGGAGGCGCTCGCCGCGGCGCGGGCGACGGGCGTCTACGCCGGCTATCCGCTCGGGCGGGACTACGCAGGGCTCGAAGACGCGCTCCTGATCGCGTTCACCGAGAAGCGGACAGTCGAGGAGATCGACCGGCTCGTCGAGGCGCTGTCGTGAAGCTGATCTACGAGAAGTCGCAGCCGGGACGGCGTGGGCTCGGCGTCCCGAAGCCCGACCTGCCGGTCCCGGCCGTGCCCGAGTCCCTCCGGCGCAAGGAGCCGCCGCGCCTGCCAGAGCTTGCCGAGCCGGAAGTGCTGCGGCACTTCACCGAGCTCTCGAGGCGCAACTTCGGGATCGACACCGGGTTCTATCCCCTCGGCAGCTGCACGATGAAGTACAACCCGCGCATCAACGAGCGGCTCGTCGGGCTCCCGGGCTTCGCCTCGCTGCACCCGCTCGTCGAGGACGACGCCGCGCAGGGCGCGCTCGAGCTCGAGTGGAACCTCCAGGAGATCCTGCTCGAGGTGACCGGCCTCGACGCCGTCTCGCTGCAGCCGGCGGCGGGCAGCCAGGGAGAGCTGACCGGGCTGATGCTCTTCCGCGCGTACTTCGCCGACCGGGGGGAAGGCGAGCAGCGCAGGAAGATCGTCATCCCCGACACGGCGCACGGCACCAACCCGGCGAGCGTGACCATGGCCGGGTTCGAGCTGACGCACGTGAAGACGGACGCGCGCGGGAACATCGACGTCGAGGATCTGCGCGCGAAGGTCGACGGCGAGACCGCGGGCCTCATGCTGACGAACCCGTCGACGCTCGGGCTGTTCGACGAGAACATCGAGGAGATCGAGCGCATCTTCCACGGCGCGGGCGCGCTCATGTACTACGACGGCGCCAACCTGAATGCCGTCTGCGGGATCTCGCGCCCGGGCGACATGGGCTTCGACGTCGTGCACATCAACCTGCACAAGACGTTCTCGCAGCCGCACGGCGGCGGCGGCCCCGGCGGCGGCCCGATCGCGGTGCGCGGGATCCTCGAGCCGTACCTACCGGTGCCCGTCGTCGTGCGCGAGAACGGGACGTTCCGGCTCGAGCACGATCGTCCGAAGACGATCGGGAAGGTGCGCGGGTTCAGCGGGCCGTTCGGGGTCTTCGTGCGGTCATACGCGTTCATGCGCTCGTACGGGCCCGGCCTGCGCGAGATGAGCGAGGTGGCCGTCCTGAACGCCAACTACCTGCTCGCGCAGCTCAAGGACGCGTACGACCTGCCCTACGAGCGGCTGTGCATGCACGAGTTCGTGCTCAGCGCCCGTGCGCTCAAGAAGGAGCACGGGATCAGCGCACTCGACGTCGCGAAGCGGCTGATGGACTACGGCTTCCATCCGCCGACGGTCTACTTCCCGCTCGTCGTCCCCGAGGCGCTGATGATCGAGCCGACGGAGTCCGAGGCGAAGGAGACGCTCGACGCGTTCATCGACGCGATGCGCGCGATCGCGCGCGAGGCCGCGGAGGAGCCCGAGTTGCTGCGCGACGCGCCCCACGACCGGCCGGTGCGCCGGCTCGACGAGGTGCGCGCCGCGAAGCAGCCGGTCCTTCGCTACGCGTTCCCGTCCTGAGGCCAGAACGCCGCGTCGGTCTCCGAGTCGCCGCCCTCGCCGAAGCCGCAGACGAACAGCTCGAGCCCGTCGTCGCCGGCCTCGAACGCACGCCAGGTCTCCGGCGGCACGTACAGGACGTCGCGCGGGGCGAGCTCGACGTCCTCGTCGTCGACCCGGGCGCGCCCGCTGCCCGAGAGGACGACGTAGAGCTCGTCCTGGGTCGTGTGCCGGTGGCCGAACGCGCTGCGCAGGCCGGGGGCCATTCGCTGGTAGCTGAAGCCTCCTCCGGACATGCCGAACGCCTTGCGCCCGAACCGGGCCTCCAGGTCGGGAGCAAGCCCGTACTGTTCGGCAGCGTTGTCGAGATCGCCGATGTTCTTCTTCTCATAGGTCGCCATGTGCCCAACCTACCCACGTAACGTTTTCGCGGAACCGAGGTCTGACACACCGTGAACAAGCGAATCGAGAAGACAGAGGCCGAGTGGCGGGCGAGTCTCAGCCCCGAGCGCTACCGCGTGTTGCGCGAGAAGGGCACCGAGGCCCCGTTCACCGGCGAGTACGACCACACCTTCGAGCCCGGCACCTACCGCTGCGCCGGTTGCGGCGCCGAGCTCTTCACGTCCGAGGCGAAGTACGACTCGGGCTGCGGCTGGCCGGCCTTCTACGCCCCGTCGTCCGGCGAGGCGATCGACGAGGAGACCGATCTGACGCACGGCATGGTGCGCACCGAGGTGATGTGCGCAGCCTGCGGCGGGCACCTGGGGCACGTCTTCCCGGACGGCCCGCACCCGACCGGGTTGCGGTACTGCATCAACTCGGCCGCGCTCGACCTCGACGAGCAGTAAGCAGGACTAGCGGCGGGCGGTTCGGGGTAGCGGTCTCCCATGACCAACCCCGAATCGCCCGTGCCGGATCCCGTCCCGCCGACGCCCACGCCGGATCCGACGC
>Ga0335083_10010989_pt1 | contig 10896 bp, 8 predicted proteins | sample Lox_Sample_42_FD_206716 | JGI IMG/M metagenome (GOLD analysis project Ga0335083, IMG submission 206716) | Soil microbial communities from Loxahatchee National Wildlife Refuge, Florida, United States - Lox_Sample_4.2 | ecosystem: Environmental > Terrestrial > Soil > Wetlands | place: USA: Florida... | reverse complement strand
TTTCGACCGACACTGCTGCCTCCCTGCGCGCCATGGAGATCAAGGCCGACGCGATCCTCAAGGCAACGAAGGTCGATGGCATCTACACGGCTGATCCGGTCGTAGTGAAAGACGCGACCATGTTCGAAACCATCAGCTACACGGACATCTTGCAGCTTGGACTCCGCGTGATGGATGCCACGGCCATTGCAATGTGTCGCGAGAACAACTTGCCAATCGTCGTCTTCAACCTAAGCCAGCGCGGCAACATTGCCCGCGTAGTGATGGGTGAGAAGGTGGGTTCACTGGTCAATCAAGGGTGAGCCCGCCAGATCCGGGTTTATAATCACAGGTTTGCGATCTTACTGTGAGGCTAGCTAGACATGGCACAAGCGTCGATGGCGACAATCCCCGCACTCAAAGACAGCTTTGCGCAACTCAAGACCAGGATGGACAAGGCGGTTGAGGACTTCCGGCGCGAGATGGCTTCGACGCGCACAGGCCGGGCTTCGGTTCACATGCTCGACAGCGTGACGGTCGATGCTTATGGCTCTCAAATGCCGCTAAATCAACTGGCCAACGTGAGCGCGCCTGAACCGCAGCTCATCACGGTGCAGCCCTGGGACGTCAGCCAGATCGGCGCTATCGAAAAGGCTATCCGCAGCGCCGACCTCGGACTCAATCCCATGAACGATGGCAAACTGGTGCGCGTGCCGGTGCCCGCGCTGACCGAAGAGCGGCGCAAGGAGATGGTCAAGCACCTGCACAAGGTTCTGGAAGAACATCGCACCGCGGTACGCAATATTCGCCGCGACGGCAATGACGCCATCAAGAAGGCGATGAAAGACAAAAAGATCACAGAAGACGAAGAGCACGGCGCCATGGACCAGATACAGAAGCTTACCGACGACGAGATCAAGAAGATGGAAGAGATGGCCAAAGCCAAGGAGAAGGAAGTCATGTCGGTGTAACGACATTTCCTGAGCAAAGTCAAAGCCGCGGGAACACCTACCACGGTCCTTTTTCTTGTGCCGATTGCCCGCTCCTCCGCAGCAGGTTGCGCATTCTCATGCTGTGAAGCAACATGATTCCTGATGCTGCTCGATCTCGGCGACCTGTCGGTGCGGTCCTGGCGTAAGTCCGATCTCGACGCGCTTGTGCGCCACGCCAATAATCCCAAGATCGCCGCGAATCTTCGTGACCAGTTTCCTCACCCCTATCGCCGTCGGGACGGTATCGACTATCTCGAGTTTGTGCGCGAGCAAGTGCCGGAGCGCAACTTCGCGCTGCAATATGCCGGGGAGGCTATCGGCGGCATTGGATTCCAAATCGGCGTCGACATCTCGCGGGTCAGCGCCGAAATGGGCTACTGGGTGAGCGAGAGTTACTGGGGCCGTGGGTTCGCCACTCGCGCGGCACAAGCCACCTCCGATTGGGCCTTCGAGAAATACAAGCTTACGCGAGTCTTCGCCCTGGTTTTTTCCGGTAACCTCGCCTCGATCCGGGTGCTGGAGAAAGCCGGGTTCCAGCGGGAAGGCATTCTACGGCGCAGCGCGATCAAGTATGGGGTCGTTCTGGATCAACTGATCTTCGCCAAAGTGAGGTAGGGCCGACTCCGCTGCCGGCGCTCTCACGGCGTGACTTCGATCACAAGGTCCCGTATCCGGCGTCACAGACCCATGTCTGCCCTACGCATGACAATCACGCCCACAACGGCTCAAGTATGGCGGGAGGCGCCCGGTCTTGTGCCGCCTTGCAGAACCCAGTCGTTTTGACCTCCGTCGCGACTCGGGCACCGGATATTCGATTCCGGGCTGCGCTGGCAGCGGAAGCGGGCGGCGAACGTGACCACTCTCCTCTTACCCCAACGCCTCCCGCCTTTGGTGACGTTGGCTGCTCGCGCCCGGAGCGGCCGAGGCTGCTGGGATCCGAACAAGACGTAGGAAGTCCGAGTAAGGGGATGGTTGTAAGCAGATAGCAATGGCTATGGGCGGAAGGCTGGCTCTTTTTTGCGAAGTTGATCGGTTTTTCGAAATTTCAAATTGTTGTCGCAAACGCCATGTGTTATGGTTCTCGCCGCCATGCGAAGGGAGAAATTAGATGAGTGCAACAGCTACGCGCAGTACAGATTCACTGGAAATCGGCAGCACGGGGCTCAATCGGTGGTGGCGGGTTGTGGGCGGCCTCCTGATGAACCTCGCTCTGGGTAGCCTCTACGCGTGGAGCGTGTTCGTGGCTCCGTTGGAAAAAGAATTTGGCTGGAAGCGTGCCGATACCTCTACCGTATTCACCATCGCGGTGGTGGTCTTTGCCCTGACCTTTATTGTCGCCGGGCGCCTGCAGGACAGGCTCGGCCCCTTCTGGATCTCGCTGACCGGCGCCATTCTAGTGAGCATGGGCTTCTTCCTATGCTCCTATGCCAGCAGCCTGACCTACTTCTTCATTTGTTTCGGAGTGATTGGAGGATTGGGAAACGGCTTCGGTTATGCCACACCCATTCCGGTGATGGCCAAGTGGTTTCCCGATAAGCGCGGCTTGGCCGTGGGACTGGCAGTCGGCGGTTACGGCGGCGGTTCAGCCATCTTTGGACCGTTGGCCGCAAGCTATCTGATACCGACCTTCCACTGGCGCACCACCTTCATGGTACTGGGAGTGATCTTCTTTGTGATGACGGTCATTGGCGCCTTTCTGCTTAAGAACCCTCCGGCCGGATATAAGCCTGCCGGCTGGACTCCAGCTCCGGCCTCCAAGGCTGCGGCTACCACCTACGACTTCACGCCGGGAGAAATGTTGCGCACGCCAACCTTCTACTTCATGTGGATCGGGTATGCGTTTGGCTGCGCGGCCGGTCTCATGGTCATCAGCCAGTTGGTGCCGTTCGCCAAGAGCGTGGGCATACCCAGCGTTACGTTGGCGTCTCTTGGGCTCGTCGTGGGTGCGGTAGGCAACGCCTCGGGACGCATCCTCTCAGGCTGGATGTCCGACCACCTGGGTCGCATCAACGTCCTGCGCTTGATGATCGGCATTTCCATGGTTGCCATGCCCATTCTGTATCAGGTGGGCGGCAACGCGGCAGCACTGTTTGTGATGCTGTTCATCGTTTACTGGTGCTACGGCACGCAGCTTTCCGTCAACGGCTCCGCCGCCGCCGACTTCTGGGGCACCAAGAACGTGGGCATCAACTACGGGCTGCTCTTCACTGCCTGGGGTGTGGCCGGTCTCCTGGGTGGCCGCATCGGTGGCAAGCTCTACGACAAGTACCACAATTACCAGATGGCGTTTTACACCGCCGCAGTGCTGGCTTTGATTGCGCTGATCGCCGAGTTGCTGGCAAAGCGTCCGAAGCACGTCTAGGGCCTGAATAAGGGCTATTGGGTTTTGAATCAAAGGGAAGCACGAAACATAGAAAGGAGGCAAGACAGAATGGCAGATGTAGTAGAAGCAGGTATTTACAAGGAGTGGTGGGCCAATCCGGGAGTCGTCGGCCTGATGGGTTTCGGCCTGACCACCATGGCCACCGGTTTGCACAATGTCGGCTATTGGAGTGCCGGCATCACACTGGCATTGGCAATCAGCTTCGGTGGTACGGCCCAATTCATTGCCGGAATTGTGGATCTGCGTAAAGGAAGTATCTTTGGCGGCTCTGCATTCATGTGCTATGGCGCCTTCTGGTGGTCGGTGTTTGTGCTGCTCTACGTGCAGCCGAAGACGGGCATACCGGCCGGCCCCCACGAGGAGCTGGGTTTTTTCCTCATGTGGACCCTGTTCACCCTGGCCTTTTGCATCGCAGTCCAGGGGATCGGAAAGTTCCTGGCCGCACTGTTCTGGCTGCTGTTGCTGGCTTTCCTGCTCCTCGATGGCGTGGTGCTGGGAATTATTTCTCCGGTGCTGGCAGGTTGGGAAATCTTTATCGTTGGGCTGCTCGCCTGGTATATCGCCACAGCGACTCTGGCCAATACAGTTTATGGCAGGAAGGTTCTTCCGCTCGCTTAGAGGGCAGAGCACATTGTGTTGCCTCGCCCGTGCGGTTCCGCAGAGAGCCGGGGTGCGAGGCTATGTTTAACGAGATGCTGGTGGGCTATGCCTGTCCACCTGAATGATCTGTCCTCATTATTACTTTCATAGCAGTGTAAGGAGTACCGATATGAGCAGCGCCGTGAGTGCGATAACGAAGCCGGAAACCTTGAGCGTCTTAACCGAAGAGTCCGGTCACCATGCAATCCAGCACGACCTCATCAGTCCGGTGGTGCAGAAGTGGATCGACGAAGGCAAAGAAGATCCGGAGGCTTTTTGGGGGCGCGCTGCGGACCAGTTGCCTTGGTTCCGTAAGTGGGACCGCGTGCTGGACTGGAATCCGCCTACCTTCCAGTGGTATGTCGGAGCACAGACCAACCTGGCGTATAACGCGCTGGATTATCACGTCAAGCGTGGTTGGGGCGGGCATACCGCCCTGATCTACCTCAACGAACGCGGCGAGCGCCGCATCTACACCTACGCGCACCTTCTCCATGAGGTGGAGCGGGTGGCGGCGGCGCTGCGTGGCATGGGCATAAATAAGGGCGATCGCCTAACTGTATACATGCCCACCAGTCCGGAGGCAATCATCCTGATGCTGGCGACGGTCCGTATCGGCGCGATTCACTCGGTAGTATTTGCAGGGTTTGGCGCCAAAGCATTGGGCGACCGCATTCAGGCCAGCGGCTCGCGGTTGGTATTTACGGCGGACGTGACCTATCGCAAGGGCAAGGATACGCGCCTAAAGGAGATCGTCGATGAGGCGCTGGACAACGCCGGCGACAAGGTTGAGCGTGTAGTCGTTCTGAAGCGGACGCCCGGGGAAACTCCCATGCGCGCCGGACGCGACATTTTGTGGGACGAATTCCTCACCCGTGCCGCTGGCCATAGCGGTGACTACGTCACCATGGAAGCCAATGAGCCGGCATTCATTCTGGCAACTTCCGGTACGACCGCGACACCCAAGCTGGCCATCCATACCCACGGTGGTTATCAGGTACACATTGACAGCATGGGCAAGTGGCTGTTCGGCCTGAAGGAATCGGATGTCTGGTGGTCGACCTCCGACATTGGCTGGATCGTTGGTCACAGCTATATCGTGTACGCACCCTTGATTGCAGGCGCAACTACGATCGCTTTCGAGGGCGCGCTGGATTACCCGGCTCCGGAAAGTAACTGGAAGGCTCTGATCGAGCAGTATCGCATCAGCGGCATCTTTACCTCACCCACCGCGGTACGGCTGCTGATGAAATATGGCAATGGTCCATTCGGCCAAATCGACTATCGGCATCTCGAACGCGTATTTTGCGCCGGGGAAGTCTTGAATGCGCCGGCATGGGAATGGATGCAAAAGAAGATCTTCAAGAACAGGATTCCCGTGATCGATCACATGTGGCAGACCGAAACCAGCGGCCCCATGTTCGGCAATCCGTATGGGCTGGGAATGCTGCCCATCAAACCGGGTGCTGCGACGATCCCCATGCCGGGCATTGATGCTGAAGTGGTGCAGATGGACGGGACATCGTGCGGGGTAAACGAAAAAGGCATCATGGTGATCAAACGGCCTTTCCCCGGATTGACTCCGGCATTGTGGGGGGAAAAGGAACGATACGGCCGGGATTACTGGCAGATCATTCCCGGCGTCTATTACACCGGGGATTCGGCGCAAGTCGACCAGGATGGTTACGTTTGGTTTGCTGGTCGCGCCGATGAGATTATCAAGATCGCCGGACATCGCATCGGCACCATCGAGGTCGAGACCGCTCTCCTCGGCCATCCCGCAGTAGCGGAGTCGGGCGTCATCGGCCGGCCAGACGACTTGCGCGGCGAAGTGATCTCAGCCTTTGTAGTGTTGAAACAAGGCTTTACTCCATCCGAGGAGCTGAAGCGGACACTGCTCGATCAGGTGCGCCACGAGCTGGGGCCGGTTGCCGTCATCGGCGAGCTGAACTTCGTTGACATGTTGCCCAAGACCCGCAGCGGCAAGATCATGCGGCGCGTGCTTAAGGCAGTTACCCAGGAGAAGAATCCCGGTGATATAACCACCATCGAGGACGAGGGCTCGGTAGAGGAGGCCAGGCACGCCTGGCATCAGATGCGGGCCGCACTGGACAACCAGACGGTAACAGCGGAGAAGGCTAGGGACAAATGAATCCGGCTGGAATGGAATTCCCGGCCCGCTACAATGGCGGGCCGGGCCATATAAGGCTGCACCGGTAATCCGCGACCAGCGGTAGGGGATTACGACAGCCCGCCAATGCGGTACAGTAGTAACGCAAATTTACGACCAAATCAGAAAATCGAAGGAGTGACGGATATGGCTACAACTGTTCAGCAGCAGAGTGGAGTGACAGAGGCTCAAATCGCAGTCCATTGGCGGGAAGAAGAATACTATTATCCTTCCGCAAAGTTTATCGGCCAGGCAAATGTGACCGATCCCAACATCAACGAACGCTTCGGCGAGGAAAATTTTCCGGAATGCTTCCGGGAGTATGCCGACATGTTGAGTTGGGACGAATACTGGCACACCACGCTCGATACCAGTAATCCGCCGTTCTGGAAGTGGTTTGTCGGCGGCAAGATCAACGCGTCCTATAACTGCGTGGACCGGCATCTCGCAAAATACAAGAACAAAGCCGCGCTGATGTTCGTTCCAGAGCCGGAATCGGAAGCGCCCGTAGCCGTCACTTATCGCGAACTTTATGTCAGAGTGAATGAATTCGCGGCGCTGCTGCGCGATTTCTGCGGTCTGAAGGCAGGAGATCGCGTCACCATCCATATGCCCATGGTGCCGGAATTGCCGATCAGCATGCTGGCTTGCGCCCGCCTCGGAGTGATCCACTCGGTTGTATTTGGCGGATTCAGCGGCGAGGCGTGCGGCCTTCGTGCCGCCGATTCAGGCAGCCACGTCCTCATCACCATGGACGGCTACTATCGTAACGGCAAACTGCTTGACCACAAGGCGGCGTCCGAGATATCGATCGAAACCGCCAAGCAGGCCGGTACGGTGATAGAGAAAGTGCTGGTCTGGCGGCGCCACGCCGGCCAGAATGCGTCGGCTTCGCCGTTTGTGGAAGGGCGCGACCACTGGGTCGACGAAGTCCTCCCGAATTATGCGGGAGTCGTCGTACCTCCCGTTCCCATGGATGCGGAGGCGCCGCTGTTTCTTATGTACACCAGCGGCAGCACTGGCAAGCCGAAGGGCTGTCAACACCGCACTGGCGGCTATCTCGCTTATGTAACAGGCTGCTCCAAGTACATCCAGGACATTCATCCCGAAGACGTGTACTGGTGCATGGCTGATATCGGCTGGATTACAGGTCACTCCTTTATCGTCTATGGACCTTTAGCGTTGGCCGCCACCAGCGTCATCTACGAAGGCGTGCCCACCTATCCCGACGCCGGGCGTCCTTGGAGAATCGCCGAGCGCTTGGATGTCAACATCTTCCACACCTCGCCCACGGCCATCCGCATGTTGCGCAAAGCCGGGCACGACGAGCCCGCCAAGTACAACTATCATTTCAAGCACATGACCACGGTGGGAGAACCCATTGAGCCGGAGGTCTGGCGTTGGTATTACGACAGTGTCGGCAAGCGTGAAGCCGTGATCGTGGACACCTGGTGGCAAACCGAAAACGGCGGCTTCCTGTGTACCACTAAGCCCGCCCTGGATCCCATGAAACCCGGAAGTGCGGGCCCAGGTATGCCGGGCATCTACCCCATGATCCTGGATGAAATGGGAGAGGAAGTACACGCCGGTTCGGGCAAGGCGGGGAACATCTGCATTCGCAACCCATGGCCTGGCATCATGCAGACCATCTGGGGCGATCCCGACCGCTTCGTGGCACAGTACTACAGCAAATATTGCAAGGACACTAACAGCAAACGCTGGCAGGACTGGCCATATTTCGCAGCCGACGGGGCCGTGCTGGCCGTGGACGGATACTTCCGGATACTCGGACGCGTGGATGACGTCATCAATGTGGCCGGCCACCGCCTGGGTACAAAGGAAATCGAGTCTGCCTGTCTGACGGTTCCCGAGGTGGCAGAAGCGGCGGTGGTGCCGGTGGTCGACGAAATCAAAGGCCGCGTGCCCGAGGTTTACATCGTAGTACAGCCGGACGTACTGCCGAGCCAACACCAGGCCGTCCTGGAAAAGGTCAACCATGTCATAGAGACGATGATCGGCAAGATTGCCCGTCCACGCCGCATCCTCATTGTTCCGGACATGCCGAAGACACGCTCCGGCAAGCTCATGCGGCGAATTCTCGCGGCCATCTCCAATAACATGGTGACTGGAGATGTCACCACCCTGGCCAATCCTGACGTGGTGGAAAATGTCCGGGTCATGGTTCAGGGCAAAGATGCAGTGGCGCTGACAGATGCTCCGGAAGACCTGAAAACATTTGGAGCCGTGGATTAAAGACTCCAAAGCCAGGAAGTACGCCTTCAAGCGTACATAAGCGGGTGACATACGCGGGGCGCGCAACACGCGCCCCGTCGTCATTATGCCTTAGACACTCGGGCCCGTTAAGTCGCAGGGATCCAGCGATGGCGCTGGCGCGGGCGCCGCCTCGAGTTCGGTCGCGATGGGCGAATCGATGTCGCGAACCGCATAAAATCATGGTGCAGTGGCATCGTCTTCGACGCGCAAGTTTCTGAACAAATCTAAAGCGCTTGCGAAAGGGGGAATATGGCACAACCCGGTGTACAAACTGTGAACCGCACTCCGACGCCCCAGTCAGGATGGGACCGTATCGCAAACAGCCCGAAGTTTCAGGATCTGATGGCCACGAAGAAAATGTTCATCGTTCCCGCATTCGTGTTCTTCGTGGTGTACTACTTTGCCCTGCCCGTCTTGGTTGGATACGCGCCGAATTTCATGGACACCGAGGTGATCGGCAATGTAAACCTCGCCTACTTGTTCGCTCTGTCCCAGTTCTTCGTGGCTTGGATCATCGCCGGTCTCTATGTGAAGGCCGCGAATGGCTTCGACCGCCTCTCCAACGACATCATTGGGACAGCCAACAACAGCCCAGGAGGCAAGTAAGCCATGTCAACCTCACTCATCATGTTCCTGGTGTTCATCGTAATTACGCTGAGCATCACCTACTGGGCGTCGAAACGTTCTGCCGGCGCGAGCGCCTATTTCGCCGCCGGGCGACAGATCAAGGGCTGGCAAAATGGGGTTGCCGTGGCCGGCGATTACATGAGCGCCGCCTCATTCCTGGGTATTGCAGGATTGATTGCCTACTTTGGCTATGACGGATTCATGTATTCGGTCGGATGGCTGGTGGCATACCTGACGGTCCTTCTGGTGGTCGCCGAGCCCTTGCGCAATGCCGGCAAGTACACCATGGCGGATGTGCTGGCTTACCGGTTGCATCCCCGGCCGGTGCGAGCCATGGCCGCGCTAAGCACCCTGGTCGTCAGCACTTTCTACATGATCGCGCAAATGGTGGGTGCCGGCGCGCTCGTATCACTGTTGCTGAAGGGTTCAGGCATCAGCTTTAGGACCGCCGTCATTGGCGTCGGCATCCTCATGATCATCTACGTTGTCTTCGGAGGCATGCTGGCGACCACCTGGGTGCAGATCGTAAAAGCGATTCTGCTGATGGGGGGAACCATTCTCCTGAGCATACTAGTGATGGGGCATTACGGATTTAGTTTAGGGGCCTTCTTCGACGCTATCAGCCGCGTAACCTATCGCGATCCCAATACCGGGGGCGAAATCGTCAAGAACTTCCTGCAACCGGGGCTGCGCTTCAAGCCGCCTTATGGAGCGCTGGATCTGATTTCACTTGGCGTCGCGCTCATCTTTGGCACCGCAGGGTTGCCGCACATCCTGGTCCGGTTCTACACGGTGCCCGACGCCAAGACAGCACGTCACAGTGTCGTCTGGGCCATGGTGCTCATCGGCAGTTTCTACATCATGACCACGTTCCTGGGATTTGGCGCGGCTACCATCGTCGGTCAGGATTTCATCCGCAAAAACGGTGGCAACAACATGAGCGCTCCTTTGCTGGCTCAGGCGCTGGCAGGGAACGTCTTCTTCGCTTTCATATCAGCCATCGCGTTCGCAACCATCCTGGCGGTGGTCGCTGGTTTGACCATCAGCGCCTCCACGTCATTTGCTCATGACTTTTGGACCAACGTGATCCATCGAGGGGTGGAGCGCAACCCCGGCGAGGAAGTTCGGGTAGCCAGAATCGCCGCCTTTGTCGTCGGGTTCATGGCCATCGGCGTGGCAATCCTGCTGGGACCAACGGCAAACGTCGCCTTCCTGGTGGCATTGGCCTTCGCGGTTGCTGCCTCTGCCAACCTTCCAGTCATTGTGTTGTCGATCTTCTGGCGCCGGTTTAACACGGCCGGGGCAGTGACTGGCCTGGGCGTTGGACTGCTGGCATCGCTTTTCCTGATCATCGTCAGCCCGAGTTTCATGGCCATTGATCCACCCACTGTGACCGGCACGGCCCGCCACCTGATTCAGGCGAAAGCGTGGTTCCCATTAGAGAACCCAGGCATACTGAGTGTGCCGCTGGGCTTCCTAGGAGCCATCATTGGTACGCTCCTTACCAAGGAACCCGAGGCAGAGGAGAAGTTCAACGAGTTGCTGGTCCGCTCCAATACAGGTCTGGGCGCGGAGAAGGCGCTTGCTCGCTAATACAAGGAGACGGAGATGCCCGAAGCTTGCGGGCTCATCGGAATTTCGCACGATATGCACCGCTGAACCGGTGCTCCACCTTCATTCGTTCTCAGTGCTGAGGTGTCGCTAGGCACCTCGGGCACCGGCTCCACTTCCGACGCCAGTGGTGCATCCACGTCTGAGCCAACGTTGGTTGGCCTTTCAATTTCCAGCACGCTAGGCTCGAAAGGCGCCTGGGGAAGCGTAACCCCCGGCTC
>Ga0335083_10010988_pt1 | contig 10896 bp, 15 predicted proteins | sample Lox_Sample_42_FD_206716 | JGI IMG/M metagenome (GOLD analysis project Ga0335083, IMG submission 206716) | Soil microbial communities from Loxahatchee National Wildlife Refuge, Florida, United States - Lox_Sample_4.2 | ecosystem: Environmental > Terrestrial > Soil > Wetlands | place: USA... | reverse complement strand
GTCGTGCGCCCGCTGTACGCCAATCTAACGAGCTGTCATAGCCCCATGCTTGCCCGAACCTGAGCTAGCGTCTGAAAGCGCGCAGCGAGGCTCTCAGAGGACACACCCATCTCAAATCCTCCGGGTGCCGCATAGATAACCCAAGTACCCGTAGGAATGTTAAAGGTAAAGGTACCGTCCCCATTGGTAAGCGCCAGGACTAGTGCATTCTCATCGTAGCTGTGAATAGCCGCTGTCTCGTCCTCAACGACACTAGAGATACTGGCCAGGGACAGGCACTCATCGGCCGTAGTCTCCGTACCGTCGTACTGTACGGCCTGAATGATGGGTAGAAGTGAGATAATCACGAATCCTCCTCGGTAGAGTTTGAGCGGATTATGCCTGCTCAACCCCGCGCCGGTTGTGCCAACTTGCATCGTTGAAACGTTTCAACAGCGCTGAGTTGATTCGTGCTAATCTCCCGATCATGGACCACGATACGACCGAGAGCCTGATATATGACATAGCCAATAGAAAGGGGACTGTAAAAGAACTGGCCATAGCCTACGGGATAAGCCCAAAGAGCGTGCGGGAATTCGCTGAGGTCTGGCACAGCCGGATTGTCGAAGCTGCGCACAAGGCTGAGATTGAAACGCTACAAGCCGAGCTCGAGGAATTACGCGCTGCGCCTTCGCACGCCCCCGCACAGCAATCCGGTACGGTCACCCCCGAGCAACTGGCAGACCTATGGATCTCGAATAAATTCGAGCGCCTCAAGCGGTTACAGGACATCGCAGAGGCGACAGAAGACATGGTCAAGAGTGGAGCAATGAGCCCCGCTGAGCTGTCCATGGCGGTACGGGAATTCCGCAGTTACCTCATGCTGGCTGCTAATGAGCTAGGCCAGTTGCTCCACCGTGGATCCGGCGAGTCCAGCGACGGCGACACATTGAGCGTGAGCATCGAAGGCGTAGACATGGATGCACTGCGATGAGCAGAGGTCTGACACAACAGAAATTCACAGGCACTGAGCACAAACACGTTTACGCACCACGAGGCGGTTGCAAAGAGATTTTCGAATCGCGTGCAGAGGAAGTGCTCGTAAGCGGCCCGGCCGGTACCGGTAAGAGTCGCGCGTGCCTTGAAAAGATATTCATGGTCTGCATGATGACCAGGAACACACGCGCATTGATCCTGCGCAAGACACAGCGGTCACTCGGCTCTACAGCGCTGGTGACATGGCGGAACTTCGTTATCAAAGAAGCGCTCGAAACCGGAGATGTGGTTTATTACGGTGGATCGCAACAAGAACCCGCACAGTACCGTTTTAAGAACGGATCTACGGTTACCATTGGAGGACTTGACAATCCCACAAGGATTATGTCTTCAGAATACGATATTGTTTACGTGCAAGAGGCCACCGAGATCACTATTACAGACCTGGAATTCATTAAGACACGACTCCGAAACTGGCAAGTCACATTCCAGCAGCTAATCATGGACTGTAACCCTGCCGGTGATAAGCACTGGCTCAAGCTCCGCTGCAACGATGGGAAATGTGTTCTCATCGAATCGCGCCATGAGGACAATCCTCGCCTGTTCGATGAATGCCCCGCGGATGCACTCGGCGCGCGAGCCTACGCGGGCAGTAGCACAGGCTACGTCCGAACTACCGATTACGGCGCTAAATACATTGCAATCCTCGACAACCTCACTGGCGTACGACACAAGCGCCTACGGCTTGGCTTGTGGGTGTCGGCGGAAGGCATTGTCTATGAAGAATTCGATCCCGCCATTCACGTGCTCGATTGGGAATATGACGATGAGGGTAACAGAGTCCCGCTGCCCGAGGATTGGCCGCGATACTGGACTATCGACTTCGGCTATGTGCACCCATTCGTATTGAAGTGCTATGCGCTCGATCCGGCGGAAGACACGCTCTACATGTATCGCGAAATCCACTACACACAGCGATTGGTGGAAGAACACGCGTCGCAGATCATGAGTCTCGTGACCAAAGAAGTGGTCACAGAATGGTACGACCATTTCAACAAAGTCGAACGCAAGAAACGTGAGATCGTGTGGACCGAGCCAATGCCGGTCGCGGTTATCTGCGACCACGATGCGGAAGGCCGCAAGACCTTTGAGAAGTACACGGGATTAGGCACGCAAAAGGCGATCAAGTTTGTGCGCGATGGGATCGACCTGCACAAGGCTCGCCTCAAGCGGGATGCTCGTGGCCTAGCACGGTTCTATCTCATGAAAGACGCATTGGTCGAGCGCGACCCCTGGCTAGTTCAGAATCTATTGCCGACATGCACGGAAGAGGAATACGCGGGATACATATGGAAAGTGTCCCCGGACGGCCGCATTCAGGATGAGCCTGTGAAGCGCGACGATGACGGAATGGATGCCGACCGTTACATGACCGCACATTTGGACTACCGTGGGACTCCGCGGATCACCTTGCTCGACTATTCCTGAAAGGAAATAGAATGACGACGTACGAAACGATGCCACCCTTGTCCTCATATCTGGCGGCCCGTGTCGCACGTAGCCTTGCCAGGCGAAAGGAACGGACTACCAATAGCGATACCAATACCGTTCTTGTCCTAGTCCGGGTATTGCTCCATGTCGCTGGATTTGCACTGTTGACGTGGTCGGGATTTCAGTGGAGCATGATCGCCGGAGGTATTGTGGCAGGCGTTTCCTGTTTCGTGATGTCGACGCTTTTCACGTCGAATAGCGAGCCGGAAAAGCGAGCGCCGGATTTGCGCACAGGGAGGTGATAAATGCGTGACCTATTCGGAAGCATGGCAAGCGGTCTGCGACGGCTGACGAATGATGCCCCCGTTCCATTTACTAGTGCACAAGGTGGTTTGTTCAGTCAGACGTTTGATCCTGCCCTGGCCGACGGACAGCGAGCCTATGACGCCCATGGTGCCGTCGGCACGCTCTTTGCCATTACCAATCAGATCAGTACCACCTTTTCCACGGTGGAATGGCATCTATATCAGCGCACGTCTGTGCGGGACAAGTCCCGGCGGAAAGAGATTCTGAACCATGGTTTCCTTGACGTCTGGAATATGCCTAACCCGTTCTACACGGGACAGATGTTCCGCGAAACGGTGCAGCTCCACTTGGATCTGATCGGTGAGGGCATGATTGTCCTCAACAAATTCGGTAGCGTGATCTACGAAATGTGGCCGGTACGGCCCGACCGCATGCAGCCGGTAAAGCATCCGACGAAATACCTGACGGGTTGGATTTACAACGGCCCGGAAGGTGAGCAGGTGCCACTCACGCTCGATCAGGTAATTCAGATCAAGTACCCGAACCCTGGTGACCCCTACCGCGGGCGGGGACCTGTTCAGACCATTCTGTCCGATGTCGATGCAGCGCGCTACTCGGCGGAATGGAATCGGAATTTCTTTATCAATGGTGCTCGGCCGGGTGGCATCATCACGGTTGATCATCGGATGAGTGATGAGGAATTCCGGAGTTTCACCAATCGTTGGCGGATGCAACATCAGGGCGTCGCCAATGCGCACCGTGTCGCCATTCTGGAAAACGCGCAGTGGCAAGATACCAACTTCAGCATGACCGACATGCAATTCGTGGAATTGCGCAACCTCCCGCGTGAGCTGATTCGGGAGGCTTTTGCATTCCCCAAGCCGATGCTCGGTACGGTCGATGATGTCAATCGCGCCAATGCGGAGGCTGCAAAGGAAATCATGGCAGAAGGCCAGACAGTCCCGCGGCTGAAGCGCTGGAAAGACGTTGTTAATACATTCCTGTTGCCGCAGTTCGCATTGGGCGCATCGTTGATTCTTGACTTCGATGATCCTACGCCGATCAATACGGACACAGAGAACAACGCACGCAACAGCATGTCTATTGCCGCATCGAACCTGGTCAAGGCGGGATACCACCCAGATGACGTGTCTGAGGCAATGGGCCTGCCGCCTATGCGCTGGATTGGCGTGCCGACTACGTCTTCCGTGACAGCGAGCACGGATGATCCGAATTCTATTCCTAGTGAAGGGGGTGACGATGTACAGAACACAGCCAGGTTTGCGCGCCGTTAATCTCAAGAAGGTTCGGCTGTTCGACCGAATCGGAATGCACGATCCCAAGCTTGCGCAAGAGCTTCGTAGCCTGAAACTCAGTTGGTTCAAGATGAGGAATCAGGATGGCGATGGCTCGGGCGGAGGACCGGACTCCGGCGCTGCTGAAATCTTCATTTACGACGAGATCGGCGGTTCGTTCGGTGTGAGCGTGCAAGATTTCATTGATGAACTCAATGAGATCACTGCCGATCAGATCGTGGTGCGTATCAACTCTCCGGGCGGGATGCTGGTAGACGCTATCGCTATCAGTAACGCACTCAATCAGCACCCGAGCACGATCATCACGCGCGTCGACGGTATCGCTGCCAGTGCGGCAACCCTCATTGCCATTGCTGGCGATCGACTGGAAATGATGCCTGGCAGTCAGCTCATGGTGCATGACGTTCTCGTAGACATCACGGGTAATGCGGCTGATCTGCGCGATTGCATTGATTGGCTGAATGAGCAGTCGATGAACATCGCGCAGATGTACGCCAGTAAGTCCGGCGGAACTGTCGATGACTGGCGTGCACTCATGCTCGCCGAGACGTGGATGTTCGCTGAGGAGTCCGTGACTAGCGGGCTGGCGGATGCGATATTCGTTCGGGACAAGCACACGGTGAATACCGAGCCTGTTGCGGATGATCAGCCGATGCCTGATGAAGAGCCTGATGGTGACGAACCGGAAGAGCCCGGCGAACAGGAACCTGACGAAAGCCAGAATGATGATTCCGAGGATGACGACGACGACGCAGAGGATTCCATTGAATCCGAAGCGCTTGCCGTTCTCATGCAGCGGAAGCATCGACTGACCAACCGTGGGTTCAAGTACCTCGGGCGGGAGAAAGCGCCGAAACCGGCGATCAGTAATAAACACGATGATTTTTCCGATCTAGTGGCAGCGTGGAGGTAACCCCCATGGGGCACCGTATTGCCGTTCCTGTTAATTCCGATGAGCTGCGTGAGCAGCTTACTGACCGCGCTATCATGCGCGAGCTCATGCGTGACCCTGAGACGTTTGCCGACCACATGGAAGCGTCGGTCAATGCACGTCTCAAGCGTGACCCTGAGATCGAGGGTCAGACCGCGATGCAGACTGAAAAGTTCATGATCGAGTGGCTGCGCAATCAGCAGGGTCAGAACGATACTGACGCGCTTGCCAAGCGGCTGAACCTCGACAACCCGAATGCCCGTGCGCGGATCAAGCCGAACACGATTTACAACAAGAAGGCTATCGGCGCGGCGCATGACAGCCTGTTCGCTTCGCCGTCCGAATTCATGTACTCCATTTCGGAGCACAGTTCCAAGGATTCGAGCCTTTCTAATTCGCTGATCACCCTCAAGAATTCGCTTTCCAGTGTCAAGCCCTCGGATGGTGGCTTCCTCATTCCTGAGGTTCTGCGCGCCGAGCTTCTGCGTGTGGCGCTTGAGTCTGCCATCGTGCGCGCTCGTGCCCGTGTGATCCCCATGGACAGCCTCACGGTGCCGTTCCCGATGGTGGACAGCACGAGCAACGTTTCGAGCGTCTACGGCGGTGTGACGGGCTACTGGACCGAGGAAGGTGCGACCCTCACAGAGAGCAAGCCGAAGTTCGGCCGGATCGAATTGAAGGCCAACAAACTCGTGCTCTACTGCGAGGTTCCGAATGAGCTTATTCGGGACGCTCAGCCCGCGCTTGACGCATTTATCAATGAAATCTTCCCTGAGGCCATCGCATGGTTTGAGGATGTCGCATTCTTCATTGGTGCCGGTGTTGGTGAGCCTCTTGGCTTCCTGAACGCTCCGGCCGCAATTTCGGTAACGCGTGCTGCGGGTAACCAGTCGATTGACTGGGTTGACATCGCAAGCATGTATTGCCGCATGCTGCCTCAGTCAATCAACCGCGCCGTGTGGATTGTGTCGCCCGATGCGGTTGCCAACCTCCTGACGATGCCGTTTGCGGCAACGGGCACGTTCCCGCCTGTTCTGATCGGCACGAACACGTCGGGTGCTGGTATCGACAGTCCCTATCCGCTCACGATTCTCGGCCGTCCGGTCATCGTGTCGGAAAAGGCGCGTGCACTCGGAACATCTGGCGATATCAACTTTGTTGATTTCGGTTTCTACCTGATCGGCGATCGTCAGGCCATGAGTGCAAAGCAGAGTGAGGACTACCGTTTCCAGACCGACCTTACGGCATTCCGCGTGATTGAGCGTCTTGACGGTCGGCCCTGGCTTCAAAGCCCGATCACTCCGCAGAACAGCAGCTCCAACACCCTTTCCCCGTTCGTCAAGCTGAACTGATAGAAGGGCATAGGTAAATGCGTTTTGTAAAGGATCTAGGTGCGTCTCGGTATGTCAATGTTGATTATGTAACACAGTTTGTTTTACAGCTACAGGGAAGTGGTGAGCGGCAGGGACAGTATGCTGTCCGTGCAGAAACGCCTACCGCAACGGGAGGTAGTTCCCCCATCCTCGCATATTTTACGGATGAGGAAAGCGCCTTGATTGGAATCAAAAATTTCGTCGGTGAAGATGATGTAGAGGTAATGGAGGGAAACGCATAATGCAAGGTCTTGGTAATGCGTTCGATTTCACTCCTGTCATTCCGCTTGTTTCAGACCTCGCGGCAGGGGCGAACACCGGTAAGCGAATCCACCTGATGAACTACCAGACGGTGGATTTCGTCATTCTCCTCAACCCCCACAGTGCGGGCACGGACTCTGTTGCGATTGCTCTCAAAGAGCACACGGCGGCATCGTCCGGCACGTCTACCGCGCTCGCTGCGATCGGCGATGTGTATTACAAGTCGACTGCATCGGCACTTGCCGGTACTGAAGCATGGTCATTCCTCGACAACCGTTCGGGTGGCGTAAAGCAGAACACGCTCACCCTGGCGAACACTGGAATTGTTCCGGCTGCCAATCAGGCCATCGTCGTTTTCTCGGTTGAGGCTGACTCGCTTGACGCCGGTTACGCTTGGGTTTCTGTCGACATTGCCGACCCCGGCTCGGGCGGCACCATTGTTGGCGGAGTCATGGCCGTGCTTACCGGTCTCAAGACGCAGCGTGCGCCGGACGCACTTGCTCAGCCGAACGCGTGATAGCGCATGGCCAAATCAACTCACGCCAGCGGAGAATCGTATACGGAGCATGAACTAGCCGATCCGGTTATCCGCATCAATCGTCCTAACCTTGGTTGGGTCGATCAGCCGCGGAAGGAGGAAGAGGAATGGCAACCGACACAGGCGGATGGTGGGGACTTCTCTCCATCCTCCAAGAGCGAGAAATCGTCAAGCGTCAGCTCCATTCCAAGCGACCAACCGCTTGCCCCAACGACGGAGAGCCTCTCCGAAGCGGTCCCCGAGGAAGCCCCGGACTCTACTGCCCGTACGACGGATGGAAGTGGCCAGAGCGCGCCGAAGAGGCGATCCTCTAGGGCAGCCAAGCCAGCAGCGCCGCGAGTACTCAGCACGTCTGAATTCGATGAATTCGAGTAAGCCCAACTGAATAGCGATTTGTGGGGGTAGCACGATGCGGTGTTACCCCCACAACCCCAAAGTGCGACAGGGGTAGCGCCATGAATGATTTACAGATCATAACGTTCGTGTTGGCTGTCATCACGACGCTGTTAATACCTTTGGTTGTCTTTCTCGTCCGCGGGGCTGTGAAGTGGACGCGGGTTGAGGCCAAAATGGATCACGTGCTAATTGAACTGAAAGAGATTGTTGCCGACAAAGACAAAGTGCACGCTGAGATCTACAGTCAGATGCGTGAAGATAGAGCAGCAACAAACAAACGGTTGCGTTGGCTAGAGGAGTACCTCTGGCAACGGAAAGACAAAGCAGCCTAACTGAATAGCACCCCTAATGTTACAGCCGTAGAAAGCAACCGGGAGTTAGGGCAATGGGAGTTTGGTACGCGACTCAAGAGCAGATCTTGAATGCGCTCGAAATACTGCAATCTTCCTATTCGAATGCGCTCATTGGGCAAAAGCTCGAATGGTCGTCGCGCTCTATTGAGCGTCAGCTGCATCGGCGGTTCTATCCTGAGCTACGTACGATCAGCAAGGACTGGCCGAACTACAGCGACGGCTATGCATGGCAGATCGATCTCAATGACCAGGAAATGATCAGCCTTACTTCGGTAGTCTCCGGCGGCACGGACATCACGAGTGATTGCTTCCTCCGCCGCGGCGATGATCTAGCCGAACCGCCATATTCCATTCTGCAAGTCAGCCTTGCATCTCGGTTTGCATTCAGTACAAGCGTGACGTTTCAGAAAAGCCTTGTACTTACTGGCCTATTCGGCTATAAGGACACAGATACGTCATTGCCCTCCGCGCTCTTCGCCGTGGATGTGAATAGCAGCGCAACGAGCATCACCCTCAAGCCGAGCAACAATGCGCTTGGTATCGGCGTGGGCTCTCTCATCTACACGGGCACCGAGCGAATGCTGATTACCGCTCGGGTCATGGCATCCACAGGTGAGACCATTTCCGCCGATGTGGCAGCTGCACAAGCGAGTACTTCGCTGTCTTCCGCCGGGGCTGCCAACTTCGGCGTGGGCGAGGTGATCCTCATCGACAGCGAGCGCATGCGGATCAATGACATTGCGGGAACAACCCTCATCGTGGATCGGGCGTGGGACGGTACAGTCTTGGCAACGCATTCGTCCGGGGCCGGTATCTACGCCCTGCGACAGTGCACAGTCGAGCGTGGCGCATTGGGCTCTACTGCGGCGAGTCACACGACCGGGGATGCTGTGTATTCCCACTCATTCGAAGTCAATGAGTTGTGCATCGCTGAGACGGTCTGTGCGCTAGAGCAGAACGCCGGGGCGTACGCACGCACCATCGGCACGGGATCGAGCGCCAGGGACGCCGTAGGCGGCGGCCTTGAGGACATCCGCGACATGACCTATGCCGCGTATGGGCGCATGAGCCGATCGGATGTGGTCTGATGCCTCAGTTTCGTGTCAATGTGGCAATTGCAACAAAGGGTGAAATTTTCAAGGCCTCTGCCGTGAAGGCCGCAGCTACACGCATGGTCACGGATATCAATGAAGCCATAGCGATCGAGGGTGTACGGCTGATCAGTGCGCGACTGCAACAGGTTTTGCAGCACCCGACCGGGCATTACCAATCACGTATCCAGGTTGTCCGCGGGCAGACCTATCGAGGTATTTCCGATGGTGGCGTGATCTATGGCGGATGGCTTGAGGGTGTTTCCAGCCGTAACCGCACGACGCGGTTCAAGGGCTATCACACATTCCGCGAGATCAAGCAACAGCTCAACAAGGATAAGGACAAGATTGCCGCACCGATGGTTAAGCGCTTCATTGAGGAGATGGGAGGATGACCACACCCGACGGCACGGAATCATGGATCGATGACATCTTCGATGCTGTGGTCAGTGATGCGCAGATGTCCGGCTATTTCGAGAAAGTCAATCAGCACGAACCAAAGCGCGCTCCGCGGACCGGCATGACGGCGGCAATCTGGGTGCAATCGCTTGTGCCCATCGGGCAGATAAGTGGATTGGCAGCTACTAGCGGCAGACTCGTATTCAATCTGCGGATCTATCAGAATGCATTGAGTGAGCCATCGGATGCCATTGACCCGCGCGTGACCAAAGCCGTATCGAACCTCATGCGCCGATACCATGACGATTTCGATTTCGGTGGGACCATTCGTAATGTAGATCTGCTCGGCGCTTATGGTGTTGCTCTCAGTGCGCAAGCTGGCTATCTTGAGGTTGATGGCCGATTGCACCGCATTATGGACATGACAATTCCCTGTCTTGTCAATGACATCTGGCCACAAGTAAGGGGGTAGAGAATGGCAAAGAGTAATGCGCTAGGCGCACAGCTATACATGGACCAATACGACCTGTCGAACGACACGAATTCGCTCGGTAATATCACTAAAAGCATTGCCCTGTTCGATATGACCGGCATCGACAAGTCGGCCGTGGAACGTCTGGCGGGACAGCGCGATGCGTCGATCAAGTGGGTGAGCTTCCTCAATAAGACCAACGCACACACGGCCCTGTCTCCGTTGCCTACAGCAGATCGACAATTTACTTTCCTGCATTCGACGTCACTCGGCGCGCCCGCCGCATCGATGATCGGCAAGCAGGTCAATTACGACCCCACGCGGGACAATACCGGAAAGATCACTATCGAAATTGATGCTGAAGCTAACGCCTATTGGCTCGATTGGGGCGTGAGCCTGACCGCTGGGAAGCGGACGGACACTACCGCGACGAACGGCAGTAGCGTCGACCGTACGACAACGTCCAGTGCATTCGGTGCACAGTTCTATGTACACCTATTCGCCCTTACCGGCACAAACATTGTGTTTACTGTGCAGGACTCCGCAGACAATTCAAGCTTCACAGCTATCACAGGTGGCGCGTTCACTTCGATGACAGCTGTTGGCGGGCAGCGTATTCAGACCGGGCGGACGCAGACTATCCGGCGGTACCTCCGGGTGGCTACCTCGGGAACATTCTCCAATGCCATCTTTGCATTGCAGGCAACCATTAATGACACAGACATGAGCGCGCTATGACCTTCAATCCTGATTATGCATACAAGACTTACAAGATCATGTCTCCCGTGGAAACGCATTACCGGCATGCGACATGCGAGGAGGCGGGCTGTCTCGCATACAAGAACGGTTGGATTTACCAGAAAGCCGAGCTGATTCGCGAGAACCTTCTCTATGTAGTAACGCATGCGGGAAAGCGCTATCGCGAACAGGAAGGCCCGGACGGGGAAATCTATTTGGCATTTGAACCTGGTCAGCAGTGTTTCCAGTACCGTGC
>Ga0335083_10010987_pt1 | contig 10897 bp, 8 predicted proteins | sample Lox_Sample_42_FD_206716 | JGI IMG/M metagenome (GOLD analysis project Ga0335083, IMG submission 206716) | Soil microbial communities from Loxahatchee National Wildlife Refuge, Florida, United States - Lox_Sample_4.2 | ecosystem: Environmental > Terrestrial > Soil > Wetlands | place: USA: Florida... | reverse complement strand
CCCTCCTGTCATGTCCGCTGATCTGGACGCGCTGGTCGCGCTGATACCGTTCGCCGGGCACCTCGGCCTGGTCCTGGACCAGGCCGATGCCAGCCGGGTGGTCGCCCGGCTGGACTGGGCCCCGCGCCTGTGCACCTCCGGCGGGGTGATGCACGGCGGGGTCCTGATGTCCCTGGCGGATACCGCGGGAGCCCTGGTGACGTTCCTCGGGCTGCCCGAGGGCAAGAGCACGGCGACGATCACCTCGACCAGCCATATGTTCCGGCCGGTCAGCCGCGGAACGGTGCGCGCGGTGGCGGTGCCGCTGCACCGGGGCCGGACCACGGTGACCGCGCAGACCAGCCTGTACGACTCCGAGGAGCGCCTGGTCGCGCAGACTGTTCAGGTCCAGGCGGTCAGGTAGCCGGGTCTCAGGTAGCCGGGTCTCAGGTAACCGGGTCTCAGGTAGCCGGGTCTCGGGCAGCCGGGTCTTCCAGCCGGCTGGCCAGGAGCTGGGCCAGGTGGACGCCGCTGACCCGGGCGAGCTGGCCGAGCTGGGTCCGGCAGGAGAACCCGTCGGCCAGCACCACCGCGTCTCCGGCGCCGCGGACGGCGGGCAGCAGCGCGGTCTCGGCGACGGCCACGGAGACCTCGTAGTGGCCGCGCTCGACGCCGAAGTTGCCGGCCAGGCCGCAGCAGCCGCCGACCGCGCTGACCTCGGCGCCGGCGCGGGCGAGCAGCGCGGAGTCGGCGTGCCAGCCCATCACGGCGTGGTGGTGGCAGTGCGGCTGGGCCACCGCGCGCACGCCGGAAAGGTCGGGCGGGGCCCAGTCCGCGGTGCCGGCCAGCAGCTCGGCCAGCGTGCGGGTGGCGGCGCGGGCCTGGCGGGCGCGCGGGTCCCGGGGCAGCAGCCCGGTGATGTCGCCGCGCAGCACGGCGGTGCACGACGGCTCGAGCCCGACGATCGGGGTGCCGGCCCGCAGCGCCGGCTCCAGGGCCCGCAGGCTGCGCCGCAGCTGCCTGCGCGCGCCGTCGAGCTGGCCGGTGGAGATCCAGGTCAGCCCGCAGCACACGGGCTGGCGCGGGATCTGCACGGCGTAGCCGGCCGCCTCGAGCACCCGCACGGCGGCCTGGCCGACCTCGGGGGTGAAATGGTCGGTGAACGTGTCCACCCACAGCAGCACCGGCGCCCCGGCCGGCGCCGCGGCGCGCGCGGCGAACCAGTCGCGGAAACTGCGCGCGGCGAATCGCGGCAGCTCGCGGCGGGCGTCGACGCCGCCCATCCGCTTGGCCAGCCCGGCCAGCGCCGGGGTGCGCAGCGCGGCGTTCGCCAGTCCCGGCGCGCGCGAGGCCAGCCGGGCCCAGCGGGGCAGCCAGCCCAGCGAGTAGTGGGCCGGCGGCCGCGGCCTGCGGCGGTAGCGCTGGTACAGCACCTCGGCCTTGTAGGTGGCCATGTCCACCCCGGCCGGGCAGTCCGACGAGCAGCCCTTGCAGGACAGGCACAGGTCCAGCGACCCGGCCACCTCCGCCGAGCCGAAGCCGGAGACCAGGGTGCCGTTGGCGAGTTCCTGCAGCACCCGCGCGCGGCCGCGGGTGGAGTCCTTCTCGTCCCTGGTGGCCAGGTAGGACGGGCACATGACGCCGCCGGTGGCGGTGGTGTCGGCGCGGCACTTGCCCACGCCGACGCAGCGGTGCACCGCCGCGGACAGGTCGCCGCCGTCGCGGGCGTAGGCGAAGCCGAGCCCGGTGCGCAGCGGGCGGGCCTGCGGCACCCGCAGGTCCGCGTCCAGCGGCGCCGGGTCGACCAGCACGCCGGGGTTGAACAGGTTGCCCGGGTCGAAGATCGCCTTGACCGCGGCCATGGTGTCGATGGCCTCGGGTGAGTACATGGCGGGCAGCAGTTCGCTGCGGGCCCGGCCGTCGCCGTGCTCGCCGGACATCGAGCCGCCGTACTTGCCCACCAGCTGCGCCGCGGCCACGGCGAACTGCCGGTAGCGGCCCGGCTCGGTGGCGAACGGGAAGTCGATGCGGATATGCACGCAGCCGTCGCCGAAGTGCCCGTAGGTCACGCCGTCCAGGCGGTACTCGGCCATGAGCGCGGCGAAGTCACGCAGGTAGGCGCCCAGGTGCCGGGGCGGGACGGCGGCGTCTTCCCAGCCGGGCCAGGCCGGGTCGCCGGCCGGGGTGCGGCTGCCCAGGCCCGCGCCGTCCTCGCGGACGCGCCACAGGGCCCGGGCCGGGGCGCCGGTGACCACCAGAGCGTCGAGGCAGCCGGCGTCGGCGATGAGCCGCTCGGCCGCGGCGCGCGCCTCGGCCGCGGTGTCGCCGGCGGTCTCCACGAACAGCCAGGACTCACCGCGCGGCAGGTCGGGGACCGCGGCCGCGCCGCGGCGGACCCGGAAGACCTCCACCAGCCGCGCGTCCATGCCCTCGATCGCGACCGGGCGGTGCGGCAGCAGGCCGGGTACCGCGTCCGCGGCGGCCGGCATGCCGGGATAGCCCAGCACGGCCAGCGCCACCGCCCGCGGCGACGGGACGAGCGCGACAGTGGCCCCGAGGATCATGCCGAGGGTGCCCTCGGTGCCGGCCAGGAACCGCGCGAGATCCGCGCCGTTCTCCGGCAGCAGGTGCTCCAGGGAGTAGCCGGACACCTGCCGGGTGAACCGGCCGAACTCGGTGCGGATCATGCCGAGGCGCGCCGTGACCAGGGCGGCCAGGGCGGCGCCGATCGCGGGGGCGGCGGCCAGGCCGTCGCGGTCCATCCGGCGCGCCGCGAGCCGCTCCCCCGAGGCGGTCAGCAGGTCCAGGCTCACCACGTTGTCGGCCACGCGGCCGTAGCGCAGCGCCCGCGAGCCGCAGGCGTTGTTGCCGATCGAGCCGCCGATGCTGGCCCGGGAATGAGTAGACGGGTCCGGGCCGAACCGCAGCCCGTGCCCGGCCGCGGCCGCGGTGATGTCGTCCAGGACCGCGCCGGGCTCGGCGACCGCGGTCCGTTCCTCGGGGTCCACCGCGAGCACCCGGTTCAGGTGCCGGGAGAAGTCCAGCACGATGCCGGAGCCGACCGCGTTGCCCGCGATGGAGGTACCGCCGCCCCGGCTGGTGACCGGCACGCCCGACCGCCGGGCCACGTCCACCGCGGCGGCCGCCTCCTCCACGTGCCGCGGGAAGACCACCACGCTCGGCACGACCCGGTAGTTCGACGCGTCGGCGGAGTACTCGGCCCGGCGCCGGGCCGAGTCGTCCACCTCGGCCAGGCCGGCCCCGCGCAACGCGGCGGCCAGGTCACGGGGCGCTGTGGTCATGGTCTGGGATGTTATCTCCCGACGGTGACCAGCGGCCGGGCCGGCCGGGCGGCAGGCCGGGCCGGCGGCGGCGGTAGCGGCTGGTACCGCGGCAGCTGGACGCGGATGCCGAGGCTGTCGCGGGAATGGTCGATGCAGGCCTCCGGCCAGTGCCCGGTGATCATCTTGAGGGCCGGCCGGTTGCCGTACAGGACGTCCATGGCCAGCGACGTCACGCCGCGCACCTCGGCCCGGGCGACCACCGCGCGCATCAGCGCCGAGCCGATGCCCCGGCCCTGGCAGGCGTCGGCGACTACCACGCCGATGTCGGTCGTCCAGGTCTGGCCGCGGTCCAGGGGGTCTCGGGAGTCTCCGGGGTCCCCCGGTTCAGCCCGGTCCACGGCCATGGCGTGCCCGACGATGACGCCGCCGGCCACGGCGACCACGGCGTGGACGTCGGCGGCCCGGCCGGACAGCAGGTCGAGCAGCGCGGCAGTCGGCGTGACCGGGCCGAAGAATCTCAGGTAGCGGGTGTGGGGTGACAGCCCCTCGAAGAAGGCGCGGAGCGCGGGCAGGTCCGCCGGATACACCGACCGGATCGCGGTGGCGCAGTCCCCCGTGCGGAACTCCTGGGTTCGGTTCATGAACCCAGCATGGCCGGTGTTGCTGAGTCTGTCAACTAGACTTAGCATACGTTCATGGCACAGCCCTGGATTCTTGATTACGACTCGGCTAACTGCGCGATCGGCGCGGCCGTGGGGATCCTCGGGGAGCGGTCGACGTTCCTGGTGCTGCGCGAGGCCTTCAACGGGGTGCGCCGCTTCGACGACATGCAGCGCCGCACCGGCATGCCCCGGCAGGTCCTCAGCCAGCGCCTGGCCCGCCTCGTGGCGGAGGGCCTGCTCCGCAAGGTTCCCTACCAGCAGGCCGGGCAGCGCAGCCGGGCCGAGTACCGGCTCACCGAGAAGGGCCTGGACCTCTACCCGGTGCTGGTGGCGCTGATGGAGTGGGGCGACCGGTACGAGGTCGGCGCCGCAGGCCCGCCGGTCCTGCTGCGGCACCGGGACTGCGGCGAACCGGTGCATCTGCAGCTGGCCTGCGAGGCGGGGCACGTGATCGGGTCGGCCCGCGAGGTCACCCCGGTGCCGGGCCCGGGCGCCCGCAAGATCGCCTGACGGTCTTTGGGGTCCGGGCGGCGGACGGGCGTAGGGTGCTGCCATGCTGTTTCCCACCTCCCTGGTCGGGAGCTATCCGCAGCCGGACTGGCTGATCGACCGGGCCAAGCTAGCCGGGCGGTTCCCGCCGCGGGTACGGGCCCGCGAACTGTGGCGGGTCGACCCCGTTTACCTGGAGCAGGCGCAGGACGACGCGACCGTGCTGGCCATCCGGGCCCAGGAGCAGGCCGGCCTGGACATCCTCACCGACGGGGAGATACGCCGGGAGAGCTACTCCAACCGGTTCGCGACCGCGCTGGACGGCGTGGACATCGACAACCCGGGCGCCGCGCTGGACCGCAGCGGCCACCCGAACCCGGTTCCCCGGGTCACCGGGCCGATCCGGCGGCGGCATCCGGTCGAGGTGGCGGACCTGAACTTCCTGCGCGCGAACATGGGCCAGAGTCCCAGGACCGTCAAGATCACCGTGCCCGGCCCGTTCACCATGTCGCAGCAGGCGCAGGACGATTACTACGGCAACGCCGAGTCCCTCGCGTTCGGGTACGCCGAGGCGGTCGGCGAGGAGGTCAGGGACCTGCTCGCGGCGGGCGCCGACATCGTCCAGCTGGACGAGCCCTACCTGCAGGCCCGCCCGGAGCCGGCCAGGAAGTACGGCGTGAAGGTCATCAACCGGGCACTGGAGGAAGCGGCCGGGACCACCGCGGTCCACCTGTGCTTCGGCTACGCCGCCATCATCCACGAACGGCCCGAGGGGTACTCGTTCCTGCCCGAGCTGGCGGCCTGCGCCTGCGACCAGATCTCGATCGAGACCGCGCAGTCCGGGCTCGATACCTCGGTACTGGCCGCGCTGGACGGCAAGACCATCATCCTGGGCGTGCTGGACCTGAACGACACGGCGGTCGAGTCGCCGGAGACGGTGATGGCCCGGGTCCGCCGGGCGCTGCCGTACGTGACGGCCGACCGCCTGGTGCTCGCCCCGGACTGCGGGATGAAGTACCTGCCGCGCGAGGCCGCGTTCGGCAAGCTGACCGCGCTGACGGCGGCCGCGGCCCGGCTCCGCGCCGAGTTCGGCTAGGCCCGCGGCTGTTCCGTGCCGGACATCGTCAGGCCTTCCGTCTGGTCTCGCCGTCGAGACTATAGCCGGGGCCTTAGCTGGCTGCCTGGTCCGTTCGGAAGAAATGAGTCTGGGGGCGGTCCAGCAGCTGGCCGCCGACGAAAGTGTCGACCTTCTCGTTGTAGAAGGCGATCATGCCGGTGATGGGCAGCAGCTGACGGGTGGGGAAGTCATAGGACCAGGCCAGGTCCTGGTGCACGGTGCCGCCGGCGCGGACCGACCAGTAGCCGCTGGTCGTCCCCTTGTACGGGCACGCGGTCACGGTGCCGGTGGGGATCAGGTGCTCGAAGCGGACGTCGGTGCGGCTGAGGTAGTAGCGGGTCGGCAGGCCGGTCTCGAACACCATCACCGGGGACTCCGAGTCCGCCAGCACCACCCCGTCGAGCTCGATGCGCACGGGGCGGTTCGAGCGCAGCGCGTCGACCCGCACGTACGGGCTGCGCGGGTGCACGAACACCTGCTCGTCCTCCTCGAACCAGGCGTCCAGCGCGGCCCACTCGAAGCGGACGGTGTCGTGCAGCCCGTCGACGGCGGCCTCGGTGATAAGCCGGGCCGCGCGCGGCCGGTGCACCTCATCGGGCCCGGGAACCCGCAGCCCGTGCAGCTCGGCGACCCCGCGGCCGGTCCGCTGGGTGTGCCCTTCGGGGACCAGCAGCTCGCGACGGACGTCGGCCAGCGGGATGTAGTACTGGGGATAGTTCGGCCATTCCCAGACGTACAAGGCGCGGGTGGTGTCGAGCACCTGGTGGCCCGCGAGGTAGGCCCGGATTCGGCGGGGCACCGGCTCGATGTGGTTGACCGGGACGATCGCGGCTGGGTAGTCGTTCACGGCAGCTCCTGGGTAGTCAGGGCACGGCGGCGATGGTCAGGGCACGGCGGCGTCCGCCGCCGTGGTCAGGGTCCGCTTCCTGATCTCCTCGGCGACCACGCGGTCCTGCCGGTCGGCCCCCGGCTTGGCGGGCGCCACGGCGATCGCCGCGGCGACCAGGTCGGTATAGACGTCCTGCCGGAGCCGGGTGGTCAGGCTCTGCGCGGCGTTCTTCAGCCCGGCCTGGATCGTGGCGGCGGACAGGCCCACCACGCCCAGCACCCCGAACAGCGCCTTGAGGAACGCGTTGCTCGAGCCGTTGATGATCAGCGTGATGAGCGCGATCACCAGGACGAGGCTGACCGCCGCGGTGACGAGCTGGACCCACAGTGCCTGGACGGCGCGCAGCGGCGCATGCCACTCCCGGATGATCGTGTACGGCTTGATCAGCGTCGACGGGTCCTGCTCCAGGATCAGCAGCTCGTACCAGCGCCGGGTCTGCCGGTACAGGTGATCCTGGGCGCCGGCCCGCCATTCCTCGTTCCCGGCCACCGACAGCCACAGGTGCAGCGTGCCCGCCAGGGCGGGACAGCAGTACGGGTTGAAGTAGCCGGACAGGCGCCCGGCCAGCCGGGCCAGCTCGCTGCCGCGCTGCGCGCCGAGCAGGAACGCCCAGCAGTCCGGCGTGGGCGGGTCGCAGACGGCGGCCGGGTCGAGCGCCCAGTAGATCTCGGCGAGCCCCCGGCCGAGCTGGTAGGCCGCGGACTGGGTGCCCGACTGGGCGGCCAGGACGTCCTGGGTGTGCGCGTCGAACTGGTAGATGGTCAGCGCCAGGGCCTTCCAGGCGGCCGGCGCGTCCTGCGGTGCCGCGGCCGCCAGGGCCTTGGCCTGCTGGTCGATGTCGTCGGCCAGGTTGCGCGCCTGGCCGCCGTCCGCGACGCGGCCGACCTTCAGGTCCTCCGCCAGCTTGCGCACCACGGACTGGGCCTCGATCCGCAGCTCCCGCGGGGTCCGCTCGATGCGCAGCGGCAGCACGTGGCCTGCCCGGTTCGGCAGGCTCTCGGCGGGGGGAACCGGGCCGCCCGGCCGGTTGCGGCCGCGCACCTCGGCCACGTACCAGCCGAGGCGCAACGCGGCCAGAACCTCATCCGCGTCCTCCGGTGCCGCCAATGCCCCTCCCCTGACTGAGCCGCATCCTATACGTCCGGCTATACGTCCAGGATGAAACGGGCAGCCGGGCTCAGGCGGGCCATGGTTTCCTCGCGGAGGTACTTTTTCTGATCCAGCTGCTGCCCGTTGGCACGGCGGGTGAAGTAGGAGTGCAGGGCGCGGCGCGGCCGGTCGCTGCGGTTCAGGGTGCCGCCGTGCCACAGGTGGCTGTTGAAGACGACGACGGTGCCGGCCGGCGCGATGAGCCGGACCTCGTCCGGATGGGGGGCGGCCGGGTCGGCCAGCGCCTCGCGCGCCCGCTGGGCGAACCGGTGGGAGCCGGGCACCACCCGGGTGGCCCCGTTGTCGGCGGTGAAGTCGTCGAGCAGCCAGATCGAGTTGCAGACCTGGTACTGGTCGGGCGGGACGGGGCTGCCGTAGTCGGCGTGCAGCGGCTGCAGGCCGTGACCGGGCAGCGCGGCCCGGAAGTTGAGCGAGGAGAGCTTGAAGTCGCCCAGCACGCGGGCGATGCAGGCCAGCACCCGGGGATCGGTGAAACAGGGATCGAACATCGGGCCCTTGTTGATCAGGTCGGCGAGCCGGTCGGCCCCGGCCTCCTGGTGAACCTCGATCCCGGCCTGGTCCCCCTCGGCGGCCAGGAGTTCGGCCAGCCGGGCGCGGATCGCGGCCAGCTGGGGCCCGGTGAGCACGCCGGGCAGCGGGGCGTAGCCGTCGCGGTCGAGCCGTTCTCTCGTCTCCGGGTCCAGGCTGGCCCCGATGACGCCGAGGCCGGCGAGCGCGGTCGCCATGTCCATGCCAGCACCATACGTACACTTGTCCATGACCGGCCAGCATCTTCCCAGCGTCGTGGCCAGGCTGGGCCAGACCGAGTACCCCGATGCCTACGGCGGGCTCACGGCCCGGCTGACCGGGCCGGATGATCCGCTGGGAAATCGTTATCAGGATGCGCGATCCGGCCGTCGTGGCGAGCAGATGTAAAAGTAATCCACCGCCAGAACCGGGCTGATGACCGGGATATTGAGGTTGACGTGTGCCTGTGACACGGTCATGAACTTCCGGCCCGGCTGGCTGTGGTTCCAGTTATGCGACCCGGGAAAAGAACGCTCGATCCTGAAGAAGCGGCTGAGATCCTCGCGGAAATCACCGGGCAGCCGCACGTTGCTGTACGGCCAGTAGAGGTTTCTCTTCCAGCGGGCGAAGTTCTGGTACGTCAGGATGAACCGGCCGTCGTCATGGAGCAGGTCGGCGATCTCCGCGAACTTCTCCGACTGGAACTCCCCGACGTACTCGAACAGGCCCTGCGCCACGACCACGTCAAACTTCTTGCCGCGGAAGCCGACCGGCTCCTCGATGATGTCCATCTCGATGAGGTTCGGTGCCGGGTCGGAAATGGCAATGTCGACGCCGTGGTAGTGCACGCCTGCCGGCAGGAGGCTGGCCAGGGTCGCGGGCCCGCAGCCCACGTCGAGCAGGTCGCACTCGCGCCCGCGGGTGAGGCGGCGCACTTCCCGCGCCACCTTGCGCATCCTGAAATGCGGCTGCGCGTACTTGAGGTTCTCCCCCGCCCAGAAGTCTCGCTTGTGGTACCGGACCTCACCTTCACCGGCGATCGCCATATCCCCCGTCGTCCCCCCGTCATCCCCGGTCCAGCCGGTCCTCGCGACAATCTACCGGGCTCGGCGGGCGGTCGCGGGCGGTTAGAGCAGGTCGGCGGGGACCGGGACGACGCGGGAACGCAGGTACTCGCCGAGGCCTTTGGCCTGGGCGTCGGGGCGGGTGGTGGCGGACACGCCGGGGGCCAGCAGGCCGTGGATGACGAAGTTGAGGGCCAGGAGGTTCGGCAGCTCGAAACGGTCGACCCGGAGGCCGGCGGCCTCGGTGAGCAGTTCCTTCAGCCGGCTCGCGGTGAGGTACCCGCGCAGCCAGTCGTAGGCACGGGGGCTGGTGGCCCACAGGCCCACGTTGGCGTCGCCGCCCTTGTCGCCGGAACGCGCGCCGCACAGCCGCCCGAGCGGGACGTTTTCCGCGGGGCCGGCGGGCGGGGCGCCGGGGGCGGACCCGGCCTGGAGCCTGGCCGGGCTCCGCGACGGGTATTCATGAGGCCGAACGGACTGGGTGCTGCCGTCGGGAAGGTGCACCTCGTGGCGGACCAGGGACGCGGGGATGAGCGCGGGCCAGTAGACGCCGAACGCGCTGGCCGTGCCGGGTGGCGCGGTGGTGTGGAAGCCCGCGTAGCCGGCCAGCGCGAGCTCGGTGGCGGCGTTGGAGAACGCTCGGCCGGCTTTGCGTTCGTCCTGGTCCTTGACGGTGATCCGCAGGTGCGCGGTGGCCTGCTCATTGGTCGGGGCGTCCGGGTGGTCGAAACGCAGCAGGCGGACGTCGAACTCGTCGAACTGCCCGGTGCCGCCGAGCACCTCGGTGAGCAGGGCGATGGCGTGCTCGGCCTTCTGCTCGATGTCCAGGCCGGTCAGGACCATGGTGGTGGTGTTGCGGTAGCCGCCGAGCATGTTGATCGCGACCTTGAGGGTGTCCGGCGGCGGGCTGCCCCGGGTGCCGGTCAGCGCGACCCGGTCCGGGCCGTCGGCGGCCAGCCGGATCGTGTCGAAGTGCGCGACGACGTCAGGGTTGAGGTAGGCGGGATCGCCGATCTCGTAGAGCAGCTGGGCGGTGACGGTGCCGGCGGAGACCAGCCCGCCGGTGCCGTCGTGCTTGGTGATGACGCTGCTGCCGTCGGCCGCGACCTCGGCGATGGGGAAGCCGGGGTAGCGCCGGTCGGTGATCTCCGCCAGGAAGCTGTAGTTGCCGCCCGTGGCCTGCGGGCCGCACTCGATGACGTGACCGGCCGCCACCGCGCCGGCCAGGGCGTCCCAGTCGCCGCGGTGCCAGCCGTGCCACCAGGCGGCGGGCCCGGTGACCAGGCTCGCGTCGGTGACCCGGGGGCACACCACGACGTCCGCCCCGGCCTGCAGCGCCGCGGTGATGCCCCAGCCGCCGAGGTAGGCGTTGGCGGTGACCACCGGCAGGTCCGCCTTGGCCAGCGGCAGCCCGGTGTCGAGGTTGGCCAGGTCGTGGCCCGCGGCCTGCAGGTCGCCGATGGCCGGGGCCAGGTCGTCGCCGGTGATGTAGGCGACGCGGGCGGTCAGGCCGAGCCGCTGGGCGAGTTCGGTGAGCCTGGCGGCCAGGCCCGCGGGGTTGAGGCCGCCGGCGTTGGCGACGACCTTGACGCCGCGCTCCAGGCAGGTGCCGAGCACGTCCTCCATCTGCCGCAGGAAGGTGGTCGCGTAGCCGAGGGCGGGGTCCTTGCGGCGGGCCTTCCACAGGATCAGCATGGTGAGCTCGGCCAGGTAGTCGCCGGTCAGCACGTCGATCG
>Ga0335083_10010986_pt1 | contig 10899 bp, 9 predicted proteins | sample Lox_Sample_42_FD_206716 | JGI IMG/M metagenome (GOLD analysis project Ga0335083, IMG submission 206716) | Soil microbial communities from Loxahatchee National Wildlife Refuge, Florida, United States - Lox_Sample_4.2 | ecosystem: Environmental > Terrestrial > Soil > Wetlands | place: USA: Florida... | reverse complement strand
GGCTCCTGATCGGGGTGTACCAGATCCGATGTCCCTGACTCGATTCCTTGAAGCTCTAAAATCATGCCGCCACTGAAACCGCTGCCAACCGCTCCTCGCCCCGGCGATAAGACTTCGACCTCCGATTTCGAGGCCCTGAAGCGTCATATTCACACCAAGCTGGTCGACAAGCTCGACTTGTCCCGCGTCGGAGACTTGGAAGGCGATGTGTTGCGCCGCGAAATTCGTCTGGTCGTGGAGCACTTGTGCGACACGGAAGACCATCTGCTCAATCGCAGTGAACGCGATCGGCTGGTCGAAGAAGTCCTGGACGAAACGTTCGGCCTCGGACCGCTGGAGTTCCTGCTAAAAGATACCACGATTAGCGATATTTTGATCAATGGTCCCAAGCACATTTACGTGGAACGTCGGGGTAAGTTGGAAAAAACCAGCGTGCAGTTCCGCGACAATTCCCACCTCTTGCAAATCATTGACCGAATTGTGTCGCGCGTAGGACGGCGCGTGGATGAAGTTTGTCCCATGGTCGATGCCCGCCTGCCTGATGGCAGCCGCGTTAACGCGATCATCCCGCCCCTGGCGCTCGACGGTGCGGCGGTTTCTATTCGTCGGTTTGGCGCCAACCCCCTCAAATTGGAAGACCTGCTCAATTACAAAGCTTTCACGCCGGAAATGGTGATGCTGCTGGAAGGCGCCATCAAGGCCCGCCTGAATATCATTATTTCCGGGGGCACCGGTTCAGGTAAAACGACGCTGCTGAATACTTTGTCCAGCTTCATACCCGGTCACGAACGCATCGTGACCATCGAAGACGCCGCCGAATTGCAGCTCCAGCAGGAGCATGTGGTGCGGTTGGAAACTCGACCGCCCAACATCGAAGGCAAAGGCGCCATCACCGCCACCGATTTGGTGAAAAACGCCCTGCGTATGCGGCCGGAGCGGGTCATCATCGGCGAGTGCCGCGGCGCTGAAACGCTCGACATGCTGCAAGCCATGAACACCGGTCACGAAGGTTCGATGACCACGCTGCACGCGAATTCGCCGCGCGACGCCATTTCCCGTATCGAAACGATGATCACGATGGCCGGCTTTGAACTGCCGCTGAAGGCTTTGCGGCAACAAATTGCCAGCTCCGTAGACTTGATTATTCAAGCCAATCGTCTGCAAGGGGGCACGCGCAAAATCACGCACATTACCGAAATCAACGGCATGGAACAGGAAACCGTTGTGATGCAAGACATTTACTTGTATTGTCAGGACGGCATTGACGAAGCCGGACGCGCCGTGGGGCGATTTGAAGCCACCGGCATCCGCCCGACTTTTATGGACCGTCTGGAACAGGCCGGCGTGCGGTTGCCGGCCAGTGCGTTCCGCCAACGTACCATGTTGCAGTGTTAATCTCAGAGGTGAATTATCCCTTAGCCTTGGCCCCCCCCGGCCAACATACGCTACACGCCCAACAATCATCCATCCGCTTACGGTTTAGCAACGTATGTCTCCGCTCATCATCTCCATCGCCGCGTTTTTTGCCGTGGCTGCCCTTGTGGGCGGTGTGGCAATGTTGCTCCGCGGCGAAGAATCGACGCGCAGTGAAGATCGCCTGGCCATGCTCACTGCCGGCAAACCTGCAACCGGCAAAGGGGTCCTACAAGAGACCGGTGTGTTGTCGCAGCCCCTGAATTTCAAAGAAGGGGCGCTGGCCGAATTTCTCAGCCGGTTTAGCCAAATCAAATTGTTATTTGTGCAGGCCGACACTTCGCTTACCCCGTCCAAATTTTGCGTCGTGAGCGGTTTGATGGGATTCGCCGGGGCTGTCGCTGCCGCCTCCACGGGTTTGAACCCCCTATTGGTTCCCATTTTCTTTTTCTTGGCTGGCTTGTTGCCGGTGATCTGGCTATTGCTGCGCAGAAGCAGACGACTACGCAGTTTCGGCAAACAATTGCCCGACGCCTTGGAACTCATTGCCCGCGCACTCCGAGCCGGTCACAGCTTGGGAGCGGGATTCAATTTAGTGGCCGGAGAAATGGCGGCGCCGATTGGCGTCGAATTTCAACGTTGCTACGAGGAACAAAACCTGGGAATTCCCCTCGACGAAGCGCTCAAAAATCTGACCGACCGCGTTCCCAATTTGGATTTGAAGTTTTTTTGTACGGCCCTGGTCTTGCAGCGCCAAACCGGCGGCGACCTGGCCGAAATTCTCGACAAAATTGGCAGCCTGATTCGCGACCGTTTCCGCATTTGGGGGCAAGTCCAGGCGCTGACCGGCGAAGGTCGCCTGTCAGGCATTGTGCTGCTAGCGCTGCCACCGGTGCTGTTTGGCACCGTGTATTATCTGAATCCTGATTACATTACGGTGCTGTTTACCGATCCGATGGGTAAAAAAATGTTGGCCGGCGCCGTGCTCATGCAAATCCTAGGCGCCTTGGTCATTCGAAAAATTGTGAACATCAAAGTTTAGCGACAACCGACAGAACCAAATACAAAAAAGGCATGTTTCCCGCAGTTCGACTGCAGTCGAACTGCGGGCTGCTGATTCAAGACTCCGGATCATATACAACTACTCACCACGCAAAGACTCACATGTCCCTGCTTTTTGCCACAGCTCTGCTCACGATGGAAAAAATCGTGCCGATTGCCGTATTCGGACTGTTCGCGGTGATTGTGTTTTGGGTATTGAACGTTTTCGCAGGGGAAAGCGATCGGACTTCGGAAAGGTTGGAGGAGTTGCGCAACCCGCTCAGCCGCCGCCGCGATCAACTCACCAAGGGCGCCAAAAAACAGGACGCCGTTTCGAAAATGCTGGAGATGGCCACCCCTGTATTATCCGCCCCGTTGAAACCTAAAACCGACGTCGAAACCAGCAAGTTGAAACAAAAACTTTCCCAGGCTGGGTTTCGGGGCGATGCCGCTACAAGCACTTTTTTGGGATTGAAGTTTGCCGGTTTGATCCTGGGCTTATTTCTTGGCGGCGGCAGCTTGGTTCTGACCAAGGGCATCAACAATAATTCGATGATGTACACCGTCGTGATTGCCGCATTCTTTCTGTTTCTGCCCGATATTGCGGTCTGGTTCATCGGCCGCCGACGCAAGCAAAGCATTTTTCTGTCGCTGCCTGACGCGCTCGATCTGTTGGTCGTGTGCGTGGAAGCTGGCCTGGGTTTGGATCAAGCCATGCGAAAAGTGACCGAGGAAATGCGCCGCACCGCGCGCGTGATTTCCGAGGAATTTGGCCTGTGCAATTTCCATTTACAAATGGGAAAGGCACGCAACGATGTGCTCCGTGATTTGGGCGAACGGACCGGCGTCGACGACCTGCGGAGCCTGGCCGCCATTCTCATCCAGGCCGACAAATTTGGTTCCAGCGTGGCTCAGGCCCTGCGCGTGCAAAGCGATTCCATGCGCACGCGCCGACGCCAACTGGCAGAAGAAAAAGCCGCAAAAACCGCCGTCAAACTGATCTTTCCCTTGGTGATTTTTATCTTCCCGGGCATTTTTGTCGTGCTTGTCGGCCCCGCCGCGATCACCATGGTCCGCGAAATGTTCCCGGTCATGCAGGGAAAGAAGTAAGCCGAAGGCCCCCGAAGTCGAAGTGCCTGCAGATCCAGCTGCCAGCGTTGCTGGTTGCTTGGGATTGGCGTGTGTGCGAAAATCTAAGACCATCCGGCCGGAAAGACCCACAGGCACTTCGACGACCTGATATCGAAAACATGGCGCTTTTTTCATGGCTGGTAATCTGTACCGCTTGGCAAAACGCTGCCGGATCTTCCTGCGGTAACGATTAGACGACGTTGTGCAGAGGATGCCATGTGCGCCGGCCGATAGGGGACGTAGCGATGTATCTTTTGTCATTTCCCGCCGTCGGCTCCGGCAGCATTTCCCCGCCGACAGATCAAGCACGAGGATGCCTTTATGTTCCGTCCACGCTGGGCTTTGACCATGGCTTTGTTGCTGGGCGCCGCCACGCCGGCTTTCGCCGGAGATGTGTCTGGCGGGTATCAACCAAACAGCCCCTGGCATAATTTTTGGGTCGATTGGCACCGCAACAATAGCTGGACCGAACCGTTTGTAGAGGTCGACACGGCCAGCGTTTGGAATACGGTAGACGCCGAAGTCGCCAAGGGATGGGAAACCCAGGACCTCTTGGGCGATGCCCACTTTGAAGCCGATAATTCCAAGTTGTCGCCGGCCGGCCGCCTGAAAATTCACACCATTTTGACCCAAAACCCCGTTGCCTTTCGGACGGTGTTTGTCGCTCGCGGTTGGACGGACGAAGTCACTTCCAAGCGGCTGGCCACAGCCCAATTGGCTACCGCTCAACTGGCTGGCTCCGGTCCCATGCCTCCTGTCCTGGTTAGTAATTCCATACCCGTTACTACTCAGGCCGATTACGTGGCCGGGGTCAGCACTTGGTATAGCGGGTTCATGACCAGCATTCCCAAGCCGCAGATCAAAGCATTCCAACAGGACGACGACACCTCAGGCAGCCCATAAGCCACGTAAGACCGTTAAAATCGTTTCCATCCGCGAATTCGGCTTATGTAGCCTTTTGGAGCGTGTCGATCTACACCAACGAGACCGCTGATTGGCGTCGTGCTTTGCTAGCATGCGATTCGGTGATTCAAAGGTCTGCGCCAGCTAGCAATTCAAGAAAGTTTAAGGTGCGTTGTGCGAACTTCTTTTCGACTTACGATCTTGCTGGCCTGTGCCGCCGGCACCCTTACCGGATGCACGAGTTGGTTTGGCTCTTCCCCGACCAGTTGGTTCAAGGCCAAGAAGTCTTCGACCGTGGCAGTAGCAGACTCTGATACCTCTTCCAGCGGCGGATTCTTCCAGAAAAAGCAACAGCCCACTCCCGAGTTGTACGTGGCCACCGCTCGTTTGTGCGAATCACGCGGCGACTATACGGCCGCCGCCTCGCAGTACGAAAACGCACTCAAGCAATCCCCCAACAATGTGCCCGCTCTGTTGTCCTACGCTCACTTGATGGATCATCAAAACCAACTGGCCGAAGCCACCAAGCTGTACGAGCGGGCCATCAAAGTCAATCCCAAAGAAGCCGCCGCTTACAACGATTTGGGCTTGTGCTTGGCGCGCCGCGGAATGCCGGCTGAAGCACAAACCAACTTGGCCAAAGCTGCTGAGTTGCAGCCCGATAAACAGCTCTATCGCAATAATTTGGCGACCCTCCTGGTCGATCAGCATAAGCCCGACGAGGCCTTATTGCAGCTCAAGGCGGTGACCAATGAAGCCATCGCCAATTACGACGTCGGCATCTTGCTTGAGCAACATCACGAGGACGCCTTGGCCCAGGCCCATTTCCAACGCGCTTTGGAATTGAATCCATCGTTTGCCGAAGCTCGGGAATGGACCCAGCAACTGGCGCAGCGTGTAACCGCTCCCCCGACTCAAACGGCAATTTACCAACCGCCGCCAAATGGGTTACGCATCGCCAGCGTGATGCAGCCGATGTCACGACCTGCGTCTTACGGCCCGGCGCCTGAGCCCGCCCCATCCAATAACGTGGGTCCGCAGGCTGCGTCACCGGCGGTAAACGCTTCGGGGAGCGATCGGTATGCCCCGTTGGCCAATCCTGTAGTTCGGCAGCCGCCGGAGCGCTACACCCAAGCCAATGCGCCGGGCATACCGCCCACGCCGGAAAGTTTTGGCAATTATCACCCGATGCAAAACACCGATGTGCATCCACTGCCGCCGGTGCAGTGATTGCCCCACCCTGCAATGCTGGCCGCGGTTCTCTCACACCCGTAGCGTGGCCCCATGCAATTGAGCGCAGGCCGCCACGATTTGATCACGCACGGTGTCCGCTTCAGGATTGGTCAGCGTTCCATCTTTGCGCCGCAAGGCGATGGTTAAAAGTTGGCTTTTCTTTCCCTGACCCAGTCGCTGCGAATCGCGGTACGTGTCGCGGTACTCCACGCTTTCCAATTCGCTGCCCGCCGTCTTTCGGACCGTGGCTGCCAAATCTGCCCAGCGAACTCGTTCATCGACCACCAAATTCAGATCGCGCGTCACTGCCGGATACGGCGAAAGCTCCGTCGCTTGCGGAACCAATTTCGCTATCCTTTCCAGCGCGGCAATTTGCACTTCGGCCACCGTGGTGGCTTCCCGCAGCTCGAACTTTTTCAGCGCCCCCGGACTGACTTCGCCGAGATAACCAATCCGCTCGCCGCCGACGCGCAGCTCCACCGCTTGGCCGGGGAGAAACAAATCGTGTTTGCAGTCGGACACATCGAGCACTGTCGCCGGGTTCAGCCGCGAAATGATTCGCTCCACAATCCCCTTCACCGTGAAAAAATCGCCGCCGCTGGTCATCCCCAGCATCAATTGCTCGTCGGGCAACGATTGGTTTTTTGGCAAATAAATGCGGGCAATTTCGAACAACTCGACGCGCGGATTGCCCAGCCCCTCGTTATGGCGGCGCGCTTCCAGCAGGCTGGGAATTAAGCTGCGCCGCAAGCGGTCGGCCCGACGCAGCACGGGCGTAGTGGAAACCAGCGGCGGCGCCGCCGTCCAGGGGCTGAAGGCCTCGGCGGCTGCAGGCTCGACCAGGCTGATGGTCATCGCTTCGTCCACTCCCGCCGCCACTAATGTTTCCCGCACTTTGGCCAGCACCCGGTCTCGCTCGGTCCGATGGCTGGCGGCCATTGGCACGTTCACGTCTTCCGGAATGGCGTCGTAGCCGTGAATGCGGGCCACTTCTTCGACGAGATCAATTTCGCGGGTTAAATCGCGCCGCCAACTCGGCGGACTGACTTTCAGATGATCTTCCTGCGGCGTCCCTGGTCCCAGGTTTTTTGCCCTCGGTTCCTCGCGATTTCCCAGGGCGGTAAGTATTCGTCGAACTTCGGTTGTATCGATCTCGATGCCGAGAATGTGCTTGAGCTGCCCTAACCGCAACACGATCGGCTCTCGCTCCGTTGGTTTGCGGCCCACGTCGATTACGCCGGCTGCCAGTTCGCCGCCGGCGGTTTGCAAAATCAGTTCGCAGCAGCGGCGGCTGGCCCAATCGACCCCTTCCGGATCCAATCCTCGCTCGAAACGATACGACGAATCGCTATGCAGCGATAATTTGCGGGCCGTATTGCGAATGGAAAGGGGATCGAACTCCGCGGCTTCGATCAGCACGTCGGTGGTCGAGGAAGTGACTTCGCTATTGGCGCCGCCCATCACGCCCCCTAACCCCACCGCACGCGTGCGATCGGCAATGACGCACATGCCGGGCTCCAATTCGTAGGTTTTGTGATTGATGGCCTCCAGCCGTTCTCCTTTGCGTGCTTCGCGCACAATGATTTCGCGGCCCTCGAGCTTTTGAAAGTCGAAGGCGTGCAGCGGCTGCCCGCATTCCATCAGCACAAAATTGGTGACATCGACCACGTTGTTAATCGGCGCAATGCCCAGCGTGTTCAAACTGCCGACCAGCCATGACGGGCTTGCTTGCACTTTTACCCCGCGGATCAACCGGGCCGTGTAACGATAACAAAGTGCTGGACACTCCAGCTTAACCGTGGTGAGACCCGCGATCCCGGTTTTGCCCTGTGGCGGCTGCGGGTTGGGAATTGACAGCGGGACGCCAAACAACACGGCCGCTTCCCGCGCAATGCCGATGTGCCCTAAACAATCGGGCCGATTGCTTGTGATTTCCACATCGATCACCAAATCGTTGCCGACGGGTTTCGTTTCCTCGTGATTCAAACCGGCCAGCATCAAGCGGCGCTCGAATTCCTCAGGCGGCATCGCCAACGGCACGTACTGCTTCAGCCAGTTCCAGGAAACGATCATGGACGTAGGATATTGGAAAAAACGCTGGTGCTTAGGAAAGGGAACAGTGTAGTCGATGGATGGGGAAGCTCAAAGCAGGATGCGAGTATTGCGATAGGATTGGCCCTCGGTTGTGATTTAGTTGGAGGACCCGATGCAGTTTTTCTCGAAGATTCGACGACAAACCGGCGGGAGTTTACTGCGCCACCGCTGTTTTGGTTCCATGCCAGGTTTTGAGCCAGCTGTGGGAAATATTGATTCTTTTCTGTTGTTATAACTCCGCGGCTAAGAAATCGGGGTCGTTGTAGCGGATTTTGCCCGAAAAATGATGTAGAGACGGTTTTGGCTCGTCGCTACAATTGCCACGCTTTTTCGACCGTGTTCTGATTTGGCTTTTCAAGTTACTTGGGCGGCAAGGATTAAGCCGTCCTGTGCTCTGGCGACTCGGTTTGTCACTTACTAACGCCCTGCGCTCGGCCGACGCCCGTCGACCTTGCCCGGTTGCTACATGGAGGTTCAGCCATGGCGTGCCAAATTTTTCAATGCTTGCTGGCTGGCGAAGGTCCTTCGACCTTGCAGCATGCGCTGGTCGGAATTGGATGTCTCCTGACGTACGATCTTTTCAGCCGTTGGCGCAAACGCCGCCGCGCGCTGCAGATCAGCGATGCCGGGGCCGCTACCGCTGAGCAAATTTTGCACGACCCGCAGCGCGAAGAACAACGCCGCGCTGCCTGAGCGGGCAGCCGGCGCCTGCACCCAAATCTTCTCCCAGAGAAGAGGGGAAATTATGCGGCCCGGGCGGGGCCATCGTACCGGCCAAACACCATGCGGCCGGCGCTGGTTTGCAGCACACTCGTGACGGCCACGCGAACCAACTGGTTCACGTGTTCGCGGGCGCCTTCCACCACCACCATCGTGCCGTCGTCCAAATAACCGATGCCTTGGCCGGCTTCTTCCCCAGGCTTCACGATCCGCACTTCGGTCGATTCACCAGGCAAATAGACGGGCTTGAGCGAATTGGACAAATCGTTGAGGTTGATCACGCCCACCCCGTGCAATTTGGCAACTTTGTTTAAATTGTAGTCGTTCGTGATGACTTTTCCGTTGAGATGCTTCGCCAATAAAACCAACTTCATGTCGACGGGCTGCCCGCTGAATTCAGACAGATCGCGATCAAAAATCATCAAATCAACTTTGGGATTGGCGCGCAGCTTATTGAGAATATCTAGCCCGCGACGCCCCCGACTGCGGCGCAGTTTATCGGAACTGTCGGCAATGCCTTGCAGTTCGCCAATGGCAAAACGGGGCATGACTAACTGGGTATCAAAAATTTCGGTATCTACGACGTCGGCGATCCGGCCGTCGATGACGACGCTGGTATCCAATATATAGGGACTGCGGCCTTTGACTTCCTTGGAGAACTCGACGTAAGGGATGATGAAGCGAAAGTCGTCCTTGGTTTGAATCAACAGCGAGATACACGTGTAACAGATAATGGCGCCCAGGCCGACCTGCATCCAATACACAATTTGTTGGGCGTTGCGACTAGTGCCAGGGTCGGGCAACAGCGGAGTAAGGGCCAAGCGGACCACATACGTGAGCAGCACGCCCACCAGCAACCCAAAGTACACGGCCGACATGGTTTCGATGCGCTTGCGGCGAACCAACAAGTCCAGCCCAATCACAATTCCAGCGATGGCCAGGCAGCCGGTGAAGACGATCCAGGGTATCCAGGCCGGTTCTTTGGGAAGCACGGAAGAATTAATCAGCCCGACGCCCAAACCCGCCAAGACCATGACCAGCAAGCAGCGCAAAATGATTAATGCGATCGCAGGCATAAAAATATGGATGGATGATTCGGCCGTAACCGAAAACGGTCGCTTGTTCGAACCGGATGACCACTGCAAGCGCCGCTGGATGAATAGGATGACCGCGGAAGGATATGACGATATTTGCCCAGACAAGCTCTCGGATGCACTCTGAGATAGCCCGGTATCTATCTATTCTATCAAACAATCTGCTCGTCACCTAGCGGTGGGGAGAATCGGCCAGTAGCGGGTCTGCGTCTGTCCCGAAACCGGGAAAGGCTCGAGGCCCTGCCGTGGGGTGCCCTATTCCCCCAGCGTGATCTTGGCGACCGCGCCGATCACGAGCACCAACAGAAACGTAATCAACAAGACCCCTAGAATGGACCACGCCATACGGCGCATTTTTAACAAAAAATCAGTGTCCCACAAGGGTCCGGTGACTTGTCGTGCAACAGCTCATCGCGCGCTGCGGCGGAACATATCGTCGGGCAATTGGCGTTCCACCACCCGGCCATATTCGTCCAGCGTACGTCGCTGGCCGATGGTATGCCAGGGAGCCACGTCGGCCAGTTCGGGCATGATTTCCAGCATTTGGTTGCACAACATTTGCACCATCCGCTTCATCGAAGGCGTGGTCGCCTTCTCAACGATGGCTGCCACCGTTTTCATTACCTTGACCATGCGGGCCCGTTCCATCACCGGCGGCGACAAAGGCGCGTCGGAATCGACCAGCAATTCCGCGATGGGCACCTCCAATACTTTTTGCCACTGATACAATATGCTCAAGGGCAAATCGGTGGTTTCTTCTTCCTGGAGACGGGCCTCGGAAATATCGAGGTTCAAGCGGCGGGCGATGTTTCGTTGCGAAAGACCTTGCTGCCGCCGCACCGCGGCCAATCGATGTAAGGGACGTTTGGGAAGTTTGTTTGTCTCCTGAGACAACGGCCTTCCATTACCGTTCAGCGCGCCGGCTGATTCGGAATTCCATTCGACGATGCTCATGGCAAGCACTAGCTCCTGGTGTCAGTCGAGGATGAAAACTGAGAAGAACGATCAACGCCGATGCGGCGTAAACTCCCCCATCAAGCAAGCCAGATTTCCAACCACTGTTGTCGAACTAAGTTCTTTGTTAACTCCGGCCTCGCTCCGCAAACGCCCCGCTCAAAACCGTCGCCGCTACGCCTGTCAAACGTTTGGTGTTCTGACACTGCCTTTGTTCTGACACTGCCTTTGTTCTGACACTGCCTTTGTTCTGACACTGCCTTTGTTCTGACACTGCCTTTGTTCTGACACTGCCTTTGTTCTGACACTGCCTTTG
>Ga0335083_10010985_pt1 | contig 10900 bp, 10 predicted proteins | sample Lox_Sample_42_FD_206716 | JGI IMG/M metagenome (GOLD analysis project Ga0335083, IMG submission 206716) | Soil microbial communities from Loxahatchee National Wildlife Refuge, Florida, United States - Lox_Sample_4.2 | ecosystem: Environmental > Terrestrial > Soil > Wetlands | place: USA... | reverse complement strand
TGCCGACCGTGGCGCGAAGGGCGCGGGCCGCGTGCTCGACGTGCGCGACGCCGCGCAATGCGCCGCGCTCGTGGACAAGGTGCAGGAGGAATTCGGCGCCGTGGCGATCCTCGTGAACAACGCCGGCGCCACGCGCGACAACCTGCTCGCGCGCATGAAGGACGAGGAATGGGACGACGTGCAGGCGACGAACCTGAAGCCCGTCTTCACGCTCTCCCGTGCGGTGCTGCGCGGGATGATGAAGGCGCGCGCGGGCCGCATCGTGAACGTGAGCTCGGTGGTTGCGTTTTCCGGCAACGCGGGGCAGACCAACTACGCGGCCGCCAAGGCCGGCATGGTGGGGTTCACGAAGAGCCTCGCCCGCGAGGTGGGCAGCCGCAACATCACCGTGAACTGCGTGGCGCCCGGCTTCATCGAGACCGACATGACGCGCTCGCTCGCCGAGGAACAGGTGAAGAAGCTCGTGGAGAACGTGCCGCTCGGGCGCCTTGGGCGCGTGGAAGACGTCGCGCAGGCGGTGCTGTTCCTGTGCTCGCCCGCGGCCTCGTACATCACCGGCGCCACGCTGCACGTGAACGGCGGAATGCACATGGAGTAGGGGTGGGCGCGTGGTAGAATTACGCGCTTTTTTGTGTAACACAAACCGTGGAAACAAGCGCACCTGGAGGAAGTCGATGGACAACATTGAAGCCCGCGTGAAGAAGATCGTCGCCGAGCAGCTGGGAGTGGCCGAAGCCGACGTGAAGACCGAGTCTTCGTTCACCGAAGACCTGGGCGCGGATTCCCTCGATAACGTGGAGCTGGTGATGGCGCTCGAGGAGGAGTTCGAGTGCGAGATTCCCGACGAGGAAGCCGAGAAGATCACCACGGTCCAGCAGGCGATCGACTACGTCAAGTCCCACTCCAAGCAGTAGCCCCGCGGCGCGCGCATTCCGCGTGTAGCCGGGAATCGCGCCGCACCAATCACAATGTCGAAGCGCAGAGTCGTCGTCACCGGGCTGGGGATCGTCTCGCCCATCGGAATCGGCATCACGGCCGCCTGGGATAGCCTCATGAAGGGCGCGAGCGGCGTCGCGCCCATCACGCGCTTCGACGCGAAGGACCTCACCACGCGCTTCGCCGCCGAGGTGAAGGGATTCAATTCGGCAGACTGGATGCCGCCGAAGGAGACGCGCCGGTCGGACCTCTTCGTGCACTTCGGCCTCGCGGCCACCCGGCTCGCGCTCGATGACGCGGGCCTCGTCATCGACGATTCCAACGCGGAGCGCGTGGGCGTGAACGTGGGCTCGGGCATCGGCGGCCTGCCGATGATCGAGGACAACATCCGCGAGATGATCGCCAAGGGGCCGCGGCGCCTGTCGCCGTTCTTCGTGCCCGGCACGATAATCAACATGGTCGCGGGCATGATCTCCATCCAGTTCAAAGCCAAGGGCCCGAATGTGTCGATGGTGTCGGCATGCACCACGAGCGCGCACTGCGTGGGCGAGGCGGGCCGCATGATCGAGTACGGCGACGCGGACGTGATGATCGCCGGCGGCGCCGAGGCGTGCATCAACATGTCGGGCGTAGGCGGCTTCTGCGCGTGCAAGGCGCTCTCGGAGAGGAACGACGATCCGGCCACCGCCTCGCGCCCGTTCGACAAGGACCGCGACGGCTTCGTGCTCGGCGAAGGCGCGGGCATCCTCATCCTCGAGGAATACGAATACGCGAAGAAGCGCGGCGCACGCATCTACGCGGAGCTCGCGGGGATGGGCATGAGCGGCGACGCGAACCACATCACCGCGCCCAACATGGACGGCCCGCGCCGCGCCATGCTGGCGGCCATGAGGAACGGCGGAATCAATCCGGCGGAAGTGCAATACGTGAACGCGCACGGCACTTCCACGCCCCTGGGGGACGCCAATGAGACGGCCGCGATGAAGGCCGCGTTCGGCGATCACGCGTACAAGCTCGCGGTGAATTCGACCAAGTCGATGCACGGCCACCTCCTCGGCGCCGCCGGCGGGGTGGAGGCGGTGATCACGACGCTCGCGATCCACCACCAGGTGTCCCCGCCCACCATCAACATCTTCACGCCGGACCCGGCGTGCGATCTCGACTACGTGCCGAAGACGGCGCGTGAGATGAGGATCGACGTGGCGCTGTCGAACTCGTTCGGGTTCGGCGGCACGAACGGAACGCTCGCGTTCCGCCGGCTCTCCTAGCCGCCATCAAGAAGGCTACCAGGCTCTTCGTCGCGGCCGCCGTCCTCGGCGTGGCCTGGCTCGCCTATTTCGCGCTCACGCCGATGGCGCTGCCCGCCACGCCCTACGAGTTCACGGTGAATTCCGGCAGCGGCCTGAAGGCCGTGGCCCGCCAGCTCGCGAACGACGGCGTGCTCGCCGAACCCGAGTCGCTGTGGATCGTGGCGAGGCTCCTGGGACGCGGCCAGGCGATCAAGGCGGGCACGTACCGCCTGGAGAGGGCCACGACGCCCCTCGAGCTCATCGACAAGATGGAGCGCGGCGACGTGGTGCTGGACGAGATCCTCTTCGTCGAAGGCTCGACGCTGCGCCAGTGGCTCGCGCAGCTCGCCGCGCAGCCGAAGATCCGCCAGACCCTCGCGGGCAAGAGCGAGATGGACCTTCGCGGGTTGCTGGGCGAGATCGACCCGCTCGAGGGCTGGTTCTTCCCCGATACCTACCGGTATGCGCCCGGCACCACGGACCTCGACATCCTCAAGCGCGCCCACGCGGCGATGAAGAAGAAGCTGGACGAGGCGTGGGCCGCGCGCGATCCGGGCATCGTGCTCGCCACGCCCTACGAGGCGCTCACCATGGCCTCCATCGTCGAGAAGGAGACGGGGCAGGGCGTGGAGCGCCCGATCATCGCTTCGGTGTTCGAGAACCGGCTTCGCCGCGGCATGCGCCTGCAGACCGATCCCACGGTGATCTACGGCCTGGGCGAGCGCTACGACGGCGCGATCCACAAGCGCGACTTGCTCGAGGACACGCCGTGGAACACCTACACGCGGGACGGATTGCCGCCCACGCCCATCGCGATGCCGGGCGCGGCATCGATTCGCGCGGTGCTTCATCCGGCCTCCACGCCGTACCTGTATTTCGTGGCGCGCGGCGACGGGACCCACGAATTCACCGCCTCGCTCGAGGAACACAACCGCGCGGTGGCAAAATACCAGCTGGGAAAATGAGCGCGCGCGGAAAGTTCATCACGCTGGAGGGCATCGACGGGGCGGGCAAGTCCTCCCACGTCGAGTTCCTGTGCGAGCAGGTGCGCAAGCACGGCGCGCGGGCCGTGGTCACGCGCGAGCCCGGCGGCACGCCCGCGGGCGAGAAGGTCCGCGAGATCGTGCTGCACGCGGCGATGAATCCCAAGGCCGAGGCGCTGCTCATGTTCGCCGCGCGCGCCGAGCACGTGGCGCGCGTGATCGAACCCGCGCTCGCGGCGGGCGATTGGGTCGTCTGCGACCGTTTCAGCGACGCGACCTACGCCTACCAGTGCGGCGGCCGCGGGCTCGCGCGCGATTTCGTCGTGGGCCTGGAGCGCCTGGTGCACCCGGGGCTGCAGCCCGACGCGACGTTCCTCTTCGACGTGGATCCGGCCGTGGCCGCCGAGCGCCAGCGCGGGCAAAGCCGCACGCCCGACAAGTTCGAGCGCGAGCAGGCGGAGTTCTTCGCGCGCGTTCGCGGCGCCTATCTCGATCGCGCCCGCGAGCATTCGCGCCGCTTCCACGTGATCGATGCCTCGGGCGACCTGCGCCAGGTGCGCGATCGCATCGAGGTGGCTTTCGCGCAGGCCTTCGCGTGACGGCGCTGCCCTGGCATCGCGAGGCGCTGGCGCGGCTCGCCGCTTCGCGCGAGCGCCTGCCCCACGCGCTGCTGCTGCAGGGGCGGGCGGGCATCGGCAAGGTGGAGTTCGCGCGCGCGCTTGCCGCGTGCGTGCTCTGCGAATCGCCGAAAGACGGCCTCGCGTGCGGGCAATGCGCCTCGTGCCATTGGCTCGCGCAGGGCAACCATCCCGACTATCGCGAGATCGTTCCCGAAGCCGCGAGCGACGACGACGAGGAGGGCGAGGAGGCCGCGAGGCCGGACAAGGCGAAGAGCCTGGTGATCAAGATCGACCAGGTGCGCGCCGTGTCCGACTTCATCGCGCTCACCACGCACCGCGGCGGCCATCGCGTGCTCGTCATCCATCCGGCCGAGTCGATGCCGCCCGCGGCGGCCAACGCGCTGCTGAAGACGCTCGAGGAGCCGCCGCCGCGCACGCTCATCGTTCTCGTGAGCGACCAGCCCGCGCGATTGCTGGCGACGATCCGCAGCCGGTGCCGCCAGGTCACGTTGCACGCGCCCGATCGGGGCGCCGCGCTTGGCTGGCTCGCCGCCGAAGGCGTGGCGGGCGCCGACGAGGCCCTCGCCGCCGCGGGCGGCGCGCCGCTGCTCGCGCGCGAGCTCGCGCAGCCCGAAGAGGCGGAGCTTCGCAAGCGCATCGTGAACGAGCTCGCACGCCCGGGAGGCGCCGATGCGATGCAGCTCGCGGCCGCGCTCGACAAGGGCGCCCTGCCGCGGCTCGTCTTCTGGATGCAGACGTGGGTCCACGACCTGGTGCGCGTTCGCGCGGCCGGCGAGCCGCGCCACCACATCGGGCAGGCGCAGGCGCTGCGCGCGCGCGCGAAGGGCGCGCGGCTGGAGGCCCTGTTTGACCTGGATCAAGACCTTGCCGAGGCGCGCCGCCTGATTTCCCATCCCCTCAACACGCGGCTGGTGGCCGAGCACCTGCTCATGGCCTACAATCGGGCCACCATGGAAGGCCGTCCATGAACGACGCCGCGCCCGAAGCCCACGTCACCCGCCCCGGGGTCTTCACACTCACGATCCGCTCCAAGGCGGCGCTCTACGCGGCATGGATTCCGCTGCTGCGCGGCGGCGGGATCTTTTTGCCCAGCAACAGGTCACATGCTCTGGGCGAAGAGATCCTCATCCTGCTGTCGCTCCTGGACGACCCGAACAAGATCCCGCTGCAGGGCAGCGTGGCGTGGATCAATCCGGCGCACAGCGCGGGCAACCGGCCGCAGGGCATCGGCGTTCAGCTCCAGGACAGCGAGGCCGGGCGCGAGTTGCGCAAGAAGGTAGAGGGCCTGCTCGCCGGGGCGCTGCAGTCGTCGCGCCCCACGCATACGATCTAGCCGGCGTGCGCCCGGGGGCGCGCGCGAAGGAGGCCTCGTGTTCCGGGACAAGCAGATCGACCTCGCAATCTCCAGGCTGAAGGCGAACGTGCACACGCCGCTGCGCGTAGTGCTTTGGGACGGGCGCGAGGTGGCCTTCGACGACGAGGCCCGCGCCACAATCAGGCTGAACGATGCCCACGCCGCCGAGGCGCTGCGCCGCCCCTCGCTGCTGGCCCTCGCGCGTGCCTATATCGACGGCGAAGCCGAGATCGAGGGCGACCTTCGCGAGGCGATCCGCGGGGCCGAGGCGATCTCGCGCGCCATCGCTCCGCGCACGGCCCGCGCTTTCGCGCCGGAGCACCACTCGCGCCACGACGACCGCGACGCCATCCACCACCACTACGACGTCTCCAACGAGTTCTACGCGCTGTGGCTGGATCCGCGCATGGTCTATTCGTGCGCGTACTTCCGCACCGATGCGGATTCGCTGGCGGCGGCGCAGGTGCAGAAGCTCGACCACATCTGCCGCAAGCTGCGCCTCGCGCCGGGCGAGCGCTTTCTCGACGTCGGCTGCGGATGGGGCGCGCTCGCCATTCACGCCGCCCGCGAATACGGCGTGGACGCCACCGGCATCACGCTCTCGCAGAACCAGCATCGCCTCGCCACCGAGCGCATCCGGGAAGCCGGCCTCGAAGGCCGCTGCCGCGTGCTGCTGCAGGACTATCGCGACCTCGCGGGCGAGGAGCGCTTCGACAAGGTCGCGAGCGTCGGCATGTTCGAGCACGTGGGCCTCGCCAACCTCCCGGCCTATTTCGCGGTGGTGCGCCGCGTGCTGCGCGAGAAGGGCCTCTTCCTCAACCATGGCATCACCTCCTCGGACGTCCGCAACCTCGAGGTCGGCATGGGAGCGGGCGAGTTCATCGAGCAGTACGTTTTCCCGAAAGGCGAGCTTCCCCACCTGCACCGCGTGGTGCACGACATGAGCGCGCAGGATTTCGAGGTGCATGACGTGGAGAGCCTGCGTCCGCACTACGCGAAGACGCTGGGTCTCTGGAGCGCCGCATTCGAAGCGAGGCTCGGCGAGGCGGCGGCCGCCTCGAGCGAGCGCACGGCGCGTATCTGGCGCCTGTACCTGGCCGGCTGCGCCCACGCGTTCGAGCAGGGATGGGTGTCGATCCACCAGGTCCTCGCGTCGCGTTGCACGCGGCCCGGCCCCACGGAATTGCCGCTCACGCGGGAGTGGATGTACCCGCGATAGTAAAATCGCGGGATGCTCGTCGATTCCCACTGTCACCTGGACTTCCCGGAGCTGCGCGCCGATCTCGCCGGCGTGATGGCGCGCATGGCCGACAACGGCGTGACCCATGCGCTCACCATCAGCACGACGCTCGCGACGTTTCCCGCGGTTCGCGAGGTGGCGCGCTCGCAGGGCAATCTCTGGTGCACTGCCGGCGTGCATCCCGACGAACGCCGCGACGATCGCGAGGCCACGCTGGACGACCTGCTCGCCATGGCCGGCGACGAGAAGGTGGTGGGCATCGGCGAAACCGGCCTCGACTACTTCCGCGTCGAGGGCGACACCGGGTGGCAGCGCGAGCGCTTTCGCACGCACATCCGCGCCGCGCGCCGCTGCGGCAAGCCGCTCGTGATCCACACGCGCGCGGCCGCCGAGGACACGCTCGCGATCATGAAGGAAGAGGGCGCGGGCGAGGTAGGCGGCGTGATGCATTGCTTCACCGAGAGCTGGGACGTGGCCCAGGCCGCGATGGCGCAGGGCTTCTTCATCTCGTTCTCGGGCATCGTCACCTTCAAGAACGCCACGGACCTGAAGGACGTGGCCAGGCGCGTTCCGCTCGATCGCATGCTGGTGGAGACCGATTCTCCATATCTCGCGCCGGTGCCCCACCGCGGCAAGCCCAACCAGCCGGCCTTCGTGAAGCACGTCGCCGAGGAGGTGGCGCGCCTTCGCGGCATCTCCTACGACGAGGTCGCGGCGGCGACGTCGAGAAACTTCTTCTCGCTCTTCAGGCACGCGCGGGCGGCGTGAGCGCCTCCCGAGTCCTGCTCTACTGCCGCGCGGGCTTCGAGAAGGAGTGCGCCCAGGAGATCACCGCGGCCGCCGGCGAGATGGGCGTGGAGGGATTCGTCAGGGCGCGGCCCGGCAGCGGCTTCGCGCTCTTCCAGGCTCACCAGGACGACATGGGCGCCGACCTCGCGAAGCACCTCGAGTTTCGCCGGCTCGTCTTCGCGCGCCAGATGGTGAGGGCGGGCGAGCTCGTCGCGCTGCGGGAATCCGACCGCGTCACGCCGATCGTGGCCGCGGCGCGGGAGCTGGGAAGGCGTTTCGCCGCGCTTCGCATCGAGATGCCCGACACCAACGAGGGCAAGTCGCTCGCCACGCTCACGCGTCCGCTCGCTCCGCACCTGGAGAAGGCGCTTCGCAAGGCGGGCATCGTCTTCGACGATGCGGGCGCGCCGGAGCGACTTCACGTGTTCTTCGTGGGAGGCCGCGCCTGCCACGTGGGCCTGGCGCCGGTCGACAACAGCTCCCCATGGCCCATGGGCATCCCGCGGCTTCGCATGCCCGGCTCGGCGCCGTCGCGATCGACACTGAAGCTCGCCGAGGCGTTGGGGGAATTCCTGGACGAGAAGGAGCGCGCGAAGCGCCTCGCCCCGGGCATGAGCGCAGTGGACCTCGGAGCCTCGCCCGGAGGTTGGACATGGCAGCTCGTGCAGCGCGGCATGATGGTGACGGCAGTGGACAACGGCCCCATGGACGCGAAGCTCCTGGAAAGCGGGCAGGTGAAGCATCGCCGCGACGACGGATTCCACTTCCGCCCGGCCGAGCCCGTGGACTGGATGGTGTGCGACATGGTCGAAAGTCCCTCGCGCATCGCGCGCCTCGTCGCGCACTGGATCGCGCAGGGCTGGTGCCGCGAGACGATCTTCAACCTGAAGCTGCCGATGAAGAAGCGCTGGGAGGAGGTCCTGCGATGCCGCGGGATCATCGACGAGGCGCTCGGCGGGGGCGGCTATTTCCTGAGGATGAAGCATCTCTACCACGATCGCGAGGAGATCACCGGCCACCTGGCGCGCCGCAAGCGCGAGCCGATACACTAGGCCCATGACTTCGCGAATCGTGATCAGCGAGTTCATGGACGCGCCCGCGGTGGAGGCGCTTCGCGCGCGCTTCGACGTGGACTACCGCCCGAAGCTCGTGGATGACGCCGCGGCGCTCGAGGCGGCGCTGCCCTGGGCCGACGCGTGGATCGTGCGCAATCGCACGCAGGTGCGCGGGCGGCTGCTCGAGGCGGCGGCGAACCTCAAGGCCGTGGGCCGCCTGGGCGTCGGGCTCGACAACATCGACCTCGCGGCATGCGCCGCGCGCAGCATCGAGGTGATCCCGGCCACGGGCGCCAATGCCGAGTCGGTCGCGGAATACGTGGTGACCGCCGCGCTCCTGCTGCTTCGCGGGGCCTATGCCTCGTCGAAGGCCGTGGAAGCCGGTACCTGGCCGCGCCAGACGCTCTCGCAGGGGCGCGAGGCTTCGGGCAAGACGTTGGGCCTCGTGGGCATCGGCAGCATCGGGCGGCTCACGGCGCGCAAGGCGCTCGCCCTGGGCATGCGCGTGATCGCACACGATCCCCATGTGCCCGCCACCGCCGAGGCGTGGCGCGAGCTGGGGACGCTTCCCTGCGCGCTCGAAGAGCTCCTGCGCGAAAGCGACGTGGTCTCGCTGCACGTGCCGCTGGTCGCCGAGACGCGCGGGCTCCTCGGCCGCGAGCGTCTCTGGCTCATGAAGCGCGACGCGATCGTGATCAACACCGCCCGCGGCGGCATCGTGGACGAGGCGGCCCTGGCGACGATGCTTCGCGAGGGGCGCCTCGGCGGGGCGGCGCTGGACGTCTTCGAGCACGAGCCGCTCGCCGCGGGCTCGCCCCTGGTGGGCGCGCCGCGCCTGCTCCTCACGCCGCACATCGCCGGCGTCACGGTGGAGTCCAACGAGCGCGTGAGCGCGCTCATCGCCGAGCGCGTGGGCGCGCTCCTCGCCGCTACTTGAGCACCTGGCGCAGGTTGCTGTAGTCGTCGGTCCAGAGGCCCCAGTCGGGGCGCGGCGCCACGGGCTCGGTCACCTCGATGATCCTCGGCTGCAGGATGAAGCGCTTGTTGCGCGTGAGCAGCACCCAGTCGCTGGTGGTGCCGCCCGACTCGCCGGAGTCGAAGAGGTTGGCGTATTCGAGGCCCTGGGCCTGGGCAATGGCGAGCAGCACCGGCTTCAGGTCCAGGAAGCGGTTGGACACGTGGAACGCGATCACGCCGTCCGGCTTCAGGTGGCGCAGGTACTGCGTCACTGCCTGCATCGTGATGAGGTGCACCGGGATCGCGTCGCCGGCGAAGGCATCCACCGCGATCACGTCGTAGCCCTGCGGAGCCTCGCGCTCCATGCTCAGGCGCGCGTCGCCCAGCACGATCTCGGTCTTCGCGGGCGAGTCGGCCACGTACGTGAACCACTTCTTCGCCACGCCGACCACCGCCGGATCGATGTCGTAGAAGCGATAGACGTCGCCTTCGCGTCCATAGACGGCGAGCGAGCCCGCGCCCAGGCCGATGACGCCCACGCGCACCGGGCCGTCGTAGGAAAGGAGCGTCCGCCCGATGCCGGAGCTCGCCTTGTAGTAGGTCGTGGGCGAGCGGCGGTACTTGTCCGAAAGGTACTGCTCGCCGTGCAGGATAGAGCCGTGGACGAGCGAGCGGTAGCGCGTCTCCGGGTCGTTGTCGTCGGTCTGCGCTTCCTTCACGCGGACCACGCCGTAGTAGTTGCGCTCGATGTAGACGGTGTCCTCGTAGAAGTAGTTCACGCGCCAGAAGAACGCGGCCGAGGTGAAGGAGAGCACCGCCACGAGCAGGATTCGCAATGCGAGCCACGAGCTCCAGCGAATCCCCAGCGCGAGAGCGGCCGCGGCCACGAGCGCGATCTCGAGCTCGAGATAGCCTTTCAGGACCACCGGCGCCACGATGCCCACCAGCACGCCGCCCAGGACGCCGCCCAGCGAGACCACCAGGTAGAAGAGCGTGAGGTGGCGCGGCCCCGGGCGCCGGCGGGCGAGCTCGCCGTGGCAGAACATGCACACCACGAAGAGACCCACGGTGAAGACTCCGATGTGCCAGAACAGCTTGAACTGCAGCTCCTTGTCGGCGAGGAACCACGCCATCACGCACAGCATCCACGCGAGCGCCCCGAGGAAGAATTCGCGGCGATACCAGTTGCGCCCCTCGAAGCACAGGATGAAGGTGAGCAGGTAGACGGCGAGCGGGACCACCCACAGCAGCGGGATCGCGGAGATGTTCTGGGTGAGGTGGTTCGAAACCGCGAGCAGCATCACCGAGCCAAGCGCGGAGAGCGTGAGCCACAAGCCGATCTCGCCGCGCCGGGGCGCCGGCTCCTCGGCGACGGCGGCGAGCTGGCCGCTTTCGACAGTGAGCGGCGGAAGGTCCCGGCTTCGCCAGGCGAGCGCGCCGCAGCACGCCACGAAGATCGCGTAGCCCACGGACCACCAGAACGACTGGCGCGTGTTGGTGAGCCATGGCTCGAAGAGGAACGGATATCCGAGCAGCGCCAGCATCGAGGCGAAGTTCGAGAGCGCGAAGAGGCGGTACGGGCTGGAGCCCGGATAGGCGCGCGCGAACCACGCCTGGATGAGGGGGCTCGTCGCCGAGAGCAGGAAGTAGGGCAGT
>Ga0335083_10010984_pt1 | contig 10900 bp, 12 predicted proteins | sample Lox_Sample_42_FD_206716 | JGI IMG/M metagenome (GOLD analysis project Ga0335083, IMG submission 206716) | Soil microbial communities from Loxahatchee National Wildlife Refuge, Florida, United States - Lox_Sample_4.2 | ecosystem: Environmental > Terrestrial > Soil > Wetlands | place: USA... | reverse complement strand
CCGATGAGCCCTTGGGGAAAGTGGATGATCTTGGTTTCGTCGAGTTCGAGGGATCCGAAGCGGGTCGTTTCGATGTGCATGGTGGGCGTACTCCTCAGGTCTTTCGTTGATCAGAGCCGAGCCGGACGGCGCCGTTCCTGGCGTCCTTCGCGGCCGGGGGAAACCGGCGCGCCCTCGAGCAAGGCGCGCAAGAGCTGAATGGCTTCGGCGTGGAGCTGACAGGCGCGCGACTCGGACACGCCGAGCACCGCGCCGATCTCGCGCAGCGTGCACTCTTCTTGGTAGTGCAGGCCGAGCACGAGCTGCAGCCGCTCGGGCAGCGCTTTGATGGCGTTCTCGACGCGCGACGCCATGTCGCGCTTCATCACCATCGCCTCGGGCGACGGATCGTGCGAGGACGGCTCGACCATGTCGATGTCGAGCCGCGCGAAGCCGGCCTCGCCGATCTCGCGCAAGAGCTCGTGGTAATCCTCGAGCTTCACGCCGAGGCCGGCCGCAATCTCCTCTTCGTCCGGCAGGCGGCCGAGCGACTGCGTGAGCGCGACGACCGTCTGCGTGATCTTGCGCGAGGCGCCGCGGAGCTTGCGCGTCAGCGGATCGAGGCTGCGGAGATAGTCGAGGATCGCGCCGCGGACGCGGTAGGACGCGTAGGCTTCGAGGTCGCCGTCCGACATGTCCGGAGGGCAACGCTGCAGCGCTTCCGACAACCCGACCCAGCCCGCCGAGATGATGTCGTCGAGCGAAATGCTCGAGGGCAAGCTGCGGATGAGGCGCATCGCGATGCGCCGGACCAAGGGCAGGTACGCCTCCGCGCGCGCCTGCCTTTCCGGCGAGGCGTGAGCCAGCGCCACCGACGGTGGCGGCGCGGGCTCGGACGGGCGAGTCACGTCTGGGGCCATCAGGACAGCTGCTCACGAGGGAAAAGCCGCAGAGCCAGGGCCTCCGCGCTCGCGTCCTCGATGTCCTCGGGCACGCGCGGCCCGGTGCACACGTACGCGAGCGGGATTTGATTCGGCAGGCAAGCATGCAGCACGCCGCCCGAGCGCGTCGCCTCGTCGAGCTTGGTCGCGACGACGGCCGTCGGTTGCGGCAGCGGGTACGAGCGAACCAGGCGGTCCACGTCGGTGCCGCGCAGCCACGCCGGCACGGTGAGGAGCACGTGGGGCTCGAACGCTTCGGTGTGCGCGAGCGCGGCCGCGAGACGCCGCATCGGCTCGCCTTCGCCCGAAATCTGACCCTCGGTGTCGACCAGGAGAATGTCGGTGTCCATCTGGCCGAGCGCGCGCGCGAAGTCGTTCTCGTCGCGGGCGGCGAAGAACGGCAAGCCGATGAGCCGCGCGTAGCGCTGCCACTGCTCGACCGCGCCCACCCGGAACGTGTCGAGGCTGATGACGCCCACGGTGCGCCCGAGATCGAGCCGCGCCTTCGCGGCGAGCTTCGCGAGCGTGGTCGTCTTGCCGGCGCCGGTCGGTCCGACGCAGGCGATGAGCTGCTGCCCCGGCCGCTCGATGAGCGACGGCGTCGTGCGGAGCTTGGAGCTCACCGTCTTTCTGAGCCACGCGCCGGGCGTCTGCTTCGACGAGCGCGGCGCGCCGTGTGAAAGCTCGGTCGCGAGCGTGCCCTCGACGCCGGCGGCGTGGAGGTGCCCGAGGATGCGCGTGCGCGGCGTGCACGTCGCCTGCAGGGCTTCGACCGCGGCCTTGAGCTCGGCGATCTCGCGGCTCATGTCGTTCGCGGCTTGTTGCTTCGGAGCGCTCGTCGGGAGCGCGCCGCGCGTCAGCGGCTGCGGCGCGAGGCTCGCCCGGGACGAACCCGGCGCCACGGTCGCGCGCGTGGAGCCCGGAATCGGCGTTTGGCGGCGCTCACCCCGCTCGGGCACCCGCGCGAACGTCGCGCGACGCACGCGTTCGTTGCTCGAGGCGTCGATCGTCGTCGGGCGGCGCGAAGGTTCGCCGGGCGCGGCTTCGATTTCGACGTAACCGTGGTCGAGGGGGCCGCCGCCTTTCACGCGCCGCGTCGCGCGAATCACGGCGTCCGGGCCGAGCACGTTGCGCACCTGCGACAGCGCCTCGGTCACGTCGGATCCACGGAAATTCTGGAACTGCACGGCATCCACTCCTCGGGTTAGGCGGCCTCACTCGTCGTAAACGAGATGGTTTCGAAGGGCTTAAGGGTCACGTCGGGCTCGATCTCGCGGAACGAGATGACGGCGAGCTGCGGCGCGCGGCGCTCCGCGAAGGCGCGCACGTAGCGGCGCACGTCGGGGCTCGCGATGACGCACGGCGCGCGGCCGGCCTTGACCATGCGAGCGGTGGCGGCTTCGAGCGCGAGACCGAGCGTCTTCGCGTGCTCGGGGTTCAGCGCGCCGCCGGTGCCGGACGCGATTTCGCGCAGCGAGCGCCGGAACATCTCCTCGACGGGCGCGTCGAGCACGAGTCCGGCGAGGATGTCGTCGGCGCCCGTGTATTGCGCCGTGATCTGGCGCGAGAGGCGCTGGCGGACGAGCTCGGTGATTTGCTCGGTGTCGCGCGTCGCGGGCGCGAGCTCGATGAGGCCCTCGAGAATCGTGCGCAGGTCTCGAATCGAGACGTTCTCGCGCAGGAGATTGCGGAGCACCTTGAGCACGTCGGTAGCGGAGAGCAAGTTCGGTACCAAGTCCTCGACGAGCTTCGGGGTGGTTTTCGAGAACACCTCGAACAGGTGCGAAAGCTCCGCGCGGCCGAGGATCTTGTGGGCCTGTGTGCGCGCGACTTCGCCGAGATGCGTCGCGACGATGGTCGTGTGATCGACGACCGTCGCGCCGAGCGCCTCGGCGAGCTCGCGGTCGCGCGGGTGGATCCAGCGGGCCGGCGTGCCGAACGCCGGGTCTTTGACGGCCTCGCCGTCGAGCGGACCGGCGCTGCCCGTCGGGTCCATCGCGAGCAGGCGGCCGGCGCGCGTCATGCCCCGCGCGACCTCGGTGCCGAGCAGGAGAATGCGGTAGCACCCCGGCGGAAGCTCCAAATTATCGCGGATGTGCACGGGCGGAATCACCGTGCCGAGATCGACCGCAATCTGCTTTCTGAGCGCGCCGATGCGGTCGACGAGCGTGCCGCCGAGCTCCGGATCGACCACCTGCACGAGCTCGTAACCGACCTCGAGCGCGAGCACGTCGAGCGGGAGCGCGCCGTCGATGTCCTCGGGCGAACCGGGCCGAAGCGCGGGGACCGCGGGCTCGGGTTTCGCGGCCACGGCCGGCGTCGGGTCGGCCTGACGCCGGCCGAGCCAGAACAAGCCGCCCGCGATCGCGAGAAAGGGCAGCGCCGGCATGCCGGGCAACAGAGCGAAAAGCGTCAAAACACCGGCGGTGGCAGTGACAGCGCGGCGACTGCCGAGCAGCTGCGACTGGAAGGCGCGGGCAATCTGGTCGCCGGTCGCCGAGCGCGTCACGACGACGCCGGCGGCGGTCGAGATGAGGAGCGAGGGGATCTGCGAGACGAGCGCGTCGCCGACCGACAAAATCGAGAACGTTTCCGCGGCGCTCGCGAGCGTCATGCCCCGCGAAAGACCGATCATCAAACCGCCGAGGAGGTTGATGGCGGTGATGAGCAAGCCGGCGACGGCGTCGCCCTTCACGAATTTGCTCGCGCCGTCCATCGCGCCGAAAAAGTCCGCTTCGCGCTCCACGTTGCGGCGGCGGTCCTTCGCGATTTCAGCGTTGATGATGCCGGCGTTCAGGTCGGCGTCGATCGCCATCTGCTTGCCGGGCATGCCGTCGAGAGCGAAGCGCGCGGCGACCTCGGCGACGCGGCCCGCGCCCTTCGTGATCACGACGAAGTTGATGACCACGAGGATCAAGAACACGACCAAGCCGACGACGACGTTCCCTTCGACGACGAAGCGCCCGAAGGTCTCGACCACGTGCCCCGCCGCGCTGTGGCCCTCGTGCCCCTTCAACAAAATCAGCCGTGTCGTCGCGACGTTGAGGCTCAGGCGCAGCAGCGTCGCGACCAGGATGATCGTCGGAAACGAGCTGAATTCGAGGGCGTGCTCCATGAAGAGCCCGATCAGGAACACCCCGATCGACACCGCGAGGCTGATCGCCAAAAACATGTCGACCAGCACGCGCGGGAGCGGCAGCACCATCATCAAAACGATGAAAATGATGCCGAGCGGTACGATCAGCTCCGATCGCGACGACGCGGGCTTCGGCGAGGCAGACGCCACGGCGCCGATCGTTGCGAGAGGCGTGCCACGCTACGCGCCTGGTAGCGGCCGGATTTCGACTGCGATCTTACCGAACTAGGTTTTGGGGGGAAATGTGGGTGCGCGGCGAGCGTCAACGTCTTGACGGTGTTCGTCAACGATTGCGGGTGTGGGGCGATGTCGGAGTTGCCGCGCGACCGGGGCGGCAGCAGGTGATGACGCATGGAGCGGAGCGTGAGCCGCTGGTTCGAACCCGCCACGAGCGTCGTCTTCGTCGTCACGAGCGCCGTCACCGCGCTCTCGTTGTTCGTCCCGAGCGTGCTCGCCGCGCTCGAGCGCACGCCGGCGGCGGGCGCGGGCGAACCGTGGCGGCTCGTGACGGCGCTGTTCGTCGAACGCGGCGGGGCGGCCGAGATCGCGCTGAACCTCGTGACGCTCGCCGTCGTCGGCACGCTCGCCGAACGAGCGTGGGGCAGCCGCGCCTGGCTCGTCTTCTATCTGTTCGGCGGCGTCGTCGGCGAAATCGCCGGACTCGCGTGGAAGCCGGTCGGAGCGGGGTCGTCCGTCGCCATGCTCGGCCTCGCGGGCGGTTGCGCGACCTTGCTCTTGCGGCGGCGGACCTCGCCCCTGCTCGTCTTGCTCGGAGCGCTCTTGCTCGCGGCCGGAGCCGTACTCACCTACCTCCGGAACCTGCACGGGCCGCCGCTGCTCGCGGAGGCGCTCGCCGCGTGCTTTCTGCGCGAGCGGCTCCCGCCGGCGCGCTCTCCGAGCGAACGCGCGTGACCGTCACGCGAGAAGCAGCGGGATCGAGCGAGAAGCGGATGCGCCCCTTGAGGCCGCGCAGCGCGCGCTCGAGGACGAGCTCCGGAACGTCATAGCTGGCCAAAAAGCTGGCCCGTGCAGGCGCTGGCAGCACGCGACGCCCGGCGCGTGAAGGCGAACCCACCACGCGCAGGGGCGCGGCTCGGTCACGCGCGGCGACCGCGGTTCTTCAAGCGGTAGACGAAGGCGAGCACTTCGGCGACGGCGGCGTAGAGCTCGATCGGAATCACCTTGCCGACTTTGACTTGCGCGAGCGCGCGCGCGAGCGGCTTGTTCTCGACGATGGGCACGCCATTTTCGTCGGCGATTTGCCGCATGTAGAGCGCCACTTCGTCGAAGCCGCGCGCGAGCACCTGCGGCGCGCCCTGGGCGGGACGGTAGCGGAGCGCGATCGAGATGTGCGTCGGGTTCGCGATCACGACGTCGGCCTCGACGACTTGCTTCTTCAAGCCGCGGCGAATGCGTTCACGCGCGCGGGCGCGCTGGCGCGCCTTCAGGCGTGGATCGCCTTCTTGCTGCTGGTGCTCGCGTTTGACCTCGTCGAGCGACATCATGATGCTCTTCTCGTGGCGCATCCAGGCGTAGCCGTAGTCGAGCGCCGTGAGCACCGCGAGCGCGAGCGTGCACCAGAGACAGAGTCGCGAGAGCGCTTCGGCCGTCGCGAGCGCGGCGTCGGTGAGCTTCGCCGTCGAGAGGCGCTCGAGCTTCGGCAGCTCCCCGCGCACGATTTGGTAGGCGACGAAGCCGACCGCGCCGACGCGAGCGAGCGAGAGCGTCGTGCTCGCCGCGGCCGCTTTCGGCGAGAACAGCTGACCGAAGCGCGAAATCGGATCGAGCCGTTCCCACTTGGGCATCGCGAGCTCGAGGTTCGGCTTGAAACCCGCTTCCCAAATGCCGGCCGCGACCGCGCCGGTCGCCGCGACGGCCGCGACGGGGCCGACGATGCCGACGAGCGTGAGCGCAGCCTGGTGGCCGATCACGTCGAAACCGGCGTTGGCGACGCCGCTCGTGTCGCGAAAACAACGCAAGGCGAAATCACGAAGGCTCGCGACGAGCGTGTCGCCGAAGGCGGAAAGTCCGAGCAGGAGCGCGATGCTCGCCGCGACGGCCCCGGTGTCCTTGGCGCGGGGGAATTGGCCTTGCTCCCGCGCCTGGCGTCTCCGCTCCGGCGTCGCTTCTTGTGTTTTGTCGCTCTCCGACTCGTCGCTCACGGCGGGTACTCCGCGAGGCTCTCGACGAGCGCCGACAGACGCGAATCGAGGTGCGACATCTCCGTGAGGACGAGGCGCACGCTGTCGGGCAAGGAAACGACGATGACGAGCAGTCCGACACCGAGCGTGACGGCGAACCCGACCGAGAAGACTTGAAGCGCCGGCGCCGCGCGCGCGATGAAGGCGAGCGCCACTTGCACCATGAAGAGCACGGCGACCGTGGGCAGCGCGATGCGGGCGCCGGCTTCGATGCTCGTCGTGGTGAGCGCGAGCACGACGCCGCCCGCGTGCCCCGGATTGAGCACGACGCCCGGCGGGAGCACCGAAAAGCTGCCGAAGAGCGCCGCGAGCAGCTGGCGATGCAGCCCGACCAGCGTCGTGAGGAGCAGAGCGAGATTGCGGAAGATGGACCCGACCGCCGTTTCGGAAGCGTGCATGTGCGGATCGAAGAGCTGGGCGACGCCGATGCCGAGCTGGGGCGAGATGAAGTCGGCCGCGACTTCGGCCGAGGCGATGATGAGGCGCACGGTCATGCCCATGCACGCGCCGATGCCGGCTTCACTCACGATGGCGAGCGCGACCGTGAGCGGCTGGTCGCTCAGGTGCGCTTCGTAGCCGATGGGCGACACGGTCGCGACGAAGGAGAGCAGCACGACGAGGGCCGCTCGCACCGTCACGGGCGCGACCGTCCACGGCGCCGGCGCCACGATGACCACGCCCGAGATGCGCGCGAGCACGCACAGGAAGACCAGCATGCGGCCGGCGAGCACGTCGGTGAGCGCGTTCACCGCGAGCGTGTTCACCGCACGATGTCCGAAATGCTCGCGAGCGTGCGCGACGTGTAATCGACGAACTGGCGCAGCGTCCAGGAGCCGAGCGCGGCGAACGTGATGCCGACGGCGAGAAGCTTCGCGCCGAAGCTCACGCTCGCTTCGTTCACTTGCGTGGCCGCTTGCAGGATGCCGACCACGACGCCCACCGCGAGCGCGACGAGCAGCATCGGCCCGGCGAATTTCATGGCGGCGATGAACGCGCGCGTGAAGAGCTCGACCGCACCATCGACCGTCATGCGAAACTCCTGAGTAAGGAGCCCGCGATGAGGCTCCAGCCGTCCACGAGCACGAAGAGCACGAGCTTGATCGGCAAGCTCAACGTGCTCGGCGGGACCATCATCATGCCCATGCTCATCAGCAAGGACGACACGGCGAGGTCCACGATTAAGAAGGGCAAGAGGATCACGACGCCCATCTGGAACGCCGTCGTGAGCTCGGAGATGACGAAGGCGGGCACGGCGAGCTCGAGCCCCACGTCGTCCGGCGTCGCCGGCAGCGCCGTGTGCGTCGCGTCGTAGAAGAGCCGGAGGTCCGCTTCGCGCGTCTGGCGCAGCATGAATTGCTTGAGCGGCACGCTCGCGCGCTGCAAGGCTTCGAGGTCGCCGATTTGGCCGGCGGCGTACGGGTCGTACGCGACGTGCTTCATCTCCTTGAACACGGGCGACATCGTGAACGCCGTGAGGAACAAGGCGAGGCCGATCATCACCTGGCTCGGCGGCGATTGCGCCGTGCCGACGCCCTGACGAATGAACGAGAGCACGACGATGATGCGGACGAACGAGGTGGTCGCGAGAATGATGGCCGGCAGGACCCCGAGCAGGCTCAGGACCAGGAGGATCTTGAGCGACGGCGCCAGCGTTTGGTTCTGGAGCACGTCCTGAGCGGTGTTGATCGGGTTCACTTCGACTCTTTTCGCCGCTTCGCGAGGCCCATGACCTGACCCTCGAACGCGATCGGCTCGTCGGCGTCCTGCTGCGGGCGGGGCGCTTCACGGCGCGAGGAGAGACGCACTTCGTCGCGCGTCGTCTTCGCGACCTCGTCGATCGCCGCGCCCGGGCGCGCGCCGGTGCCGACGGCGTTGCGCAAGAGCTTCAGAAAGCCGCTCGGACCGGCGGCGGCCATGTCGTCCACGGCGCGCGCCGCGGACGCTTGCCGCTCGGAGACGCCGCTCGGCTCGCGCTCGTCGACCGCGGCGTTCGCTTCGTCGTCGAGCCAAGCGAGGGTGCTCACCGCCTGCTCGGTCACGCCGAGCAAGAGGCGCTTGCCCGCGACCTCGACGACGACCGCCGTCGCCTTGGGACCTACACGCGTCGTGCCGAGGAGCTTGAGCTGGCCCTTCCCTTCCGTCTGGGCTTTACCCTGACGCTTGCGGCGGGCGACCAGCGCGGCCGCGCCCAGTCCGGCGACCAAAAGGAGCATGCTGAAGACGCGAAGCGGGCTCGGCCCGTGCTGCGTTTCGAGCGCGGGCTTCGCCATCGGTTTGTCGGGGCGGAGCCAAGACGGTGACGCGCCGGGCTTCGCCGGAGCGGCCGGCGGAGCCGCGGGCGCGGCGGCGGGGGCGGGAGCGACCACCGGAGCCGCCGTCTCGGGCGCGGCGGGCGCGGAAACCGCGGCGGAAGGCGCGGCGTGCGCGGCCACGGGCGCGGCGTGCACGGCGGGAGCGCCCGAGTGCGTCGCGGCGGGAGCCGTCACGTGAGGCACGTGAACGGGCGCCGCGGGGTGCACCGGGGCCGGCTTGGCGAGCGGCGCGGTCGCTTCGGCGGGCGCCATGAACGCGGGAGCGGCCTCGGGCGCCTCGGGCTCCGCGAACGCGGAAAACGCCGAGAACGTGACGCACGCGGCGGCGAAAAGAGCGCGCGCTTTCACTGACCCCGCCTCGTTTCCTCGTCGATCACGACCTCGGTGAGGCGGATGCCGTAGCGTTCGCCGACGATGACGGCTTCACCGCGCGCGATGAGCCGATCGTTCACGTAGAGATCCAGGGGCTCGCCGTTCGCCTTGTCGAGCTCGAGCACCGAGCCCGGACCGAGCCGCAAAACATCGGCGATTTTGACGCTGCGGCGGCCGAGCTCGACGGTGACGGCCACGGGCACGTCCATCACGAAGCCGAGGCTATCGACCCCGCGCAGGGCCGGGGGACGCGGCGGATCCGCGTCTTTCGCGGAAATCGGAGTGGGCGCGCGCTCGTCCGTGAGCGGGAGCTGTGCGCGGGAGAGATCGGGAGCAGGTCGAACGCTGGACATCGCCCAGCACTCTTTCAATCTTCGTGCCGACCGCGGATCTCGATCGCGATTTGACCGCGGCTGGCGACCGGCACGGCGTTGAACTTCTTCACGCCGGCGACGCGCACGCTGATGGCGTCGTCGAGTGCGGTCGGGAGTCGGAGCACCTCGCCTACCTTGAGTGAGAGTACGCGATGTAGGCTCAAGGTCGCACAGCCGAGCTCGGCGACGACCTGAACGGGGACGTCGCTCAGGCTGTCGGCGACGCGCGGGTCGCCCTGAGCGGCCTGCGGCTCTTCTTGTTCGCGCGCGGCTTCTTCGAGCGATTCGGCGCTCAAGGCGAGCGCGATGCAGGCGCCTTCACCGTAGCCCTCGAACAGGCAATCGACGCGCAAACCGTCCGAGCTCTTGCCCTCGGCGGCGTCGCCGGGCGACACGCTGCGAATGTTGGCCACGTCGAAGCTCAAGCCGACTTCTTCGCGAATCGAGGTGGCGAGGTCGGTCGCGAGCTGGCGCGCCACGCGCATGACGAGCGCGCGGGCCGCGGGAGTGATGTCGTCGCCGAGCGCCGTCGCGGCGCCGTCGGCGGCGCCGAGCGTGCCCTCGAGAATGACCGAGAGACCCTCGGAGTTGATGACGAGCTCACCCCAGCCGGAGCCGCCCCGCTCTTCCAGCGTGATTTCGAGACGCACGCCGCGTCCGAGATCCTGCGCGTTCGCGAGCCCGTCCACGATGGCGACGCTCTGCGGCAGGAGGCGCGAGCGGCGGCGCGCCATGAACGGCAACGCCTTGCGCCCGGCGCGTGCGAAGCGCCCGCCGATGCGGGACATCGCGTGCATGGCGGCACGCAGGTGGCGCTCCCGGCCCGTGAGATCGCAGGGTTTTACGGAATGCGGCGAGTCACGGTGGGAGCGGTCCATGTTCATTGCGCGACGTAATCGATCACGAGCACGCGCCCGACGCGCTTTTCGCCCACCGCTTCGGTGAACACCTTGCCGAGCTCGGCGCGAATCTCGTTGTACTTCTCGGGCGAGGCGAGGTCGTCGAAGCCTTGACTGCGCAGGTACGCCACCGCGGCTTCGCGACCGCGCGGCGAATAACGCATGAATTCGTCCTTCGCAGTTCCTTCGGCGATTTCGATGGCGAGCACCACCTTCAAGTGATGAAGCTCGCCGTCTTTGGCGCGGGCATCGACGAGGATCGGGGCAAGCTCCACCGATTCGCCGATCTTGCCGTCCTTCTCTTCCTTCTTTTTCTTCTTCTTCGCCGGCGCGGCGTCGTCGTCGCCGGCTTCGTCGTCGGACTGGTCGGCCTGGTCGGCCGTGTCCGCCTTCGAGATCTTGTGTCCGAGCAATGCGGGACCGAACAATGTCCCAGCCACCGCCGCGCCGGTAACCAGCACGACGACGACGACGGTGGCCAGAACCAGTCCCAACCTGCTCTTCTTCGGAGCTTTCGGCTCGGGAGCGCTCTCCTCTGCTTCTGCTGACATGGATTACACCCTCCGAGCCGGTTCTACGCTCAGCGCTTGATGCCGATGAGCTCTTGCAGCATCTCGTCGGCGGTCGTGATGGTCTTCGAGTTCGCCGAGAACGAGCGCTGGTGCTGAATCAGGTTCACGAACTAG
>Ga0335083_10010983_pt1 | contig 10901 bp, 10 predicted proteins | sample Lox_Sample_42_FD_206716 | JGI IMG/M metagenome (GOLD analysis project Ga0335083, IMG submission 206716) | Soil microbial communities from Loxahatchee National Wildlife Refuge, Florida, United States - Lox_Sample_4.2 | ecosystem: Environmental > Terrestrial > Soil > Wetlands | place: USA... | reverse complement strand
CCGTCCGTGAGCCCAGCACTTTTTTCGACGGCGGGAGTTGGAGATCGACACAGGGCGCGAAGTCGGTGTTGAACCCGAGGGCGCGCACCTCTTCACCGATGAGCCGCCCGAACTTGCGAAACAGCTTCGGCGAGCGAGTCTGGGCGACATCGGCGACCGGAGGGAGAGGAGCAATCGCGTCACGCAGCCGGTCGACGGACCCGCCCTCCATGTCAACGCAAAGAAACATGGGCGTGGCGACGTCGCTTTGAGCATAACGCAGCAAGGCGTGAACCTGGGCAGCCTCTTCAACATTGCGCTTGAAAAGAATGATGCCACCGGGTTGCAGCGTGCCGAACAGGGTACGCAGCCTGGCGGAGACATCCGTTCCGTCGAAGCCCATGATGAGCAGCTGTCCTACTTGGCGGTGAAGGTCGAGCGAGTTGCGGGAAGGCATGGTGCTATCGTGAAAAGGGAAGTGTACCGCGAAAGGACGAAAAAGCGAGCGAAACCGCGGATCGGCGCGGAGAAGCGCGGATCTGAACGAAGTTAAGCAGAGAAAACTTAGCCGCGGATCTCACGGGGACGCAATCGGAAATTGTCTCTGGGGTCTCTCCATGTCTGCGACATCCTTACAATCCGTGGCTGTCTCCTCCAGCTATTTGTCCGCGTTCTCCGCGGCAGGCCGCGGTTGGCTGAATTAGACCGGGTTGCGCAACTCCGGCACATCGACCTCAGGCGCGGCGCTTGCGGTGGCCGCCTCCGGATCAGGCTCGCCGCCTTCCCCGGGAGCAAGAAACAGGTTCTGCTCCAAGCCGTGCTGCCTGGTATAGAGGTCATAGTAGCGACCGCTTAGGTCGTAGAGTGTCTCATGCGTGCCGCGCTCAACGATGCGTCCTGCTTCAACCACCAAAATCTGGTCGGCGCGCCGAATAGTCGACAGCCGGTGTGCGATAACGAACGTGGTTCGGCCCTGCATCAGGTACGAAAGGCCCTGCTGAATGAGCGCTTCGGATTCGGAGTCTAGGCTGGAAGTGGCTTCATCCAGGATCAGGATGCGTGGGTTGGCCAGGATGGCTCTCGCGATTGATACCCGCTGGCGCTGACCGCCGGAAAGCTTCACGCCTCGCTCGCCGATGATGGTGTCGTACTTCAGCTCAAACTTCTCGGCGAACTCATCGACGCGAGCAATCCTGCAGGCGCGCAGGATCTCTTCCTCCGTGGCGTCGGGCTTCGAGAAGGCTACGTTCTCGCGGATGCTGCCATCGAAGAGGAATGAATCCTGCAAGACCATGCCAAGCTGGGTACGGTAGGAATCGAGTCGCACCGTAGCGAGATCGAAGCCGTCGACCAGGACTCGGCCGGAGTTGGGCTTGTGGAACGCGGCAATCAGGCCGATGATGGTTGACTTTCCCGATCCCGAGGAGCCGACCAGCGCAGTCAGCGTGCCCGGACGTGCGCGGAACGAGATGTCGTGGAGCACTGTCTTTTTCGCTTCGTAGGCGAAGGTGACGTCCTCGAATTCGATGTCTCCCGCGATGGGCGGCAGCGCGGCAGTGCGCTCAGGATCTGCGTTCTCAGGGGTTTCGTCCAGCACCTCGCGTGTTCGCTCTAGACCGGCGATGGCTTCGGTAATTTGCGTGCCGATACCGACAACCTGAAACAGCGGCGCGGCCAGGTAGCCAAGAAACATGGTGTAGGTGAAGAAACCGCCCAACGTCAGCTTGCCGGCGAGAATCTGGCGCGTACCGATGAACATGACGATGGCGCCAATGATTCCCATAAGCATCGCCGACGAAAGACTCATCACCGACGTGGCAGTCAAGGTTTTAAAGACGTTTTGCAGCAGTCGTTCAACACCCAGGCTGAAGACGGCATGCTCGCGGTCCTCGGCGTGATATCCCTTCACTACGCGAACGCCGCCCAGCGACTCGGTCAGGCGACCGGTCACTTCGGCGTTGATCTTGCCGCGTTCGCGGAAGATGGGACGGATGGTACGAAAAGCCTTGCGCAGTCCGACGCCGAAGATCAGCAGGAAGCCGAAGGCAATCGCGGTCATCACCGGGCTGATGCGGATAAGGACGATGAATGCGATGACGGCAGTCATCAGTCCGCCAACAAAATCGACCAGGCCGGTTCCGATCAGGTTGCGAACGCCTTCCACGTCGCTCATGATGCGTGAGACGAGCATTCCTGTCTTGTTGGCGTCGTAATAGGAGACCGATAGGCGTCCGACGTGTTCCTGGACCCGTCGACGAAGCTCGGCGATCAGTCGCTGAGCAGCCTTTGATAAGGTCTGCGTCAATGCAAAAGACGTCAGGCCCTGGATGATAGTGGCCAGCAGCACGATGCCGACAAGCGGATACAAGAGGCGCACCTGGCGCTTCCCGATGACATCGTCAACCAAGTACTTGGTTGAAGCCGGCAGCACCAGGCCGGAAACGCGGTTGACGACCATGAGGGCGAAGCCCAGAGCGAGTAGCCCACGGCGGGGGTGTAGGAGCGACAGAATCTCAGGCAGGGCCTTGAACACCGCTGTCTTAGGCTTGTCAGATTTTTGGGGGGTTCCTGTCATGTAAATCTATATAGATTCTCAAGCGACTGCCACCGGTGCGAAAAGCCTAAGACCTCAGAGTCCGACCAAGTTTCTGGGTCATCCAATTGGCGGAATGACACCTTCGGGGGATACAAAAAGCTCGCGCCAAGGTGCACATAACATATAGTGATGTCCTTGAGCCGGATGAGTTATTGTTAAAAACGGTTAAACCCCGGTACCATTGAGGGTAATCGACGGAGGAACGAGTGGGGTCACCATATGGCTTCGAGCTGGTAGAAAACTGTGTGATATGCAAGTTGCGTAGCGACAGTTTCTTCTGCTCCCTCCCCAAGTCCGCGTTAGAAGCGTTCGACAAAATCAAATACACCGCCTCGTATCCGGCTGGCGCTATCCTCTTTGTCGAAGGCCAATCGCCGCGCGGAATCTATATGCTCTGCAAGGGGCGGGTGAAAATGTCGACCACCTCCGCTGAAGGCAAGACCCTCATTTTAAAAATTGCGCAACCGGGAGAGGTTCTCGGGATGCACGCCACCGTTTCGGGCAGTCCCTATGAGATCACCGCCGAGACCGGACAGCCGTGTCAGTTGAACTTCATCAAGCGCGATGATTTTCTGCGCTTCCTGCAGGACCACGGCGATGCCTGCCTGAAGGCGGCACAGCATCTCAGCAAGGATTGTCAGAGCGCCTACCAGCAGATCCGCAGCCTGGGACTTTCACACTCTGCGCCGGAGCGGCTGGCGCGTCTGCTCCTGGAGTGGACGGCCACCAGTCCCGACCAGAGCGAGCCGAAAGTGAAGCTGGCGCTGACCCACGAAGAGATCGCACAGATTATCGGGACATCGCGCGAAACTGTGACTCGCGTGCTGGCCGACTTCCGCAAGCGCCAGATCGCCGTACTCAAAGGATCGACGCTGACCATCCGCAACAAAGCTGTTCTGGAGAGGCTCGTAGGCGCGTAGACGGCAGCGAATGGCCTCACGCTTTTTCCCGACGCAACTCTTCCATCACCGAGGAGATCAGTTCCTTCGCATCGGTAATCCCTTTCATCACGATCTGAATATCCATGGCAGGTTTGCCGGGCTGACGAGCGCTCTGGCAATAAACGCCATGCTGGCCGACCATGGTCAGTGCGTCGGTCAAGCTGTCAAGGGCGACGGCGAGGCGCCCGCGCGATTTGCCCATCATGAACTCGTAGTGGTCCAGTTCCGTCCGCTTTTCATCCATCACGCTCATGGGCTTGATTGTAACGGCAGGCGCCAATGTGAATAATAGAGCGACAGTCTGATCCGAGGAGCTTTCCAAATGAAGTGGCGTTGTGGGTATCTGCTCGTCCTTGCGAGTGTGGTTGCGATGTCCGCGCTGATGGTCGCGCAGCAGAAGCCGGTGCTCAGCCCGCCGGGAGAAGCGTCCGTTCAGTTCGCTGACGGCAAGACCATAACGGTCAAGTACAGCCGTCCTTCCATGCGCGGGAGAAAGATTTTCGGGGAGCTTGTCCCCTACGGGCAGGTGTGGCGTACCGGCGCCAATTCGGCTACCACTTTTACCACCGATACGAATCTGGAAGTCGGCGGCACAGCTGTCCCGGCCGGCAGCTACACACTGTACACGATCCCGGGCGAGAGCTCATGGCAGCTTATCATCAACAAGCAGACGGGACAGTGGGGAACCAAGTATGATCCATCACAGGATCTGGCGCGCATTCCGATGAAGGTGGGCAAGCTTCCGTCGGCGGTTGAAACCTTCATCATCTCGTTCGACAAGTCTGGCGCGCGCAGCGCGGCTCTGAAGCTGGAATGGGAGAATACGTCGGCCATCGTGGCCATCAGCGAAAAGTGAGCTGCGGTCTTTGTTGTTGAGATTGCAAAGTCCTTGCAACCGCCCATTCACATAAGCGCGGCGATAGAACGGCTCTACGACGAAAGTTGAATAACTAGGCACGTCCCGGCACGAATATCCGATGCGGCGCCCAGTGACTGTCCAGTACTATAACGAGAGCTTGTCTTGGAGAAGACCCCCCATTCATGAGAGCCTTGCGCCGCACGTGCCGACGCCTAATCCTGCCCATCCTGTTTTCCGTGCCGACTCTTTCGTTCGCTTGTGAGCAAATTCCAGCTGGCTCGACGATCTGGATTCGCCTCACGGCATCGATATCCACCTATGACGCTAAAGTCGGCGATCTGGTCCATGCTGTTGTTACCGAGAATGTGCTTTGCGGCGATGCGACGGTCGTTCCTTTGGGTGCATCAGTGCGCGGCACAGTGCAGTCGGTACGCAAGGTTGGCCTGGGCGTGCGCCATGAGACAGCAGCCCTGAAGGTTGAATTCAACGAAATCGAGGTGACCCCGGACACCGCATTGCCATTTACGGGCGAGCTTGCGGAGATCGATAACGCTCGCGAGTCTGTGTCCAACGGTATGGTGCACGGCATTCGCAGCACCAACACTCCTCAGGGAACCATCACCAGCCGGCTAAAGTATCTGCCGGCCTTGAATCCCTATCCGGACCTCGGGCTGCTGCTGTTCAAGGCGACATTCCCAATATTTCCGGAGCCGGAAATTTACTTGCCTGCAGGAACGGACCTCCAGGTAAAACTCACCGCGCCGGTTTTCGATCCACCGGCGATCCTGGCTACCGAAAGCAGCGCGCCGCTCGACGCTTTAAACCCATCGGAGCTGCGCTCGCTTGTCGCTTCCTTGCCCGAGCGCTCGACCACCCAGAACCTGGTTGCCGCCGACATCGTGAACCTCGCTTTTATTGGAACGAAAGGGCAGCTGGAATCGGCCTTCGAGCACGCAGGCTGGCAGACGGCCGACCCCATCAATCGCCACAGTATCCAGCGCAACTTCTATGCCTTTTTGAAGAACGCGAGTTACTCTCACGCGCCTATGCGGCCCTTTCTCATGGAGGGCCAGGTTCCCGACATGAATCGGGAAAAGAGCCTGAATACCTATGCGCAGCGCGACCACTTGCGAATGTGGCAGTGGCAGGGAACGGAGATCACCGGCCCGATCTACTTGGGTACAGCCACGCATGACAAGAGCGCAGGCATTTCGCTGAAGCGCCATCAGTTTGTGCACCACATCGACGCCAACATCGATGACGAGCGCAGCAAGATCATCCGGGACCTGCGCGCTGCCGGATGTGTCCGGGCGGTTTATCTGGTGCCGCGCAGCAGTATTGCCCCTTCTGGCGTCAATTCCATCGGCGACCCGATTACGACCGACAGCGCGATTGCTGTGGTCCAATTGCAGGAGTGTCAAGCCGTGGTTCCCGAGCTCGCTTCGGATCCGGAAGCGGCGCCGTTCAAGCCGGGCAACGCGATGTTTCGCTACTTCCGCCGCGAGGTGCTGACGGTGCGCAGCGACATCTGGCGCGCCAACATCATCTACGCCACCTACGATCTGCTGCGCATGGGCTTCCATGCATGGCGTCACCACAGCACGGCGACGGTTGCCGCTACCCCTGTGGACAAATCGAACACTGCGGACGTTCGGACAGCCCAATCTATTACCGACGGCTCGCCGTAAAGGTTCTCTCAATCGTGCTCGGCGCATCCGCGTTGTCAGGTGTGCCGAAATCGAGCTGAAATTGTGGGTCTTCACATCTTGCGCACTTGGCACTCGCGTGCGTTACTCACAAGGAACCCTGCAACACGTTCCGTCCCCGCCTGCGTCAAAACCTTATAATGCCAATAAGGGCTGATCGACACGAATGACTTGTTTTTGCGCTCTGTTTGCCTCCGCCATTGGCGGCGAGATCACCGGTCTAATCGAGACCAGCGGCCTGGTTGCCAAGGCAGTTCTGGTCATCCTGCTTATTTTCAGCGTTGTGTCCTGGGCCATCATCTTTGCGAAATGGGGCCTGTTCCGCCGCGCACGCCAGCAAAGTAACCGCTTCGTACGCGCTTTTCGCAAGTCGCAGCGCATTCAGGACATCTCCGCAGTTGCCGAGCAGTTTAAGCCGAGCCCGCTGGTAGCGGTTTTCGAAGGCGCCTATGAGGAGCTTCGCCGGCAAGCTCCCCAACCGCTGCGACTGCCCGCGGTGCAGCGCGCTACCCAGATCGCATCGTCCGAGGAGTTGACGCGCTTAGAAAGCCGCCTGCCCTGGCTGGCGACCACCGGCGCGGTTACTCCGTTCATCGGACTCTTTGGAACTGTATGGGGCATCATCGATGCCTTCCACGGCTTGGGAACCGCCGGCGCTGCCACCCTGCGCGCCGTCGCGCCCGGCGTCTCGGAAGCGCTGGTAACCACCGCAGCGGGGCTCTTCGCCGCCATTCCAGCGGTCATCGCCTACAACATGTTCACGCAGCATCTCCGGGAGTTCGGAGCCCGCATGGATGACTTTAGCCTGGAGTTGATGAACGAGATCGAACGGGCCCAGGCGGGCAGTGTGCGGCCGGCGCACGAGGTCGTGGAGCGCCGGTAATGGCTTTCACGAACGCGCAAGGCCGGACGCAAACCTCGATGGGGGATATCAACGTCACCCCTCTGGTGGATGTTGTGTTGGTGCTACTCATCATTTTCATGGTGACGGCGCCGGTGCTGCAGTCGGGCATCGAGGTCCAGGTGCCGCGCACCAAGACAGTGAAGCAGATCACCGAAGAGCGGCTGGTCATCAGCATTAATCGCCAGCAGCAGGTTTTTCTCAATAACGATCCGGTCAACATCAACGAGATCGGCGCGAAGCTCCACGACAAAATTCGTGATCCCGAGGGCCAGGCGATTTATGTCCGGGCTGACGAGAATGTCCCTTTCGGCGCGTTCGCGACGGTGATGGACGCGGTGAAGAGCTCGGGGATTACCAACGTAAGCATCGTCACGCAGCCGCTGGAAGACCATGGCAGCCGACGCTGACATCTTCGACGGCGAGACCAGTCTCGGCCGATCTCTGATGGGTTCCTGCGTCCTGCACGCGGGTATCGTTGCCTTGGCGCTGTTTGGTTATTTGATTCCCAGTGGACGTGGTGAAAACTGGGGGGGCACTAACGGCGGAGGCGGAGCGATGAGCGCAACGCTGGTGAGCAGTGTTCCCCTGCCGCAGCCACTGACCGAGACCGAGAACGTTCTGGCCAACGAATCGAAGGGCCTGTCGCAGTCGCAGCCGAAAGAAGAGCCAAAGGTCGAAGAGCCGAAAGCGATTCCAATTCCTGAGCCCAATGCGAAGCGCAAGGCCGAAGAAAAGCGGGAGTCAACCCAAAAGAAGCCGCCACAACAGGCCGCCAAGGCGGAAGTGAACAACCAGATCCCCTATGGACAAGGCGGCCCTGTGAGCGGGCCGTACGGAGCATTCACCTCCGGCGCGACCAAGGGTGGATTTGGTTTCCAAGGTGGAAATGGAGACTTTGGGAGCCGCTTCGCCTATTACGTCGACATCGTCCGTCGCAAGGTGTCGGAAAACTGGCTGAAATATGAAATAGACCCTCGCGTGAACGACGCGCGGCGCGTCTACATATATTTTGAGATTACTCGGTCGGGACAGCCGGTGAATATCAAAGTCGAGCAGTCGAGCGGAATACCATCGCTCGATCTGTCGGCGGTACGCGCATTGCAACGTATCGATACCTTCGGACCTCTTCCTTCCGGCTACAACGGAAACTATGTCGCCGTGGAGTTCTGGTTCGATTACCGGCGATGAGCTTTGCAGCAACGCTTGCTTTGGGTTGAGAATTGAAAGTGGGCTCGCCATGCGCGTGCCTGAGGCAACCACCATTTTCCGCCGAGCGAAGCGTAACGCGCGCGGCATATGCAGCTCGAGTCGCCGATTGAAATCGGCTGGAGCCCACAAAACGAGGTTTTGCGGCGCAGGCAAGGCTTCGGCCGCGTCAACTGCGTTTGGACTTTGCATGAAACGATTCGCAATCTATGCGGTACTCATTCTTGCAAGCTTCACCCCACGCGCGTCAGCCCAGGATTGGATTCGAACCGGAACAGGTCTTGGCGTGGAAAAAATTCGCCTGGCGGTTCCGGACTTCAAGATCGGTGCCAACGAGGGCAGTGCGCAAAACTTGCCTCTGACGTTTAACCAGACGTTGTGGAATGACCTGGAAGCCGCCGGCATCTTCGACCTGGTGGGGAAGAGCTTCTATCCCCTGGGTGCTCCGGGAGTCCCGCAAGACGTACGCCTCAAGGATTGGAACCAACCGCCGCCCAACGCGAATATGCTGGCCTTCGGCAATTTGAGCGTCCAGGGTGGATACCTGAGCGTGCAGGGCTGGCTGTTCGACGTGAAGAACGAGCAGTCTCCGCAAGTGCTTGGTAAGCAGTATCGCGAGGAAGCCAATGAGGCCAATGCTCGCCTCATTGCCCACCGCTTCGCTGACGAGATAATTCTTCGGCTGGGCGGCGGTCTTCCCGGCATCGCCGAGACCAAGATCTACTTCATCAGCAGTCGTTCCGGTCACAAAGAAGTCTGGCAGATGGATTACGACGGTGCCGGCCAAAAACAGATCACGCATAACGGAAGCATTGCACTGTCGCCACACGTCTCTCCCGATGGATCGCGTATCGCTTATGCCGGCGTCACCAAGGACGGCTGGCAGATTCAAATGTGGTCGCTGGACTTGGATCGCAATGTGAGCTTCCCGCGTTTCAACGGGACCAACCAGTCACCGGCATGGTCGTCCGATGGGAAGAGCCTGGCGTTTGCGTCGTCGTGGAGTGGGCACTCCGATCTGTACTCCATCGACAGCAGCGGAGGTGTTCCACGCCGCCTGACGAACGACAAAGGCCCCGACGTATCACCTACGTGGAATCCTAAGACCAACGCGCAGATCGCGTTCGTCAGCGGGCGTACCGGGCTGCCTCAGATCTACACCATGGCTTCCGACGGAACAAACGTCTCTCGCGTCACCGATCAGGGCTACGCCGTATCGCCGTCGTGGTCGCCTAACGGGCAGTTCCTGGTGTTTGCCTGGGTGCGGCATTACGGACCGGGGGCGCCAGGCGCGAGCGACATCTACCTCATGGACCTTGCCAGCCGCCAATGGGTGCAGTTAACACATGACGGCGGGCGCAACGACTTTCCTTCGTGGGCCCCGGATGGACGGCATATCGTCTATCAATCCAACCGCAATGGCCGCACCCAGCTGTACATGATGCTGGCCGACGGAACCCAAAACCGGCAGTTGACTACCAGCGGCGAGAACACGCAGCCGAACTGGGGAAATAAATAGGAGGACGAGAAGTGAAATTCAGCAGAACGAAGTGGTTTGGCCTTGCTCTTGCGTTGGCAGCCGCGCTAGCTGTTAGCGGATGCGGACAGAAGAAGGTTGCGACACCGCCACCGCCGCCACCACCTCCTCCGCCGGCGCCCACAGCAACGCTTACCGCCAATCCGAACACGATCAACGCGGGCCAGTCGTCGACGTTGACCTGGAGCACGACCAACGCTACCGACATCCAGATTGATGGCGTCGGCAAAGTCGGCGCCAGCGGCACAGTGCAGGTCGTGCCGAGCGAGTCGACCACCTATCGCCTGGTGGCCAAGAACCAGAGCGGCACCCAGGAATCGACGGCACGCGTGACCGTGAATCCACCGCCCGCGCCGCCGCCGCCGCCATCTACTGCCGGTGATGCCCAGCTCTTCATGGACAACATGACGGACATTTTCTTCGACTACGACAGCTACGACATCAGCGGGCAATACACCTCGACGTTGCAGAAGGACGCAGGCTTCCTGCGAGCGCATCCCAACATCAGGTTCACGATCGAGGGACACTGTGACGAGCGTGGCTCAACTGAGTACAATCTTGCACTCGGAGACAATCGCGCGTTGGCAGCCAAGAATGCCCTGATCGCCATGGGTATCTCGGCCGATCGCATCAAAACCATCAGCTACGGCAAGGAGAAGCCGTTCTGCACGGAAAGCACCGAAGCGTGCTGGCAGCAGAACCGCCGCGCGCACTTTGTCTATAACCAGTAGGCAACACGTGCTCCCTTAGAGGCTTGCACTCAGGCCCGGCACCGGCCGGGCCTGCGAGGCAAGAGTAATGGTCTTGTCGCTTAAATGGGACCAGGCCCTTCGTCAGGAGACACTTTTCCTGCACCCGACATTGCGTAAGGAACTGCAACCATGTATCGAAAGCAAGTCGTAACACTGACCGCCGTTGCGTTGCTGCTCGCCGCCGCGCACCCGGTCTTCGCCGCCAGCAAGGAAATCATTCAACTTCAGACGCAGGTACAGACGCTGTCCGATCAAGTCGCGCGATTGCAGCAATCGATCGACGAGCGTATGGGCGTCATGCGCAACCTGGTAGAGCAGAGCGCCGACAGCGTCAACAAGATGAGTGTGACGGTCAGCGACCTGCAGCAAAAATTGTCAGCGCAATCCGGCGAAAACGGCCAGAAGCTGGATCAGGTGTCGA
>Ga0335083_10010982_pt1 | contig 10902 bp, 8 predicted proteins | sample Lox_Sample_42_FD_206716 | JGI IMG/M metagenome (GOLD analysis project Ga0335083, IMG submission 206716) | Soil microbial communities from Loxahatchee National Wildlife Refuge, Florida, United States - Lox_Sample_4.2 | ecosystem: Environmental > Terrestrial > Soil > Wetlands | place: USA: Florida... | reverse complement strand
CGACGTTGTTCTCATCGTCTTGCCCCTCTTGAACGCTGGGCTCGCTTTTCTTGAGTTCTATGAACTGCTCAGCGAGCCTGGCAGGAAGTACGCCCGTCCATGGATTGCGCTCCCGCTTGCCGCCTTCTATTTCATCATGCTGCGCGTTTCACGCATGAGGAGTTTGAGTGGCGGCCCCATGGCCCTGCCTGCAGTCTATCTGGCGATCAGCGTCATCTTCTTCACCGCGGCGATCCCGCTGGAACTGGATGGGCGGTACATTGCCATCGGTTGGTTGCTGGAGGGCCCTCTGTTGTTGTGGATCGCGAAGCAGCAGGCACAGCTGGAATTGCGGCTATTGGCAACGGGTGTGCTGGCACTGGCATTTGTCGGCGTGAATGTGATTCATCTCGGCAGTGGTCAGCCCGTGCTCTTGAATGCGCGGTTCGGCACGTACCTCATTGCCATTGCCGCCTTCGCCTTTGCGACATGGACCGCCGCGCACGCTCCCCGCGAGTGGCGCCCAATTGCGATTGGGTCCGGAATTGCCGTCAGCGTGCTGGCCATGATCGCGGTCTGTCTGGAAATACATTCCTTCTGGGCCGCGCAAATCTCAGCACAGAGAGCCGATCTCTATATCTACGAGCAGTTCACATATTCCGCATGGGCCATGGTCTTCGGAGCGGCCCTACTCGGTGTCGGCTTCTGGAAAGAGTCGGCGTTTCTGCGCTGGCAGGCCTTGGCCCTGCTTACACTGAGCATCGCCAAGGTATTTCTCGTGGACACGCGGCAGTTGAGCCAGGGATACCGCATCCTCAGTTTTCTCGGACTAGGGGCTCTGCTCTTGGCTGTAAGCTTCGCCTATCAGCGGGATTGGCTGGCGCTGCGCGGCAACAAATCCTGACCAACTGCTACCGTATCGCCTGCTCGACTTCGTTCAACCAGTCCGGTGGCTTCAGAATTTCGCGTGGCTTTGAGCCTTCCGCCGGTCCTACAATCCCATCGCGCTCCATCATGTCAATCAGGTGCGCGGCGCGTCCATAGCCGATGCGCAGCCGCCGCTGCAGCAGGGAAGTAGAAGCCTTGCCGAATTCCATGACGAGACGTACCGCATCTTCGAAGAGTTCGTCGTTCGCATCCTCGCCATCGGCTTCCATATCGAGATCGCGGCCTTTGTCATCCTTTGGCGATTCAAGGAAACCCTGAACGTATTCCGCGTCGCCTTGCTTCTTCCAGAAATCTGTAACAGCAGCGATTTCTTTTTCTGTAACGAACGGTGCGTGCACGCGCTGGAGTCGCGACGTCCCCGGCGGCAGAAAGAGCATATCGCCGCGTCCAAGTAGCGATTCCGCGCCATTTGAATCGAGGATCGTGCGTGAGTCGACCTTCGTCGCCAGCCGGAACGACATGCGCGTCGGCACGTTGGCTTTGATCAGGCCCGTGATCACGTCCACCGAAGGTCGCTGCGTCGCCAGCACCAGATGAATGCCCACGGCGCGCGCCATCTGCGCCAGTCGTGTAACCGATTCTTCGACATTTGCTTTATCAAGCATCATCAGGTCGGCCAGCTCATCGATGATGATGACAATGTAGGGCAGCGGCTTCTGCTCTTCTTCCTCGTCAAAGAGGCTCGGCGTGCCGTTGTCAAAGAGTTTGTTGTACTGGTCGATATTGCGCACGCTGCGCGAGGCCAGCAGCTTCAGCCGCCGCTCCATCTCTCGAACAGCATTTCTCAAAGCATTCGCCGCAAGCTTGGGTTCGGTGATGATGGGCGTAAACAGATGCGGAATGCCCTCGTACATGCCAAGCTCAACGCGCTTCGGATCCACAAGGATCATGCGCACCTGTTCTGGCGTCGCCTTGTAAAGCACCGACATGATCATTGCGTTGATCGCGACCGATTTACCGCTGCCGGTTGAGCCGGCAATCAGAACGTGGGGCATCGTTGCTAAATCTGCCGTGACAATGCGGCCATTGATGTCCTTGCCCATCGCCAGTGTCAGCTTGCTCTTCGACTGACCGAAACTCTCCGCTTCGATCACATCGCGCAGCCAGATGGTTTCGCGCTCATGGTTCGGCACCTGAATGCCGACTGTGCTTTTGCCCGCCATGCGCTCGATGAGGATGCTCTCCGCCCGCATCGCAAGACACAAGTCTTCAGCCAGGCCGGTCACGCGGCTGTACTTCACGCCCGCCTCAGGCCGGAACTCAAAGGTCGTCACCACCGGCCCAGGATTGATCTGCGTGATCTGCCCGTTCACATCAAACTCGGCGCATTTTTCCACCAGCACCTGCGCCTCGGCCCGCAGCTCATCCTCGCGGACCACCTGGGTATCTTCGCTGCGGTGCAGGAGAGTGCTCGGAGGGAGACGGAACCCGTTGTGCGACTTCGGAGCCACCGTAACTTTATGCTCTTCCGCATCAGCTCGTTCCTTCACGGCGATGCTCGGCGGCTGCTCCGGCTCCGGTTCCGGATCGGGGACCGTAGCCCGTGGCATCTGCTCCCACACGCTCTTCTGCGGCGGAGCTGGCTCAGGCATCATCTCGGCAAATCCGCCCTGGCGATGCGCCGGAACCGCATCCTCTTCAACTACAGCCTCCGGCTTCTTGCGGAAATTGAGTTTCTCCTGCTTTGCCTCCGCCTTGCGCTCTTTGACCAGTTCCTTTTCCCGGCTGGCTTCGATGCGGGCCATCTTCTTCGCCTCGCGGGCCCGGGCGCGCGTATGCTTCCAGTTCGCCCAGCGGTCACGCCATGCCATCACAAAGGCCAAGCGGATCGAGAGCCAGTCCTTAGCAGTGTTGAAGCTGAAAGTTGTCGACAGGTAGAGCGCGACGGCGACCATGGCAATGGTAAAGATGCAGGCGCCGGGAAAGTTCAGGTAGCGCACCAGCGCATCCACCACCAGACGCCCGACGAGTCCCTCCATGGGTAAGCCGCCAAGGTAGTGCAGATGGCCCGGCAGGAGGCCGAAAATCGCGGGAACAAAGAGCAGACTGAGGCCCGCGCCAACCGCTTTGGCCCATGGCGAGCCCGCCGGCATTGAACGCATCCACGTCCATCCAAGCGCGGCCAGAAGCAGGGGCAGACAGAAGGCTGCGGCGCCTTCCAATTGCAGCAGCAGATCGCTGACATACGCGCCGACGACCCCGATCCAGTTTTCCGGACGGCCCGTGCTGGCGCCAATCACCGTATTCAACGAAGGGTCAGTGGGGTGATACGACGCAAGGGCGAGAAGAAGGAGGCCCGCGGCTACCAGCACCATGAGCCCGATCAGCTCATTCAGGCGGCGGTTGCGCGTTGGCGTAAGAACCAGTTTAAGGGGTTTCATGAGAGACACACGAAGGCCTTGCCGAAATGGACGGCTCTACCGTTCCGAACCCCCAGAGCACTCCCATTATCCCAGAACCCGGCTCCGGCTCCGAGGGAAAATTCGGAAAGGGAACCCAGACAGGGAACAGTAGGAATCAGGGTAGAGCGTACAGCTTTCAGGGTGCAAGAAATTTTGCCAGCATTGTCCAGAGCATCTTGCTAACTTCGTGTGACAGGCTTTCAGCTTCATCAAGCTTGGCTGCATCACCGAATCGCAGTTCTCTTGCGATCACGATTGGAGTTTGTATTTCGAGCGTTGATCCACGAGCCATTCCGAGAAAGTGCTTATATTCCCCCTTTGAAGTACGCCTCTAGCCCTCCGCTATGTTACTGGCGACCGATACGCCCGCTCTGCGAAGCTGGCTCGTCAGTCCATAGAGCTCTCTACGCGGGAATTGACTGGTTAGGGCCTGTTAACAGGCCCTAGTTCATACAAAGTAACGCATAGCTCAATTGCGCGTTGCCAGACCTCAAGTCCTTGATAGGATTCGGCCATCGTTAAGACCAAGAGGTCCTTCTGAGCGCTAAAACCGGAGCGCTGCACCCTGTGTTCAAGCCAGCCTTGCCGCAAACACCAGCAACAGAATCCCCACGATGATCCGGTAGACAGCAAAGGGCACAAATCCATGTTTGCGCACCCACTGTAGGAACCACTCGACCACGCCCAGCGCCACAAAGAACGAGACAACAAAGCCGATTGTCAGCACCACCCAGCCATGTCCGGTCATTACCAGCGGAGCGATCGCCTCGGCCGCTTCGCCATGCCTGGGATGCAGCGTCTTCAGCAGATCGTAGCCGGTGGCGGCGATCATCGTCGGAATTGAGACCAGGAAGCTGAATTCCAGTGCCGCTGGCCGCGTCATGCCGACGACCTGTCCAGCAGCAATCGTCGACATTGACCGCGAGGTGCCAGGGAAAACCGCTGAGAGCACCTGGCAGAGACCAATCCAGATCGACTGCCCCAGCGACATCTGCTCCACATGCTTCGTTGGCGGATCGCTGCGGTCGCTCCATGCATCGACCACCCACATCACCACGCCACCGATCAGGAGGGAGAGCGCCATCACCTTCAGGTTTTCCAGGTGCTTACCGATCGTCTTCGTCAGCAGGAACGCGGGAATCGCGGTGCAGACAAACGCAACCATCGTCAGCGTCAGTGGGTGATTCCACGCATTGCGGTCACGCTCTGCGCCTTCAGGAAAGGTGCGCAGGAATTCGATGATGCGGCCGGTAAAGATCAGCAACAGCGCGAGAATCGCCCCCAGTTGAATGACGATCGTATACATCTTCCAATACGGATCGCCGAGATTGATGTGCAGCAACGCTTCGCTGATACGTAAATGAGCGGTTGAGCTTACCGGGAGAAATTCTGTTAGACCTTCAACAATGCCCAGCAATACTGAAATCAGGTAGTCGTTCAAAAATCCTCCGGTGAACCGCTATGTCTCAGGCCTCTCCCAAAGAGCAGTGCCGGAGACTCAATTGTCCGCACACCAATCGCTCAGGTCTGAAACGATAGTGGTTGCACATTTGGGCGCGAAGCGCGGGTGTCTGGACGGCCAGTCCCTAGTCCCGGTCGCTGCCGTAAATGGGAATCTGCTGCTCCATCTTGTATACCAGACCTGCTGCGCGCGCCGCATAGTCGCTGTCGGCATACTTTGCCTGTGCACGTCCCGCAAGGTCTTTTGCGCGTGCGCGGGCGTCGTTCGACTTCCTTTCGTCGTTATCGGCCTGATACATATCCCCGGCGCAGGCCTCTCGCCATGCCGCCAGATACAGCGCCTGCGCGGCCTTCGGCGAGTCGGGATGCTCATCGGCATATTTCGCGTACATGTCCGCCTCTTTTTCCGGGCATTTCTCTGATCCCTGCCAGTCGCCGCAGACTTTATTGTCAAGCATCTCGAAGGCAGCGAAGTCGGCCCACTTTGTACGCGGATAGAGCTTCTGGATCTTCTTCATCTCCGTCTCGTCCATTTGCTCGCGCAGGTAATTCTCCTTCTCGTGTGCCGAAGGCCGCGAGAGCGCGTCTGCCTTTTGCAACTGCCAGCGAATGTCCGCCGCGCGCCACATCGCCTCCGCCGCCCGTGATGACTGCGGGAAGAGATCCACTACCATGCGGTAGAGCCGCCGCGCGCTCTGCGCCGCGTCCGGTGGCGGATCCGACGCGCTCGCCAGGTTTTCCATGCTGATGGCCTCGCCGAAGAGAATCTGATCGCCATTCTGCGTTTCCGCCGTCACCACCCCCTTGTCGAGAATCCACCCCGAGATCGGCTGGGCATTCGTCTCATTGCCGAAAACCGGAGCATCGGACGACGTGACCACTTCGACATCGGTGTTGGCAAAGACGCGCAGCCACTTTCCGCTGTGCTCCGCAATCACCAGTTCGCGGCCCGGCGTTACCGAACTCACCTTGTCCGCCGACTCATCCGCCTGCACATAGAGATTGGCTACATGCACAACCGTTCCCTTCGCTCCTTTCGGCATGTTTTTCTGGGCGAACGCCGCAGGTGCGACCATCAAAAGAACGACAGAGAAAGCAAGCAATGGTTTTCGCATCACACTGTTCTGACGGATTCGCGCGCCCATCGGTTTAACCCCGCCCCTCTAGCATGTCAGCCGCTCAAAGAGCCTGTCGAGTGCTTCCTGCGGATTGCCGCCGCAGATACCGCTGTGCACCGGCGACACCTGAATCATGGTGCTGCGCGGCGATACCAGCCAGTGGAAGCGCTCGCGCAGGCTCAATCGGGCAATCGGCCCGGCCGCAGGATCGCCCGCGCTAACTTTCGGAAATGCTTCAAGATGCAGCCGCACCAGTTCAACATCAATTTCCGGCCAGAGTGCTTTCAGCCGTTCAGAGTCAACCTTCACCCGGGCCCCGAGAAAATTCTGCTCCAGGCAGAAGACGATAACTCCCGCATTGACGAACTCCTCGCGCTCGACGCGGGGCACAACGCGAATCACCGCGTAATCAAACGAGTTCTGCGCGGACACGCGACGCCTCCTCCGCAAAAATCGACGACGCAGCCAGCCGCGCGTCGAGGTAACGAACATAGGCCGCGTGCTTCTCTGCCGGCGACGGAGTGTCAGCTTCCGGCAGAAGCCATGCATCCGGAGCAGCCTCAAGAATCTTCACGAAAATGTCGGAATTCAATAGTTTGTGTGCCTCGGCATCAGCCGCCTGCAACTCTGAAGCCCACGGCAGCAGCACATGGCTGCGAATGGCAGAGAACGGCGACTTTGCCGCCTCGTGAACGCTCGGCCAGTTGTGATGAAAATACAGCGCCGCGCCATGGTCGATAAAGTACAGCTGCCGGTGCCACTTCAGCAGATTGGGATTGCGCGAAGTGCGGTCGACGTTGGTCACAAAGGCGTCAAACCAGACCGCCAGCGAAGCCAACTCCGGATCCGCGCTGTCGCCCGCCGCAGGATCGAACATCGTCGAGCCGGGCAGGTAATCGAGCGCCAGGTTCAGCCCCGCGCTCCGCTTCAGAAGGTCACGAATCTCGGCATCCGGCTCGTTCCGCCCCAGCAAAGGGTCCACTTCCACAAAGACCAGCTCCGGCACCTTCAATCCCAGCGCGCGGCCAATTTCCCCGGCCACGAGCTCCGCCAGCAGAGCAAGCGGTCCTTGGCCCGCGCCCCTGAATTTAACGACATAGAGCCCCAAGTCATCTGCCTCAACAATCGCCGGCAGTGAGCCGCCTTCGCGAAGGGGAGTCACATACCGGGTCGCTCGAACAGTGCGCAGCATTGTCTTCAGGTTAATCGGAAAATATCACCCGACGCAGCACCGCGGGCTCGACGTTCCCGCCGCTCATCACCAGAACGGCATTGCGGAAGGGAAGCAGTTGCTCGCGATGAAAGAGCATCGCCGCAGCCGTCACCGCACCGCTCGGTTCCGGCGTGAGCCGTGCTTGATACAGCAGAACGCGCATCGCCTCGGCAATCTCTTCTTCTGCGACGGTAATAATGTCGTCAACATAGGCGCGCACATGCTCAAAGTTCAGCTCGCCGAGACTCTGCGTGCGCAGCCCATCCGCCATCGTCCGCGTGGTCATCTCCGCAGGCCAGCTCACCAGCTTGCCGCCGCGAAAACTCTCCTGCGCGTCGGCTGCCAGCTCCGGCTCGATGCCGAAGACACGGACATCTGGCTTGATCAGCTTGACCGCGGTAGCGACGCCACTCAGCAGTCCACCACCGCTCACCGGCGAAAGCACAAGGTCGACCTCGGGCAGGTCCTCGACAATTTCGAGCCCGCACGTACCCTGCCCGGCGATGATCGCCCGATCGTCATACGGAGGAACCATCACATAGCCGAACTTTGCTTCCAGCTCTTCGGCCTTCGATTTGCGCTCCGAACTCGCGGGCCCAACGGTCACGATCTCGGCACCCAACGCCGCTGTCGCCTGCTTCTTTACCTCGGGAGCATTTGACGGCATCACAATCACAGCCTTCGCCCCCAGAGCCCGCGCCGCATACGCCACGCCCTGCGCGTGGTTGCCGCTCGAGTAAGTGATGACGCCGCGTTTACGTTCGTCCTCGCTCAGTTGAGCGATCTTGTTGTACGCGCCGCGCAGCTTGAAGCTGCCGATGGGCTGCAGCCCTTCGGCTTTTACATACACATTTCCCGGCGATCCCGGAATTTGTAACTGCACAAGTGGCGTATGTAGAGCGACGCCACGAATGCGCTCCTGCGCCTCACGGATTTCTTTGTAGGAAACGAGCAATGGTGAACTCCAACAGGGAATCAGGGAAGATATTTTGCTGGAATCGGTTCATCCGGCGTCTCGGCCTGCCATAAGACCTGCATGATCTTCCAGTTGTTTCCGTCAAAGACCGCCTCGATGCTATTGATGCCGCGTACCTCCGGCTTGCCATCGGGAGTCGGACGAACCTCGTAGGTGCTCCACAGATGAGCGATGTGCCCGTAGACTTCCGCCGGATACCGCACCTGTACCTCATAGAACGGAGGATGCCCGCTTGCCTTCACCCGCGCAATCCAGTCATCCACCGTGAGAATGTGCGGCACAATAGAGCCGTCCTTCGCTTTGGACACAGGAATCAGCCGCGCGTCGGGCAAAAGCAGTTGCCGGAGGCAGGTGCGGTCCTTGTCGACCGGGCCGCCTACCGCGTCATCGAGCGCCGTCACCAGATCATCGAGCGTCTTCGTCGAAGGACAAGTCGCGGCCGCAGTCTGCGCGTGCGAAAACGGCGCACACAACAAAACGCAAGCGGCGAAGAGGAAAAATTTTGCGCGCACGGTCGCTCCTCAAATCTCAAGAATTACCGGCATGATCAGCGGCCGCCGGCTGGTGTTTTTCTGGATATATCGCTTCAGGTCGATGCGGATCTTCTCCTTGATCACGCCGTAGTCGGCCTTTTCTTCGTCGCTCGAATTCTCAAGGGTCTGGCTCACGACAGCGCGCGCCGCTTCCATCAGCTCCTGATCGGCCCCAACAAAGCCGCGACTCACAATCTCCGGCAGTCGCTCCACCTTGCCGCTCAGCTTATTGATCGTCAGGATCGGCAGCACGAAACCGTCCTCGCTCAGATGCCGGCGGTCGCGAATCACAAGGTCTTCCACCACATCCGCCGTCGATCCGGAATCGATGCACACGCGCCCGGCCGTGATCTTCTCGGTCTTGCGCGCATCATCCTGATCGAGTTCCAGAACATCGCCGTTCTCGATCACCAGCGCCAGATCGACAACGCCCATGCTCTGCGCTATTTCGGCATGCTTCTTCAGATGGCGATAATCGCCATGCACCGGAATGAAAAACTTCGGCCGCAGCAGGTTGATCATCAGCCGCTGCTCTTCCTGGCTCGCGTGGCCGCTCACATGGATCAGCCCCGATTGGCCATCGTCGAAGATCACATGCGCATCGCGCCGGTAGAGGTGATCGATGACCCGAAAGATGCTCTTCTCGTTGCCCGGAATCACGCGCGAGCTCAGCACAACCGTATCGCCTGGCAAAATACGCGCATGCTTGTGGTTGTCCACTGCCGCGCGGCTCAACGCGCTCATCGGCTCGCCCTGCGTGCCGCTGATCAGCACCATCACTTCTTCAGGATCGTAGTCGGCAATCTGTCCCGGATGGATGATGATGCCCGGCGCCACGTCGAGATAGCCTAGATCCTGCGCAATCTCTGACGACTCCACCATCGAGCGCCCGACAATGGCCACCTTACGTCCATGCGTGTGCGCCAGATCAATGGCGATGCGAATGCGGTAGATTGACGACGAAAAGCAGCTGAAGAAGAGCTTTTTCTTCGTGCGGGAAAACACCTCGTCAAGCCGAGGCTTAACCGCCCACTCGCTTGGCGTGTAGCCGTGCCGGTCTACGTTCGTCGAGTCCTGCAGCAACGCCAGCACGCCACGCTGGCCATATTCGGCAAATTTGTGCAGATCGAAAGCCTTGCCATCCGGCGGCGAAAGATCGATCTTGAAGTCCCCCGTATGCACAATGACGCCAACCGGAGTATCAATCACGAGCGCCACGCAATCCACCAGGCTGTGCGTCACGCGGATCGGCTCAACCGTAAACGGCCCCAGCGAAAACTTCGACCCCGGAGCAATCTCAATCAGCTCCGTCTCATCCAGCAGCTTGTGTTCGTCCAGCTTGCCCTCGACATAGGCCAGCGTGAACTCGGTGCCGTAAACCGGCACGTTCAGCTCGGAGAGAATCCAGGGCAGTCCGCCGATGTGATCCTCGTGCCCATGCGTGAGAATGATGCCGCGCACATGCTCACGGTTTTCGACAAGGTAGGTAATGTCGGGAACGACGATATCGACGCCCAGCAGTTCGGACTCAGGAAACATCAGCCCGGCATCGATGACGATAATGTCGTCCTTATAGCGGATGGCGAGACAGTTCATGCCGAACTCGCCTAGTCCCCCCAGCGGAATAATTTGTAATTTTGCGTCGGCCATATTTTGGACTCGCCGTCCACACACACACGCGCCTTCGGTGCATGAGGACTTTCTTGTGAAACGGTTCTTCTATTTAGAGTAAATCACAGGGCTCCCGATAGATTTTGAAGCTGGTGAAGGAGAAGGGTGCAATGTCTTGATCCTTCGCAGCAGGAAGCCTCCGTTTCTCGCGTGTCGCAATACCTTTGTACTGGGAAATTATCGCAGCAAGTCTTCCAGCGCCAGGCTCAGCTCGGTCTTCTCATCCCGGTATTTCACGATCACCGGCGTGTAAACGCTTAATCCCCACTCCAGCCCCTTGCCTTTGGTCACGGCCCGTGCCCCCGGCACCACCACAGCGCCTTCCGGAATGATCAACGGCGTTTCGCCCTCAGCCCGCAGAACAGCGCCGTTCACCACGTCATAGACAGGCGTGCCGCGCGTCAACACCGTTCCCGCAGCCAGCACCGCCCGCCTGCGAACGATCGTGCCTTCATACACGCCGCAGTTTCCCCCGACAAGCACATCATCTTCCAGAATCACTGGATTGGCATTGATCGGCTCAAGCACGCCGCCGATCTGCGCCGCTGCGCTCAGGTGTACGCGTTTCCCGATCTGCGCACAGCTGCCTACCAGCGCGTGC
>Ga0335083_10010980_pt1 | contig 10903 bp, 9 predicted proteins | sample Lox_Sample_42_FD_206716 | JGI IMG/M metagenome (GOLD analysis project Ga0335083, IMG submission 206716) | Soil microbial communities from Loxahatchee National Wildlife Refuge, Florida, United States - Lox_Sample_4.2 | ecosystem: Environmental > Terrestrial > Soil > Wetlands | place: USA: Florida... | reverse complement strand
GGTGCGGGTTCACTTTTTGCGCGGTCAGGCAAGTGTCAGATCCTCGCTACTTTATTACCACGCTTCTGCCCGCCGGTCGTCTCGGGGCCATCGTGCTCGAGTGTGCGGTTCTCGGTTGTGCTCTCGGGCCGGGGATGCGGCCGCGAAACGCTCAGGCCACCCGATCGCGGACCCCTCTTCCTAGCGGACACTCTCGAAACGGAGCAGCTCATCGCCCAGTCTCGTTACTCTCCCAAGTGGCGACCGGTTCTGCGGGGGTCGGGGGGTGGACATCAAGTGGACATCTTCGGAGTCGATTCGCCTGCGTTTCGTGCGACGGATGAACTCCAACCTGCGATGAATGGGGGCCCGGCGACGGGTGTGAAGCGCCGCCGGGCACTGAAAATCCGTGTGTAGACAGTTCGACTCTGTCCCTGGGCACAGCGCTTTCGGCGATTTCTGCGGGTTAGCTGGCCGCCCCGGCGCGACAGATCTCAGGCTTCTACGTGGCCAGCTTGGCTGCCCCGGGCCTAGTCATTTTGGCCGTCCCGGGCCTGGCCAGCTTGGCCGCCCCACACTTGGTTGAATAACCCGGTCCGTGACAGCCGGGCACGCTACGGATGCGTCCGTGCTGCCCGCCCGGGCCAGGCAGTACTGAGCTGTCACGCATCGCCCGCGCCTTCCGCGCCGCGTCAGTCGTCCTGCGCTCGGTGCTGCGGACGAGTGGTCCGGCACCGCCTTGCGGAGAGGTTCTATGAGGTGCTTGCCCGGGAGCGTCCCTCGCGCTACCCTCAAATTACCCTCGCTATGCGAGGTGGATTTACGGGAGGAAATGGAGATGCGTCTCGAAGCAACCCTGCCTGATAGTCGCGGCCAGGCCGTCGAGCGGCTGGCGGACGAGCTTGGCCTGTCGAAGAGCCAAGTGGTGGATGAGGCGGTGGCCATCTTCATCCAAGCCGTGACCGCGGTCCGGGGTGGACGGCGCCTGGTAGCCGTGGCGACCGATGAGCAAAGCGGGCCCGACTGCCTGATCACGACGCCCACGCTGGCGTCACTGGAGTGGACGGGGCGGTCAGGACCCCTGCACGTGTCCGCGCAGGCGCTCGAACGAGTGCGGGCGCTGATCGCCGACCCACCGGCGCCGGGTGCGGCGTCGCGCGCCGCCGCGGCACGATTCAAGAAGAGCTCGCGCGGAACATCGGCGGGATGAGTCCGCCGCCCACGCCACGGACGGTGCGCGTCCAGGCGGGCGACGCGGCGAGCGGGTTTCGGTGCGGCGAAGCGGCGCTGGACGGATTCTTCCAGCGACACGCCACCTCTAACGATGACCGTGGGATCGGACGTACCTACGTCCTGAAGCGACCACCCGACGCCCCGGGCCCCCTGCCCGAGGTGTTGGGGTTCTACACGTTGAGCATGACGGCGATCAGCGCCCAGCTCGTCGCGCAGAGCACCCTCGAGCAGCTCCCGAAGTATCCGATCCCCGCGGCGCTGATCGGCCGCCTGGCCTCGGACGAGCGGACCGGGCCTGCGGGTTGGGGAGACGCTCCTCTTCGACGCCTTCGCGCGGGTGCTGGCGGCGGGGGAGAACGTCGGGTGTTTCGGCGTGGTGGTCGACGCGAAGAACGAGGCGTCGGAGAGTTTCTTTCAGAAGTACGACTTCGTCACCATCGACGACAGCCATTGGCCGCGAAAGATGTTCGTGGCCTTGGCCACGGTGCGACGCATCTTCGACGAGGTGTAACCGACAGGACGATCGGCCGCGGCAGCCAGAGTACCGTCACTCAGCGGTCGACCCTCGGCGACCACCAGCCGCGCGTCCCGCCCCCGAAGCAGACTCCGTCTCTTTCGAACCACCCGTGTTCGGAGCAGGTGGCGAGCTCGCGGAGACTGCCGGCGTTGGCGAGCTCGCAACCGATCGGCATTGCGGCTAGGCTGCTTCCAACGCTGCTGTCCTGCGCTCGACGATCGTCCTGAGACGGCGTGAGGGCACTTTGCGCGTCCAGCTTCTCAGCTCGCCGACGTCGAAGCCCCTGGGCAGCTCGATCTCGGGCAAGGACGAGAAGGTGCGGGGCTTGGTGCCGGACAGGTAAAAGACGTCGAAGAGAGCCTTTTCCGGCGAGGCGACGAGCGCACCGTCTTTCGTGGGCTCGAACCCGCCGAAGATCTCGGGGGCCACGTTGTGGATCGAGAAGTCACCCATCGCTGTCTCGACCTCTTGAGGACGGCCGAGAGACACGACGTATGTGGATCGCGGAATCTGCGAGATCATGCCGTGGAACCGCAACGCGGTCAGCAGCGAGACGTAGCTGGGGGACGGAGCCGCCAAGTAGCGTGCCAGCACCTTCGGATCGAGGCTGTCCGAGATCGCCCAAAGGCCTCTGGCGACGGGCCTCACGACGCCCTTGGCCGTCAGTCGCTTGAGCATCTTGTTCGCCGAGTCCACTCGACCGCGCATGAGCGCAGCGACCTCGGCCGTCGTCACGACCGGGGCTGGGTAGCTCTTGAGCAGCAAGGCGAGATCGACGGCGCTCATCGGCTGAAGATCTCCAGAGCGCCAATGACGATCGCCCTCTTGCCCTCCCAGCTCTCGAGGCTCCCGTGCTCCTTCCGTTTGGCCTTCGCGAGATACGGCAGTACCTCGGCCTTGTACGCGTCGAAGGTCATTTCCGAAGCTAACCTGAGAGCGTCGCGCGTTTGGTCCTTTGGCGGGTGCAACGTGGTCACCGCTCCGACGTCCTTCGCATAGCGTTCGACGAGCATGGCGAGGTCGAAGAGGTCGCGGGTCTTGTTTCGCTTGGGGTCCGCCAGCGCTGAGATCTTCTGCGAGATGCTCTCGGCCAGATCGTAGTGGGCGGCAGAAAAGGGGCTCGCCCCGTACGCGTCGGCGATCGGTTTCGCGACAGGGTCCAGCTTCGGCTTGGCCTCGGTTTCTCGACGAGAAAACTCCATCTTCGTATGCACGGGGTCGGTCAGACCCTTCACCTTCATCTCCAGCTTCCACCGCCGCACGGTGTCGGTTTGCTTAGGCATCGAGACCTTTACGATCTCAATGCCGTAGAGCAGGACCGTCTTTCTGAAGCGCGGTGAAGCCAAGATCTTGTTGACCTTGTTCTTGAGCGTTTGGAGCGCCGTGACGGACACGTCCATGTCGAGGTCATCGGAGTGCCGAACGCTCTCGAAGAAGAACCTGAGGTTCTGTCCCCCTTTGACGACGACCTTGTTCGGGTCCTTCGACAGTTGGGCGAGGAACGCCAGGTGAAAGGCCTCGATGGCCTCGTTGGGCGAGGAAATCATGACTGCCAGATAATGGTATTATCGTCAATAACTAGCAATCATATAAGTCCGAGCCCCTCTTCCGCCTCGCGCCCTGAAGTCCAACCGGACCATCGGGCCGCAACGCCGGGAGCGGGACGACCTGCCCTGTTCACTATAGTGGACGTAGTTCCGCCATATCAGACCATTCCGCTCGTGTGGGCGAAGGAAGGGAATAGGTCCTCCAGTTACACGTGAGGATTCGTCCCGCTCGTCGGGATGGGTCTGCGTCTGGCCATCTTGGAACCGGCCGGCGGATGCACCGACACCGAACGAGGAGAAGGCTCGTGATCCGAAAGACAGGCCACCACCGTCCACGATTGCAGCCATCTTGTCTCGCCCTTGTCGCCGGGTGCCTGGCCCTGGGCGTGGCCTGCGCGGGGAAGGTCTCGGATCCCGGGGCGGGTGCGAACGGCAGTGGTGGCGCGAACGCCGGCAAGGGCGGGTCGACTGGGACCGGGGGCGGCAACACGGCGGCGCGGGGCGGAACGGGCGGAACGGCGACGTCCCCCGGCGCGGCGGGGACGCCGGGTACGGGTACCGGCGGCAGCGGCGGGGCGCGGGCCAGCGGCGGAGCCGGCGGCGCGGCGGCGGGTGGCGTGACGGTTGCGGTCGGGGGAGCCGGCGGGGCGCCCGCGCGCGACCACTGCATTTACGGCTACGACCCGGATGTGACCGACAGCGACCCCACGATGAAGGACGGGGCGAACGACTTCTACCCGCCGGGCAACATGAGCTACAGCATCGTGGACACCACGGTTCAGCCCCAGGTCCTCACCTGGATGAACACGCACCGCTGGGAAGAGGCGCACGTCGAGTGGCACGCGATCCGCAACTGCGCGGCCTCACTGGGGGGCGGAAGCGCCTCGAAGGTCAACATCTGCTCGTACACCAGCCTGGTCCCCACGGACCAGCAGTGCCAGGACGACGGTGACGGCTATCAGTTCTTGCTGTTCCACCGCCACATGATCCAGGCGCTCAAGCAGCTCTGGCCGAATCACACGGAGCAGTTCACCGGCTTCTCGAAGTTCCCGGCGTCGGCCGCCGACGTGCCGAAGGAATGGCAATCGGCCTGGACGGACTGGAGCGCGGACGCGCTGGCGGCCGGACAGATCGGCGACAACATCAAGGACCCGGCCAACCTGGCCCGGTTCCCCGACGAAGGCGTGCTCGGCTTCTGGTTGCAGTGCAACGTCGGTCAGAAGCTGGCCATGCCCACCAACAACATGCCGTTCGTTGGGCTCCACTTCCTGTTGCACGCGAAGTGGGTGCGGAACGGCAACACCGCGCACGGGGTCAACAACACCAGCGCCAACATCGACAACTACATGTTCTGGAAGCTGCACGGCTGGATCGACAAGGTCTGGCAGGACTACCGGGACGCCAAGGGGCTGAGCAACAACGATCCGAAGTACAAGGCCGACATGCTGGCCCAGTGCCGCGAGATGGACACCGAGATCTCGATCATCCAGCAGAAGAAACCGATGCCGAGCGACACCGATCCGAATCCGAATCCGCTCCCGGTCGAGAGCGGGTACTTCGTCACCAACGTCCGTCCCATCTTCGACTCGAGCTACGGGTGCTCCGGCTGCCACGACGTGGCCGGCCCCAATGGATCGCTGGTGCTGGGCGGGAACGTCAGCGGGGCGGACATCGTCGCCGGGCTGGTCAACGTGGACGCGCTCGACGGGCCGGGGTTCAAGTACGTCGTCCCCGGCGATCCCGACAACAGCTGGCTCTACAAGAAGATCACGGGCAAGACCAGCGACTGCACGGCCTCCGCCTGCATCACGGGGCCGATGCCTCCCGACACCCAGCCCGACGTCAGCGCCGCCGACGCGGCGACCATCAGGCAGTGGATCTTGATGGGCGCTCCCGCCCCGACGGCGGTTTCGAACTGAGGGTCGCCGTTCCCCCATAATTTTGGTTGCCGCCGAAAGTGTGTGATGCTTTCGGCATGCGTTCTGGTGGATGGTGCCGGCGGTTGGGAATCGGGTTGGTCGCGGGCGGGCTGTTTGGTGCTGGGTGTGGGGGCGGGTCCGGCGGGGATGGTCCGGCGATCTCCAGCGGTGTCCTCTCGGGAACAATCGGCGGCGAGGCCTGGTCGATCGTCGACGGAGAGACGGACGCGTTTCTTTCGTCGGAGTCGTCGGACTTCTTCACGACGCTGTATGAAGAGACGGTCGCGCCCTGCACGGGGAACGGATTCTCGGTTTCCACCAATCAGATCATCGCCCAGATTCCAATGGCGCCCGGCGATTACATGCGCGAGGTGACGTTCGTCGTCGATCCAGGCGGCGCCAACGACAACTTGATCAGCAATGGCCACGTGGTCGTCGACCAGGTCACCGCCACCACGGTGAGCGGCGGCCTGTACGCGATGTTCGACGCCAACGACGTGGTCAACGGTCAGTTCCAGGCCACGATCTGCACCCAGTAAGTCGATAGCTGAATCGGCCTTCGAAGCAGAACCGTCGCTTGCGTCGTGAACGGGATGGGCGGACCGTGCGCCGATGCGAGCACGACATGCGGTGGTGCAAGTCGGGGTGGCGGTCGGGTTGATCTGGTTGGGCGGGTGCCGCGGAAATGTTCAGCCGCAGGATCGCGTGGCCAAGGCTGGCCGGGCCGCCAAGGGCCCGCCCGTGAAACCGCCGCCGCCATCCTCCTTCGATCTGGTTTTTCCGGTCGGTTACGGCCTGTCGCGCGTGGCGATCGCGGCCAGCCAGGACGTGGCGCTGGGCCCCAACGATCGGGTTCTGGCCACCGCTGGCACGCCCGGGACGGTGACCAGCGCGGGCTCTGGAGGGGTCAGCGCCGGGCCCGGGACCAGCGCGGGGAACATCGTCAGCACGGGGAACATCGTGCTGCAGCCGCACGTCACCGCCACCAGCGCGCAGTCGGCCGGCACGGTCACGCTGCGTCCCGGAGACGCGGTCGCCACCGTCAAGCAGCACGCGACGCTGACGCCGCTGGCCCACCGCTCGCCCCGACCGGCCGTCGGACCCCACACCGTCGGCGAGCCTGAGCTGGGACACCTGCTACGTGTCCGATCCCGAGTCGATCCTCCGGAGCCCGTGCGACGCCAATGATGTACATGTGACCTTGACCTTCACCAGCGAACCGGCACCCTAGTCACACCGTGTTCGTGCCCCTCGAGCACCTGCTGTTCGGCGTCCTGGCGGTCGCGAGCGCGCCCAGCGTCGAACCGGAGCTGCAAAAGGCGGTGGTCCAGATCGGCGGCCGCTGCTCGGGCACGCTGGTGGCGGGCGACGGTGTGCTCACCAGCGCGCACTGCCTGACCGCGCCCGTCGGCGAGATCTTCGTGGGTGGCGTCGCGTTCCCCGTCCAGCGGTGCTACCGCGACGCCGCGTATCGGCCAGGGCTGCCCGCGCATGACCTGGGCTACTGCCGGCTGGCCAGGGTCTCGCCCGGCGCCATCCCGATCGACGATGGCCCGCCCCCGGCGGTCGGCGCACCCGTGCGGCTGGCAGGGTACGGTTCGTCGAACCCGCTGGCCCGGGACTGCCCCGCGTTGCGGACCATCGTCGCCTCCGTGGTCGGCGTGCGCCCGGGACGGATGGAGGTCGGATCAGCCACGGCGACCGCCTGCCGCGGAGACTCGGGCGGCCCGATGCTGGTGGATCGCGGCGGCGCGCCCTGCGCGTCGCGGGGGTCATCCAGGGCGCCGAGGGGGCCATCTGCGCAAGCCCGACCGAGGTCGTGCCGCTGAGCACCGAGCGAGACTGGCTGGCGTCGCAGATGGCGGCGCCCCCGCACAGTCTGTCCAGGTGGTGGGCCTTGCACGGCATGCAGCTGCTGATCGGCTGGCTGCTGGTGAACGCGGCGTTCGTCGCGCTCGTCTGGTGGCGCCGCGCCCGCCGCTGAGTGTGCGACAATCGCCTGATGATGACCCTGTCGCGTCGCGCCGCCCTGGCCGCGACGCTGGCCCTGGCGAGCGCGGGGTGCGGCACCACGGCGACCATCACCAAGAAGGACGGCCAGCGCTATCAGCTGGAGATAGTCCGGTCGACGCCGACGGAGCTGATCGTCGCCACGCGGGGTGGTGAGCGGCCAATCCCGCGCGATCAGGTCCAGGACATCGACCATCCCGGCAACGTGGCGATCGCCGTCGGGAGCGTGGCTCTGCTGGTCGGGGCGGTGAACCTGCTCGGGTGGCGTCGCTGCGAGCCCGGAGGCCCAACCGACTTTTGCATGGGGTGGGCCGCGGGCGGCGGCCTGGTGGGCCTGGGCGTCGGGATGATCGGCTGGGGCGGCTACGTCTGGAAGCGGTCGACGACCGCCGCGCAACTGACGCCCGCAGTCGTCGGCACCCCCGACGGCCCCCGCCCCGGCGCCGCCCTCGCGCTGTCGTTCTAGTTCCTTCGACACCGTGGTTTTGATCGACTGGTGAACGGGGGTTACCCGTCGGCGGGCTGAAGCCGGTTGTCCTCCACGTCGGCTCGAGGTTCTGGAGACGGGTCACTGGACGGCGACGATCCGGAGGCGCCCCAGGGAGAGCAGCGGCACCACGTCGGCCAGGGAGGCGTCGATGAAGCGGGAGTCGACGCTGGGGCCGGCGCTGGTGGGATCGATCTCCCGCCAGGCGGCGCCGTCGAAGAACTCGACCCACTCGTGCGCGACCAGCGCCGAGCCGTCGGCCATGAATCCGTAGCGAGAGCGCGCCGGGATCCCCTTGGCGCGCAGCAACGCCACGGCCAGCTTGCTGTACTCGGTGCAGTCACCCCGTCGCGTCTCCAGGATCGCCTCGTCGCTCACCTCGCGCGGCGTGAGTTCGTAGGTCATGTTCCGGCGCAGCCACTCCAGCACCAGCCGCGCCGCCTGCTTGGGCGGTGTGCCTTTGGGAACGATCTCGTTGGCGGCCGAGCGGATCCGTGGCGCCAGCGCCGACGCGTCCGCGAACCGTTCGGCGTCGCGCGCGGCGGCGGCGGGGGTCGCCACCGAATCGTCCAGGCCCGGTCCGGGCGCCACGATCAGGCGCCACCGGTGCGGAGCGACCGGCTCGATCCTCTGGCGCGTCGTGGCCGGGAAGACATGGGCGATGTTCTCTTCGTGGTCCAGCTCGATCACGTAGGTCAGCGGGTGGCGTGCCTCGTCTTCAGTCAGGATGCGGGGCAGCGTGACGGTGTTGAGGACCCGGTTCTCGCCCTGCCACTCCTCGACCAGCGCCGCCTCGGCGCCGCCTTCCACCTGCGGCGCCAGCAAGGTCTGCACCGCCACCTCGCGGCTGGCGGCATCCAGCCGGGAGGTCACGCTGGATGCCTTGATGATCGAGGTCAGCGCCGCCATGATCCGCAGCGCGGTGCCGACCTCGGCGGCCGGCGGCCGGGCCGCCAGCTGCTCCAGCGCCCGGGCGATGCGGCCGCCGTCGAACACGCTGCGCGCGGGGTCGTCCGATTGCTCCCGAGCCACGGCGCGCTTCTGATCCAGCAGGGTGGCGCTGTTCGAGATCAGCACCGTCCCGCCGGCGCGCTTGAACCGATAACCTCCGCCCACCGCGGCTGTCCCGTCGGCCGGCGGAGCGGCCAGGCCGTGCGTGCGCCAGGCGGCGGCGACGCGATCGTCCCAGGTCACGGCCACGAACCAGTTGTCCCACAGCCGCCCGCCGTCGGCCGGGTACCACCCGAACGCCAGCGATTGCGTGGCGTCCCCCAGCCAGACGGGTGGCTCGACGCCGGTGGTGTCGAGGTGGCTCAGGAGCAGCCACGAAGAATTGTCGTGCGCGCTCGCCTCTGAGTCCGACCAGCCGACGTCCCGCAGGGCGAAGGCCAGGGCCGGGTCCGCGGGCAGCAGGCTCCAGAGCGAGGCCGGCGCGGCCGGCTTGCGAATGGGCATCTTCAGCCGGGTGGCGATCCCGCCCGCGCTGACCGTCACCTCCAGGACGGTCGGTTTGCCGGCGGGCCCGTCGACGTGCTCGGAGCTGAGCGAGGCGATGATGTCGGCGCTGTCGTCACCCTTGGCGGCCTCGCGCGGGGCAGGCGGGCGCGAGACGGGCGCCCCGGCGGGGGTCGGGCTGGACAGCCAGTCGCCCAGCGCCGTCCTGGCGATCCAGGCTGAATTCGCGAAGAAGAGCCGGCCACCCGAGCGCAGCGTGATCCGGTCGGTCACGGTGCCGGCGCCGTCCGGATCGATCTGCAGGTGCGTGGTCGCGTTCAACCGGCCGGCGCGCGTCTCTGCCCAACGCTCGGCCGACTCGCGGACGAAGGGCGCCTTCTGCCCCTCGTGGGTCTCGTTGCTGGTGGCGTAGAACTTCTGGTGCAGCACGAAGGGCAGCGCCGGCAGCACCACCGGAAGCGCCACCGCGCCGCCCGCGACGATCGACAGCACGTCGAGGGCCCGGGTGGTTCGATCGGCGGCGTCGGGTCTGTCGGCCAGCCGCCTGGCCGCGCAGATCATGGACGAGAAGCTGGCGTCCTCGGCCGCGCACTCGATCGGCTTATCGAGATCGAGCTCGCCGCTGTCGGCGCCGACCAGATCGGCCTCGCCAACCATCCGCGAGATCGCGCTCTGCGCCAGCAGCTGGCGATCGCGGCTGGGCGCCTTCAGGCTGCGCGCCAGGCTGGCCAGCCGCGCCAGCAGCAGGCGCGGACGGGGAATCCGCATGTACGACCAGCGCGCCGGCACGATCTCTGCCAGCGACGCGTCGAGATCGATCGGCGCGGAAGCCGAGCGACCGGGCGAGCGCGGTGCCGGGCGCGCCGGTTTGCGCAGCAACGCCTCGAGGCGGCCGCGCGCCGACCGGGCCGCGTTGCCGGAGCCGTCCTGGTTCACGACCCGAAGCAAGCGGGTGAATCGCGGCCGATCGCCGGGCTGCTGGTCGCCGCCCAGCCGCTCCGCCATCGAGACCAGCAGCCCCCGTTCGTCGTCGGCCAGCGGCGCGCGTGCCCGCTCGAGGCGCGCGACCAGAGCCTGGCGGACGGGCGCGGACAGCACCGGCGGCAGCGCCAGCATCACGATGCGCGCCTCCGCGGTCGACCCCTCGCGCAGGACGCGCAGGTGGGTCGCGCCAAGCTCGACGCCGTCCAGCCGGGGCGCCAGCAGACCGATCGCGCGCAGGTGCGGCTCGTCCCGGCGAAGCAGCCAGGCCACCAGATCGCCCCGCTCTCTGGGCGGCAAGGCGACCAGCAGCTGCGTCCAGCGGTAGTCGGGGTCGCTGCCCGAGCTGCCCGAGGGCGGCGCGATCGGCGCGTCGCCCGGCAGCAGGCGCTTGGCTTCGGCCAGGACTTCGGGAGCGCTGGCCGCCACCCGCGCGGCCCCCAGCCGGCGCACGCTGCGGTCCTCGTCCCACAGCGCCGCCAGGGTCAGCGCGGCCGACGGTGGCTGCCCTTGCGGCTCGCAGTCGAGCAGGTGGCGGCGCGTCAGCGCCCAGGGCGTCGAGAGAAAGGCGTCGACCAGCAGCGCCGGCGTGAGGTCGCGCTGGGACGCCAGCGGACACCCGGCCGGCGGCGGTCGGACCAGAGCGGCCCGCGCCTCGAGCAGCGCTGGCGGCGGCGCGACGCCTTCGCCGCGGAGCCGCCCGGCGATCGGCTGCGGCAGCACCAGGTCGAGCGGACGGAAGCTGGCAAAGACCATCTGCACGATGGCGGCCGCT
>Ga0335083_10010979_pt1 | contig 10904 bp, 11 predicted proteins | sample Lox_Sample_42_FD_206716 | JGI IMG/M metagenome (GOLD analysis project Ga0335083, IMG submission 206716) | Soil microbial communities from Loxahatchee National Wildlife Refuge, Florida, United States - Lox_Sample_4.2 | ecosystem: Environmental > Terrestrial > Soil > Wetlands | place: USA... | reverse complement strand
TTGCCCATGTCGAGGAAGAAGTGCTGGCCCCGACCGTCCGGCAGTTCGAGCGTCTTGACCAGTCTCATGCCGAGCACGTCCTCGTACCAGGCGACCGTCTCGGCCATGTCGCGGCACACGAGCGCAAGATGGTTGATGCCGCGCAGCTCGAACTCGGGGTTGTCGTTCCGGGTCGCAGCCATGTGAAACCTCCCGGCGCAGTCCGTTCATTGCACACGACGGTCCGCCAACCGTCAACGATCGCCCGGGACGACGGCGGAACGCGCCACGTAGAGTCCGCCTGTGCCGAGACTGCGCCAGATCCCGAAGTCCGAAGCGAGCGCGCCCATCGTGTTGTCGATGTACCGCCGGCTGTTCGGCGACCGTGATCCTGTGGCCGAACCGGGCACGGCGACGGGGACGCCCGGCGACTGGTGGACGGTGTTCGCGAACTCGCCCGACGTCCTCGAGCATGCGTGTCGAGGCTTCGCCTTGTACGCGAGTCCCGACCGCAAGATCGCGCCGGCTCTGCGGGAGCTGGGCCAGACGCGCGCGGGCTGGCTGGTCGGCAGCCAATTCGTTTTCTCGCAGCACTGCAAGTCGTGTCGCGCGCTCGGATATCCGGAGGAGAAGATCGAGGCGTTGAAGGCGTGGCAGGTGTCGGACGCGTTCTCGCCGCTCGAGCGGGCGCTCCTCGCGTACACCGACGCGCTGGTCGAGGGAGCCGGCCGCGTGGACGACGCCGTCTTCGATGTCATGCACGAGTATCTGACCGACGAGGAGATCCTCGAGTTCACGTACATCACGATGATGTACGCGATGCACGCGGTGATCTCGCGAGCTCTCCACCTCGAATACGACGAGCGCAACGATCCCGTCGTGGAGATCGCCGCGCCCGAAAACTACGTACCGGAGAATCTCGGTCGTCAGATCGGCTACGACACGAGCGAGTAGGCGACGTCTTGTGAGCGTCGACGTCGATTTATCGCCCGCCGTTCGGGGCGCGCGCGAAGGGCGGTCAGCTGACGAGGATCGACGTGATGTCGACAACGCGGCCGAACACCGACGCATCGCCGAATGCAGCCACTGTGCCGTCGGCGGCGGCCATCCAGTACCCCTTGCCCGACCGCGTCCGGGCGAAGCCGACGACGGGAGCCGACGTCTTGACGGTTGCGCCGTGGAACTTGGCGTCGCCGAAGTTGAAGATGCCGCCGTCGCTGGCGCAGAGCCAGTAGCCGGCGCCCGTGGGCGTTGCCGCCATCGAGACGATCGGCTTGTTCAGGCGGATCGCGCCGGTGGACCCGTGGAACTTGGCGTCGCCGAAGGCGAAGATGCCGCCGTCGCTGGCGCAGAGCCAGTAGCCCTTACCGGTCGCGGTGGCGGTCATCGAGACGATCGGCTTGTTGAGACGGATGTTGCCGGTGGACCCGTGGAACTTGGCGTCGCCGAAGGCGAAGATGCCGCCGTCGCTGGCGCAGAGCCAGTAGCCCTTGCCGGTTGGCGTCGCGGCCATGGCGACGATCGGCTTGTTGAGACGGATGTTGCCGGTGGACCCGTGGAACTTGGCGTCGCCGAAGCTGAAGATCCCGCCGTCGGAGCCCGCGAGCCACAGGCCCTTCTTCGTCGGCGTTGACGCGCCGGTGACCAGTGGGCTCGCGACGTGCGGGATTGAACTGAACTTGGTCGCGGTGCCGAGGCCGTGCACGTGCCCGGTCGGGCCCGCGAGCCAGTAGCCCATCGTTGCGCTCGGGGATTTGACCGGAGAGGTCGGGCCGGGCGGAGCGGTGAACAGGTCGACGTGCGAGTACGACTTTCCGAGCAACGCCTTGTCGTCGGCGCCGAGCCAGCCCTTGAGGATCGGCGCGTAGACCTCGTGGAAGTCGGTGCTCGGTACGAAATTCCCGTCGGGATCGAGCGCGGTGAGGCTCGGCTGTGCGCCGTGCAGACCGCCCTTCACGTGGTCGCCGATGACGAAGTGCGGAGCGGCGGTCCCGTGGTCGGTTCCGGCATCGCCGTTCTCCTCGGGCCGGCGTCCGAACTCCGAGAACGTCATCATCGCGACGTGCGGAAGCCACTTCGGCGCGAGGGCCGAGAAGAACGCGGCGATAGCGTTGTCGAGCTGGCCGAGCAACGTCGCGTGCCAGTCGCGTTGGTCCGTGTGCGTGTCGAATCCGTCGAGCTCGGTGTCGATCACGCGGATCCCGAGGTTTGCGTTGATGAGATGGGCTGCGAGCACCAGTTGCTGCTGGAGGTCGTTCGGCTGGTCGGCGAAGCCGTACGCAGGCCGGATGCGCTGGGTCAACATCATGAGATCGGACTCGGTCTCGTCGTAGAGGTCGCCGAGGTCACCGAGATCTGACGCGCCGACGCCGAAGCTCGCGAGCGCGTCGAACAAGCGCGCGGCCGAGGGGTCGCTGCGGTCGATGCCGAACGCGCCGCCGATGTTCAGCGGGAGCGACGACGGGTGGGCGACGTCGCCCTGCAGGTGCTCGCTGACGGAGCCGTGCAGCGAAACGCCGTAGAGCGACTCGTGCGCGGCGTTCGGGAGCATGTCGAGGAAGCGGCCGAGCCAGCCCGACGTGACGGGCGTCGTGCCGCTCCAGCCGTGCATCCAGATGTCGCCTGAGGTGAAGTGGCTGAGGTCCGGCGGCCTGTACCCGACGCCGCGAACGACGGCGACCTTTCCCTGCGCGAAACGTGCTTTCAGCTTCGGCATCGAAGGGTGCAGCCCGAGGCCACCGCCGATCGGAAGCGAGTTCGTGATGCGCAGCGCGTTGCGCAGGTGCGCGTACTGGGGATCCGCGTACGGCACGACCATGTTGAGGCCGTCGTTGCCTCCGGCCAGGTTGATGGTCACGAGGATGCCCTGGTTGTCAGCGACGGGTGGCGCCGCGAACGCCTGCAGCCGCGAGATGTACGGGCTCACGGCTACGACTCCCGCAGTCACCGCGCTGCCCTGGATGAAGCGCCGGCGCGAGAAGGGGTTGCGTTCGAAGATCGTGGGGGCTTTCGTCGTCACGATGCGCGCTCCTAGGCGAGATTGAATTCGGGGCTGAGCATCAGCAGCGTCAGCAGATAGATGAAGGTCCAGTTCGTCCACGCGTTCGTGTCGGCGCGCTGCTTGGTGAGCCAGTCCTCGAGCTTCGAGCGCGTGTGTGCCGACGGGCTGTCGATCCCGAAGAAGTCGAAACCGGCCTGAACGGCGTCGGTCACGGTCATGGCCGTGATGGTGCTCAGGCTGTCCTGCACGTCGTTCTGCCAGATGAGGTACGCGACCCAGTTGGCTCGGGCCCACAGCCGCGACGTCGTCAGCCAGTAGTCGTTCGGTCGCCAGCCGGAGACGTTGGGCGGCTCGAAGAGTTGCTGGCCCATGTCCTCCATCCACCACTGCGGGTTGGCGTCCTCAGCCGTGATGTTGACGATCCGCATGCACGCCGCGACCCATTCGGCGGGGGAGCGCACGAGTCCGTTCATGGCCTGGGGCGAGAGGAAGTTGGGGTGCATGAAGATCGCCCGAACGAGATCGTGGATCGAGAGATCGTTCGCGAGGAAGGCAGTGGTGAGATCGTCGAGGACGTCCGACTCCGGGTCGGGATACGCGAAGAACGTCCACATCTTCTCGGCGATGAAGCGAGCGGCGATCTGCTTGTGCGTCGCGTCGCCGCCGAGGATGAAGTTGATGATGTCGGGACCGTCCCAGTTCTGGGTCACGCCCATGAACGTCTTCAACCCGTTGTCGTGGCGATCGGGATAGAAGTGGTACTGCTCGCGGTCGTCGTCGAGCGTGTTGTGGCCGGTCCAGGCCCGCGCCGACGCGACGACGTCGTCCTGCGTGTATTGGTCCACGCCGAGCGTGAACAACTCCATGAGCTCCCGGGCGAAGTTCTCGTTCGGCGCACCGACGACATTCGGGTCGTTGTCGAGCCAGAGCAACATGGCCGGCTGCAGTGACATCGCCTGGACGAGATCGCGGAAGTTGCCGGTCGCGTTCGCACGGAACAGTGCGTTCTGCTGGTACATCAGCAGCATGTCGGTGACCTTGTAGTTCGCGGTCGCGAAGTGTCCGTGCCAGAACAGTGTGAGCTTCTCCTGCAACGGCGTGGTCGAGGTCGCCATCCGGTCGAGCCACCATTGCTGGAGCATGTACTCCCGCTGCCAGTCCGCCGTGTCGGCGTCGGTCAGGAACGCGGGCTGTACGTCGGCGGGAGCGCTCGAGAAGTCGAGCAGCTGGTCGACCGTGGTGTCCCACGGCTGCGCCGCGAGCGTTGCCACTTGCGCGTTGGATGCACCGAAGCCGGCGCGTCGAAGCAGATGCGCGACGTTCGCGGGAAGCGGCACGTCGTCCCCCTGATTGTCGAGTCCCCAACCCGCAGTTCGGTCATCGGCCGAATCCGGTCAATTTCTTGAGGAATCGATGTGTAGAAATCGAGGATCAGGGCCGGCCCGCGCCGGGAACCTCGACCTGAAGGGCTTCGATGCGGCCGCCGTGCGCGGCGCGCGCCTCCTCGGGCACATGGGTCGGTGCCGTGCACAGGTACAGCGTGGTGCGGTCGTCGCCGCCGAGCATGCAGGCGAACGCACCGGGGTGTGTGCCCTTCACCTCGTCGACGACGTCGCCCCCTTCTCGGATCCGCAACACGCGGCCGGTGAACGGGCACGCGGCCCAGATCATGCCTTCGGCGTCCAGGCACATGCCGTCGACGGTCGCGCCCTCCAACTTCGCCCACGTGCGGCGGTTCGAAAGTGTGCCGCCGGGAGCGATGTCGAACGCGCTGATGCGGGCGGCCATGCTCTCGCCGACGAGGAGCGTCGAGCCGTCGGGCGTGATCACGGAACCGTTCGGGAATCCGAGGCCATCCGCCGCGACGTCCGCGCGGCCGTCGGGTTCCACGGCGATGACGCACGTCTCGGCCGGCTTGGCGCCGGCGTACATGTCGAACCCGAAGTTGCCGACGTAGGCGCGACCCTCGGCACCGACGACCATGTCGTTGCACGAACCGGGCGCCAGTGCAGAGAGATCGGCGTGATCGACCAGACCGCCGTCGCGGAGTCGCAGGACCCGGCGGTCGAGCATCGAGACGACGAGCATGTCGCCGTCCGGCATCCATCCGAGGCCCGACGGTTGCTGAGGAACCTCGACGATCGTCTCCGCGTCGCCGTTGGGCTTCATCGCGACGACGCGCTTGTCGTGCTGATCGGAGAACCAAAGGCGACCGTCGTGCCACCGCGGGCCTTCGGGGAACGCGAGACCGTCGAGAACGACGGTGGTCGTTCGAGGTGTCATGGCGCCGGACCGTACTCGTCATCGGGGCGGGTCGCCTGCGTCGGGCTCACCTCGTCGAGCGAACGCGCCGCCGGTTCGGGGAGGAGCGGCACGACGATCAGCGCGACGAGGAGCGAACCGATCCCGGTGAGAGCGACGGAGTGGCCGAGGCCGCCGAGCGCGTCCGCGAGCCCGCCGGCGACGACGAGGCCGGTCGCCGAACCCAGCACCGCGATGACGTAGAGCATCGCGTTCGACGTCGCGCGCACCTCGGTCGGGAAGAGCTCTGCGTCGAGCGCGCCCAGCGCGATGCCTCCCGCCCCGGCCATGAAGATCGAGACCGCGGACATGACCCACAACGTGAGGCCGCCGCCCAGAAAGAAGATCATCTGGGTCGCGGTTGCGAGCGCGAGCGCGATCGCGGCGACGGGACGCCGGCCGCGGGCTTCGGCGAGCCGGCCGCCGAGAACGACGCCGACGAGGCCGGGAATGCCGGTGGTGACGGCGCGGAAGATCGCGATATTGGTGTTCGAGTAGTTGTGGACGTCGGTCAGGTACTTGTTCGTGAGCTGCGATGACGGCGCGCTGAACGCGCTGGTCAGGAACGCGACGACGCCCAACAGCAAGAAGCGTCGTTGGTGGAAGTCGAAGATGTCTCGGGCGCGACCGCGCGCGACGTCGGCGCGGGCGGTGAGCGCGGTGTAACGGCTGGTCTCCTCCAGGCTGCGCGCGACCACCGGGACGAAGACGATCGTCGCTGCGCCCAAGACGAACACGAGCCGCCAGCTCCACGACGCGAGGTCCGCGAGCGGCAACGCGACGACCGCGAACGAGAAGCCGAAGCCTCCCGCGAGCGCGAGCATCGATGCGGCGTAAGCGCGTGCGCCCTCGGGCGCTTCCTCGACGACTGCGAGGAACGCGACGGTTGCGGTCGTGCCGACGAGTCCGCGTTGGAGGACCTGGACGGTGGTGAATGCGATGAGGTTCGGCGCGACCGCCGAAAGACCGCATGCGATCGCCGAGCCGACGACCCCGATCAGGATCGACCGGCGCCGTCCCCGACGATCCGCGATCGCGATGGCGAACAGCGCGAAGAGCGCGCCGAGACGCGTGATCGCCAGCGCGTTCCCGATGGTGGCGTCGGACGCGCCGAACGAATCGCTGATGGGGCCCGACAACTGGCCGAACAGCGCGCCGGCGAAGGAGACGATCGCCGTGGCGGCCGACGCAGTCGCGATGAACGTTGCTTGCTCGGGGCCGAACGCGACGGGCGGCAGCCCGACGACGGAGTTCGGTGGCGGTGGCAGCGGACGGTCGGCCAGCACGGCTTCGATCGTCGCCACGACATGGTTGCGGGCGCGCCGGTGGGCGATTCGCACGAGAGGCCGGAAGAACCAGCCAAAGAACGGGAGATCGATCTCGCCCGTGGACGTGATCTGCAGGTCCGTCCCGCCTCCCGCCGGTGCGAGGTCGAGGCCGAGCGCGATCGCCGGCTGCCGGTCGGGTGGCTCGGCGATCTCGAGGTGTCCGGGCGCGTCCGCGGGCCGGGCGTCGAGGTGCGCGGTTGCCGCCGCGACAACGGCTTCGGGCGAAGCCGCGAGCCGAACGAGCGAGGACCGCGGCACGCGCGGCATGCTACGGGCGCCGCAACGAACCGTTGCGGCCACGCGCGTCCTCGGAGGTTTCCATGGCAAAGCTGGCTGTCGGCGACAAGGCCCCGGCGTTCACGCTGAAGGACCAGAACGGCAAGCCCGTGAAGCTGTCGGGCGCGAAGGGAAAGCGCGTCGTCGTCTACTTCTATCCGAAGGCCGACACACCGGGATGCACGCAGCAGTCGTGCAGTCTCCGCGACGCCTTCCCGCAACTGAAGAAGCTCAACGCGGTTGTCTACGGGATCAGCCCGGACCCGGTGGAGAAGCAGAAGAAGTTCGACGAGAAGTACGGGCTCGGTTTCCCGCTTCTGTCCGACACTGACCACGCGGTTGCGGAGGCATACGGGGTGTGGGGCGAGAAGAGCTTGTACGGCCGCAAGTTCATGGGCATCGTGCGATCGGCGTTCCTGATCGACGAGAAGGGCAAGCTCGCCGGTGTGTTCTACAAGGTCTCGCCGAAGGCGACCGTTCCCTCGGTGGAGAAAGCCCTGAAAGAGCTGGGCTGAAACTCCACCCTCGCCGCTTCATGCGTTGACGTCACATTGGGGAGACATCTCTGCGGCCGAAGAGCGCGAGACGATCGTCTGCCACGCATGCACGGACAACGACTTCGGGCTCGCGGAGCCGGGAAGGCTGACGGCGCTGATCACGGCCGAAGACATCGAGAACGCGACCGCGGAACTGTCGCGGACGGGTTGAGCGAGACCGCGACTGCCGGCGAGGTGAGTTCGCTCCGCCCATGACGTGGAGCCGCCGGACAGGCACCGGAAGCGGTCGCCGACCGATGAATCCTCGCCCGGCATGCGGTCTCCAATACGGCTCATGCCGTCGACAAGGAGAAAGCGCGTGGTGTCACTTGTGCTGAAGATGTCGATCTCACTCGACGGCTACGTCGGCGCGACCGACGACAGCACGGGTTGGGAAGCGGCCGGACGTTCCGACGACGGCGCCGCGTGGGTCCTCGATACCGTCGCCAACGCCCGAGCGCATCTCGTGGGTGCCACCACCTACGCGAGATGGGCCGCGTTCTGGCCGAGCGCCTCCGGAGCGTTCGCGAAGCCGATGAACGAGATCCCCAAAGTCGTGTTCTCGAATTCGGTCACGTCTGCGGAGTGGGGCGACACGACGATCGCCACCGGCGACCTCACCGAAGCCGTCATCCGACTCAAGCACGAGGGTTCGGACGGATACCTGCTCGCACAAGGCGGGGCCGGCTTCGCCCGGTCACTGGTCGAGACCGGCTTGATCGACGAATACCGTCTCGTCGTCCATCCGATCGTGCTCGGCGCGGGCGAGCGCCTCTTCAATGCGCCGCTCGAAATCGACTCGATTCGTACCGTCGCGTTCAGTCGCGGCGCGGTCGCCCACGTCTTCACTGCGCGCCGGTGATCGCGTCCGACTTACGACTGAGCAGCGATTCGCGCTCAGGGGGCGGCGTCGACTGTGAACGAGTGCGCGGCATAGGCAAAGAATTCGACCTGTTGTTCATCTTCCCGTCCGTTCGCGGTGTTTGCATCCGGGCCAGCAGCAGGGCCGGCGCTGGCCTTCCTCCAACTCCTCCTGCGTGCGGCGGATCCGTCGTTGGCGCGTCGTCTCCTGCTTTGCGTCCTCGACCCAGCAGATGAACTCGTTACGGGCGAGCGGTGTGATGTCCTTCCACGCGTCGAGCGCGGTGGGATTGGCCACGAGTGCTGTGCGAAGGTCGCGCGGAAGCCTGTGCACGACGCCGCCGGGGACTCGAGAATCGCTCATGTTGTGAGCAGGGAGCCGAACCGAAGCGTGTTCCGGTCGAGGTCGCACCCCACGCCGTCGCGTTGACCCCACTCGGTGTCTTCGGGGAATCCGCCGACGTCGATTCCTGCCGCGGCCCAGGCCCGAGCGAGCGAATCGGCCTCGTCGACGTACAGATAGGCGGTTGCGGAAGCCGTCACCTCTCCCTCGGGCACGATCCCGACCTGGATCTCGACGTCATCCATGACCGCGAAGCCGTACACGATCGCCGGCTCTCGCAGCCAGCCGACGACTCCGGTGTATTCACGCGTGCTGAACCCGAGTCGCCGGTAATACGCAAATGCGGCGGCGCGTCGCTCACCGGGAAGGCGGGTGCGATCCGCTTCAGCCCGTCCACTAGTTCAGCCTTCTACCCGCAGCGTTCGGACGCAACCGACGCATTGTCCACACAAGTCGCGCACAAGACGTGAAAACGCGTGCTCGGCATTCCACCTCGGGCCGATCTATTGCCCCGGGCGGTGCCGGCGGCGGAACCACGCCGCGACCAGCAGCAAGATCACGCCGGCGATCGCGTAGCCGATCAGCGCATCTCCCACGATGTCCCACCACCGGTTTCCTTGACTGATCGCAACGACAGCAAGCGCACACGCCGCGACAACCATGGCCAGCCGGTACGTCACAGCCCTACGGAACCGCAGACCGCCTCCAAGCCCGACCGGACCGCTGGCGCAGATCCACCCCGGCGAACGCTAGTGAGACGAAGGTGGGTGCGACGCGCGCCGTTCCCACGCCCTTCACGGCGCTGCGGAACTCGAGAGCCTGTAGAGTTCCGGTTCAGACCAACCCGCGTTGCGGCCGCCGGATTGCTACCCCGGCGGCCGTTCCGCGTTCGGGTCACGACAGCCGTGCGGGCGGGGACGACGCCGTAGTGACGGCGCTCTTCCGTTCGATCGCGCAGGGTGACAGCGCGCGCACCGCGCTGCTGCTCGCGGCGACACCGGCACTGGCGACGAGCGCACTCGCGGTCGACAAGAACGGCACCGCCCGCTGCGCCGGCGCGGTGCGGTTCCTGCTCGACGCGGGCGCGGACCCGGCAGTGCGCAACGGCAAGGCTTCGACCCAGGTCCAGCTCGCAGAATGGACGACTGGAGGCGGCGGCTCCGGTTCGCCCCAAGCCAAGGAGGAGCGGACGTTGACTCCGACACCTCGACCGCGACTGACCCCGCCCCGCCCGGCTGTCAGATTCGCGAAGGATGTGTTTCACGGACCCGACACGCGGTGGTGACTTAGCGGAAAGGGACCGAGAGTGGAGTAGCGGCGGGACGAATGAGCGCACGGCGCGCGGCAGCACCATCGAAACGACCGTCGCCGGGCGGCGGTCGCTCACGGGGAGGCGACGTGTCGTCAGGCAAGAAGTTCGTCGCGATGAGCCTGTTGACGTTCATCGTGATCATCGTGCTGGGCGCGATGTGGGGTCACCATGCACCGGCTGACCCGACCGGCCCCACATTCAACAGTTTGAGCAACTATCCGTCTACGACCACGAACGTGCCGGTCACGCAGGTTGGCATCAATGCCCTCGCGTCGGATGTCGGCCACCTCGGGGTCTCGATCAACTTCACCTGGACGCTGGTCACCGGCTTCCTGGTGCTCTTCATGCAAGTCGGCTTCGCGTTCCTCGTCACGGGGCTCACGCGAGCGAAGAACGCCGGCCACATGATGATGATGAACATCGCGGCGTTCGCAGTCGCGCTGCTCGCGTACTACGCGGTCGGATTCGCCTTTCAGTTCGGCGGCGTCGCCCCGATCGCGAATCTCGGCGGCGTGTCACCGCTGACCGGTCTCCTCGGCCATGGCAGCGCCGGGATCATCGGGACGCACGGGTTCTTCCTGCAGAGCGGCGGGACGTACGACGTCGGTGTGATGGTGCTCTTCCTCTTCGAGGTCGTCTTCATGGAGACGGCGGGCTACATCATCATCGGCGCGATCGCAGAGAGGATCTCGTTCGCCGGATTCCTGCTCGCCGAGGTCGCGATGGGAGCGATCATCTACCCGATCTACGGCATGTGGATGTGGGGCGGTGGCTGGTTGGCCAAGCTCGGGATCTCGGCGCACATGGGCCACGGCGCGGTCGACTTCGCCGGTTCCGGTGTCGTACACGCCACCGGAGGCTGGGCCGCGCTCGCGTTAGCGATGGTCCTCGGGCCGCGCATCGGCAAGTTCAACAAGGACGGTTCGGCCAACGCGATCCCCGGGCACAACATCCCGTTCGTCGTGAT